>JGI25385J37094_10000131_pt1 | contig 15543 bp, 10 predicted proteins | sample GraSoi013_1_40cm_FD_37094 | JGI IMG/M metagenome (IMG submission 37094) | reverse complement strand
GTGGTGCGGTGCTCGCCGATCAGCTGCGCCAGCCGGTCGTACAGCTCGTCCCACACCTCCCCCGCCATCACCGCCTCGAGCGGTGAGGAGGGAATCTCGATAGCGAGATCGAGCGCGCGGGCGTGCCCCGAGTCGATGATGGTGGGGGCTCGGGACTCGGGTGCCGGGGCTCGGTGGGCGCCGACCAGGAACTGAGCGATGTCTTCGATGGGCTTTTGTGTCGCCGAAAGCCCGATGCGCTGCAGCCGCCGGCCCGCGAGGTGCTCGAGCCGCTCGAGCGACAGCGCGAGGTGGCTGCCGCGCTTGTCACGCGCCACCGCGTGGATCTCGTCCACGATCACCGTTCGCACGCTGCGGAGCATGTCGCGCGCGTGCTCGGACGTGAGGACCAGGTACAGTGACTCGGGAGTCGTCACGAGGATGTGGGGCGGCCGCCGCACCATCCGCTGGCGGTCCGCCGCAGGCGTGTCGCCCGTGCGCACGAGCGGGCGGATCTCCACGTCCGGGAGGCACATGGCTTCGAGCGTGCGGCGGATCTCGGCGAGCGGCTCGGAGAGGTTCTTCTGGACGTCGTTGGAGAGCGCCTTCAGGGGCGACACGTATACCACCTGCGTCTCGTCGCGCAGCGTACCGTCGAGCCCCTGNCGCAGCAGCGAGTCGATGGCCGCCAGGAAGGCGGCGAACGTCTTACCCGAGCCGGTAGGCGCGGCGATCAGCGCNTTCCGGCCCGCCTGAATGACCGGCCANGCGCGGCGCTGTGGCTCCGTAGGCTCGCGGAACCGCGCCTCGAACCAGCGGGCGACGGCCGGNTGGAAGCCGGAGAGTGGCATAACGGAAATATGCCGAGGCTAACCCCGGGGCGGCGCCCCGGGGTCAACCACTCAGGACTCCGTCCAGCGTCAGGCCGCGCGCCGCGGCGATCCGCTCGATCGTTTCCCCGATCTTGTTGTTGGGCGTGGAGGCGCCAGCCGTGATCCCGATGGTCCGGGGCCCCGGCGGGAGCCACCCGCTGCGGCGCTGCTCCTGCTGCGCGTCCACGGGGCGGAACCGGATCGTGCCGCCTTCGGCGTCGATGCACGCCGCGTCCTCGACGTGGTAGGTCGGGACCTTCTGTTGGCAGATCGCGGCGAGGTGGGTCGTGTTGCTCGAGTTGTAGCCGCCGATCACGACCATGAGATCGAGCGGCTCCGCGATCAGCTTGAGCACCGCATCCTGCCGGTCCTGCGTCGCCGAGCAGATCGTGTCGAAGGTGCGGAAGTGCTCGGCGAGCGCGGCTGTTCCGTATCGCTGCGCCATGCTCTTCCCGACCTCGGCGGCAATCGCGAGCGATTCGCCCGACAGCATCGTTGTCTGGTTCGCCACGCCGACACGCACGAGGTCCCGGTCCGGGTCGAATCCGGGCGACATCTCGTGCGCAAACCGCGGCAAGAACTGCTCCCGACTCCCTCGTCCCTCGATGTACGTGCAGACCTCGCGCGCCTCGCTCATGTCGCGCACCACGAGGTAGTGCCCGCCGGCGTACTTGGTCACCTGGCTCGAGGTCGCCTTGGTCTCCTCGTGGTAGTGCTTGCCGTGAATAATCGCGGTGAAACCATCGCGCGCGTACGAATCGACTCGCTTCCACACGTTGAGCACCGAGCCGCAGGTTGTGTCCACCAGCACGCAGCCGAGTGCCCGGAGCCGCTCGAAGTCCCGCACCGTCACGCCGAAGGCGGGGAGGATGACGACGTCGTTGGGGGTGACGGCGCCCACGTCGAAATCGCCACCCTCGAGCCGGGCGAGGAACTCCACGCCCATCGCGCGCAGCTTCGTGTTGACGTGCGGGTTATGGATGATCTCGCCCACGAGGAAGATGCGTTTGCCGGGAAACTTGCTGCGGGTTTCGTAGGCGTACTCCACCGCGCGGTCCACGCCGTAGCAGAACCCGAATTCACCCGCCAGCTTGAAGGTGAGATCACCGAGCGCGAGCACGAACCCCTGCTGGCGGATTCGGTCCACGACGTGGCTGTGGTAGTCCGCCGTGAGGGCTGCCTCGATGCGCCCCTTGAGACCGAAGCCTTTGCGGAAGTAGGTCTGCTCCACGCGTTGCAATCTAACGGCGCGCCGCCGTCCGCGTACCCTAGTCCCGGTCGGTCACGGCGTCGCCTCGCACGGCACGGTATCCGATCCCACCCGCACCGACTCGAACGACGCCTCCAGCACGACGCGCCCCGCCCCGGCGACCTCGGCGCCCGCTCCCCGGGCGCTCGCCGTGAGCACATCCCCGGCCTTGCTCACCGAAACCGTCCCGCTGTCGAGCATCACGCCGTGCGCCGACTCGCCGACCATGTAGCGCGCCACGACGATGGCGCCGCGCTCTGAGGTGCTGTCGGCGCGTGCGAGCAGTGGCAACTCGCCGCTCGCGAGCGAGTCGCCCGGGCGGAGCAGGACGAGCACGCCGTTGCCGCGCTCCGTGCCGGTGAGGAGCAGGCCGGGGAACCGAGCGCGGCCGCAGCGGCGTGAACTGGCCGCCGCCTCGAAAGACACGGTGTCGTGCGGTGGCCGCGCGATCCGGGCGCGCAGCCGCCCCGCTGGCGCTTCCCGGCTCGCGCACGCTGCCCCCATGACGCCGAGCGCGAGCAGCGCCAGCGACTGCGCGTTCAGGGAGAGGGGGCGCCGAGCAGCGCGCGCGCCGACTCGGGCGACAACGTGTGAGGCGCGAGTGCCTCGATCACCCCGGCCGGGAGCGNCCGGGGCTTCAACCGCTTCCGGTCCACGCACACGAGCACCATCCAGCCCGCCGCCACGAACGACGGAGCGGCGCCCCGGAACACATCGAAGTTGAGGGTCATCGAGGTCGTGCCGACCCGCCCGACGTAGGTGGCGACGCGCAGCCGGTCGTCCAGCCGGGCGGGCGAGTAGAACTCGCTGTGTACCGCCTTGCGCGGGAGGAACACGTCGTACCGATCGAACATCTTGGCGTAGGCGAGGCCGCAGGCGCGGAACAGCTCGGTCTCCGCGATCTCGAAAAATCGGACGTAGGAGCCGTAGAAGATGATGCCTGCGAAATCCACGTCGGACCAGCGGACGTATTCTTCGATGATGTACGGCGTGGGGGGCATGGCTTCCCGGGCGGTGGCCTGAGCGGGAAGCTAGACGGCCCGAAACGACGACGCCAGCAGTCTGGTGAAGGGGCGGGTAGAGGCCGTTACGTGCGCGCCGTCGGCCGGTGCGCGCTGCGCCCGTCCGTCCGAAGGCCGTAAGCCCGCAGCCTCCGCCACAGGGTGGTGCGGCTGATACCGAGCCTCCGCGCCGTCTCGGCCAGCTTGCCGTGGGTGGCCTCGAGGGTGTCGAGGATCGCCCGCCGCTCGCGCTCCGCGAGCGTTTTCGCGTCGTCGCCGTCGGGCAGGAACACCGCCTCGCCCAGCTCCAGCGAACCCTGCTTCAACGCGCGGGCGCGGCCCCCCAACCCGACCAACCGCTCTCGCAGCGCGCCGCCGCGTAGGAACGCCGGGTCGCCCAAGCCGTCCAGCACCTTCCGCGCACGCTGGTTGGCGTAGATCACTCTGCCGTAGGGGTCGAACACCACGATCCCTTCGGCGAACGACTCCATAACTGCCTGGCCGAGCGGNGCGAAGCCGGACGGAGGCGGGGCGGTTTGCATCTTCTCTCGCTGAGGCATACGAATTGGATACTCGGATACAGGGTAAGAGTTTCAAGCCGCACAGGACATCATAGAGAGGACCCCCGGATCATGACGACGTCACAATTCGAAGCGGGTCCCTAGCGGCGCCGCCGGCGTCCTCCACGAACCAGGCGGGCGCGCTCCTCGCGCGAGAGGCCGCTGAGCTGCCGGTGGAGCTCCTCCACACTCGCGGCGCGCACCGCCTCCCGCTTGCCGCGCAGCACCGTAAAGCGCACGGGACGGTCCAGCGCCGGCACGTCTCGGGGCTGGAGGCGGCGCGCCTGCCCCTCCCTCAGGCGAAGCCTGATGACGCCCCCGCCCTGCTCCACTTCGTAGTCCAGCGGGACGCGGTCACCGTACAAATGGATCGAAGCGGGCAGCGCGTCGAGCTGGTGGCGCACCTCCGCGGGGATCACTTCTTCTACGTCGAGCGTGAGACGGGTGTTGATGAAGTCGTCCCACGAGGCCACTGCTGCAAGCTGTTGCGCGAGCCGGGCGGTCAGCGGCTCCGTCCCAGCCTCCGTGAGCTGCCCGCCCGAGCGCCGCCAGTAGAAGCCGAACCGCTCGAGGGCCCGCCGGACGCGCCCCTGGTCGGGGTGTGGCGTCTCCCCCGCGAGCACGGCCTGGACGAGTGCCGCCCGGGCCGCGGCGGCGAGGTCGGGTGGGAACGGGCTTCCCAGCGGCTCGCTGTCCCGCTCGAGCACGAACCCGAAATACTCGACGGTCCGTACCGCCATGAGGCCTTCGCGCCGGCGGTGCCGCTCGAACGTCACGGTCGGCGCCCCACGCCGGGCGTAGCGCCGCAGCGCCCGTTCCGGGAGCTGTGTCCCCTCGATACTTGCCCGGGGCACTCCAAAACGGTCGGCGAAGTAGCGGAGCGTACCTGCGATCGCCCCCCAGCTCCCGCACACCGAGCCGCGGCTCACCCGCGCCTCCCGTCCGTCAGCGGTCTCCTCGTCGATCACCAAGTCGAACGGCATGATCCTGGCCACCAGCTCGGCGAACGCTGCGAGCGTCTTCTCGCCGGCGTAGGGCAGCTTGTCCGGCAGCGCGAGCTCCAGCTGGCGGTACACCGACGCGGTACCGAGGGCCACGTCCTCGATGGCCTTGACCAGCACCCCGCGCCCCTCCGCCCACTGATCGACCCTTTCGCGGAACAGGTGGCGCGGCAGGCCGTACACCTCGCCCAGATAGCCGTGCTTGTTGACCGCCTCGGCGTACACGTTGTAGGCGGTGAGGTGATCGCTGCCCGACACGATGAGCCCCTTCAGCTCCCGCTCCTCACGGGTCATGCGGTGCAGCGATTCGATGTTGGCCGCGACCGCGACTATCGGGATTAACTCGGCATCGGCGTGATACAACAGCTCGCCCCACGGCCGCTCGACCGGCATCGCCTCGACCTCGCGTCCGTAGCGCGTGAGTCGGCCNTGCTCGATGAGACCCCGCTCCGTGAGGAGCTGCATGGCATCGCGATAGGCTCGGCGATCGAGCGGGACGGGCAGGTCGAGGTCGCGTGCATCGACGCCCAACGCGGCGCAAGTGATTGCCACGCGCTCCGCGTCGCCCGCGAGCTGGAACTCCGGGGGCGTCGGCTCGAGCCCCGCGAAATCCAGATCCCGGTCGCTGAGGATGTACACCTCGCCTGCTTCGACCCGGCCGTGCACTCGGCCGGCCATCTGGAGGATCTCGTTTGCGCCGAGGTAGAGCCGTGTCAGCACGTTCCGGCCGCGCTCCACCACGTTGGTGTAGCGCGCGTCGTAGATCACCACGGTGTCGAGCCCGCGGATGTTCAGGGCGGACTGGCCGGCGGCGGTCATGGCGAGCAGGAACGGGCGTCGCACCTCTCCGTCGAGGAAGGGCCGGATCACGCGAATCGGCTCGCCCCCGTGATAGAAGGCGGTGGGCAAGGCCTGCCAGCGATCTCCCAGCTCCCGGGCGATCTGTTCGACCTCCGCCCGCGTCGGCACGAACACCGCGACGCCGCGGCGCTGCGCCATCACTCGTTTGATGAAGCGCTCATTCAGGAACTCGAGCGGTTTCTGGGGCAGCACGCGCACCGCCGCCGCCCTCGCCGGATCGAAGGCGCGGGTCTCGAGCACCTCGACCGAGCCGAGGTAGTGGGCGTAGAACGTGGGATCCACCGTCGCCGACAGCCAGATGAAGCGGCAGCNCGCCCGCTTGCCCAGCGCGAGGCAGAGCTCGAGCTCAGCCGACGTCTGGTGGATCTCGTCCACCACGAGCGTGTCGCGNTCGGTGATCAAGCCATCCTCGAACCAGCGGCGCGCGATCCCGGTCGTGACGATCACGACGTTCCAAGTGGGCGTTTCGGGCGTCGCTTCGCGCTCGCGGTTCACGACGCCGACCTTGAGCGGCGCCCGCAGGATGGTCTCCGCGATCGAGCGGATGGCGAGGGTCTTTCCCGTGCCGGTGCCCGCCACGACGCCGAAGCCACGTCCCGAGGCCGCCAGACGGCGGATGTCGCCGCCGTGCTCGCGCTCGAGCACCGTGTCGATGTTCAGCCCCAGCGCCAGCTCGATCGTCTCGCAGGCCGCGCGGGTCGGGGCGATGACGACCACCCGCCCCGTGGAGGGCTCGGCGGCGAGGAAGGCCTGGGGATCGGGAGGAAGAAAATGGTCGCGCGAAACTCGCACGCCCGCAATATAGAGGGGCCGGAATGAAGAAAGCGGGAGGCGTGCGTGCGACGCCTCCCGCTTGACCACCGTACCGTGCGACCCGCCTAGGGCAGCGGGTTCCGCATCGGCCACATCCGCACGCTCCCGCTCCGAGTGGTACGGCTCGCGAACCATGCGCGACGATCACTCATCGTCGTCATCAGAATGGAAGTGATGGTGGTGATGATGATGGCGGCGGCCCCACGTCCGGACCACGACCGCACGATCCACGAACAGCGGGTGAGCCGGATTGGGCGGGGGTACGACGATGACCACCGGCCGCCGATAGAAGTACGGGCGATAGAAGTACGGCCGTCCCACGACGACGACTCCCGACACGTAAGGCCGCGGAACGCCGAACCCGACCGCCACGCTGACTCGCGTCTGTGCGGGGGTGGGGGCGGCGACCGCCGTGAGCACGAGCAACAGTCCGAATGCCACAACCCACTGTTTCATAGGTCACCTCCGTCGCGGCGAGCCTGGTGGAAGCGCCGTGCCACAGCCGAGGCTCATCCGATAAGAGCCGCCGTCGAAGGCACTTAGGGCCCTCGGCGCCGCGCGCCCTCGGGGCACTCGGTGTCACCCCGAGCGGTCACCTGCTCGGACCGTACTCAGTCTCCCAAGCTGATGCCGATGTCGCGGGCAGTCGCGATCGTGTCGGAGTCGAGCGGTACGAGCTTGGGCGCGGCGAGGGCTTCGTCGATCGGGATCGGGGCGATCGTGGGGGGACGCAGCGCCACCATCGTTCCGAACTTTCCGTCGGCGATGACGCGCACCGCCGCGGCGCCGAACCGCAGACCCAGCAAGCGATCGAACGTCGTGGGGCTGCCGCCGCGTTGCAAGTGGCCGAGCACCAGCGTGCGCGTCTCCTTGCCGGTCATCTCCTGGATCGAGTGCGCGACCTTATCGCCGATCCCGCCGAGGCGCTCGTGCTCGGGGTCGATGAGCGAGACGCTGCCGCCCCGGGGAGCCGCCCCCTCCGCCACAACGACGATGCTGAAATGGCGCCCCTCCGCCTCGCGATGACGGATCTTCTCGCACACCTTTTCCATGTCGAACGGGATCTCGGGAATCAGGATCACGTCGGCGGAGCCGGAGATGCCGGAGTGCAGCGCGATCCATCCGGCGTGGCGGCCCATCACCTCCACGACCATGACGCGCTCGTGGCTCTCGGCGGTGGAGTGAACCTTGTCGATCGCCTCGGTCGCTGTCTGGACGGCCGTATCGAACCCGAACGTGAGCTGGGTCCCGCCGACGTCGTTGTCGATGGTCTTCGGGACGCCCACGACCGGAATCCCCTTCTCGCGGAACAGCCGCTGCGCGATGCGGAGCGAGCCGTCGCCCCCGATCGCGATGAGGGCGTCGATGCCCTTTCTTCGAAAGGCCGCGACGAGCTCGTCGGCCCGGTCATGTTCGATCACGCTGCCGTCGGGGCGCGTCTCGCGCCACCGGAATGGATCGCCGCGGTTGGTCGTGCCGAGGATGGTGCCGCCGAGGTGGGTGATGCCGCGGACGGCGCCGGCGTCGAGCGCCACGACGCGGTCCTCGTCCAGCAGGCCGTCGTAGCCGCGCCGGATGCCGACACACTCCCAGCCGCGGTGGATCGCGGCGAGCACGGCGCCCCGGATCACCGCGTTCAACCCCGGGGCGTCGCCGCCGCCGGTGGAGATGGCGATTCTCAACGCGCCGGCGGAGCCATCTGCTGAATCAGGCGCAGCACTTCCCCCGGCTGGGCGTGGCGGCCGAGCGTCTTCTTGGAGAACACGCGCCGGCCGTCGACTTCGACCTCGAACACGCCGCCCGAGGACTGGATCAGCTTCACGTCCGCGTGCGCGTAGGCCTTGCGGATCTCGGCCGCCAGACCGGCGGCCCGAGGCTCATAGTTTCAGACGACACAGTATTCGATGGTGACGCGCATAGCGGGTGTGAGTGGCATGGAGTGGTTGCGTAAGGATAGTCGCGCTTGACACGCCACGCTACAGTCCCGAGCTTGCGCGGCATCTACCCCCCCGAGGACCAGGACCGGCCGGCATGAGTCTCCCTCCTCGCTCCAAGACGCCGCCGGGCGTGCTCGTGCGGGCGCTCGTCTCCCTCGGCGCCATCGTTGCCATCGTCGCGGCGGTCGTCGCGTACGNGCGCGACCCGGCCGCCCTCGGCCCGGGCCTCGGACCCGAGTTCGTGGCGCTCGTCGTGGTAGGCGCGCTGACGCGCCGCTACGGGATCGCGCTCCCGGGGAACGGCTTCGCCTCCTACATCCTCGGCGTCATGGTTTTCGCCGTGCTCGACCGCGGGTGGCCGTGCGCGGCCCTGGTGGCCCCCGTGGCGATGGGAGCCGGCGACCTGGTGTTGCGGCGATTGCCGGCGCGAGCGGCGCTGGGCAACGCCGCCCATCTCACGGCCGGTACGGCGGTCGTCGGCGCCGCGTACGAGCGGTTGGGCGGCGCCGGCGGCGGCGACGCGCTCACAGCGGCGAACCTTCCGGCACTCGCCGTCTTGCTCGTGCTCCTGCCCGTCGTCGTCAACTCCACCTTCTATCTCGAGCTCTCGCTCGGCCGCACGCTCGCCTGGGTGGACGCGTGGCTCACGGCGCGGTGGGAGACGATCGTGTACGGCTGCTCCGCCGCGCTGGCGCTCGCCTGGCTGCGCCTCGTCCACGCGGGGCTCGGCCCGGTCGAAATGCTCGCAGTGGGTGCGGTCCTCGCCGCGGCGACGGCGACGAGCGCCCACGTCATCCGGCTGGGCGTGCGCGCCGACGAGCTCGCGCTGGTCCAAGGACTGTCCCAGGTCATCGCGGCGGACATCTCGCTGGCGCGCAGCTTCACCCGTATCCAGGAGCTCACCCGGCGCCTCGTGCCGTGGGAGCAGATGGGCTTCGCGCGGTACGATTCCCGCACCAACGAGATGGAGCTGGTCGCCGACACCGCCGCGGGCGGGCAGACGCAGTTCCGCTTCGACGCCAACGCGGGACTGACCGGCGAGGCGGTGCGGTTGCGTCGCCCCGTCGTGGCACACGCCCTGCGGCCCGACCAGGTCGTCGTCCCGGGAGAGGAGCGACCCGGCGCGGAGGTGCTGGTGCCGCTGTATCACGCCGGCCAGCTCGTCGGGCTCTGGAGCGTGCGTCACTCGGATCCCCTCATGTACCGCGAGACGGACGGCGAGATGCTCGCGCTGCTCGCGCCGCAGCTCGCCCTGCTGCTTGCAATCGAGGCGTCGGTACAGCCCGTCGTCGGCGCATCCGAGCGAACGACCACGTACATCGAGACGCTTACCGCCACGACCGAGGAGATCCACGCCTCGAGCCAGGAGGTGGCGGCGGCGGCGCAGCGCGCCAGCCACGGCGCGAAGCAGGCCGCGAGCCTCGTGAGCGCGGTGGCGCGCGAGGCAGACCAACTCAAGCAACACGCCAGCGAGGTCGCCGCCGCCGGCGACCAGACCCGCGAGGCAGGCGCGCAGATGGAACAGACCACCGATAAGGTGCGCGTCGCGACCGAGACCGCCGTCCGCCGCCTCAAGGACCTGGGCGTCACCACCGAGGAGAGCGCGTCTGAGGTGCGCCGGCTGCGCGACGTGGCCGAGCAGGTGGAGAAGTTCTCGGAGACCATCGGGTTCATCGCGAATCAGACCAACCTCCTCGCTCTCAACGCCACCATCGAGGCCGCGCGGGCGGGCGTGCACGGGCGCGGCTTCGCCGTCGTGGCCGACGAGGTGCATAAGCTCGCCGAAGCGAGCGGCCGCGAAGCCCGAGCCGTCGGCAAGTCGGCGCAGGAAACCCGCCGGGCCCTCGATCGCGCGGCGCAGTTGCTCGAGCGGATCCGGACGGACTTGACCGAGGTCGCGCAGGGGTCGGCCGAGTGGGTGGCGGATTTGAGCCACATCGCGGAGGCGGCCTCCGGCACGGCCCGCGCCGGCAAGCGCGTCGCGGANCTGGCGCGCGGCATCGCGGCGCTGTCNGGGCGGATCGGCACGTCCCTCGAGCAGGCGAAGGGGGGCGCTCAGTCCTCGACCGCCGAGGCCGATGCCGTGGCCGCCGCCGCGGCGGAGCAGCTCAAGGCCATCGAAGACCTCGCCCACGGCGCCACCGAGCTGGCGCAGCTCGCCGAAAACCTCGCCAAGGCCGTGCGCTTCGTCCGAGGGGAAAACGGTCGGCGCTAGGCCCGCCCCGGTCCTGGTGGCCCTGCTCGCCGCTTGCGGCGGGACGAGCGGACCGCCCGCGCCGGCATCACCTCGCATCGACTACGTCGATGGCGCGGTCGAGCCGATTGTGGCGCGCGGCCGGGCCGCTGTGATCGAGGGCTTCGGGTTCGGTGCGACACAAGGCGCGGGGGGCGTCACGCTCGCCGCTGCGGGCGGCGGTACCGTGGCCGCGCCTGTGGCCGGCGCCAGCGGGTGGAGCGATTTGGCCATCCGCGTCACGCTGCCCGACAACGCCGTGTCGGGAACGCTTACCGTGATGACGGCGACCGGGCTGCGGCTCACGGCCACCGTGCACGTGATCCCTCGCGTCCCGTTCAGTCGGGACACGCTGCGCTGGACCCCGCGGTCCCCGTTCCCGAGCGCGCCGGTCGGCGTCGGGGTCGCCGCGGCCGAGGTCCCCGCCGGGGACCTGGTCGCCACCACGCTGTACGCCGCTGGGGGCTCGGAGCTCGTCGGATCGCGTCTCGTCCCGGACAGCGGCGTGTTCGTGGCGCGCGCGCAAGCGGGCGGCGCCGTCGCTGCTTGGGCCCGCCAGCCCGACAGCCCTGACCCGCTCAAGAGCCGGGCCCTGCCGGCGCCGCGGGCGTTCGCCGCCGTCGCCGTGGCCACTCGGTACAACTCTCACTTCACCGGCAGCGCGCTCTACGTGATCGGCGGCATCGACCCGTCGGGCCGGGCGCAGGCGTCGGTGCTGGCCGCCGACGTCACCCCGGACGGCGTCGCCGGGCCTTTCGCGCCGATCGAGCCGCTTCCCGCGCCGGTGGCGGGCGCGGCGGCGGTGGTGCGGCGCGGGCGAATCTACGTGCTGGGCGGCGCGGACTCCGTGGGGCACCCGCAGCGCTCCGTGTTCGTCGGACGTGTCGGCCTCGACGGCCACATCGACGGCTGGTACCGACAGCCGCTGCTCACCTCCGCTCGGGCGTACGGCGGCGGCGTGGTNCTCGACGATCGCGCGATCGCGTTCGGCGGCGTGGCCGACAGCGTGCCGCCAGGCGGCGGACTCGACGCCGCGACCACGCGGCTCGCCTCGAGCGATACGGCCCCGGTGAGTCTCGTCTCGGGCTTCTTCGCCGGCCCGTGGGCCCCGGGGATCGCGCTGCTGCCGGCCCCCCGATCGCAGTTCGCCACACTCGACCTGGGCGACGTCGTCCTGGTGGTCGGCGGCATGTACGGCGGCGCCGCGACGAACAGCGCGGAAACGCTCGCGGCGGGGGTGATCGGAGACTCGCTCGGCCTCTTTTCCGGGCCGGTCGGCGCCAACACGATCGCCGGGCAGAACGGCGGCACCCTCGTGGGCCCGGCGAGCGTCACCTGGCGCGAGTCGGATGGATCACGGCGCGGCCTGGTGATCGGGGGTATTGATTTGAGCACGGGCCTGCGGAAATCGGGCGTCTGGGGTTTCTAACGAGGCTCGGAGTTATTACCGTAGGGCCGACCGCGAGAGACGCCTCCAGACGCGCAACCAGCGTAGGAGCTGACATGACGAAGCTCAGGTGGCTGCTGGCCGTCGTGGTGCTGCCGACAGGAAGGCTCGCAGCCCAACACGCCAGCCAGTTCGAGGCCGGCGCATTCGGCTCCTATACGCGGTACGACGCCGCCTTCGGCCTTGCCAACAAGCTCGGTGGCGGCGGCCGGCTCGGCTACTTCCTGGGCGACCTGGTCGGGCTCGAGGCGGACGTAGTGTTCCAGCCCGAGTACACCGTCTCGAGCGCAGGGACGCCCACCACCCTGCAACCGCTCATCGGCAGCGCCAGCGTAGTCGTCAACCCCGTCCATGGCAGCCGCCTGATGCTCTTCCTGCTCGGCGGCTACTCGCTGCTCGACTTCGGTTCGCGGGCGCCGTACCACTTCACCGACAACGGCATGCACGGCGGCGCCGGCGTGCGGATCTTTCTCACCGAGCGCGTCGCCCTGCGCGTCGAAGGCCGCGGCATCTACGTGCCCAGCACGAAGTCCGCCTTCGGAACCAAGACGACCGCGACACATGCCGTCGCAACTGTCGGCCTCTCGGTGTTCCACCTCGGGGGGCCCGCCAAGGACTCCGACAAGGACGGGGTGCCCGACAAGCTGGACGCCTGCCCCAACACGCCGCTGGGCGCGACCGTCGACGCGCACGGCTGCCCCACCGACTCCGACCACGACGGCGTGTACGACGGACTCGACAAGTGTCCCAATACACCGGCCGGGGCCACGGTGGACGCTAACGGCTGTCCCAGCGACGCCGACTCGGACGGCGTGCCGGACGGCATCGATCAATGCCCCAACACCCCCGCCGGCGTGCACGTGGACGCGAAGGGCTGTCCCGTCGACTCGGATGGTGACGGTGTGCCGGACGGCATCGATCAGTGCCCCAACACGCCGCCCGGCGCGACGGTGGACGCCATGGGTTGCCCCGCGGACTCCGACAAGGACGGCGTACCCGATGGCATCGACCAATGCCCCAACACGCCGGCCGGCGCCCTGGTGGACGCCAAGGGTTGCCCGATGGACTCGGACCTGGACGGCGTCCCGGACGGCATTGACAAGTGTCCCAACACCCCGGCCGGCACACCGGTCGACGCCACCGGCTGCCCGCTGCCCAAGCAGGTGATCCGCGACTCGGACGGCGACGGCGTGCCGGACGACCGCGACAAGTGTCCCAACACGCCGCCGGGCTCGAAAGTGGACGCGAACGGCTGCATCATCCTGTTCCAGCCGGAGGCCGGGCCCGCCGCACCGGGTGCCCCGCGGCCCACGCTGATTCTGCGCGGGGTCAACTTCGAGTGGGGGCGGTCTGCCCTGACGGGAAGCTCCTACGCGGTGCTCGACCAGGTGGCCGGATCGCTGGTCGCCAACCCGGAGATCCGCATCGAGATCGCGGGTTACACCGACANTACGGGGGCGGCGGCGCTCAACGTCCGCCTGTCCCAGGCTCGGGCAGCCTCGGTCCGCGCNTACCTGGCGCGCAAGGGCGTGGCGCCGGGACGGATGGTGGCGAAGGGGTATGGGGCGAGCGGCTTCATCGCGCCCAACACCACAACGGCGGGCCGGGCGCAAAACCGGCGTGTGGAGCTCCATAAGCTGCCGTAACGGCGGTGCCCCGGTGAACTGGCGGACGGGCGGTCGGCAACGCTGACCGCCCGTCGCGTCACTGGGTCCGAGCGCGTAGTTTTCTCCGTCCCGAAACCGCCTGAGCACCACATGAGCGCCCGCTGGCTGCCTCTGGTCGCGATCGGTCTCCTGGCCGGTCTGTCTGTCCGCCTCTCCGCCCAGACGTCAACACATCCCTTCCAGGCAACCGACTATTACAAGCTCACGAGCGTCGGCGAGCCGCGCGTCGCCCCGGACGGGCGGCGCATCGCGTTCGTGGTGACGACGGTGGTCGAGGACAAGGACCGGCGCCACTCCGAGATCTGGATGGTGCCGACCGATGGCTCGACGCCCGCGTTCCGCTACACGAGCCCCGCCAGCGAAGCCGCGAGCCCAACGTGGTCCCCAGACGGGTCGCTGCTCGCCTTTACGAGCAAGCGCGAGGGCTTCGACGACGACGTCTGGTTCCTGCGGACCACGCCGCCGGGGGGCGAAGCGTTCCAGATCTCCGGCGTGCACGCCGCGCCGCTCTTCTCGGACGACGGCAAATGGTTGCTGTACGGCTGGCGCGGTCCCGAGCCGGATAGCCTCAAGAAGGACGCCTGGCGCACGCGGCTCTCGCCGAGCGCGATCACGCGGGGGCCNGACCCGAAGCGGTTCGACGGCCGGGTGTACACGTCGCTGCCGTTCGTGGAGGACGAGCGCGGGCTCGTGCCGCCGCGCGAAACCCGGCGGCCCAGTCATCTGTATCGCGTGCCCGTCGGCGGCGGCGAGCCGAAGCAGCTCACNAGCGGCGCCCTGAGCCAACGTGCGCCGGACTGGTCTCCCGATGGCAGGGCGATCGTTTTCGTGCAGGACTCGACTGATACGAGCGAGGTGCGAGATCAGGTCCGGCCGCAGCTCTACGTCCTCACCGTGGCGGACGGCGCGGTGCGCCGGCTGGCGACGCCCTACCTCGAGAACTTCGAGCCCGCCTGGTCGCCGGACGGCGGCACCATNGCGTTCATCTGCTCCAAAGGTCGCGGCCAGGAGAACGACGTCTGCGTGATGCCCGCGGCGGGCGGGACCGTTCGGAATCTCACGAGCACGTGGGACTTGGACCCGGCCAGCCCGTCCTGGTCCCCGGACTCGAAGACCGTCTACTTCAGCGCCGAGACGCGCGGCAACATCCATCTGTTTGCCGCGCCCGTGGCGGGGGGAGCGGGGGGGGACGTCCGCCAGATTACGACGGGCGAGCGTCAGCTCGGCGGCCCCACCGTCACGCACGACGGTAAGTGGGTGACGTACACCGCAAGCGACGCGACCCATCCGGCAGAGCTGTTCGTGGCGCCGCTCGGGCGCGCCGGCGCCGCACCCGACAAGCGGCTGACGTCATTCAACGACTCGCTGCTGGCGCAGGTCGTGACGATCCCGGCGGATACGTTGTGGTTCACGAGCGTCGGGGGTCTGCGCATCGAGGCGTTCCTGATGCGGCCCTACGGCTACCGCGCAGGGAAGAGTCACCCCTTGATCCTGTACATTCACGGCGGCCCCCACTGGAACTACGGGAACGTCTTCTTCCCGGAGATGCAGCTGCTCGCCGGGCAGGGGTACTGGGTGCTGCTCGTGAATCCGCGTGGCTCGACCGGCTACGGGCACGGCTTCACGTTCGCGACGCGCGGGCGGTGGGGCATGGAGGACTACCAGGACTTGATGAAAGCGGTGGACGTCGCGATCGCCCGGGGCGGCGTGGACACGACCCGTCTGGGCGTCGCCGGCGGTTCCTATGGCGGCTTCATGACCAACTGGGTGGTAGGGCACACACACCGCTTCGCGGCCGCCGAGACTGACCGGTCCATCTACGACTGGTACTCCTGGTACGGCTCCTCGGACGCCCAGGGCCTCACCGACTACGAGTTTTACGGGCCGCCCTGGGACTCGGACTCGCTGTACCGCGTGTTGTCA
>JGI25385J37094_10000118_pt1 | contig 15861 bp, 16 predicted proteins | sample GraSoi013_1_40cm_FD_37094 | JGI IMG/M metagenome (IMG submission 37094) | reverse complement strand
CCCCCACGCGTGCGATGAAGACGACCTCAACATGCTGGAGTTGCGGCGCGCCGGGGGGGGCGGCGGAGCCGATCTGTCCTTCTTGCGGCAAGGTGCAGCCGCCTCCGCCGGCCGGGGCGCGGCCCGACAGGTTCGCGACGCTCGGATTCGAGCCCTCGNTCGACGAGCCCGAGGGCCTCGACGAGCGCTTCCGCGCGCTCGCGCGCAAGCTGCATCCCGACCGGTTCGCCCGCGCGACGGCGCAGGAGCGCAGGTACTCGCTCGAGCAGACCACGCGGCTCAACGATGCCTACAAGACCCTGAAAGACCCGGTGCGCCGCGCGGAACACCTTCTGCAGCTGCGGGGGATCGAGGGCGATCCAAAGATGTCGCCGGAGTTTCTCGAGCAGACCATGGAGGACCGCGAGAAGTTGCTCGAGGCGAAGATGTCCGGGCAGCCGCTCGAGGCGCTGGCGGCGGGCGTGCGCGAGAAGCGCGACGAGACTCTGCGCGAGGTCCGGCGCCTGNTCGAAAACGGAGGCGATCTGTCCCACGCCGCGGAGCTGCTGGCGCGGATGCGCTATTACGCGCGCTANCTCGACGAGGTCGAGGGCCGCTCGGTGGAGCTCTGATGGCCCTGTTCCAGATCAGCGAGCCGGGCGAAAGCCACGCCAGGCAGGCCTGCACCACCGGCGCGGTCGGCATCGATCTCGGCACCACCAACTCGCTCATCGCCATCGTGCTCGCGGATGGCAAGCCGCACGCGCTCGCGGTGGACGAGGGAAGCGCGCTGCTTCCTTCGGTCGTGCACTACGGCGCCGGCGGCGGCCCCGGGTCGGTCGTGATCGGGCGCCCGGCGCGCAGGCTCGCTGCGGAGTTCCCGCGGGACACCATCGCCTCGGTGAAGCGCTTCATGGGCCGCTCTTCGGCGGATCCGGAAACCCGCCGGCTGAGCCCCTACCGATTCGCGGAGGGGGATTCCAGCGTGGTCCGGTTCGTGGTCGCGGGCGGCCGTGTGGTCAACCCGGTGGAGGTCTCGGCCGAGGTGCTGCGCGCCCTGCGCACGCGCGCGGAAGACCGGCTCGGGATCAAGGTCAACCAGGCGGTGATCACGGTGCCCGCCTACTTCGACGATGCCCAGCGCCAGGCCACGAAGGAGGCCGGTCGCCTCGCGGGACTGGAAGTCCTCAGGCTGCTCAACGAGCCGACGGCGGCCGCCCTCGCCTACGGACTCGACAAGCGCTCCCAGGGAACGTTCGCCGTCTACGATCTGGGCGGCGGGACGTTCGACATCTCCGTCCTCCAACTCCACCAGGGCGTTTTCGAGGTGAAGGCAGTGGGCGGCGACTCCGCGCTGGGCGGGGACGATTTCGATCGCGCGCTCGCCGAGATCCTCCTCGGCGAGCAAGACCGGACCCCGCACAAGGTGCGCCAGGCGATCGACGCGGCGAGGCAGGCGAAGGAAGACCTGACCCGCGCCGAGGTGGCCGAGGCGATGGGGCGGCAGATCAACCGCTCGCAGCTCGAGGCGGCGATCCGGCCCCTGATCGAGAAGACCGGGGGCCCCGTCCGGCGGGCGCTGAAGGACGCGGGCGTGCCCGACGGCAAGGGCCTCGACGGCGTCATCCTGGTGGGCGGCTCGACACGTGTGCCGGCGGTGCGACGGTACGTGCGCGAGCTGTTCGGTCTGGAGCCGCTCGCGGACATCGATCCCGACGAAGTGGTCGCCCTGGGGGCGGCGGTGCAGGCTGACCTGCTCACGGCCGAGTCTCCGCAGCACGACGTGCTCCTGCTCGACGTGACCCCGCTGTCACTCGGGCTGGAGACGATGGGTGGCCTGGTGGAGAAGCTGATCCTGCGCAACACCACCATCCCCGCGAGCGCCACGCAGGAGTTCACCACCTTCGCGGACGGCCAGACGGGGATGGACATCCACGTCCTGCAGGGCGAGCGGGAGCTGGTGCAGGACAACCGCTCGCTGGCGAAATTCACGCTCTCCGGCATCCCTCCGCTGCCTGCGGGCCTCGCGCGCGTGGCGGTGACCTTCCAGGTCGACGCCGACGGGATCCTCTCGGTCACCGCCCGCGAACAGCTCACGGGGGTCTCGCAGACGATCACGGTGAAGCCGTCGCACGGGCTCACCGACGAAGAGATCGAGCGCATGCTGCTCGCCTCCATCGAGCATGCGGAGGAGGACGTGCAGGCGCGCCTGCTGATCGACAACCGGGTCGAGGCGCAGCGGATCCTGAAGGCCACCGAGAAGCAGCTGGACTCGAACGGAGACCTGCTCTCCGCGCAGGAGCGTCAGCACATCGAGGCGCAGATGGCGGCGGTGCGGAAGGCTGCGCAGGGCGGGGATCACAACGCCATCCATGCGGAGATCGAGAAGCTCGATGGGGTGAGCGCGGATTTCGCAAAACGGGTGATGGATCGAGGGATCGAGCGCGCCCTGAAGGGGCATTCGGTGGGCGAGTTCGATCAGGGTGAGCTCTCTGCGCACGCCCGGAAGGCGTACGCCGCGTTGGAGGCGGAGGAGGGGGCGGCGGGTCCCGCGGACAGCGCGGAGCGTCCGGTGGACTGATGCCCAAGGTGACCATCTACAACCCGCGCGGGCAGCTGGAAGCAGAAGGCGAAGTGCCCGAAGGAACCTCGCTGCTCCACGCCTCGCAGCAGCTCGGCGCCAAGCACGGTTCGGCGTGCGGCGGAGTCTGCGCCTGCTCCACCTGTCACGTCTGGGTGAAGAAGGGCTTCGAATCGCTCTCCGAGATGGAGGACGGCGAAGCGGACTATCTCGATCGCGCCTACGACGTGAAACCGTATTCCCGGCTCGGCTGCCAGGCGCAGCTCGATCACCAGGACGTCGTCTACCAGATCACCGAGGAGTCGGAGAACACGTGGTACGACGAGCATCCCAAGGAACGGCACGAGGCGGAGGCCGCAGGGACGTGGCCCCCGAAGTGAGGCCCTCCACATCCTGGACCAGACCATGCCCCAGAAGCTGACCTGGATCGACGTGCGGGAGATCGGCATCGCCTTGAACGAGAAGTTCCCGGACACCGATCCGCTCTCGATCCGCTTCACGGATCTCCACCGTTGGGTCCGCGAGCTCCCGGGATTCTCCGACGACCCGGAGAAGTCGAACGAGAAGATCCTCGAGGCCATCCAGATGGCCTGGCTCGACGAGCGAGACTGAGCCGCTGCCTGGGGAGCGCGAATGAAGCCGTCCGCCGCGTGGAAGGCGCTGAAGAGGTACGCCGCGGAAAAGCCGGGCGCCTGGGAAGATCATCCCTGGGGGGAGACCGTCTACAAAGTGGCGAAGAAGGTGTTCGTGTTCCTGGGCCACCCGGACTACGGATACGGCCTCTCCTGCAAGCTGCCCGACTCGGGCGAGGCGGCGATCACCATGTTCTCGTTCGCGGAGCCCACCGGTTACGGGCTGGGCAAGGCGGGCTGGGTGAGCGCGCGCTTCGAGGCGGGCGAGGATGTGCCCCTCGATCTGCTCAAGCAGTGGATCGACGAGAGCTACGCGGCGGTGGCGCCGAAGCGCACCCCGGCCAGGGGCCGGAAGAGGATCGGCGGAAAGGCGCGCTGAACGACTGCTGCGCAGTCCGACGGCCCCTCATGCGAGGTTGCCGGTGAGAAGGACCTCGATCTCGGCGCCCTCGTCGACACGACCCTCGCCGGGCGGGATCACCGCCACGGCATTCGCGCCGGACCACGACGCGATCTGCATGCTGCTCTGCTGTTCGCCGGGCGCGAACACCAGCTGCGATCCCTCCGCGCTGACGCGGCCGCGCGGGAAGAAGGTGAGCCCCTTCACCTGCGAGAGCGATCCGCGCAGCCGCGCTCGTGCCTTGGTCCGCTCCGGATTTCGATCGCCGAGCAGGAGGCGGATCGCGGGGCGCACGAAGAGCTCGAATCCGAGCGTCGCCGCCGCCGGGTTTCCCGGAAGCCCGAACACCAGGCGTCCGCCGGAGGCGGTGCCGAACAGCACGGGCTTGCCCGGACGAATGGCGACGGTGTGGAAGATCAGCGCTCCGCCCAGGCGCTCGAGCGCGTGTTGCGCGTGATCGTGATCGCCGACGGAGGCGCCCCCGGTCGTCAAGAGAATGTCGGCGGGCGCGTCGCGCAAGCGGGCCGCGATCGTTTCCACCGTGTCTTTCGCGATTCCCAGGCGCAGCACCTCGGCACCGGCGTCGCGGCAGAGCGCCGAGAGCGTCACGCTGTTGGTCTCGACGATCTGGCCCGGCCCGGGTTCGGCGCCGAGCGGCACCAGCTCGCTGCCCGTGGAGAGCACCGCGACGTGCGGCCGCCGGTAGACGCGGAGCGAGGCGGCGCCGCAGGCGGCCGCGAGCGCGAGATCGGCGGGATCCAGGACACGCCCGGCCGGGAGCGCTTCCGCCCCCGCTGTCAGCTCCTCTCCGCGCCGGCGGATGTGCTGACCCGCCTTCGGTGGCTGCCGCACGCGCACTTCGGCGCCATCGCGGACCGCGTGCTCCTGCATCACGACGCAGTCCGCTCCAGGAGGAAGCGGGGCGCCGGTGAAGATGCGCGCCGCTTCGCGCGCCTCGAGCGCTCGTGTCCAGGGCGCGTCGCCCGCGGCGATCTCGCCGGCGACGCGCAGCGGACCACCGGCATCGGCGGCGCGCAAGGCGTAGCCGTCCATCATGGAGATATCCGTCGCAGGCTGGTCGCGCCGGGCGCGGATGCCCTCCGCGAGCACCCGTCCGTAGGACTCCGTAAGCGAAATGTCTTCAGCCGCGAGGGGAAGCGCACGGGCGCGAACCGCTGCGAGCGCCTCGTCCAGCGGCGTGATCATCTCTTGGACACCTGGGAAAAACAGAAAAGCCCCGGCCGCCTGGCCGAGGCTCTGCTGTCCAGTGGCGGGCGCAGACCGTCGCGCTCAGGGCTCCGCCGCCGGGGCGTCGGTGGTGCCGAAGAGAGGACTCGAACCTCCACGGGGTTGCCCCCACCAGACCCTGAATCTGGCGTGTCTGCCAATTCCACCACTTCGGCTCGGCGCCAGAAAAGCCGTGGCGATCTAACGAACTGCATGATTCAAGTCAAGGCGGAGGGCTGCTGCCGGGGCCCGCATGGACAAGGCCCCCCGACCTGTGGTCGCATGTCCTACCTGAGCGGGGAGATGAAGAGGAAGAACGTCATCGCCGGGCGCCGCGTCCTCATCGTGGACGACGAAGAGGGATTTCGCGACGGCGTNGCCGATCTCCTGCAGATGGAGGGCTACACGGTTTCGGTGGCGCGCGACGCCGTCGAGGCCGTGCGCGTGCTGCCCGTATTTCGCCCGGAGGTCATCCTGCTCGATCTCCGCATGCCGAATCTCGACGGCGAGGGATTCCTGCGCGGCATGAGCGGGTTGCCCGCCAGCCGGGGAGTCCCCGTCGTGCTGATCTCCGCCAAGGAAGACCTCGCTCAGATCGCGAGCCGCACGGGCGCGGCGGGCTACCTGAGCAAACCGTTCGAAGCGCCCCAGCTTCTCTCTCTGTTGGAAAAAGTCCTTCCCGAACCGCGCACGCGTCGCCGCTGACGCTCAGGTCCACCGGCAGCGATCCCGGCGGATCACACCGGTTTCTTCTCCATCCCGCTCTCTGCGTGCCGCCGGACCGGCGGTATCTCGGCTTCCGAGGTGTCCATGCCCTCGGCCTCGACGGCGCCGATGGGTTCGCCCGCTTCCGCGGCTTCCCTGGAAGCGCCTTCCATCGGCGAAGCCTCGGGCGGGTTGTGCGCCGCGCCTTCCTCGCGCGTGCGCTCCGCGGCCGCCGGACCCGTCGCCCGCGGCCGCTCCTTCGCAGGTGGCGGCGCGAGGGGAATTCCTGCTTGCCACAGCTTGCGCTCCGCTTGCGCCAGCCGCTCCTTCACCAGCTCCAGCTCGCCCTTCGTCACCAAGTAGACCCGGTTGTTCGTTTCCGCGCGGCCCTTCTGCTTCTTGATCTCCTCGCGAAGCTCCTGCTCGCGTTTCTTGGCCTCTCGCGCGTGCTTCTCCGCCGCGCTCACCTGGCGCTCCAGCTCGCTCTTGGCCGCCTCCAGTTGCTCGCGCAACGGCTGCAGCTCTCCCGCCGCGCTGGGCGCGGCTGGAACCGGAGCGCGCTCCGCCAGCTCATGGACTCGCGCCTGCGCCTTGTCCAGCTCGGCGTGAAGCTGGCTCTCGGCCGCACGCGCCCGTTCCAGATCGCGGCGGGCCTGCGCCTCGGCGGCGTGCGCCTCCTCGTTGAGCTTGCGGGCGTGCGCGAGATCTTCCTCGAGCTCAGCCTCGCGCGCGCCGCGCGGCAATGCCTTGCCCGATCGCCCTTCCTGGGCCTTGCGGCGCGTTTCGGCGAGCTTCTCGCGCGTTTCCGCAAGCTGCGTCGATCGCGTCCTGGCGTCCTCCTGCGCCCGGCGCAGCTCGGCGCGCGCGACCTCCGTCTCCTTGCGCGCGGCGTCCGCTTCCTCGCGCAGCGCCTTCAAAGCCGAGGCGGCGGACTGGCCCTGCGTGAAGAAAACGACCGCGAGCACGACCGCGACCACGGCGACGACGAACGCGAGCCCGACCATTCTTCGCTCCGGGGAAAGACCGGCGAGCGTAACGAAAAAAACCATGCGGATCGAGCGAAACGCGCCGGGCCCTCGCTCAAATGGTGGGCGTCGGACCTTTCAACTCGGCGAAGATGGCCTCCTCTACGCCCCGGCGGTGCTCCTTCTCGGAGTGAAANGCGTAGCTCGGCCCCTTGAACTGGACGCCTGCAACCGANTGATCGCGTANGTCCTCGACGCGGACGGCCACCTGCGCGCAGGGGAACGGCGGCGACTGCATCAGCTCCTTTTCCACCACCGCCGTGCCTCGCAGCCCATAGCAGATGTCGTCGCCGAGCACCTCGACGGCGACCTTGGCGTTCGCGCGGAGGTTTCGCATCGCCCGCCCGCGGATGTCCACCGCGAGCGTCAGCGTCTGCGGGTTGCGCGCCACCGCCCAGGTCATGAGCGTGGTCACAGGCGCTCCGTTCTCGTCAGCCGTGGCGACGACCAGCGGCTGTCCTCCGAGCAGGAACTGCACGAGCTGCGGAGGCATCTCGAGGGGAGCGTTCTCTGCCATCGCTTCGGCGGATCCTCAGGGACAGGCGGGAATGCCGGCCGCGTGCAGCCGCGCGCGGAACACGGCGCACGCCTGGTCCCGCTCGGCGCCCTCGAACTGCGCCGCGACCAACGACAGCACCGCTGCCGGATCGGACGCCGACGGCCCGAGCGCCCGGGCCGCCGCGAGCGCCGCGCGAGAGGCGCCGGTGAGATCGCCGCTCGCGTCGGCCCATGCCCAGAGCGCAGCCGCGAGTGCGGCGGAGGCGGGGACGTCCACGGGCAGTGGCCGCGAAAGATCCAGCTGCCCGGTGGGATCTCCTCCCGGCTGGGAGGCGGCGAGATAGCCGGGATCGCCGGCCGCCGCGGCGGCCCCGAGAAAGAGGGCGATCCCCTCCGCCTCCTCCGGATGCGCGGAGGCGACGGCGCGAAGCTGGCGCCGCGCCATCTCGCGCGTCACCGCTCCGGGATTGAGCGCCAGCGGCACGCGCGCTCCTTCCGGACCTTCGCCGAGCGTGAAAGTATCCGTGCGCGCGTCGTAGTGAAGCCCCGGCTCCGCCGTCGAGCTGGCGAGGACCGGCGCGGGCAGCAGCGCTTCGGCGCCAGCGGCAAGGAGGAACTGCCGCGCCCGTTCCATGGCCGCGTAGTGTCCGAGAAGCGACACGCAGGAGACCGTTCGCGCCACCAGCGCACCCGAGACGCGGCGCCGCATCGCGCAGTCCGGCACGCGGGCCGTATCCGTGGAGGAGCCGAGCATGATCATGGCGGCGGGGCCACGCACGGCCGCGAGGTCCGTGCCGGGCAGCTCCACCTCCTGGCCTGCGAGCGCTCCGGAAAGGCGGTCCACCCCGAGGACCGCGACGCGGTCCGGCAAGGCGCTGCCGCCGCAGGCGGCCGCGAGCAGGAGAAGGGACAGAACCCGCCGCATGAGCGATAGAATGTAGATCGATGCGGCTTTCCGTAGCTACTAAAGTCTTCCTCGGCTTCGTGGCGGTGTTGATTTGTAGCGCCGCGGTGTCGGCATATGGCGTCGCGCGGCTCCACCGGATCGGCGAGGAACTATCCCTCCGTTCGCGACCTTATATGCCGCTCGCGCGCGCTGTCTCGACGCTCGAGGCGCTTCACAAGGAGCGCGTGCGGAACACGGACAACCTGCTCGACGCGAGCGACCCGAAGGCGCGTTCAAGCTTCCTCGCTACCGACCGGACGTACCTGGCCCGGGTGGTCAGCGAGCGTCTGACATCTGCGCAGCAGCTCGTCGCAGATGCCCAGCGGACGGCCAGCGATCGCGACGTACTGGACCGGATCGCCGTCCGCCTCGACGACGTCGCCGCCAGCGTTGCCGACGAGCAGAGAGCGGCGGAGACGGTGACGGCTCGCTTGGAGAAAGGGGCGCGTGGTCCGGATGCCGCGCTCGAGGACGCAATCGCCCGGGTGAGGACAGCGCAGCGCGGCGTCGACTACAAGGTGCGGGAGCTGGGCCGCATCCTGCAGGACGAGATGAACCGCGGCGTCGACGAGGCGGAGAAGCTGGAGCGCGCCGCGCGCTGGGCGCTCGTGGCACTCTCGGGGATCGCCCTGCTCGTCGGATTGCTCGTGATGTGGCTCTCCCAACGCGCGCTGCGACCGATCCGGACGCTCACCGAAGCCGCCCAGCGCCTCGGCCGCGGCAGCCCGGAGTCGGTCGCCGTTCCGGAAGAGGGCGGCGACGAGCTCGCGGTGCTCGCGCGCGAGTTCAATGCCATGGCACAGCGGCTGGCGGCGCGCGAGCGGGAGTTGCGCGCCCAGGGGGAGGCCCTGCTGCGGTCCGAACGCCTGGCGGCCATCGGCAGGGTCGCGGCGCAGATCACGCACGAGATTCGCAACCCGCTCTCGTCGATCTCGCTGAATGCGGAGGAGCTCGGCGAACGGGCGCCGCAAGCCCGGGAGCTCTGCGACGCAATCGTGCGGGAGGTGGATCGGCTCACCGCGATTACCGAGGAGTACCTGCGGTTTGCGCGCCTCCCCAAGCCCCAGCTGCAGCGCGCGGACGTGAACGACACCGTGCGCGAGCTTCTCGAGTTCGTGCGCCCGGAGCTGGACTCGGCGGGCGTGAAAGTCTCGCTCTCCCTGTCGCCGGGGCTCCCGCGCGTGCTGGCCGACGTGGCCCAGCTGCGGCAGCTGCTGCTGAATCTGTTGAGGAACGCGCGCGAAGCGATGTCCGCAGGCGGCTCTCTTCGCGTCACGACCCGCGCGACGAAGGCCATGGTCGAAATCGAGGTCCGCGACAACGGTCCGGGGATCCCCTCGGAGCGGCTCGCGCGCATCTTCGACCCGTTCTTCACCACCAAGGAGCGGGGAACCGGCTTGGGCCTGGCCATGGCGCAGGAGATCGCCCAGGAGCACGGCGGCCAGCTGGTCTGCGACAGCATTCCCGGACGGGGCACGGCGTTCACCCTGCGCCTGACCGCCGCCTCGCTCCCCGAGCAAGCGTCCGCCCCCGCGATTGCATCCGCGTAGGCCGGCGAATATCCTCCGCCGCCCTCTATGAACGACCCGGTCCAGAAGAGCACCCTCTCCAACGGCCTGCGCGTGGTGACCGTGGAATTGCCCCACCTGCACGTGGGCATGATCGCCGCCTACGTACGCGCGGGCTCCCGGCACGAAGATCCCGCGCGCAACGGCGTGTCACATTTTCTCGAACACCTGTTCTTCCGCGGCAGCGAAGGCTATCCGGACGGGCGCACCATGAACGCGCTGGTCGAGGATTGCGGGGGGTCCCTGAACGGAGTGACGACGCGCGACCACGGTTACTACTTCTCCCCCGTCCATCCCGAGCGTCTCGAGACCCCCATCGCGGTGCTCGGCGACATGCTCGCGCGGCCCCTGTTCAAGGAGATCGAGCTCGAGCGCGAGGTGATCCTGGAGGAGATCCTCGACGAAGTCGACGAGAAGGGCCGCGACATCGACATCGACAACCTGGCGAAGCGCGCGCTTTTCCCGGGTCACCCGCTGGGGCTCAAGATCGGCGGCACGCGCGAGACGGTGAGCGCCCTGACCGAGAAGCATCTGCGCGCCCAGCACGCGAAGGCGTACGGCGCGCGCAACCTGGTTCTCGCCGCCGCGGGCCCGCTGCGCCACGATCGCGTGCTCGAGCTGGCGGAAAAGCACTTCAGCAGCCTCCGCCCCGGCGCGCCGCTCAACGACGGCGCGCTGAATGGCGCCCCGCGGGGTCCGCAGCTCGTCGCCGTCGATCACGTCGAGTCGCAGCTCGAGCTGCAGGTCTCCTTCCGCGGGCCACCGGAGGAGCACGCGGACTTTCCCGCCCTGCGGGTGATCAAGCGCGTGCTCGACGACGGACTCGCCTCGCGCATGCAGATGGAGATGGTCGAGCGCAAAGCGCTCGCTTATTCCGTCGGCGCCGGCATGGACGGGTTCACCGATTGCTCGGTCTTCGAAGTGGGCTGCGCCTGCGCGCCGCGCAAGGCCCCGGCGGCCCTGGCGGAGATGCTGCGGATCCTGGCGGAGCTGCGCCAGACCGAGGTGCCCGAGGACGAGCTCCTGCGCGCGAAGAAGAAGTCCCGCATCTGGCTCGAGTTCTCCCTCGATTCGCCCGCCGAGATGATCGGGTGGTTTGGCGCGGGAGAGCTCTTGCACCCGCCCGCCGAGCNCTTCGACCAGTGGCTCTCGCGCATCGACCGCGTCACCGCGGCCGATGTGCGGCGCGTCGCCTCCGCCGTATTCCGCCGCGAGAACCTGGTCGCCTGCGCCGTCGGACCGCTCACGGGCGTGGAGCAGAAGCTGCGGGCCGCGGTGGAAAGCGCGTTGTGATCGATCCGCTGGGCGGCATCGGCGAGGAGCCGGCGCAAGAACCCCGCCCCCAGCGCGTCGTCCGTCCGCCCCGCCCGACCACCTGGGCGCTCTTGATCTTGCTCGGAGTGGCGTTCGCCGCGGAGGCGCTGCTGGGCCGTGATCCCGCGGTCGAGAACGGGGTGACGCTCTTCCGGCTCGGCGCGCTCTACGGGCCAGCGGTTCGCGATGGAGACTTCTGGCGCATCGGCTCGTACGCGCTGCTGCACATCGGCTGGATCCACTTGCTGGTGAACTCGTACGCGCTCTGGATCCTCGCCCCGCAGTTGGAGATCACCTACGGATCGAATCTGGCTCTCGGCTTGTTCTGCGCCACGGCGATCGCCGGCGGAGCGGCGAGCGCCGCGTGGAGCTTCCAGACCGGGACCGCGCACCTCGCTGCAGGCGCGTCCGGAGGGATCTTCGGTCTGTTCGGCGCGACGGTCGCGCTCTACTTCCGCGTTCGCAAGGGGATCCCGGAGCCCGTCCGGCGAGGCATCGTCCGCGCCATCGCGCTGAACCTCCTGATCAACCTCGCGATCGCCCTGAAGGCGCCGGTGGACAACGCGGCACATCTGGGCGGCCTGCTCTCCGGCGTCGTGCTCGGGCTGGCGGCCCCGCTCCTGCGCGGCGGGGACCGCCCTTGGCACGGCATCACGCGGATCGGACTGCTCGCCTCAGCCCTGGCGCTGGCGGCGCTGGAAGGGGCGGCCGTCGCGCGCGCCGTCAAGCCGCGTTCGCGTATGCTGCGGGGCCCGGGCGTCGAGGCGCAGGTGCCCTGGCTGCTCGTTCCCATGAAGCCTGGCGTCGCCTACCTGCCCGGAGTCGTCGAGGCGCACGTGCGGCACGAAGACCGCCCGCTCGCGATCACGCCCGGCGAGGACGCCGTCCACATCGGCAGCCGGACCTGGTTGCGCAAGCGCTCCTCCGAAGACGGAACGGATACCGCCGTATATGCCGCCGCCGACGGTGGCGGCACCCTGGTGATCGAGTTCGCCTGCCGGGACGACGTCTGCCGGGGTGCGGCGGGGGAAGAGATGGTCGCCCAGATCGCCCGCACCGCCCGGCTTCTCCCCTGAAAGTCAAGCCTGTTTTCACGCGCCTGCAGTGGTAGTTTTGCACCATGCGCGAGTTCCTCTACCGCCTCGTCCAGCGCCTCCAGGAGGAGGCGCGGCCGCTCTCGCGCAACAAGCACTTCCATGCATTCGCCGGCGAGGCGCGCCGCGCGCTCCGGATCGATCGCCATCTGCGCGATCTGGCGCAGCATCTCGAGGTGCTGCGCACTCGAGGCGAGCGACCGAGGATCCGCATCATGCCCGGCGGGTCGGTACAACTGGTGCTGAAGCATCCCACCCTCGCCGTCGTGCGGACGGCGACCCTCGCCCCGGAGGAAGTGGCGCTGCTGCTGCGCAGCCCCGCGGGCGCCTGGGCGCTTGCGGGCGAGCCCGCAGCCGATGTGCCTGGGCGGCCGGCGGCAAAGCCGGGATAGGGCGTCGCTGGCGGGCCGTCACGGCTCCTGGGCCGCGCTGGTGCAGGTAAAGCGGCCCGATCTGTAGGCAAGCGTAAGGTCGGGTACGAACTCGCCCCCTTGAATCGGGCGGCAGCGTGTCCCTATCCTGAAAACGCTGCCCGGTTTTTCCGGCAGTTAGCAGTGCGTTCAGCACCAAGGCGCCCGCGCGGGAGCCGCTTGCGAAAGGCAGAACCGGAATGGCTACAGGTACCGTGAAGTGGTTCAATGACGCGAAGGGCTACGGCTTCATCACTCCAGACGGAGGCGGCAAAGACGTGTTCGTCCACCACACCGCCATCCAGATGGAGGGCTTCCGGAGCCTCGCGGAAGGTCAGAAGGTGGAGTACGAGGTCACCGAGGGTCCCAAGGGGCCGCAGGCGGCGAACGTCCGGAAGGTCTGAGAACAGATTCCGCAACCACACCACGAGACCGCCCGGCGCCAAGAGCCCGGGCGGTTTCGTTTTTTCGGCCCTGAACACAATCTCATGAACCGGCTGGCGGACCGGTTTGCGCTCAAGCGTAGTCGCTATGCCGCCTCCGGCGGCCGCGACTATTTCAGGTACCAGAGGAAGTTCAGGCGCACGCCGTAGGCGCTGGCGATGTCGTGGGGCAGTCCGGGCGAGTTCGGAATCTGGTGCCAGTTCAGGAACAGCTCGGGGCTCAGGGCAAACCAGGGCGTCACGCGCGCGTCGTACGAGAGTCCGCCGGCGAGCGCCAGCCCGGTCGAGGAGGAGTAGTTCCCGTAATAGCCATCGTTGTAATCGACCCCGCCGACGCCGATCCCGGCGTTGAGGCTGAGCCCGTTGCCGGCGCGATCGCCGACGAGCACCGTCTGTCCACGGATGGTGAACGTCCACGAGGCGAAGTCGGTGCTCTGCGGGTACCTGCCCGCGTCTACCCCGAAATCCATGAAGAGCTGGAAGCGATCCGAGAAGCCATACCCGAGACGGAAGTCGAGATCGAAGGCGCCCGTCCGGCCCGGTCCCTGGCTGGATAGATAGGCGGAGCCGCCACCGAGGCCGAACGAGAGCAACAGCCCCTCGCGGGCGTCCATCTGCCGCCGCGGCGGCCCCCAGTACGAATCGTCGTCGCGGACGCGCTGGGCGTACGCTGAGTGCGGCGCGGGGGGAGCGGCGGACTCGAGCGCGGCCAGATCCATGCCCAACGCCACCGTGTTGAGGAACAGATCCATCAGGACGAGACCGCTGTCGCCCGAAACGCGCACCGCGCCTGACGCGCCGTGCGAAGCCGTCGCGCGCGTGCCGGACTCTTCGGCGCGCAACGCGGGCGACAGAGTGAACAGAAGTGCGAGCGCTAGGCCGGCTGGTTTCACGGTAGCAAGACCTCGCTGCACAGCTTGCGGCCACGCGCTTATAACATCCGGGCGCCCCAGCAGCCGCCTCCTGCCGCGAGCTGTCCGCAGCCTGCCGCAACCTCCTGTCCGCCGGAGTAGCGGATGGCGAACGGCATGCGCGCTTGCGCGAGCAGGTCCAGGAAGGCGGAGCGCGCCTCGCGAGTGGCGCGGCGAAATCCACCCGTGCGGCCGTTCACGTCGATCACGTCGATTTTGACCAGCGCGCGGTCGAGGAGCGAAGTCAGCGCGCGCGCATCGTCCGGTGAGTCGTTGACGCCGCCGAGCAGTACGTACTCGACGAGGACCCGGGTGCGGCGGGCGCGGGCGTGGTCGTGCAGGGCGGCGACGAGGTCGGCCGTCGGATGCACCCTCTCGATCGGCATCAGCGGAAGGCGCTTCTCGGGCACGGCATGGGTGAGCGACACCGCGAGCCGGAACTTGTGGCCCTCGGCGGTGAAGCGGCGGATCTGGGGAACGATTCCGGCCGTGGAGATGGTGATGGAGCGCGCGTCGATGCAGGCGCCCGAAGGGTGGCTGAGGATGCGCGCCGCGCGGATGACCTCGTCGTAGTTGAGGAAGGGCTCGCCCATCCCCATGAAGACCGCGCCTCGCACCGGCCGGTCGGCTTCGCCGCGGACCGCAAGCACCTGCCCGACGATCTCGGCGGCGTCGAGGTTGCGGCGGAATCCGAGCTCGCCGGTGGCGCAGAAAGCGCAGGCCAGGGCGCAGCCCGCCTGGGACGAGACGCAGACGATGTACTTCTTCTCCTTGCCTGCGTAGGCGCTCACGTCCGCGCCTGGGGCCTCGCAGGGGAGGGGGATGCGGACGGCCTCGACGCGCGCGCCGTCGCGCAATTCGAAGAGATACTTGAGAAAGCCGTCCGCCGCCCGGTCGCGCGCCGCGATGTGCAGCGGCTCGGCGGTGGTCTCCATCTCGATGCGCTCGATCAGGTCGCGGCGAACTCCACGCACCGACCGCAGGTCGCGCTCGCCGCGCTGCACGGCCGCGGCGAGCAGCTTGCGGCCGATTTCCTCCGTGACGTCGGACCCGAGGAGGGCGACGGCCTCCTCGGGCAGCATTCCCGCGCGGTGGCGGACGCGTGCCGCTTCGCTGGCGCGCGTAGCGCTAGTTGAAGTCGACGAATGCCTGGAAGCTGTCGATAGTGGCGTTGCCAAAGGTGTTCGTGAATCCCGGGGTCGAGCGGATGGGCGGCATGAACATCAGGTAGACGTTGCTGTCTGGTTGGATCAAGCCGGTTGCGTTCGGCAGGGTGACGCCCATGATCTCGGTCGCATCCGTTACGAATCGCCAGCTGCTACCGTCCCAGATGTAGAGCGGCGCAAAGATCGGGCCGAACGCGAGAACGCTGAACCTGAGGTTCGTCGCCAGATCGAGCCTGGGAAGATTCACCGGGGCTTTGACGATCAGCCGCGACGGCGCTTGCTTGCTGAGAGCCCATACCTCCATCGACGGCGATGTTCCCACCATTCCGGAAATGAGGAGCCCTCCGTAGTAGCTGGCATACGAATTCGGACTGGTTCCGAGGAACGTGAATTTCTTCCTCGCTGCGGGCGCGAGCGCGGGGGGAGGATCAAGTGCGAGCTGCCGCCACTGGGGTGTGGCGGGCAGCACCGAGAGATCGAGCTCCCAAGCATCCCTCAATGTATTCCCCGTCGCGTCGGTGCCGCCGTAGACTGTCAGCCGGCGGTAGTCGGCGAAGGCGAGCCCAGCGTTTGCGCGCGGAGACGGCAGCGGCGAAGCGGCGACAGCGACAGACGCCCATGCAACCTTGGTTTGTGCCGTGGTTCCGACCGGGCAAGGGAAAGCCGTTGTGCCGCCCGGATTGCAGACGACGCTGATGGTTTCTTGCCAGAGGTCATTCTTGAACCCGTTGGAGCTCAGCGTCGTGGAACCCGTCCGGTTCCCGCCGAACAGATAGACGCTGTCTCCCAGGTCGCTGGTAACAAGTGCAACACCGCTGCGGAAGCCGAGCGCTCCCGCTGCGGTGGCGAACTCGGGGGTCGTGCATGAAACCACCGTTCCCGAGGCGCCAGCGGTGCTCGAATAGCTCGGAAGTCCGACGGCGATCTCGCAGCCCACAGTGTCCCAAGCCGCTCCTGGAGGC
>JGI25385J37094_10000111_pt1 | contig 16112 bp, 3 predicted proteins | sample GraSoi013_1_40cm_FD_37094 | JGI IMG/M metagenome (IMG submission 37094) | reverse complement strand
TTTCGCTTCATCAGTAAGGGCGTGGGTGTTTTCTAGGCTTCCCTTTGCTACTTGCAATTCTGGACGACTCTGGTCAAGCGTTAGCATGAGCATCTNATCAGCTTGAGAAAATAAGTAGTTTGACTCCGTTTCTTGCTGTCGAAACATCGCTGCAAGAACAAGACTGAGCTTGCTGGGTTATTTCCGGAATCGTCTCAACACAAGCGGGACTGCAAGCACNACGGCGGTTCCTGCAACCAAGGCGATGACGAAGTATGGTATGGCATTGTTCAACGGAGGAGTCTGGCTGATTCCGGATACATGGATAGTAACCTGGGAGCTGGTCTTGCCGCCATGCCCATCATCAACAGTGAAGGTCACTTTGTAATCCGCTGACCCCTGAGAGTTGGAAGGCGTCCATGTGAAAGTGGACGAGGCGCTTCCCGAGAACGACTGCGAAGCAGGGAAGGAGGCTCCTGGTGGAAGGCCTGAGGCTGTGAGAGTAATGTTGTTCCAAGAAGGATCAGTTGCTGTTACCGTGAAATTTATCGGAGAGCCAGAGTTGACGGACTGGGCGCCAGGAACAGTAAGGACCGGTGGAGTGGTCACATCTAGCTCTTTGCATGGGCTTGTGGCGGGACTGTTGTTCGAATCCCCATGGTAGGAAACACTCCAACTGAACTTTCCAGCAGTAGAGAACGTCTGGGAAGATGATGCAGGGACAGCATTGTTGGCAACAGTGACAGTAGATACGACCGTTGGGGTTCCAGTGCAGTCGGAGGAGGAGAAAAGCTCGTACGTCGCTGTACCACCTGCTTTGAATCCGCCATTTAGCGTGGCAGAGGCCGATACCCCGCTACCTTGATTGACTGGGGTGGCAGAAATGGTCGCGGAGACTGTTGGAGTCGCCTTGCCAATCGTTAGAGGACCGCAAAGGCTCGTAGCGTGGGCGTTGTTCGGGTCTCCACTGTAGATCGCATTCCAGCTAAATGTTCCCGCAGAGGTAAACTGATAACTTCTTGATGGCTGAACACCACGACTTGTAACGGATACAACAGAGACGGCAGTAAGGGTCGTTTGACAATTTCCATCTGAATACACGTAATATGTGATCGTCCCGCCTACATTGCTAGTTGCCACGAGTAAAGTGGCCGAAAACGACATAGAGTTTCCTACAGTAGTAGCTGCCACCGGGAGCAAGGTCAGATCCGATGCCGCCTGAACGACGGTAAGGGGCTCGCAAATACTCGTGGCCAGATTGTTGTTTGTATCACCACTGTAGGCTGCCTTCCAGCTGTAGAGACCTGCAAGGGTGAAGCTTTGAGGTGCAGAGTCGGGAATGATTCCGTTAGTGACGGCGACTGGAGATCCAACGATGGTTGCGGTTCCAACGCATGTAGAGCCGGAGAAGAAACTGTAGGTGACCGTTCCTCCTGCCTGGAAACTAAGGGCCAAGGTGGCGGAGTCAGTGACAGAATCACCGACGCTGATCGTTAAGAATGCGAGATTGGACGTGATCGTGGGAGTAGTCTTGGTGACGCTCAACGGCACGCAATTGAAGGTCGCAAAGTTGTTGGCGTCCCCAGAGTACGCCGCCTTCCATGACCAAGAGCCTATCGAGTCTGGGTTTGCGGGGGAAGAAGATGGAATACCATTGCTAGTTACCGAGACAGTCGAAGTTGCGGTTTGAACGCCAGAGCAAGAAGTGCCTGTGTAGAGGGTGTAGGTGACCGTCCCGCTAGTCTGGAATCCGCCCGTCATCGTAGCCGAATCAGAAACCGAGGACCCGACAGAAATGACATTCGCTGATAGACCTGACGTAATCGTGGGACTCGCCTTAGCGACTGTCAAAAGAAGCGAGCAAGAACTGGTTATCGGACTATTGTTACTATCCCCAGAATAGGACGCCTCGAACCCATAGGTTCCCGAAGCGGCGGGACTGATAGGAGACGAACTTGGAATCACGTTGTTGGTAACTGTAACTGAGGACACCGAAACACTGTTACCTGAACAGGCAGTTGAGAATTCAAGATATGTTACTGACCCTCCTGCCTGGAAGCTACCCGTCAAGCTTGCCGACTCACTGATAGACTGACCAACAGTGATCAGATTAGTTGATAATGAAGTGAAAATCGATGGACTCGTTTTGTTTACTGTCAGGGGTTCGCAAAGACTTGTAGCGGGACTATTGTTAGCGTCCCCACTGTAAACGGCGTTCCAACTAAACGAACCTGCCGAGCTGAAGGTCTTTGACGCGGAGCCTGGAACATTACCGTTGGCGACATTGACAGTTGACACAACTCCTGGTGTTCCGGAGCAGGATGCGGTCTGGAACGAGTTGTAGGTGACAGCTCCTCCCGCCCCGGATGCGACTCCTGTAAGTGATGCAGAATCGGACACCGATCCCCCGACGGTGATAGTTGATGACGATAAGACGGTGAAGATTGCGACTCCTGAGGTTGGGTTGACGGTGAGAGGCTCGCAGGTACTCGTAGCGGCGTTATTGTTAGTATCGCCCGAGTAGACTGCGTTCCAACTGTAGGACCCTGCGGAGTTGAAAACTTGGGACACCGAGTTTTGTACTTGACCATTTATCACAGTCACAGCGGGTAATACCGTCAGCGCACCATTGCAGGTACTACCGGTGAACAGATCGTAGTTGACGAATCCTCCTGCCTGGAAGCCAGAGGCTATTGTGGCAGAGTCAAAAACTGACCCGCCAACAGTTATGGGATTCTGAGAGAGAGTTGTGGTGATAGTGGGAAGGGCCTTGTTGACCGTGAGAGGTTCGCAAGCGCTCGGGACCGCGTTGTTGTTCGCGTCACCGTTGTAGGCTGCGTTCCAACTGTAGGGTCCTGCGGAACTAAACGTCTGGGAGGAAGAGCTGGGCACCACGCCGCTTGTTATCGTCATGGGGATACCAACAGTTGTGCTGGGAGCGGCGCAGTTTGAATTCTGGAAATAGGAGTAGGTCACGGTTCCCCCAACGTTGAAACCGTTTGTGATTGTGGCGGAGTCTGAGGTAGAGCCGCCGACAGCGATCGAGTTCGCTGAAAGCGTTGTCGCGACAGTCGGAGTGATCTTGTTTACTGAGAAGGGTTCACAGACGCTTAATGCGGCGTTGTTGTTCGTGTCACCGCTGTACGACGCTTGGAACGAGTATAGTCCGGCGGTAGGCGGGATCATAGGTACCGAATCAGGTACAACCCCGCTTGCCACGGTGACCGGGCTTCCAACTGGAGTACTGCTGCCTGAGCACACGTTATTGTTGAAAGTGTTGTAGGAGACGGTCCCTCCCGCGGTGAACGCTCCGGTCAGTGTGGCGGAGTCGTGGAAAGCGCTGCCAATCGGTGCAGAGGGGGCGGAAACGGTTGTCGTGAGTGTTGGAGTAGCCTTGTTGACTGTCAGGGGTTCGCAAAGACTTGTAGCGGGACTATTGTTAGCGTCCCCACTGTAAACGGCGTCCCAGCTGAACGAACCTGCCGAGTTGAAAGACTTCGAGGCTGACCCTAGAACGGCCCCATTTGTTACGGTAACCGTGGACACCAATCCTGGCGTTCCCGTGCATGACCCGATCNGGAACGAGTTGTAGGTGACCGTTCCACCAGCATTGCTGGTAGCTCCNGTCAATACTGCAGAGTCGAANACAGAACCTCCGACCGTAATCGTCGCCGCGGACAAAGAGGTTGCGATCGCTACGCCTTTCGGATTGACCGTGAGAGGTTCGCAAGCGCTGGTCGCAATGTTATTGTTCGCGTCCCCACTGTATGCTGCATTCCAGCTAAACGGCCCAGCTGTGTTGAATGGCTGAGATGCGGAGCCGGGCACGCTTCCACTTGACACTGTTACCGAGGTCCCGACCACTGTAGGTACGCCGCTACAAGTCGAGCCCGTAAAGTAACTGTATGTGACAGCTCCGCTCGCCTGGAAACCGTTTGTTATGGTCGCTGAATCAGAGACTGAGCCGCCAACTACTANGACGTTTTGAGAGAGGTTGGTGCTTATCGAGGGACTGGCCTTGCTCACCGATAGAGGCTCGCACAGACTGGTTGTTGCGTTGTTGTTGGCGTCCCCAGCGTAGCCAAGGTTCCAGCTGTATGATCCAGCGTTGTTGAAAGTTTGAGGAATAGAGCTGGGTATGACTCCATTGCTCACGCTGACAACAGAAACTTGAGTCTTGGAACCGGTGCAGTCGGCCGTCGAAAACAGGAAGTAGGTCGCAGAGCCTCCAGCCTGGAAACCCCCGGTCATGGTGGCGAAATCGGACACTGAGCCGCCGACCGTTACTGGATTCGCAGAGAGGTTTGTGCTAATGAGCGGATTAGCCTTGTTTACGGTGAGCGTCTCGCATAGACTAGTCGCAGGATTATTGTTGGGGTCACCGAAGTAGCGGGCGTTCCAGCTGAATGAGCCTGCTGAGGTGAACTGCTGAGGTGACGAACTTGGTATCGCTCCATTGTTTACGGTGACGGTGAAAAGCGTGGTGGCAGAACCGGTACAGTCGCTCGTTGTAAACACGAAGTAGGTGGCCGAGCCTCCTGCTTGAAATGCGCCTGTCATGGCGGCGGAATCATACACCGAAGAGCCAACGGCTACTGGATTCGCAGAAAGAGTGGTACTGACGACAGGGCCAGTTTTGTTGACGGTGAGAGGCTCGCAGGAACTGGTGACGGCGTTGTTGTTTGCGTCGCCGCTATAGACGGCACTCCAGCCATACGCACCTGCACTGTTGAATGTCGAAGGTGCTGACCCCGGTACGACTCCATTTGTCACAGCCACCGGTGACCCGACCGTAGTCGAGGATCCAGTACAAGAACTCCCGACGAAGAATACGTACGTTACAATCCCACCGGGCTGGTAACCTCCCGTCATAGTTGCTGAGTCAGAAACCGAGGACCCAACGGGTATTGTCGTCAGCGATAGACTTGTCGTGACTCCAGGACTTGCCTTCAGGATATTGAACGGTTCGCATGCACCCGTTACAGGCTTGTTGTTCGCGTCGCCGCTGTACGATGCTTGGAAGCTATACGCTCCCGCTGTTGGTGGGCCCGTGGCTTGGGAGTCTGGAACAACACCGTTGGTAACGGGGACCGTTGAGACGACTACTCCCGAGACAGTACATCCCGCATCGGAAAACAAAGTGTATGTCACGGTGCCTCCGGCGTTCGCGCCGTTTGACAGGGTCGAGGAGTCATGGACAAGAGTCCCGATCGGAACATTGTTGCCGGAAACTGTAGTTGTTATGCTGGGAGCAGCCTGGTTCACAGTGAGAGGCTCGCAAAGACTCGTGGCGCCTCCGTTGTTTGCATCACCGCTGTATATGGCACTCCAGCTGAACGAGCCTGCGGAGTTGAAGGCCTTTGCCGCTGATCCGGGAATCGCCCCGTTTGTTACCGTAACTGTTGATACTACTGCTGGTGTTCCCGTGCATGACGCTGTCAGGAACGAGTTGTAGGTAACTGTTCCTCCAGCTCCAGACGTGACCCCGGTGAGCGTTGCAGAATCAGCTACCGATCCGCCTACGGTGATACTTGATGATGATAGCGTCGTGGAGATGGTGATTCCGGTAGTGGGGTTGACTGTTAGAGGTTCGCAGCTACTCGCGCCGCCATTATTATTGGAGTCTCCCGAGTATACGGCGTTCCAGCTGTAGGGGCCTGCGGAATTGAACGTTCGAGCTAGAGAACTTGGCATGTTGCCACTAACGACGCTCGCGGTCGACACTGCATTCGCCGTACCGCTGCAGGTATTGCCGGTGAACCAGTTGTANGTAACAGTCCCTCCAGCCTGGAACCCGCTCGTCATAGTGGCTGAGTCANAGACAGAGCCGCCAACGGTTATTGGATTCGCGGAGAGTGTTGTACTGATTACAGGACTGGCCTTGTTGACCGTTAGAGGCTCGCATGTACTTGCAAGAGCGTTGTTATTTGTATCGCCATTGTAGACTGCGTTCCAACTGTAGGGTCCAGCGGAACTAAAGGTCTGAGAGGAAGAACTAGGCACTACACCACCTGTCATGGTCACGGGGAGACCGACGGTTGTGCCTGGACCAGCACAGACAGAGCCCTGGAAGTAACTGTATGTCACGGTTCCTCCGGGGATGAATCCGCCAGCGACGGTAGCAGAGTCGGAAGTGGATTCCCCGACTGCAATCGGATTGGTTGTAAGCGCGGTGGAAATAATTGGACTGGCCTTGGTGACTAAGAAGGGTTCACAGGCGCTCAACACAGCGTTGTTGTTCGCATCACCGCTGTAGGAGGCTTGGAATGAGTAAGGTCCTGCGGGTGACGGGGTTGTTGAGACTGAATCAGGTACAATTCCCCCGGTTACTATTACTGGATTCCCAACTGAGGCCCCGTTTCCAGAGCAAGCATTGTTGCTGAAAATGCTGTAAGTGACCGTCCCTCCTGCGTTGTACGCTCCGCTCAGCGTGACGGAGTCGTGGAAGGCACTGCCCACCGTTCCGGATGGAGCCGAAGAGGTTGTGGCGATGGTTGGAGAATCCTTGTTGATAGTGAGTGGCTCGCAAACGCTTGTTGCTTGGGCATTGTTTGCGTCTCCACTGTACCCTGCGTTCCAGCTGAACGCAGTAGTGCTGTTGAAGATGACTGACCTAGAATTCGGGACAGTTGAACTCGCTACGGTCACTTGCGAGATGATTGAGAAAGTCCCGGAGCACATTCCATTCGAGAAGAGGTTGTAAGTGACTGTTCCACCAGCATTGCTAGTTGAACCGGTCAGAATGGCGGAGTCATATGCTGAGCTTCCCACGACGATCGTTGTGGAGGAAAGACTTGTTGTGATTGCCACGCCTTTCGGATTGACGGTAAGGGGCTCGCATGCACTTGTGGCGGCGCCATTATTGGAGTCACCACTGTAAGCGGCGTTCCAACNGAATGATCCGGCGGTGTTGAATGGCTGAAGAACGGAACTAGGCGCCGCCCCGTTGGTAACCGTAACTGGGCTCCCAACGATGGTCGGTATTCCGCTGCACGTCGAGCCCGTGTAGAAGCTGTAGGNGACCGTTCCCCCGGCCTGGAAACCGTTCGATATCGTGACTGAATCAGAGACCGAGTTGCCAACCGTTATGACATTTTGCGAAAGGGTTGTGGTTACAATTGGACTTGCTTTGTTCACGGTTAGCGGCTCGCAGGGACTGGTCGATGCGTTGTTGTTGGCATCCCCGCTGTAGCCAACGTTCCAGCTATCAGCTCCGGCCGAGTTGAACGTTTGAGAAGAAGAACTGGGTATGACTCCGTTGCTCACGGTCACGACGGAGACTTGATTCTTGAANCCGGTACAATCGACCGTCGAGAACAGGAAGTAGGTCGCAGACCCTCCCGCCTGGAAGCCGCCGGCCATAGTGGCGAAATCAGAGACCGAGCCGCCAACGGTTACGGGGTTCGAAGAAAGGTTTGTGCTGATTGAAGGAGTGGCCTTGCTGACGGTGAGTGGTTCGCAGGGACTTGTAGTGGGATTGTTGTTCGCATCACCGTTGTACACAGCATTCCAACTGTATGAGCCAGCACTGTTGAATCCCTGAGACGTAGAAGCGGGTACGATGCCGTTCGTCACGGTGACAGGTGATCCGACGGCAGTAGAGGTCCCCGTGCATGAGCCTCCGCTGAAGTACATGTAGGTTACAGTCCCGCCTGGTTGGTACCCGGCGGTCATAGTGGCTGAGTCGGAAACAGGTGTTCCTACGAGTATTGTTGTCTGCGATAGACTTGTTGTGATTCCTACGCTAGCTTTCAGAACGTTGAGCGGTTCGCACGCACCTGCTACCGGCTTGTTATTCGCGTCGCCGTTGTACGATGCCTGGAAGCCGTAGGCCCCTGCTGGTGTCGGAGCTGTCGCTGCTGAGTCTGGAACCACACCGTTGGTGACTGTGACTGATGAGATGATCACTCCGGAGATAGTGCATCCGGCGTCAGAGAATAGAGTGTAGGTCATGCTACCACCTGCGTTGAACCCGTTTGACAAAGTAGCGGAGTCATGGACAGAAGTCCCGACCGGAATATTGTTGCCGGAAACTGTAGTGGTGACGCTGGGGGCAGCTTGGTTCACAGTCAGGAGCTCACAAGCACTCGTGGCGCCTCCGTTGTTTGCATCACCGCTGTAAACAGCATTCCAGCTGAATGCGCCTGCGGAGTTGAACGCCTTCGATGCTGAACCAGGTACACCGCCGTTTGCTACCGTAACTGTTGAAACTATTACAGACGTTCCGGTGCAACCCGCTGTCTGGAACGAGTTGTAGATGACTGTTCCTCCAGCTCCAGGNGTAACCCCAGTGAGTGTCGAGGAATCAGTGACTGACCCGCCTACGGTAATGATTGACGATGATAGTGTCGTTGAGAGCGNTACTCCGGAGGTAGGGCTGACTGTGAGAGGCTCACAGCCACTCGGGCTACCACTATTGTTGGCATCTCCCGAGTATNCGGCATTCCAGCTGTAGGGGCCTGCGGAGTTGAAAGTTCGAGCTGTCGAGCTTGGTATGACACCATTAACGACACCTACGGTCGACACTATGCTCGCTGCACCACTGCAGGTATCGCCAGTAAACCAGCTGTACACGACAGTCCCTCCTGCCTGAAAGCCTCCTGTCATGGCGGCTGAATCCGAGACTGAGCCACCAACNGTTATTGGATTCGTGGAGAGGGTTGTACTAATCACAGGGCTAGCTTTACTGACCGTGAGAGGTTCGCATGGGCTGGTAATGGCGTTGTTGTTTGCATCCCCATTATACGCGGCGTTCCAGCTATATGATCCCGCGTTGTTGAATCCCTGAGTGGAAGAACTTGGTACAACGCCATTTGATACTGTAACAGGTGACCCGACAACGGTGGAGGTTCCCGAGCACGAACCGCCGCTGAAGAACATGTAGCTTACAGTCCCACCAGGCTGGAAACCGCCAGTCATACTTGCCGAGTCAGAGACTGAAGATCCAACAGGAATTGTTNGCTGCGATAGACTTGTAGTGACCGTGGGACCNGACTTGTTGACAGTCAGAGGCGAGCAAGAACTGGTCATCGGGCTGTTGTTAGCATCGCCTGAATACGACGCTTCGAAACCATAAGTTCCCGAAGGAACTGGACTGATCGCGGATGAACTTGGGATCACACCGTTAGTCACAGTCACGGTGGATACGATAGCGCTGCTGCCTGAACACGTACCTGTTGAAAACTCAAAGTAGCTTACCGAGCCGCCTGCCTGGAAGCTACCCATCAGGGTTGCTGACGTGGTGACAGACTGACCGACGATGATCGGGTTACCTGACAGAGAGGTTGCAATCGTTGGACTTGTCTTGTTTACTGTCAAAGGTTCGCAGGCGCTAGACGCTCCGGAATTGTTAGTGTCGCCACTGTAAACCGCGTTCCAGCTGGCCGAGGCGGTGCTGTTGAAAATTACTGATCGAGAATTGGGTGCCACTGCGTTCGTCACGGTAACTGCGGATACTGCTGAAGAAGATCCGGAACACGTTCCGCCGGTGAAGAGGTTGTAAGTCATGGTGCCTCCCGCGGTGCCAGTGGCGCCTGTCATTGTGGCGGAATCGAACACTGAGCTTCCAACAGTTACGGTCGTCGAAGACAGGTTTGTAGCGATGCTAACTCCCTTCGGGTTAATGGCTAGGGGTTCACAGACGCTAGTGGCAAGGTTGTTATTCGTATCACCGCTGTATGCCGCATTCCAGCTATAAGGTCCTGCGGTATTGAACGTCTGTGATGCAGAGTTCGGAACAATACCATTCGATACGGCGACGGGAGATCCAACGACGGTTCCTGTTCCAGTGCATGTAGAACCGGAGAAGAAACGGTATGTGACCGTTCCACTGGCTTGGAAACTGTTTGTTAGAGTTGCCGAATCGGTAACTGAGCTACCTACTGGTATCGAGTTCTGTGACAAAAGAGTAGCGATCGCAGGATTGGCTTTACTGACCGTAAGAGGCTCGCATGGACTAGTTGCAGGATTGTTGTTTGCATCTCCACTGTAGGCGGCGTTCCAGCTGTATGGACCGGCCGTGTTGAAAGCCTGAGAAATGGAGCTGGGTACAACGCCTCCTGTGACCGTTACTGGTGAACCCGCTGGGGTGCCGGTTCCTGAGCAGGAGCCTCCGGTGAAGAAACTGTAGGTAACAGTCCCGGTTGCCTGGAAACCGCTTGTCATGCTCGCAGAGTCCGAGACTGAACTTCCAACCGTAATGCTAATCGATGATAGATTAGTCGTGATTACAGCGGTTGCTCTTCCAACCACCAGAGATTTGCACGGGCTAATGTTGGGATTATTGTTTGCATCGCCATTGTAGACGGCTTGCCAATTGAAAGTCCCGGTAGAATTGAAGATAACTGAAAATGGACCGGCAATGCCAGTGGTCAAGATCATTGTCTTGCTGGTTAGGATTGTGCCGGAGCAGCTGCTTCCTGTGAATATGCTGAAGGTAATTGTTCCGGCTGGGTTGAATCCCCCGGACACCGTCGCGTTGGCGTTAGCCGAATTTCCGACGATGATTGTTGTTGCCGAGATCGATTCAGCAACTGAAGGAGCGGCTTTTCCGACGGTCAGTGTCTCGGTTCCACAAGCACTCGATGCCACATTGTTGCTTGAGTCTCCGTTATAGACTCCTTGCCAGTTGAAAGTACCGGTATTGTTGAAGATTACATTGACTGGGCCCGCGGACCCTGAGGCTAACGGAACGGTCTTCGTCGCCACCGCGGTACCCGAACAGGCGCTGCCTGAATAGACACTGAAGGTGACGGTTCCTGTTGGAGTGGTTCCGCCTGTCACCGTTGCCGTATCAGCAACCGAATTCCCAACGATTATTGAATTAGCAGAAAGTGAAGTGGCAATAGACGGTGACGCCTTCCCGACGGAGAGAGATTCCGAGCCGCAGAGGCTAGTAGAAACTCCGTTGTTGGTGTCTCCATTGTAAGAGACCTGCCATTGGAAGGTGCCGGTGGTATTGAACTGCACATTCCTTGAGTTAGGAATTATTCCATTAACTGGGTTTACGTTGACAGTCTGAGCGAAAACAGGGGTCCCGGTACAAACTGCTCCGGAAAACACGCTGTAAGTCGCGGTGCCACCTGTGCTGAAGCCGCCGAAAAATCCGGTTAGAGTGGCGGAATCGGAAACTGTTCCGCCTGGAACAATTGACACGGATGAAAGAGTAGTTGAAACCGTTGTGGTTGTCGGTTTGACTGTCAGAACCTCTGAGCCGCACGAGCTGGGTTGCGGAGGATTATTGTTCGGATCGCCACTGTAAATGGCCTGCCACTCATAAGATCCTGTAACGTTGAACTGAACAGCCTTCGAGCTGGGAACTGCACCACCTGTGACTGAAACAGTTTGAACGAAGACTGGTGTGCCGGAGCAGATCGTTCCAGAGAAAATGCGATAGGTAACAGTGCCACCAGCCGTGCTTGTAGCACCGGCTAGAAGCGCGGAATCGCCCACTGAGCCTCCGGCCGAAACGGTTGATGAGGAAAGTGCAGTCGTGATCGTAGGATTGGCCTTAGTCACCGTCAAAGTTACGATCGTCGAATGGGATAGTAACCCGCTCGTTGCGGTAATGTTGATGGTGTAAGTCCCAGAAACCATTCCAGCGTTAATCGTGAGAATCGTCGAGTTCGTTCCATCGCTTGTCGTCGTAGCCTTGAGCTTGAGGCTTGGAGATCCAGGCGATGCAGTGGGACCGGAAGGAGTCACAGCCGTAGCTAGATTGACAGTTCCAGAATACCTGCCAGAGCCTATCAGCGTGATGATAATTGAACTATCGATGGATCCAGGGCTTAACGTCAACGCGGTCTTGGTGGTGCTCATGGTGAAGTCTCCTAAGACCCGGACTTTGACTATTGTCGCATGAGACGTAGGCCCACTCGTTGCGCCAACTGTTACAGTATAATTACCGGGGGCTGACCCAGTCACGGATAGAGTCGCAGATCCTGAGCCCTTTGATGGAATGGGAACGCTCAATGGGCTCAGGGAGAACGTGAGTCCGGGAGGTGAACTTGTGGGAGCGAGGGTTATGGTTCCGGCAAAATTGTTCTGACTAGCCAGGTTGATCGTGGACGTGTCTGAGGCGTTGAAGTTGAGTGTAAGAGAAGGCTTCGTATTTGAGATACTGAAGTCTTGGACGCTGACGGCGACTTGTGTAGAAAACGAAATCGCGCCTGAGCTTCCGGTGACTATGAGGGTTACATTTCCAAAAAAGTTTCCTCCTACCTGAAGTGTAGCCGACGCGCTTGGATTACCAGTCGTCAGGTCAACGCTGGTCGGATTTAACAAAGATGAGGTACATGCGCAGCCTGTCTGGCTCAAGCTCAGGTTTACGGTGCCAGTGAAACCTCCCTGGCTGGCGATGGTGATAGTAGATGTAGCTGATGATCCNGCCTGAATTACAAGAGATGGTGGATTCGATGAGAGTGAGAAGGCTGTGCCTATTGTGAAGCTGTCACTGAAAGATCCTGAAAANGAGCTTTTCGCATCGATCCTGTCGGCGGACACGGTGTACTGCATGAAGCCATGCCCGTTCCCGGGAGTGTTGGTGCCCATCAGCTTGGCAAAGTAGGGAGCTTCTGCGGCACTTGCTCCACCATTTACGGATGTATCATTCACCGTGTTAAGGGGAGCCCCAAATGTCCCTTGAATAACGACGACAGTGCCCGCCCCCGGACTGTAGACTCCAGCAGAGCCGTCGTTTACAACGCAGTTAGAATTGTAGATTGGATAGCTGCTGGCGGTCGCAATTCCGGTGCAGGTGCTTGTGTTGAGCGCGAGCTGCTTGCTCCTCTGATATGAATGGTCATGCCCCTCCAGAACGAGGTCTACTTTCTTCGAGATCATCAAGTTCAAGAGATCGGGACCAATGTTGCAGTTCTGATCGCCTCCGGCAATGCAGACTTTGTGCATGCCAACGANGACCCATTTGACGCCGGCCGTCCGAGCGCTGTCGATGCTGTTTGAGACCCAGTTGTAATGAGGATCAAACTTGTTGTATGCCCAGCATCCATGCAGATCATCGCAAGGACTGCCAAAAGCAGAATTGCATTTGGTAGTAGCACTGCAGACCCCAGTTACGTTGAAGACAACGGGAGAGATCATTATGAATCGGGCGATGGGGCTGACGGCCGGGTAGTCAAAGTAGTACTCCTTCCCATAGCAGTTTAGGACGACCGGCCCACAAATCGGAGGCGAAGTTGCGAGAGTGTGTGGGCACCCTGTGACATATCTCTCATAGCTCCTAGTGGCAGCCGTTCCATTCTCTTCTCCAGTGTCGTGATTTCCTGCAAGAACCTCGACATTGTTGTACAAACCCTTGAACTGGCTACACCATGTATCTCCAGTTGTCGTGTTGGTGTAGCTCAAATCTCCTATAGCCAGGTAGAAATCCGAACTGGATGAATGCAGCCTGCCCAAGCTGGCAGCTCCATCACCCGTTGTCAGAGAATCACCATGATCTCCTCCAACCGAGAAGGTGAATGAAGTCCCAGTCACTGCGTGTGATACTGGAACAGTCGTGCTAGTAGCCGAGAGGGCGAGCATACATATGAGTGCAACTAGCACCAGAGGCAGCTTGTTTGCCAACGTGAACTATCGCCGAAGTAAGTTAACCCTACATAATAACTTGCACGAGGAACTATGAAGAGCAAACGATCCTGTGATATAGAAAACTATACAAGGAATGCTCTCTCCAAAACGTTTTTCGGACCCCGATTCAGACGTGGAAACTATCGTTGCCTAAGAGTAGAATCAGAGCTCCTGGCAAGACAAACGGTGGAGCCAACGGCAAGATAAGGAATTGGCGATGGAAGATCTTGCTCCTCGTTATTGCATTCGCTACGGCGTCTGTCGTCACCTCTGTGGCTTATGGAATGGCATATTCCGAAAGCAAGAATGCCATAAATGGTCTCAACGTGTATTGCGAGACCACCATTCGCATCTACCATCCTCCCTCACCCGACCACCCGTTCTCTCACTTCGTTGTGACTTTCGGAATCAAGAATCCTTCGTCTACAGATGTCAACGCCCACTGGCTTGTCAGTGCCTCTGACTTATCCCAGAACTACTACAACGTAGACGGCGATGCCTCATTCACCATACCGCGAAGGGCTTTCTCACATCCCCAAGTCTCGATACTCATCGGGATAGCCAATATTACGGCTCCACCACCAAGTTTCGCCGTTACCGCAGACTACAAGCTCTCACTTTTTAGTTTCGAAGAGAGCCTCGCAGTCAACAACGCGATGGCAACGTGTACCTGAGAAAACGTATATGTCGAAAAATCAGACCCTTTGAGACTTCATGACTCGTCCAGATTGGCAGAAGAAAAAGAAGAAAATGGCAGGCAGAGAAGGACCGAAAAAGGGCAAGAACCGCTAGAACAGCCTTCGAACGATTCGCCGCTTACATTCCGCCCATCATGCCGGGAGGCATACCGCCGCCCATGCCAGGGGGCATTCCTCCAGGACCGCCAGGGCCGGGGCCTGAGCTTCCACCTTTCGATGCGAAGACATCGTCAACTCTGAGGATCATTGTTACCGCTTCGACCGCGGACTTTATCACCTGTGTCTTTACTCTCAACGGTTCAACGACATCCATCTTCAGCATGTCAGCGGCCTTTCCAGTCTTGGTATTGACACCGAACCAGAGGTTCGCCACAGTGTTGTGTTTGGATTTGAGATCAACCAGTATGTCTATCGGGTTGATACCTGCATTCTGGGCGATCGCAACAGGTATCGATTCAAGTGCTTCCGCGAAAGCTGTGACAGCGAGCTGCTCTCTCCCTCCAACCTTTATAGCGTATTCTCGCAGACGCTTGGACAATTCTATTTCCGGAGCACCGCCACCCGCGACTATTTTCCCGTCTTCAACTGCATTTCGGACAACGGAGAGCGCGTCATGGAGTGACCTTTCAGCCTCGTCGACCACGTGCTCAGACCCACCTCGAATCATGATAGTTACCGCCTTCGGGTTTTTTGCCTCACGGACGTAGACGAGCTTGTCATCTCCAATTTTCACTTCCTCAACCAGCTTGGCATAGCCAAGGGCCTCCTTCGAAAGATCCCTAGTTGTTCCAACCACACTGCCGCCTGTCGCCTTCGCCAGTTTCTCCATGTCGCTACTACTGATGTTTTTGATAGTGAGAATTCCTTTCTTTGCGAGAATGGAAAGAACCTCGTCGTCAACACTTTTCTCGGTGAACAGAACGTTTGCTCCAGTCTTGGTAACTTGATCGGCCATATCTCGTAGGAGCTTTTCCTCTTCTTGTATGAACTGGTACATTTCCTCGGGCTTGTTGATGTTGATCTTGGCATCTGTCTCGGTCTTCTCGATCTCTAGCTTTGCGTTCAACAATGCTATCTTTGCGCCTGTCACGCTCTTCGGCATTTGGGAATGAGAGATTTCCTTGTCGATGATTATTCCATTGACCAGCTCGCTTTCCTCTAGACTCTTACCATGTTTCTTCATCACCTTGACAAGATCAATGTCGGCCTTTACCTTGCCATTGTTCTTCTCAGTTACCTGCATGACCGCCTCGACAGCAAGCTCGGCGAAACGATTCTGAGAGCCGAAGATACCCTTGGTGTTTAGCGAGGTCATCGCGACCTGCTTCAAACGCGCCTCGTCATCTGGTTTGATAGAAATGGCGATCTTCTCCAGAATCTCCTGCGCCTTCCCAGCAGCNTCCCTGTAACCGTCGATGATTGCATTAGGATGAACGTCTTTATCGAGAAGAGTCTCTGCACCGGCAAGTAGTTCCCCTGCAAGGACAACTGCGGTTGTTGTTCCATCCCCTACCTCACTATCTTGCGTCTTGGCGATCTCGACAATCATCTTTGCAGCTGGATTCTGTACATCCATTTCCTTCATGATTGTGGCTCCGTCGTTTGTGATTACAATGTCTCCCATGCCCGCGACCAGCATCTTGTCCATTCCTCTCGGACCGATGGTCGATCGGACAATCTCNGCAACTATCTTAGCGGCCATTATGTTGCTTCTTTGGGCGTCCCTTCCTCTAGATCGGGAGGTGCCCTCTCTCAGAATCAGAATGGGTGTTTCGGACATTTCTAATCAGATTCTGATTAGGGCGGATTGTGCTTCCCAAGATAAACATATGCAGGCAGATTCTTTAGAAT
>JGI25385J37094_10000105_pt1 | contig 16382 bp, 18 predicted proteins | sample GraSoi013_1_40cm_FD_37094 | JGI IMG/M metagenome (IMG submission 37094) | reverse complement strand
CCAATCGTTACTTTACCGTAGCGGATCTTCGGATTGCAACAATTGTGACATTTTGATTCAGCGATGCCAAAGCACGGGGTCCAGCGAGAATCGCCCCGAGCGGATAGCGAGCATCGGCAAGTAGATGCAAAGGTACACGGCGGCGAGTTCATGACCGCCGACAAATGGGTCGCGTTTGACGATCACGTGTCTCGCGATGGCCACAGCGATGAGCGCGGGAAGAAAGAGCGAGTAGAGTCGCTGGATGCGAACGCTCGCGCCCCTCATCACTGCCGTCGCCGCGGCCGTTCTCGCCGCCGAAACCGATCCGGCCGGCACCGTTTTGCTGCCGCTCGGGACGGGGCAGTCAGCGCCGGTGACTGCGGCGCCCGGAGCGAACGTCCTCTGCGACGATCCGGCCGTCGTCGCGCCGGACTTCGCCGAAGACGCCGGCGACTTCGTCCTGCGCGGGTTGACCCCGGGCACCACGCTGTGTGGCGTCTGGCTCGCTGGCCAGAAGCCAGGCGGCCTCTACCGCGTGGTGGTGACGGCGAAGGCGGATGATGCCGGGGCGAAGCCCGATCTCGCAACCGATACCGGTCCCAGCGACGCGGGGACGAGGCAGAGCGGCGGGACGGACACTCGTACGGATGACGCGGGGCCGAAGCGCGGCCCCACGCCCGTGGGTGACCTGAATCATCGAGGCTGAACACATTTCCTCGAGGTGTACAGCCCAAGAACAAAATTCCTGTTCCGCCTCCGGCGGCCCAGCGATCAGGCTGCTGTCTTCGCTCTCGCCGCCTTCGACGCGGAATCCATCCGCGATGCGCCCTGGAAGAGCGCACCCTTCTCGACCACGAGCGACGCCGTCTCGAGATCGCCCCGCACCTTGCCGGAAGCACGGATCTCCACGCCGGTCTTCGCCTGGATGTTCCCGTTCACTTCGCCGTGGACGACGATCGTGCCGCAGGTGATGTTGGCATCGATCCGGGCAGCCTCGCCCACCACGAGCACGTCGTCGGTGACGATGGTGCCCACGAAGCTCGCGTCGATGCGGACCGTGCCAGCAAACGTGAGCTTGCCTTCGAACCGCACGCCGCGTCCGAGGAGCAGATCGCTGGCGGCGGGAGCGTTGGTCTTCTGGACGTTGTCTTCAGGGTACATGAGGCCTCGCTGCCGGTGGGTAGGGACCGAGCGGGCGCCCGGCACGACCGGCCCGCTGGACTCCTTACGCCCGGCGGGCGCGGCCTATTCCCTGAAGGGACGATCAGCCGCAGAGCGCCGGCGTTGACTTTGGCGCCAGCCCGGCGTGGACTCAGGACCCCCGAGCGGGAGGAACACGTGTCCGACCCCTCCGTGTATCGTCAGGAGCTGAGCCCCGTCCATTTTCTCGAGCGCGCGGGCGAGGTCTACGCCGAGCGGCAAGCGGTCGTCGACGGCGATCTGCGCCTGACGTGGCGGACGATGCGGTCGCGCGCCCGCCGTCTGGCCTCCGCTTTGCGCCGCGACGGGCTGCACAAGGGCGACCGCATCGCCTTTCTTGCGCTGAATTCAGAGCCGCTGCTGCTGGCGCATTTTGGCGTTCCGCTCGCCGGCGGCGTGCTGGTCGCGATCAACACCCGCCTGAACGCCGACGAGGTCGCGTACATCGTCGAGCACTCGGGAGCGCGCGCGATCTTCTTCTCCTCCGAGCTGCTCGCCCAGACCGCGCGCATCCCGCCCCAGGTGAAGCGGTTCGATCTCTCCCGCGACTGGGAGTCCTTCCTCGACGCCGGCAGCGACTCGCAGATCGCTCCGCCGGTCGAGAGCGAGGATGAGCCGATCACCATCAACTACACCTCCGGAACCACCGGCCGGCCGAAGGGCGTCGTCTACCACCACCGCGGCGCGTACCTGAACGCGCTCGCGATGGCGCTCGATCACCGCCTCAGCGCCGATAGCCAGTACCTCTGGACGCTGCCGATGTTCCACTGCAACGGCTGGTGCTTTCCCTGGGCGACCGCCGCCGCGGGCTCCTGCAGCGTCTGCATTCCCCGGGTGGAACCGGCGCGGGTGTGGCAGCTGTTCGGGGAAGGGGTGACGCACTTCTGCGCGGCTCCGACGGTGTGCACCATGCTGATGGCGCACCCGGCAGCTGGCAGGCTGACGCGCAGGATACGGCTGTTCACCGCCGGGGCACCGCCCTCGCCCACGTTGATCGCCCGCCTCGCCGACCTGAACTTCGAAGTCGACCACGTCTATGGGCTCACCGAGGTGTACGGTCCCTTCACCATCGCCGTCCCCGCGCCCGGCGAGGAGCGGCTGCCGCCCGGCGAGCGTGCCGCGCGCCAGGCCCGCCAGGGTTTCGCCAACGCCTGCGCGGGCGAAGTGCGCGTCGTCGACGACGAGATGAACGACGTCGCGGNCGACGGACGGACCATGGGCGAAGTGGTGATGCGAGGAAACGTGGTCATGCTCGGGTACTTTCGCGATCCGGAGGCGACCGCGAAAGCGTTTCATGGCGGCTGGTTCCACAGCGGGGATCTGGCGGTGCGACACCCTGACGGCGCGATCGAGCTGCGCGACCGGAAGAAGGACATCATCATCTCCGGCGGGGAGAACATCAGCACCATCGAGGTGGAGCAGGCGGTGGTGAGCCATCCCGCGGTGCTAGAGGCGGCGGTGATCGCGGTGCCGGACGAGAAATGGGGCGAGGTGCCGAAGGCCTTCGTCACGCTCGCCGAGGGAAAGCAGGCGTCGGCGGAGGAGATCATCCGGCACTGCAAGACCGTGCTCGCCCACTTCAAGGCCCCGCGCCAGGTCGAGTTCGGTCCGCTGCCGAAGACGTCCACCGGCAAGGTGCAAAAGTACGTGTTGCGCGACCGCGAGTGGCGCGGTCAGTCGAAACGCATCCACTAGCCGCGCCGGCCGAAGGCCGGTTAGCGGCTACTCTTGAGCGCAAACACTCGCAGGCAGGTTATGAAATGCGTTCTAACCGCTGCCGACCATAGGAAAGGCTTTGCGGCTACGCATCAGGCAGTACAAAGGTCTAGCCGAAAGGAGCTCCCATGACGTTGAAAGACATCCTCTTCGAGCGCGACGGATCGACGGCGCTGGTGACGCTGAACCGGCCGGAGCGCCGCAACGCCCTGTCGCTGCACATGCTGGAGGAGCTGACCCGCTGCTTCCGCGAGATCGGCGAGGACCAGGAGCTGCGCGTCGCCATCCTCCGCGCGAACGGTCCCGCCTTCTCGGCCGGACACGATCTCTCCGAGATGGTCGGCCGGGACGGCGGCTTCTACCGCGACCTGTTCGAGGCGTGCACCACCCTGATGGAGACGCTGCAGGCCATTCCCCAACCGGTGATCGCCCAGGTGCACGCGACAGCGACGGCCGCCGGCTGCCAGCTGGTCGCGTCGTGCGACCTGGCGGTCGCCGCAGCGGAGGCGCGCTTCGCCACTCCAGGCGTGAAGATCGGCCTGTTCTGCTCGACCCCGATGGTAGCGCTCAGCCGCGCCGTCGGGTCGCGCAAGGCGATGGAGATGCTGCTCACCGGGGAGGCGATCTCCGCTGAGGAAGCCCTCGCGGCCGGACTCGTCACCCGGGTCGTCCCGGCGGCCGAGCTGGCGGCGACGGCGCGGGCGATGGCAGCGAAGATCGCCTCCTCCAGCGCCTACGTGGTCGCGATCGGCAAGGCGGCGTTCTACAGGCAGCTGCAGATGCCGCAGCCGCTCGCGTACGACTACGCGCAGGATGTGATGACGATGAATGCGGCGGCAGCGGACGCGCAGGAAGGGATGAAGGCATTCCTGGAGAAGCGCGCGCCGAGGTGGTGCGGAAGGTGAGCCTGTACAGCCTCAAAACAATAGCCGCATACCCGCGCCTTCGGCCCTTCGGCGCGGGAGTGGCTAGCTCGCCCGCGCCTTCGGCACCCGCCCCATCAGGTAGAACTCGTCGTTGGGCCGCATCCCGGTCGCGTTCGCGATCCGATTGCTCATCCCGAAGAACGCTGCGATCGAGGCGATGTCCCACCCGTCCTCGTCGGTGAACCCCTCCTCCCGCAGGCGCGCGAAGTCCGCTTCCTCGATCTCGCCCGAGCGCAGCGCGACCTTCATCGCGAAGTCGAGCATCGCGCGCTGCCGAGGCGAGATGTCCGCCGTCCGGTAATTGGTCGCCACCTGATCCGCGAGGAGCGGCTGCTTCTCGTAGACGCGCACCAGGGCCCCGTGGGCGACCACGCAGTAGTTGCAGTCGTTGGCCGCGCTGGTCGCCACGACGATCATCTCCCGCTCGCCTTTGCTCAGGCCGCCGCCCTCCTTGACCATCAGGGCGTCGTGATAGGCGAAAAAGGCGCGGAATTCGTCGGGCCGCCGCGCGAGCACCATGAACACGTTGGGCACGAAGCCCGCCTTCTCCTGCACCGCGAGGATCCGCGCCCGCACGTCGTCGGGAAGCTCCTCGAGCTTGGGGACGGAAAAGCGCGAGATCGGCGGGGGCGATTTGGACGAGGTCTGCGCCATGCGGCCATTCTAACGCCGCCCGTCCTCACTCCTCGGGTACTTCCAGCAGGAACTGGAGTACCGCCACCTCGTCGCGCCGCAGCGCCGCGTGCGGGTGTTCGCGCCGGTTCGGCCGCGGCGACGAAGCCGACGGGAGCGGCGGAGTCAGGCCCATGAAGTAGGCGCGCACCAACCCTGGGTGGACGTAGTATTTGCGACAGACCGCGCGCGTGTTTCCCAGCCGATCGGCGACGGTGTCGATGGCGCGCACCACGCTGCGCTCCGCCTCACGCCGGCTGCTCGCGGGGCCGATCGCGCAAAGGTGCCTTGCGGCGAGCATGGTCCCCGCCCAGGTGCGGAAGTCCTTTGCGGTGATGTCGCGGCCGGTAGTCTCGCGCAGATACGCGTTCACGTCGTCGGAGGAGATGGTCTGCCGCTTGCCCCGGGCGTCGACGTACTGGAACAGCTCCTGGCCGGGGAGATCCTGGCACTGCTGCACGATGCGGGCGAGGCGCCGGTCGGTGATCGCCACCTGGTGATTGACGCCGCTCTTGCCGCGAAAGGAGAAGTAGAGCTTCGACCCTTCGATCTGCACGTGCCGCCCGCGCAGGGTGGTGAGACCGAACGAGCGGTTCTCGCGCGCGTATTCGTCGTTGCCCACCCGGATCAGCGTCTTGTCCAGCAGCCGCACCACCGTGGCGAGGATCTGGCGGCGGCTGAGGTCGTGTGCGCGCAGATCGCGCTCCACCCGTTCGCGCACGTCGGGCAGGATCTCGCTGAACTCGAGCATGCGGCGGAACTTCGACTTGTCGCGCGCGTCCCGGTACCAGGGATGGTAGCGGTACTGTTTTCGCCCGCGCGCGTCTCGCGCCGTGACCTGGATGTGACCCCGGGGATCGGGGCAGATCCAGACGTCGGTCCACGCCGGCGGAATCACCAGGGACCGGATGCGAGAGCGCTCGCCGGCGTCGCGGATGCGGGTGCCGTCGGGCGCGAAGAACACCCATCCCTTCCCGGCCCGTTGCCGGCGGATGCCGGCGACGCCGTCGGTGACGTAGCTGAGGCCGGCGCTCGTTGCCGCCTCGCGATGCTCCTGGACGCGCAGCGACAGCATCGACGTCCGGGATGTAGCACGGGCGTTTCACCAGTCTTCTTTTTCGAACCGCATTCCCGTCTGCGCGGCTAACCACCCGATATCAGCCATGGCGGCTGGATTCCCACATGTAAGGACCACTGTGGGCGCAGGGTCGACCCTCTTCTGCAGCAGCTCGAGCGGGCGGTTTCGCGGAAACGTGGGCGCGGTCGCGACGGACGGTTCCTTGGAAGGAAACCCGAAGACCTGGCGCAGCAGGTTGCTCGCGCGGCCGGTGCCGACCTGCGGATCGGCGAGGTCGCGCGTCGAGGGCCGGCTCACCGAGGGCACGTAGACGAAATCGAACGTGTTCGAGGCCTCGATGTCGAGCAGCTCCTGGTGGTACGCGAGCTCTTCGTGCGTGCGGTTCGCATGGAAGAGCGTGTACCGGGCCGGCGGCGCCTTGCCGCTGCTCGCGTCGCGGTGGAGCTGCTTGAGCATGGAAACGAAGGGCGCGAGGCCGGTGCCCGTTCCCACCATCAGGACGTGCTCGAAGTCCGCCGCGCGCTTGGCCAGGGTGAAATCCCCCACGATGCGCTCTACGTAGGCGAGCCGGTCGTTCTGCTGCGATTCGATCCCTCTGAAGAGCGACTCGGTGAACCGGCCCAGCACTCCGTCCTGTCCCTGCTCGAGCACGACGTAGAACTCGAGGTAGTTCTCCACCGCCGTCTCGAACGGAGCCGAGGAGATCGAGTACGAGTGGGTGACCGGACCCCGCTTCTGCTTTCCCTCTGCATCGAGATCCGGCACGTACCGGATCTGATCTCCGTCCTTGACCTTGCGCGTGAGCAGGCAGTCGTCCCGGCGGAGCGCGATGTACTGGCCGGCTTCGTAAGACGGAAATCGCGCGCCGTCGCGGGCGACGACGCGGAAGAGGGACAGGGTGTGCGACAGCCTGCGCCATTCGACGATCCGTCCCGACTTCATCTCGGCCATCGTTTCCTCAGGTCTCTTGGAGTTGGAGCTGGAACAGTGAGACGGGATCGGAGGACGCGTCCAGATTCCTTTCGCCGCTGTAGGAGAAGCCGAGCTTCCGCAGCAGCCGGATCGATGCCGTGTTTTTTTTCGACACGAAGGCGACGATCCTCGGAGCGCGCAGCATGCGTCTGACCAGATTCAGGACCGCCGAGGCGGATTCGAGCGCAAATCCGCGTGACCAGAATTCGGGGAGGAACGCGTACCCGAGATCGATGTCGAGGAATCCGTCGCGCTTGAGCGCGCCGCACATCCCGATCGGCTGCAACGAAGGCTTGAGCTCCACCAGATAGAGCCCGTGCCCATGGCGCTGATAGCTCGCGATCGGTCCTTCGAGCAGGTAGCGCGCCGCCTGCTCGAGCGTCCGCACGCCACGGTCGGCGATGTTCTCGATGAACGAGGGCTCGTTGAGCAGCCGCAGCGCGAACGCGGCGTCGGAAGCCGTGAACTGGCGCAGCACGAGGCGCTCCGTTTCGGCAACGCGCGACCCGTCGGCGAAAGGCGTCGGAGCAGGCATCTGCGGAGGACCTATTAGCAGAGCCCGACCGCGGGCGGGTGGGCCGCGCATANCGTCTCCGCGCGCCTCACCCGTGCCGCTCCTTGTCGGAATTCCGACACGGATCTCGCTGGTTCGTCCTTCAACACCTGCGACCCGGAGAACCGATGAAGCTTCTTGTCCGTGCAGCCGCTCCCGTCGTGATCTGCCTGCTGTCCGCCTGCGGCGACGTCTCGCAGCTGCAGACGCATCGAAGCTGCTCTTCGTCCGGCGCCGTCGCCGGCTGGGCAGTTGCGCTGGGTACGCTCGCCATCTTTGCGCGGCGCCGCCGGATGGCAAGTGGCTCATCGGCGCGGAACGGGTAGGATGGGCGGGCCCGAAAGGAGTCTCATGGCATCGCCCTCACAGGCTCTCTGCTTTCGCAATGACGGTACCGCGCGGTCGTTCCGCGACCGCCGGATCCCCATGACCACCTTCGTCGAGCGCTACATCGACGGCTCGATCGACGTGAGCGGTGATCTGCACGAACTGCTCCGCGAGCGCGCGGACTGGGTGAACTACCGTTTCACCTGGGACCAGGCGAAGTTCCTGATCACGAAATTCGTTCCTTCACTCCTCGTGCACTCGAAGGCGGCGGATCGCTCGTTCGTGCTCGACCACTACGATCGCGGCAACGACTTCTTCGAGGCGTTTCTCGGCGACTCGATGGTCTACACCTCGGCCAGGTTCGGTTCCGTCGACGAATCGTTGGAGGCGGCGCAGGAGCGGAAGATCCGCGACGTCGGCGAGAAGCTGCAGCTCGAGGCCGGAGATCGGCTTCTCGACATCGGCTGCGGCTGGGGGACCCTGGTCGCCAATCTCGCCGATCAGTTCGGGGTCGACGCGACCGGCGTCACGCTGAGCAAGAACCAGACGGAGTTTGCCTCCGAGCGCATCCGGGCGCGACGGCTGCAAGACCGCGCGCGCGTCCTCACGCTCGACTATCGGGACATCCCGGGCCCCGCCTACGACAAGATCTCCTGCCTGGAGATGGCGGAGCACGTCGGCGTGAAGAACTTCCAGAAGTTCCTGCGGCAGGTGAGCGGCCTGCTCGATGAGGACGGCTTGTTCTTCCTCCAGATCGTCGGGCTGCGCCGTCCGCCCGAGCTCGGTCTCGTGCGCAACGACCGCGGCGGTTACTGGGATGCCTCGGACTTCACCTGGGCGATGTTCATGTCCAGGTACATCTTCCCCGGGGCAGACGCGAGCCTGCCGCTCTCGTTCGTCGCTGCACAGTTCGAGAAGGCCGGCTTCGAGATCCGCAGCGTCGAGAACATCAACGTGCATTACGGCATGACCATCCACCGCTGGTACCGGAACTGGATCCGCAATCGCGAGAAGGTGATCGAGGCATACGGCGAGCGCTGGTATCGGCTCTGGCACGTCTTTCTCGCCTGGTCGGTCTTCACCGGCGTGGAAGGCCGCGGCGACTGCTTGCAGATCGTTGCGCACAAGAGCCGGCGTGCATTCGATCGCTTCCGTTTCGTGGGCTCACGGAAGCGGCCGGCAGCTGCCTAGGTGCGGGAGCGCGTGATCCCGCGCGAAGCCGTCACGCGCCTGCTTTGGTCACGCTCCGGCGCGCGGCGGATTCCCACCACGGGGGCCCTGGACGCAGCGTTCGGGCGGCTGCGCAGAGGCGAGCTGTTCCGGATCTGCGAACTGGATGCGCGCGGGCCCGTGTTCCTGCTGCCGACGCGCGAGTTCATCCGGGCGCTCGCCTCCCGCATCCGCACGCTCGGTGCGAGGCGGGTACTCGAAGTTGCCGCCGGCGACGGGTTCCTCTCGGCCGCCCTCCGCCAGGCCGCGCCCGGCTTGGAGATCGTGGCGAGCGACTCCGGCGCCTGGACCGACGCCCGCGCGCGCATGAGCCCGCGAGAGCGCCGCGAGTTTCGCGAAGTGGACGTGCCGGGAGTGCGGCTCGGCGCGTCCGTCCTCCGCGTCGACGCCCTCGCCGCGATCCGGCGCACGCGGCCGGATCTCGTTCTCGCCTCCTGGTTGCCTCCCGGAAGGCTCCTCGATCGGCTCATCCGCGCTCCGGTCCGCTACGTCCTCGAGATCGGCGCGAAGGACGGCGTCACGCCCGGAGCATGGAGCTGGCGCTTCGCGCACGAGTTCTGCGACGAGATCGAGCGCAGAACCCGCTGCAGGCTCGACGAGCGGCCTCGCCGGACGTTGCACTCGCGCGTGACCCTGTACTACGGCGCGGGGCACCCCGAGTATGCCTGCGAGCGCGTACGACCGGGGGACTGGCTCTGGCAGTTCCGCCCGCAATCGCGGTGAAACGGCCAGGGAGGACGAGCGCGGGCCCTCCCTGCCCTGGTTTCCGACAGAGCTCACTTCGTCGATGCCGTCGTGGCCGCCGGAGCAGGCGTCTCGCTGACCGGTGCCGCGGGCGCCGGCGAGGGTGTCGCACGCAGTGGCAGATCGATGTCGAGTTGCACGGTCCAGAACCACTGCTTCCCGCCTGGCTGCGAACCGGGATCGAAGTAGTAGACGGGGCCTGTGAGGATGTCGACCTTGTCGGTGAAGTAGAAGACGAGGCCTCCGCCGCCCGCGCCGAGCGCGTTCTTGCCGGTTTGCACGTCCCCGACGACGTTGATCTTCTGTAGCCAGGGCGTGTTGATGGGAATGTCAGGAGAGGTGAAGCCACCCATGAAGCCGGCGCGGTTGGTGCCGCTGCCGTCGCTCGCCTGGTACAGCTTGTCCTGAAGCCCGTAATAGCCGCCGACGGAGACATAGCCGCCGACGCTCGGGATCGTGTGCTGAATCTGCGCGTACAGCAGATTGTAGTCGGTGCCGAGGGTGGTGGCCGTGCTCTGCTTCGTTCCCACGCCGAAGATGCCCACCGCGAAGCTGGGCTGGAATGGGAACAGCTTGTCCTCGGGCACGCCGAGCTTGGCGTTGAACAGGAACGGATCGCTGCTCGGCAGCAGCAGATCGAACCCGACTTCGAGCTGCAGGTTGTCCCAGGGCAGCACGCCCATGGTGAGGCCGGTGGTCACCGGATAGACGGGCGACCCGGCCTGGCCGGCGGCCGGGCCCTTCCAGAAATACGTGTCGTACGTGATGTGGGGCGTGAGGAAGGGCTGGATCCCGGTCGTCGACGGCGCCCAGAACGTTGTGGTGGGAGTCGCGTATGCACCGCTGGCAGTGAAGAGAACGGCGGCAAGGGCGAGCTTCTTCATCATCGGGAGATCTCCTGATTGGCGGAATTGCGGCAAGACCAGTCCATCGGGGCGAGGTGCCCCAGCGAAAAAGCCCTTCGTGCGAACGTCTAGATGTCGAAGTACAACGCGAACTCTGTCGGCGTCGGCCGCAGCCGCACCGGGTTCAGCTCGCGCTCGATCTTGTTCTCGATCCAGGCCTCGATGACGTCNTNGGTGAAGACGTCNCCCTTGAGCAGGAACTCGTGGTCACGCTTCAGCTCGCCCAAGGCCTCTTCCAGGGACCCCGGCATCTTCGGAACGTCCTTCAGCTCCTCCGGGGTCAAGCCGTAGATGTCCTTGTCGAGCGGCTCGCCGGGCTCGATCCGGTTCTCGATCCCGTCCAGGCCCGCCATCAGCATCGCGGAGAAGGCGAGGTACGGGTTGCACGACGGGTCGGGCGAGCGGAACTCGATCCGCTTCGCCTTCGGCGAAGGCGAGTACATCGGGATGCGGATCGCCGCCGAGCGGTTGCGCGAGCTGTATGCCAGGTTCACCGGCGCCTCGAACCCCGGCACCAGCCGCTTGTACGAGTTCGTCGTCGGGTTGCAGAGCGCGGCCAGAGCGCGGGCATGCTTGAGCACCCCGCCGATGTAGTGGAGCGCCATCTTCGACATGCCTGCGTAGCCTTCGCCGGCGAAGAGCGGCTTGCCCGCCTTCCAGACCGACTGGTGCGTGTGCATGCCCGAGCCGTTGTCGCCGAAGAGAGGCTTGGGCATGAACGTCACCGTCTTGCCGTTGCGCAGCGCGACGTTCTTCACGATGTACTTGAACCAGAGCAGCTTGTCGGCGGTCTTCACCAGCGAGTCGAATCGGATGTCGATCTCCGCTTGCCCCGCCGTCGCCACCTCGTGGTGCTGCCGCTCGACCTGGATGCCCACCTGCTCCATCACCAGGCACATCTCCGTGCGCAGGTCCTGCAGCGAGTCGATGGGAGCGACCGGGAAGTACCCTTCCTTGTAGCGCGGCTTGTAGCCGAGGTTCGGGCGCGTGGTGTGCGTCTTGCCGTCGTAACTGTGCTCGACGGCGCTCCCCGTCTCCCACTGTCCTTCGCGCGATTCGATCTTGTAGTGCCCGTGGTTGACGCCGGCGTCGTACGACACTCCGTCGAAGATGAAGAACTCCGCCTCGGGGCCGAAGTACGCGGCGTCCCCGATGCCCGTGGAGCGGAGGTACTTCTCCGCCTTCTGCGCGATGTAGCGGGGGTCGCGCGAATATGGCTCCTTCGTGATCGGGTCGACGATGTTGCAAAGGACGGACAGCGTGGAGTCTTTCATGAACGGATCGAGCACCGCCGTCTCGGCGTCGGGAACCACCAGCATGTCGCTGGCGTGGATGGGCATCCAGCCGCGGATGGAGGAGCCGTCGAAGCCGAGCCCTTCCTCGAAGACGCTTTCCGTCAACTCGGCCAGCGGGATGGTGAAGTGCTGCCAGAGCCCGAGGAAGTCCATGAACTTCAGGTCGACCATCGAGACTTTCTTGTCCTTCGCGTAGCCGATCACATCCTTCGCCTTCGACATCCGCCCACTCTCCCTGGCGCCACAGATGGCGCCGCAAACGGTGACGGCCCGTGCACATGGCAGGCGGGCCCGATTGCACGCCGTGCCGCCACCCATGTGGTGCAACGGGGGTGCCACGGGGTGCGCCCGCCCGCGATCGCTCGTTTCACTCTGGGGAGGGCTTCCGGGCCAGGATCCACGGGCAACGAAATCGTCATTTCGATTCACCGCGACGACATCAACGTAGGAATGGCTGGGGCCCCGAAGCGCTGTTTCTCGCTGAACATCGCGGCCAGGATCGAGGCACGCGGGCCGACCCTGTCGCACCGGCGGACGACGCTTTTGTCGTTTGACCGGGAACGGCGGACAAGATCGTCAGACCGCTCCGGGGCGGCCCTCAGAGCCGCCTGCACCGCCTCGCCATTGCAACCAGATGTCCATTGCTGCATCTGGGTGCGGATGGACCTTCAGCTTCGAGGCAAGAGGGCCGTCGTCACCGGATCGACGGCGGGCATCGGGCTGGCGATCGCGATCGACCTGGCGCGCGAGGGAGCGAGCGTCGTCGTCAACGGCAGGACGCAACGACGCGTCGACGCCGCGCTCGCGCAGATCCGCGACGAAGTCCGCGAGGCCCGCGTCGAGGCCGTCGCGGNCGACCTGGGCACCGCGTCCGGAGCGCAGGCGCTCATTGCGCAGGCGAGCGACACCGACATCCTCGTCAACAACGTCGGCATCTTCGAGGCCGTGCCGTTCGAGCGGATCGACGACGCGTCCTGGCTGCGGTTGTTCGAGACCAACGTGATGAGCGGGGTGCGGCTCTCGCGCCACTACTTCCCGCGCATGCTCCAGCGCGGCTGGGGGCGCGTCCTCTTCATCTCCAGCGAGTCCGCGCTGCAGATCCCCGCCGAGATGATCCACTATGGAGTGACGAAGACCGCNCAGCTCGCGCTCGCGCGCGGCCTCGCCGAGCTGACCACGGGCACGCAGGTGACGGTCAACTCGGTGCTCCCGGGTCCGACGCGCTCCGAAGGGGTTGGCGCGTTCGTCGAGGGGCTGGCGCGCCAGCAGAGGAAAGATGCCGCGCAGGTCGAACGGGACTTTCTCCAGCAGATGCGCCCGAGCTCGCTGCTGCAGCGTTTCGCCGAGCCTGCCGAAGTCGCGCACCTGGTCGCGTTCCTCGCCAGCCCGCTCGCGGCGGCGACGAACGGTGCAGCGCTGCGGGTCGATGGCGGCGTAGTGCGCGCGATCGTGTAGGGCGGGCTGCTCGCAACGCCGTCCGCTTCCTCGCCGCTGCTGTCCGGTACCGCGCCACGGCACCAGGGGGGTGTCCGATAGCGCGACGCTGCGCCACCGCGGCTGTAGCGATCCCGGACAGGCAAAGGGGGCGCAGCGCCTGCGCCGCGGCCCAACCGATGCCTCCAAAACGCGAAATACAGGGTTCCAGGCGGCCAATCCGTTTTTCTGCCGGCGAGCCGGACGTTGGCACGACCGTCGCAATCACTCCCGTCCGGAAGCTGCACACGGAACCGGAGAGGGTCGCGTCATGGTCATCCAGGGAGTCATCACGACGAATGACGTGTTGCGGCACACGGTCCTGATCGTCTCGCGGTTTGGTTTCGGCACGTACCTGCGCTGCTGCAAGGCGATCGTGCTCGGCCAGCGGACCACGTTTCTCGCTTGCGCGTTCCGCTGAGTCCGGACCGGGGAGCGGAACCTACTTGACGAGCTCCTTGAGCAGATGCGCCCCGAGCGCGCGCAGGCCATCCTCGAGCAGCGCCTTTCCCTTCGGATTCTCCAGCGCCCCGCGCATCATCTCCGGCGCGTAGCCGAGCTCGATGTTCAGCATCACCATCACTGCCGAAAGCGCGGGCGTCAGCGCCGCTGCCTTCACGCGCGAGCGCCGTTTCTGCACGCCTGCGGAGAGGTCGTCGATCAGCGCATCCTCCGTCGTGCGCTGACCCTTCCGCTCGTGCAGCGCCGCGGTGAGCCCGGCATAGAGATGGCCCGAGACGGCATCGCTGGCGACGGCGCGCTCCATGCGCTCGTGCGCTTCGTCGAAATCGACGTTCGCCGATGCGGCGTAGGTCGGCGCGATCAGCAGCGCCAGATCCTTGCGGGTCACGACGTGCGGCAGACGGCGCGAGAACACGCCAGACGCTTGCCACATCTCGCCCGCGAAGACGAGCCGCGGCCCGGAGCCTTCGATCGCACGATGCCGCCGCTCGGCTGCCTGGTGTCGCTCGATCGTCCAGTGGGTAACTTGCAGTTTGATGCGAGCTTGCCTCTGGCTCGTCGCTCTCGTGCTCGCCGCTGCATGCGAGGGCGGGCGACCAGGCGAGCCGCAAGGCTCGCAGTCCCCTCCTTCGGCGGACGCGCAGACCTGGCTCGACCTGCACAACGCGGTCCGCCACTCCGCCCGGCCGGCCCCGTCGCCTCCCCTTCCGGAATTGACCTGGTCCGCGGACGCCGCGAGCGTCGCGCAGGCGTGGGCCGATCGCTGCCTTTATCAGCACAATGCGGGGCGCGGTGAGCGCGGCGAGAACATCGCCGCCAGCGCTCCGCCCGGCCACTGGGCGGCGAGCGACGTCGTGGCGGCGTGGGCGAGCGAGGCGCAGGATTACGACTACGCGACGAATACCTGCGCCCCCGGAAAGGAGTGCGGGCACTACACGCAGCTGGTCTGGCGCGACAGCGTCCGCGTCGGATGCGCGCACCAGGTCTGCGACACGAACTGGCCGTTCGCGCCGTCGCCGCCCGGCCGTTGGGACTTCTGGGTCTGCGACTACGAGCCGCCCGGCAACTGGGTCGGCCAGAAGCCGTACTGACTGGATGACCGGATCCGCGCATCGCGAGCGTGAGCGGGCCGGTTGACGTCCCGTGCGGACTCCTGTCCTATTACCGCCCGCGGAGGTCGCACATGACTCTCTCCCGCCGCGCGCTTCTCGGCGCTGCCGCCTGCTCCAGCCTGCTTGCGCGCCGCCTCTTCTCCGCCACGCCGGCGAAGCTCCGGATCGGCCTGCTCCTGCCGTACTCGGGCACCTACGCCGCGCTCGGCCACAACATCACCGACGCGATGAAGCTCGCGGCCTCCGAGCACGGTGGCAAGCTCGGTGGTCGCGAGGTGGAATGGGTCGCGGTGGACGACGAGTCCGATCCCGCCAAGGCGCCCGCGAACGTGAACAAGCTCATCGCCGGCGAGAAGGTCGACATCCTCACCGGCCCGGTCCATTCCGGCGTGGCGATGGCGATGATGCAGATCGTCCGCCAGGAGAACGTGCTCACGGTCGTCACCAACGCCGGCGCGCAGGCCGTCACCGGCACGCTTTGCGCCCCGCACGTGTTCCGAACCTCGTTCTCGAACTGGCAGACCTCGTATCCCTGCGCCGACGTGATGCTCAAGGACGGCCGCAAGAAGGCCGTGCTGATGTTCTGGAACTACAGCTTCGGGCAGGAATCCATGGCCGCCTTCAAGGAAGGCTATGCGAGCGGCGGCACGATCGTGAAGGAGATCGCGGTCCCCTTCCCGACCACCGAGTTCCAGGCGAATCTGTCGGAGATCGCCTCGCTCAAGCCGGATGCCGTCTTCGTCTTCTTCGCCGGGGCTGGCGCCGCAAAGTTCGTCAAGGACTACGCCGACGCCGGCCTGCGGGACAGGGTCGCGCTGTATGGTTCGGGGTTTCTCACCGAGGGCGTGCTGGCCGCGCAGGGCGCCGCCGCCGAAGGGATCAAGACCACGCTGCATTACGCGGACGCCCTCGACAACCCCGCCAACCGCAAGTTCCGCGAGGCGTTCAAGAAGGCGACCAACCGCGAGGCGGACGTCTATGCCGTGGCAGGCTACGATACGGTCAACGTGCTCGCGCAGGCGCTCGAGAAGGTGAAGGGCGACACGGGAGCGCACTCCGAGTTGATCGCCGCGCTGGAGTCTGCGCGCATCGACAGCCCGCGCGGGCGCTTCCGCTTCTCGAAGACGCACAACCCCATCCAGGACGTCTACCTGAGACAAGTGAGAGGCGGGCGCGAGGCGGTGGTCGGCGTGGCGATGAAGGACGCCGAGGATCCCGGAGCCGGCTGCAAGATGGGGAAATGAGCCTTTCCCTCTTCGTGCTCCAGGTCGTCAACGGCCTCGAGTACGGCCTCTTGCTGTTCCTGGTGGCGAGCGGGCTGACGCTGGTGTTCGGCGTCCTCGGCGTACTGAATTTCGCGCACGGCTCTTTCTACATGCTGGGGGCGTACCTGGCGTGGTGGCTCTCCGAGCGCACCGGCAGCCTGTTGGTCGCCATCCTGGTCGCGATTCCCGCGATGGTCGTGATCGGCCTCGCGGTCGAGCGGCTCGCGATCGCGCGCCTCTACGCGCGCGATCACCTCTCGCAGGTGTTGCTCACCTATGGGCTGGTGCTGCTCTTCAACGAGCTGCAGCGGGCGTTGTGGGGCAACGACGTGCACGGAGTGAGTACGCCCAGGGCGCTCGCCTGGACGATGCATCTCGGCGAGACGCAGACCTGGCCGGCGTGGCGGGCATTCACCGCCTTGGCATGCGTCGGCATCGGCGTGGCCATGCGCCAGATCGTCCTCAAGACG
>JGI25385J37094_10000095_pt1 | contig 16799 bp, 19 predicted proteins | sample GraSoi013_1_40cm_FD_37094 | JGI IMG/M metagenome (IMG submission 37094) | reverse complement strand
GTCCGTTGACCACGACCACGCGCTTCACGCGAGCGACCTCGTGACGACGCGCCGGATGATCGCGCCCGGCACGGAATGACCGATCTCGGCGTGGCCGATGCGCCGAGGCATCACCCACGCGACCTTGCCCCGCCGTGCCTTCTTGTCGAGCGCGATCGCGGCGAGGACGCGCTTGGGATCGGCTCGCGGCGCGGTGTCAGGCAGGCCAAGAGACCCAAGCAGCGCATCCTGCGAGTCGACGACGCGCTTGCTGCAGAGGTCCATGGCCAGGGCGATGCGGGCGGCGACTCTCATGCCGAATGCCACAGCACGGCCGTGGGTGACACGGAATCCGGTCGCGGCTTCGAGCGCGTGGCCGGCCGTGTGCCCGTAATTCAGGATCGCGCGCGGCCCCCGATCGCGCTCGTCCTTGGCCACGATCAACGCCTTCGCCGCCACGCAGCGAAAAAGCACGCGCTCGAGCATCGACAGGTCGCGCTCGAGGAGGCGGGGAGCATTCCGCTCCAGCAGTTCGAACAGTCCGCGGTCCATGGCGACGGCGTACTTTACAACCTCGGCGAAAGCATCCCGGTAGCCGGGGGCTGGCAGTGTCTCGATCGCAGCCAGGTCCGAGATGACGGCTGACGGCTGCCAGAAGGAACCGATGGCGTTCTTCGACCTCCTGCCGTTCACGCCGGTCTTGCCGCCAACGCTCGAGTCGACCATCGCCAGCAGCGTGGTCGGCACCGCGACGAGCCTGACCCCGCGCTGCCACATCGAAGCCGCGAGGCCGGCCAGGTCGCCGACCNTGCCTCCGCCGACCGCGATGACACATCCGCCGCGATCGATCTGCTGCCGTTCGAGGAAGGACAGCACGCCCTNCAGCTGCAGCATCGACTTGGAGCGCTCGCCCGCAGGTATGGCGTGGATCGCAGTCTTCAAGCCGGCCCCCTTGATCGCCTTCGCGACCTTCACCGCCCACGGCCGAACGTTGGTGTCGGTGACGATGGCCGCCCCAGTCGGATCCATCCGCGTGATCACGTTGCGCAGCTCGCGCTGCAGGTTGGTGCCCATCAGGACGGGATACCCGCCCGATGGCGAATCGAGGATCAGGCGGACCAAAGCTTCATCACGTCATCGGCGACCTCGCCCGCCGGTCGATCTCCGTCCACACGATGCGCCGCCTGTTCGTAGCGCTTGCGTCGCCCTTCGAACAGTGCCTCCACCTCCGAGGCCGTCCGGCCCGAGATCAACGGACGGCCCGCCAGCTTGCCGATTCGCCGCCATGCCGACTCGAAGGAGATCTCGAGGTAGACGGTGAGTGCGCGCTCGGAGATCAGCACCCAGTTATCGTCGTCCATGACCGACCCTCCACCCAACGCCACGACCGAGTCGGTCTGCAGCGCCTGAGGCAGCACCTTCCTTTCGAGAGCCCGAAACACCTGCTCGCCACTCGTGGCGAAGATCTCGGCGATCGACATGCCGGCTTCATGTTCCACCAGGTGATCGAGGTCGAAGAATTTCGCGTGGGCGCGCTCCGCGACGAGCGCACCGACGAGCGTCTTGCCCGACCCCATGAAGCCGAGCAGCGCGAGCGGCCGGCGAGAGTGGTTAGACGCCGCTGGGGTTGGCCGGTACCGGAGCCGGGGACGTCACCGCCGCGACCCCGCCGCCGCGCCGCTTCTCCGACTGGACGAAGACCTGGTCGCGGAAATCACCTGGCTTCGGTAGGTGGTCCAGGACCTCAGCGCCCTGGGCGCCGGCGGCGTCCACTTCGACCCGCCCGTAGCCGAGGATGCGGCCGATGAGCGACTGCCTCGTCGTGCAGTCCTGCACCCGGTCGATCGGGATGATCTTTTCCTGGCGGCTGAAGACGCCCGCCTGGATCGTGATGCGCTGGTCGGTAAGCGTGTAGGTGATCGACTTCCAGCGGATCCAGACGACGATGAACCAGAGCAAGGCGAGAGCGACCACGCCGATCGTGAGGAAGGTCCGGAGCTTCGGCACGTAGAGGCCATAGCCCGGTCCGAGCAGCGTAAAGTCGGCGACGATCGCGACCACGAGCAGGACCGCGGGGACGACCAGGCTCTTGACGACCGTGATCCAGTGTGGGTGATCCCTCAAAACGAGGTTCTCGCCGGGCAGGAGCTTGCTCATGGCCGCGTATTGTCGCCTACTTGAGCGGGTCCAGCAGCATGATCAGAGCCCCGGCCGCGAGGTACGGGCCGTACGCGATAGTGCCCTTCAGCGACCGGTGCCACGCAATGTATCCGATGGCGACGAGGCCCGCTAGCACCACTCCGTAGAACATCGCCGTGAAGGTGTAGGGCCAGCCGAGCACCAGCCCCATGAAGGCCGCGAGCTTGACGTCGCCGAAACCCAACGCCTCGGCTTTGAAGATGGCCGAGCCNGCGAGGGCGAGGGCCAGGAACAACACGCCGGCGATCATTCCCATCAGGATTCCGATCCACCACGGTTGGTGCCACAGGCCCAGCCCCGACGCGAAAAGAGGCGAGAGGCTGACCAGCAGCGCAAGCGCCATCGCCGGAAACATGACGCGATCCAGGATCAGGCGATGCTCGAAGTCGAAGAAAACCACCTGGATGAGGACCAACGCGAAAACACTGCGGACCAGGAGCAGCGGAAACGGTGTGATCACCAGCGCGAAGACCGCGAACACAACCGCGCAGAGAATGGGTGGCCCGAATTCCTGCCAGCGCCGGTGACCCGGCTCGAGGCCCTCCATGCGCGCGAGGCGAATAGAACCCCATCGCACGACCCACCCCGCCCCCCCGCCGACGATCGCCCAGAGAGCGGCGAGCAGGTACGGGCTGCCGTCGACGAGTGTCACGGGTCGAGAGTTTCGCGCATCGCGTCTCGCGGCGCGGCCCGACCGGTCCACAGCAGAAACGAGATCGTGCCTTGCGCGAGTAGGACCTCCCACCCGTCGACCGCCGGCACCCCGAGCGAGCGGGCCTTGCGCACCATCGGCGTTCCACCTTTTACGTAGACGAGGTCGATCACGGCTCCATCCTTCGGCAGCGCCGCCGGACGCAGCGGCATCTCGTCGTGCCTGCCGAGCGGGGTGGCATTGATGAGCACGTCCGCGGCACGCGTCAGCGCCGNCACCGACGGATCGCTCCAGCCGACGACCTTGCCGGGGACGTCGGCGCCGGCTGGATGGCGCAGCACAAACGTGACGTGGCCCCCCTCCAGCGCGACGGCCGCCGCCCGCGCGGCCCCTCCGCCGCCCAGGATGACCGCGTTCGCCCTCGCCCGTTCGACGCCGAGCTCCTCGAGCGCCGTCCGGATCGCGGGGATGTCCGTGTTGAAACCGCCCAGCGTGCCGCCGTCATTCACGATCGTGTTCACCGCGCGGGCGCGCAGCGCCTCGGGTGCGACCGAGTCGAGGTGTTCCATCACCGCCTGCTTGTAAGGGATGGTGACGTTGGCGCCGCCGACATCCGGCGCTCTCAGCCGGCGCACCGACTCCGCCAGCTGTTGGCGCGGGATGTCGAGCACCTCGTAGGTCCAGTCCATGCCTAGGTTGTGGAACGCGGCGTTGTGCATGGCGGGACTGCGCGAGTAGGAGATCCCCTCACCCAGCAAAAAAACCTGCCGTCTCGCTGTCAGGAGGCGCTCACACCGTACTTCTTGATGTCGTTGTCGAAGTCCTGCTGGTTGGTCTCGAAATGCGTTGTTCCCTGCTTGTCCGTGAAGTAGAAGAGATAGCTGGTCGCCGGAGGATTGATGCACGCGGCGAGCGCTTCCTTGCCGGGGTTGCTGATCGGCGTCGGCGGGAGACCTGTGTGTTTGCGAGTGTTGTACGGCGAATCGAGGCTGAGCTCGGGCGCGGTCGGCTCCGGCGTCAGGCGACCCAACGCGTAAAGCAGCGTAGCGTCGACGCCGAGCGGGATGTTCCGCCGCAACCGGTTGTAGTAGACGCTGCAAACGTTGCCGCGATCGGTGGCGTTTTTGTTGTTGGCCTCGCGATCCACCATCGAGGCGAGGATCACGATGGTGCGCAGGTCTTCTTTGGGACGCCCTGACGTGGACTGCGCGATCAGTGCGCGCCAGTCGGCCGAGAACACGGCGTCGAACTGATCGAGCTGCGCCGCAACAAGGCCTTTCGCGCCGAGGGTCGGGTCGACGAGGTACGTGTCGGGAAACAGGTATCCCTCGTAGGGAAAGTCACCAGAGGGCGGTTGCGCAGGCAGGAACGAATACGCCTTGGCAAGCGCCGGATCCTGAGCCGCCTTGAGGTAGTCGGCGCCGGTGAGGGTCCCGATCTTCTTGCTGTCGACCAGCGCGGCCTGATAGCGAAGCGGAAAGCCCTCGGGAAAGGTGATCGTCTTCTCGTCGGGCCGCCCGTGCTGCAGCGCGGAGACGATCTGGACCAGTGACATGTTGGTGTTCAGTACGAATGAGCCGGCCTGGAACTTTGGGCCGGCATCGGTCAGTCGCGTGTACATGTCGAACGCGATCGTGCTGCGGATCAGGTGCAGGTCGTACAGGTCGCTGCCGATTTGCGCGGGCGACTCACCCAGGTCGACGTGGAACGTCACGTTGTGACTGGTCGAAGAGATCGGCGTGTTCACGTTGAAGTTCCACCAATCGAACGCGCGGGAGGTGCCGAACCCGAGCACGGCGAGGATCACGATGATCGCGATCAGGCGCTTCATTCCACCGCGTCCTGCTCAAGTGCTTGCATGACACGCTGGAACTCGTCGCCGTCGACCGTCTCGAGCCCCGAGCCGGATTCNCGCAGCAACATCACCCGTGCGGCGTCGTTCGCATCTTCGACCAGGTAGTAGGCGACCCCATCGAGGTCGAAAGCGTCGTGCAGCCTGAATCGCCTTTCGGCCCCGGTCTCATCGACCAGGGTCACATGGTCAGACACGTTTGCGATCCAGGTGTGACTGCAGGAGAAGGGTGGCCGCCACGCGATCTATGCTCGCGCGTCTCTTGTCTCGACGTAGGCCGCCGGCAAGCAAAGACTTTTCCGCGGCGGCCGTGGTCAGTCGCTCATCGACCAGCTCGACGCGCAGACGCGAGGCGCGGCGCAGCTCGCCCGCGAGCGCGCGCGCGGCCTTGGCTTCGGGCCCGAACGAGCCGTCCATCCGGCGGGGCAAACCGACGACGATCTCCTTCGCCTCGTTCCGGGCCGCGATCTCAGCCAGCCTGGCCACCAATGTCTCTACCGGCTCTGCGGGGACGGTGGCGAGTGCCTGGGCGATCGTCCCGGTGGGGTCGCTGAGGGCAAGCCCGACCCTCTTGGAGCCGGGATCCACGGCCAGCACCCTCACCTGGCGTCCTACGGCGAGTGCGGCGACGGCGACGCTGTCGTTGTTCCCTCCGACGCGGCTTCAGCCGAAGGCGCGTTGGATTCGACGACGTAATGCAGCTGGATACGGCGGTCCAGCAGAGGCATCAGCGGGAGCGCCAGCGGCTGCTCCTTGATCGCCACGGAGCGGATCGGCAGCTTCTCGAGGTAGAACCGTGCCTGCGCGACCGGCCGGCCCACGATCTGGGCGCGAATCTTCTCCTCGTCGAGTTTCGGCGCCACGTAGGCCGACCCGCTCCCCACGAACACCAGGTAACCGCCTTTTGCCGCGCTCAGCAGGCGGTACGTGACCTGGATGGGGCTTTCGGTGAGGAGCTGCTGGTCGTTCGGCACGCGCTGCGACAGATACGTCTTGAACGCCTGGACGACATCAGCGTCCGTGTAGAAGTCGCCCTCCCCGCTTACCGTCATCGTGCCGGTGAAGGTCGGCACCTTGTCGTTGGGCTGGTGGTCGGTCGTGAACTGCGGCGGGCCGAAGACAATCGTGTCGCTCAGCTTCTCTCCCGACTGCGCGCCGGCGGCGAGCTGCTGGGCGATCGCTTGGTGCAGCGACTGCTCGAGCTGCGCCCGGGCGGCGTCGAAGTCGGCCTCGGTCATGACCGGCGTCGACGAAGGATCCGTCCCGCCGCCGGTGGCTTGCGGGTTGGTCACGCTCAGCTGGTCATACGGGTTGTGCTCGATCTGAGTGATGGTGTCGCTGCCGACGTTACCCACGGATCCTGGAGTGACCGCGACGATGTTTGCCTTCGCCGTCCCCTTCCAGGGCACCATCGTGTTCCCAGAGATTTGGAAGTACTCGAGCCCGTTGGTGTTCTGCAGATACTGGTTCTTCGGCACGACGATCCCAGGCGACCCGCAGTTGATACCCGGGCAGTGCGGAGGCGGGAAGTTGTTGCTGTAGACGACCTGGCCGGTCGCAGGCGCCAGCGGGACGTTCTTCGACCCTGTGACCTTGAAGCCCTGCGAGTTCGACTTGGAGATGTTGACCGGGCGCACCTTGATCGGCGGCTTTCCGGGCTGGGCCTGGATCTCGACGTCCTTCTGGGTGAACGGCTGCGCCTGGGCGACGAGGGTCACCGAGGCGGAGGGGACGAACACGGCGGCCGCAAACAGCCCGACCAGGATCAAGGTGATGGCCGTGACGTAGAGCAGGAAGCGCCCTGGCTTCAGCTCCGTCGCCGTCTTGGTCAGGAGGCGGGTCGGGGCTGCGATGCCGATGTGGGTTGTCGCCTCCGTGCGCCCACGCCGCCACCACCTGCGCATGGGCGGCGGCGCTTCTGCCTCGCTGGGCACGCCCTCGCCGTGCGGACCGACGGCGCCGAACACAGGAAAACCGCTCTCGGAAGCCATCTTCTGAACAGCCGGGTCGTCGCAGACCACGGTGACCCGCTTGCCCAGGCGGGCGGAGTAATTGCGCAGCAGCTGGAAGTTGAAGCGGCTCTGCCCGATGCGCGAGCGCATCGGAAGGACCACCATCGTGTCCTCGCCGTGGTAGCGCCGAAGGCGCTCGACGAGTTCGGGGATCTCCTCCTCGGTTTCGACGTAGATCGGGTTCGTTGCCATGGCGTTTACAGGTCTCCTACACGTCTGGTCAGACTTTTATAGCGCTTAGGACCCGTCTCATGACGGTGTTCACCGTATCGCGCTCCTCGGCTTCGGTTCGCAAAGCGTGGTTCGCCAGGCCCATCGGGGCGATGTCCTGGGGGCTCGTGAGCTGTCCGGTCGAGTCGGTCACGTTACGCACATCGGGCGGTACGAGGTGCCGGACCCGAGGCTCCCGCGGGAATGGAAGCCCCGCCGACCAGTTGTTCTTGACCATCTCGAGGGTGAGCTCGGGCAGGAGGCTTCCTCCGCCGCAAAGATAGATGTTGGTCGGCAGCCGCTCGCCGCGCGACAGCTCCTTGATGCTCANGGCAAGGCCCTGGAGAAGGACCTCCGCATCGGCGCCCAACAGGTCCGAGACCTGCCGGTGCTGCTCCGCGGACAGCAGGCCCTCAGAATGGCGCAGCTTGCGCGCTTCCGCTTCTTCGTAGCTGAGTCCGAACGCGAGCGCCAGCCGTCGCGTGAACGCGCGGCCGCCGAGGTTGAACATGCGAGTGCCTTCGACGCCACCGTCGCGGATCAGCGCGACGTCCGTGGTGCCTCCGCCGATGTCGACGAAGATGCCGCCTTCNGCCCATACCTCCTCGTTGGCGCATGCCCGCGCAAGCGCGTACGGCTGCGCCACCGCGGCAGCGAGCTCCAGGTCGAGCTCGCGCACCACCGTCTCGATGGCGTCGATGTGGGTCATCGGCGCGAAAGTGTTGAAAACGGTGACCTCGAGATTCTTGCCCGTGAAGCCGACGGGGTTGGTGACGGGATAGCCGTCGACGCGGACGTTCGTGATCGCGGAATGGACGAGACGAGCCTCCAGCTGGCCGTAGCTGCGCTCCATCTCGAGCAGGTGCTGAGCCTCGCGCAGGGCGCGGCGCTGCACCATCTGAAGCATCGTCGACATCTCGCCCGACCGTACGCGGGACTTCGAGTTCTCGCGCGGGTACGCGATGGTCGACGAGAAACCCTTGATCAGCTCACCGGCGATGCCGACCACGACCTGGCCCGGCACCGTCCTCGCCATGTCCTCCGCCGCCTCGAGCGCGCGATTGCAGGCCAGGATCACCGATTCGAGGTCCGCGATCGCCCCACCCGACATGGCGGCGGGTGCCTGCGGCTCGCGGCCGACGCCCAGCACCTCGCCGTCCGGCCCCTCGCGGCGGACGACCAGGACCTTGATCAGGTCGGTGCCGATGTCGAGCACTGTGAAGTGGCGGTAGTAGTCGCTGCGCTTGCGGAGGAACTTGAACTTGGTCACCTCAGCGCCTCGTCGAGGCGCTGAAAGGCCTCCTGCGCGGGAACCGTCAATTTGCCGCTGACCAGCTGCGGACGGCCGCCGCCCGTGCCAAAGAGATCCTTGAGGCGCGTGGCATCGAACTGCGACACGAGGTCATTGGACACCTTGATCACAAACTTGTCCCCGGCGACAAGGGTTACGACCCCCGATTTCACCCTTTCGAGGTAGCGGTCGGCGTAAGCCTTCAACTCGTCGATGTTCGACGCCTCGACGGACTGCGCCACATAGTCCACGCGGCCGTGCTTGACGGCGAAGCCGTCCCCTCCGCCGACGCGGGCGGTCTGGAGCTGATCGCGAACNCGCGCAAGCTCCCGCTCCTTCTCCTTGAGCTCGGCGCGCAAGGCCCGGATTCGCTCCGGNATGGCCTCAGGGCCCGCGTTGAACGACCTGGCCATCTCCGACAGCAGGTCGCGATCTCGGGCGACGAGCTCGTCGGCGGCCTCGCCGACGACCATGTCGATGCGGCGCAGCCCCGAGCCGATGCTGGACTCGGATACGATCACCGCCGTCCCGATGTCCGCGGTGTTCCGGACGTGGGTGCCGCCGCACAGCTCGCACGTCCAGTCGCCGAAGCACACGACCCGGACGATATCCCCGTACTTCTCCTCGAACAGGTGCATCGCCCCTTGCGCGACGGCATCCTTGTAAGGCTTCTGGCTCTCGTGAAACGGAAGCGCTTCCCGCACCTTCTCCATCACGCGTCTGTTGATCCGATGCAGCTCGTCNTTGCTGATGGCTCGGTTCAGNGGAATGTCAAACGTCGTGTGGTCNGGCCCGACCCACGACCCCTTCTGAACGACCCGTTCGCCCAGGGTTTCGCGCAGCGCCTTGTGCAGCAGATGAGTCGCCGAGTGGTGGCGCATGACCTGCCGCCGCCGCTTGTCATCGACCGCCGCGGTCGCCTTCTCCCCCACACGCACCTCGCCGGTGATCACAGTCCCGAGGTGCGCGAACGCACCCTCTGATGGCTTTTGCGTGTCCTCGACGCGGAACCTGCCGCTCGGTGTGGTGATGATTCCCGTGTCGCCGACCTGGCCGCCGGATTCCGCATAGAACGGAGTCCGCTCGAGAAAGACGTCGACCACGTCTCCTTCCACGGCGGAATCGACGCCCTCGCCCGACCTGCGGATGCCGGCGACCCTGGTCTCGGACGTGAGCTCCCGGTAACCGGTGAACTCGGACTTGGGGATGTCCTTGGCGAGCGCCCATCCGTGGGTCACGGCGTGGCGCGAGCGCTCGCGCTGTCCGGCCATCTCGGAGCGAAACCCCTCCTCATCGACCTCGACGCCTCGCTCCGCTGCCAGCTCACGTGTGAGCTCGAGCGGAAAGCCGAAGGTGTCGTGCAAGCGAAAAGCGTCCGCACCCGAGATTGCCTTTCCACCACGCGACTCGATCTTTTCAAACTGTTCCATCCCCTGCTCGAGGGTCCGCGCGAAGCGGTCCGCCTCTGTGTCGATCGTTTCAGTGATGAATCGCTCGCGCTCGCGCAGCTCTGGATAGTGGTCACGGAAAATCTCCACCGTGCGATGCGCTCCCGCGGAGAGCTTCTCCGACATCGCAATGTTCCGCGAGTGCAAGCCCGCGCGGCGGATGAGTCGCCGCAGGACGTAGCCGCGACCCTCGTTGGATGGCACGACGCCATCAGAGATGCAGAACGTGATCGCGCGCATGTGGTCCGCAATGATCCGCTCCGACAGGGTCGCCGGCTTTCTGCTGTGGTCGTGGACGAAGTCGACGAGCGGACCCAGGAGGTCGGTCTCGAAAACGTTTTCCTTTCCTTGCAGGATGAAGCTGATCCGTTCCAGGCCCATGCCCGTGTCGATGGCAGGGTGCTGCAGAGGTACGAGCGCGCCGTCCGCGATGCCGCGCTGGATCGACTCCGCGGTCGACGGAGGCCCGGACAGGTCCGCCCGCTGGTCGTACTGGGGCAGCACCAGGTTCCAGAACTCGGTGAAACGGGTGCAGTGGTCGGGATAGCAGTCCGGCTGGCCGCATCCCGCATCCCGTCCGCGGTCCCACCAGATCTCGGAGTCGGGCCCGCAGGGTCCACGACCCAGCCCCCACCAGTTGTCGCCAAGCCGGGTCACGTGCTCCGCGGGGATCGCTGTCTTGGTGGTCCAGATCTCGAATGCCTCGTCGTCCGAGGGATGCACCGTCGCGCGCAAACGCTCGACCGGCATCCCAAAACCTTTCGTCACGAGCTCCCAAGCCAGGGGGATCGCGTCTCCTTGAAGTAGTCGCCAGTCGGCGCGAAGTTGCCGAGCATCTCAAAGAAGGTGAGATGCCGTTCCGTCTTCCCCACCTCCTCGATGTCGCCTGTGCGTAGGCACTTCTGCGAGCTGGCTAGTCGGGGCGCGGGCGGTTGACTAAAGCCCAGGTAATAGGGCTGAAGCGGCTGCATTCCGGCCGAGATGAAGAGAGTGCTCGGGTCACCGNGCGGCACCAGCGGCGCGCTCGGCAGGACCAGATGCTCCCGACTCGCGAAATGCTCTAGAAAGCGCGTGCGGATCTCGTTCCCGGTCACGGGGGTCGGCGACTAGCTTAAGGGGCGAGGCGCTCGATGCGCCAAGCGCCCGTAGAGGCCCGCCACGTGTAGCGCAGACGATCGTGCAGCCGATCCTCGCGGTTCTCCCAGAATTCGATCCAGTTGGGGCGCAGCGCGTAGCCGCCCCAATCGTTCGGCAAAGGGACCTCGTCCGGATATTTCGCGTCAAGCTCGCCGACCCTGTTCTCGAGAATCTCGCGCGAGCGGACGAGGTGGCTCTGGTGCGACGCCAGTGCCGAGAGCTGGGCACCGCGGGGCCGGCTGCGGAAGTACTCCTGCGTCTGCGGGCGACCCAGCTTGCGCACGGCCCCCGAGACGCGCACTTGATGGCGCGTGACGGCCCAGTAGAAGACGAGCGCGGCGCCGCGGTACCACGCCAGGTCTCGGCCCTTGCGACTTCCGTAGTTGGAATAGAAGAGGAAGGCGCCGTCCTCGATGCCCTTGAAAAGCACCATCCGCGCCGACACACCCTCTTCGCCCGATGTCGCGAGAGTCATCGCGTCGGGCTGTAACGCCCCGGCGGCGGCGGCCTCGCGAAACCACCGGTCGAAGAGCGCGAACGGGTCGCGCGGCGCCTCCGACTCGAGGAGCGGCACCTAGCTCGCGCTTTCTTGTGGCACGTACTTGCGCAGCTGTTCCAGGGCGGCGCGCTGCAACCGCGAGACGTGCATCTGACTGATCCCGAGGCGGCGCGCGATCTCTGACTGCGACATCTGCTCGTAGAACCTCATGGCCATGATGGCGCGCTCGCGAGGGGTCAGGTGCTCCATCGCGCGGTCGAGCACGTCCCGCATCTCCACTCGTTCGAGCTCGGGATCCGCGCTTCCGATCTGCTCCGCCACCGAGCGCGTGTCCTGCCCGTCGGTGGTACCGACCGGCTGGTCCAGCGACACCGGGACGTAAGCCGGGCCCATCTCCATCGCGTCNGTGACGTCGTCGGGCGAGACACCCAGGCGGTCCGCCAGCTCGCCCACCGTCGGCTCGCGGCCGAGCTCGTTCTTCATCTGCTCGTTGACGCGCACGACCGATTGGTGCAGCTCTTGCAGTCGGCGCGGGAAGCGGATCGCCGTCCCCTTGTCGCGGAAGTACCGCTTGATCTCCCCCGCCACAGTCAGCGTCGCGAAGGTCGTGAACTCGTAGCCGAGGTCAGGATCGAATCGTTCGATCGCCTTGATCAGGCCGAGATACCCGACCTGCACGATGTCGTCGAGGGGCTCGCCGCGGTTCTGAAACTTGCGGGCCAGAAAGTAGACGAAGTCGTGGTAGGCNTCAACGAGCTGCGCCCGGATGCGATCGCGCTCGGCCGGATCGGTGNTTTCCTTGTAGCGACGATGGAGCGCCCGCAGCTCGTCGCGCGGAATCCGCGTCGAAGTAGACGACACCCCTACAGTCTCCGCCGGTCNGAGATCAGCCTGCCAGGTGCTTGACCATNCGGAAGCTCACGTGACCGGTACGTGGCTCGANCGACGGCCGAAAGTCATCGACGAAACAGCGGATCATCTCGTAGGCGAGCCGCTGCAGCTCCGGGTCGATCGACGTCNCGTGCTTGACGGCCGGCAATGGAAGCGCGGCGCCGGTCGGCATGAGGTCGACGTCGACGACCAGGGCACGGTTGGTCGCGAAGTACGTGAGCTTGAGGTCGGATGGCATGCCCAGGTCGTCGGCTGCCGAGATNGCGCTGTCACAAGCCTGGGTGAGCGCGATCGCCAGCTCGTCCAGGTCCATCAGGCTCAAACCCAGCTGGCCGCCAAGCGTCGTGGCCACGCGCTTGGCGACGGGGATGAACGCGGATGTCGCCGGGATCTTCAGCTCAGCGAGGTTCCGCTTGGCCATACCGGGTTGCCTATTCCTCCAGGTTGGTCGAGGCCCGCTGCATCCTGCGCGCAGCCGTCGCCTCGAGCTCTTCCCGCTTGCGGCGGGCCGCGGCCACGCCGTCCTGGATCGCCTTGCCGACCGGGTGCTCGGGATCGGTGACCATGGTCCGCGCCTTTGACGCGGCCTCCCGTGCGCGCTGGACCGGCTCGCTGCCGCTCAGCTCGATGGTCTTGCTGCGCAGGCTTTCGACCTGCTCACGACCGGGACCGGTCGCGATGTAGGCGCCGATCGCGACGCCAACGATCCCGCCGAGGATGAACCAACCGAATCCGCCGCCGCCGTCTCTNTCGTCAGCCATCGCTTTCTCCTCTTNTTACCGTGCGAACCAGACTTTGACCCGCCACCCTCACGCCGTACGCCGCCGATTTCACACCCCGGCCGAAAGCGGCCAANCCGCGCCCGCCAGTGCGGAGCCCGACATTCACACCCGACGTGATGTCGTTCACGTTCTCGATGGTCTGTCGCACCTCAGGCAGCGTCTCTTTCATCTCTTCGTTCGTCGTATCGAGCAGCGCTTCCACCGCACCCAGGGTGCCGCGGAGCCTGATGAGGACCGCCGCCAGGGCCAACGCCACCACCAGGGCGGCGACGCCGAACGCGATCCACATGAAGCTTTGACCGCTCATCGACTGCATACCCCCGCTGCCCCGGCGGCAAACACACCCGCAATCTTAAGTGCGTGCGTTTGGACCCGGTTCCCTGGGTTCGCGGCTCGGCCTGGGCACGAACCGGGCGAGCGGTTGCAGCAGCAGAGCGAAGCCGAGGGCCGGCAGCAAGTTGGCTTGGCCCAGCCGGAGGGAAGGCAGGCCCAGGTAATCCCACGCCTGGCCGAGGGCAAAGCCGAGCGCGGTCATCACGAGCACCGGTATGTAAGCCCGGCGGCGGAACGGCAGGACGGCGAAGAAGAGTTGGGAGGCGATGAGGATCAGCAGGAGGGCCACGATCAAGCCGGGCGGGATGTACTTCATGGCTGTGCCGGTTAACGCCCCTCTTCCCAGATCCCGCTCCCCTGTGGGGAGAGGGGGCGATTGCTGCCCTCGTGGCGCCGGATAGTCCGGACTCTCCGAGGTTTGCTTTGGACTCCAGCTCGGTTTGTCCGGACTATCCGCTGGTAGGGGAAAAACGCTCCCTTCGGGTAGCGGGGGTGGGTTGTCCTGAGCATGCTCAGGTGGGTCCCCTGCCTCGGCTCTCCAAGTCCCGTCCCNGGGGTCCCCGCGAAATCGAGGATTTCGTGAGGTCTTCGGGCGGGCATTTGGTCGACCTTGCGGACTCCGGGGTCCCGATGGATGAACTGTTGGGCAACGCGCACATGCCCGCCAGCCCGTTGGGANCGCNTCAATACTACGAGCGGTCTTTCTTCGGTGGAACGACCTTGATGTTCAGCTCGTCGAGCTGTGACTGGTCGACCTCCGANGGCGCGCCGAGCATGAGATCCGACATCGACTGCGTCTTCGGAAACGCGATCACGTCGCGGATGTTGTCGGTGCCACCGAGCATCATCACGATGCGGTCGATGCCGGGCGCGATGCCTCCATGCGGCGGCACGCCGTAGGTGAAGGCCTGGAGCAAGGTCCCGAAGCGCGCCCGGATCACGTCGAGCGGCATGCCGAGCAGCTGGAAGACGCGCTCCTGCATCCCGGGGTCGTAGATCCGCAGGCTTCCTCCGCCGAGCTCGTAGCCGTTGCACACGATGTCGTACGCGTGCGCGCGTACGTCGTACGGCCGCTCTTCGACGAACGACATGTCCTCGGCAAATGGCCGCGTGAAGGGGTGATGCGCGTAGGTNAGCTTGCCCTGGTCGTCCTCGTCAAAGAGGTACGTCGGATTGATCCATAGAAACTTCCACTCGCCTTCACGGATCAGCTTGCGGCGGCGCGCGATCTCCTGCCTGATCAGTCCCATCACCGTCTCNGCCTTGCGCCTTCGGTCGGCGGCGATCAGGACCAGGTCGTCGGGGCCGGCCNNGGTCAGCCGCTTGATCGACTCGATCTCCTGCTCGCTCAGGAATTTGTCGAGCGGACCGCCGGGGAGCCATGCCAGTCCCTGCCCACCCGCCCCTTTCGCAACAGTGACCAGCTCGTCGAGCTCGCGTCGCGCCATGTCCCGGCCGTGCGGCACGCTCAAGGCCCGCACGACGCCGTCCGCGGCCAGCACCTTGCGAAATATGTCGGCTTTGGTGTTGCCGAGCGCATCTCCAAGGTCGGCGATCTCCAGCTCGTACCTAAGGTCGGGCTTGTCCGATCCGTAGCGCAGAAACGACTCTTTGATGTCGAGGCGTGGAAACGGCGCCGCGAGAGTCACGCCGGCGGTCTCCTGCCAGAGCTTCGCGAAAAGTCCCTCGATCAACGCGAACACGTCTTCCTCGTTGCAGAAGGNCATCTCGACGTCGAGCTGCGTGAATTCCGGCTGGCGGTCGGCGCGCAGGTTCTCGTCACGGAAGCAGCGGGCGATCTGGTAGTAGCGCTGGACGCCAGAAACCATCAGAAGCTGTTTGAGCATCTGTGGCGCCTGCGGCAGCGCGTAGAACTCTGCCGGATGCAAGCGCGACGGAACGAGGAAGTCGCGCGCGCCTGAAGGCGAGCTCCGCGTCAAGATCGGCGTCTCCACCTCGATGAACTCCCGCTCCTCCATGTAGTCGCGGATGATGCGGTTGACCTTGTTGCGAAGCTCGAGCATCCTCGTCATGCGAGGGCGGCGCAGGTCGAGGTAGCGATACTCGAGGCGCGTTTTCTCGTCGGGCTCTTCCGAATCCTCGAGCGGGAATGGCGTCGGCTCGGATGGGCTCAGGACTTCGAGGTCTGACGCCGCGACCTCGATGTCGCCAGTCTCGAGCCGCGGATTCTCGGACCCGCTTGGTCGACGCCGGACAGACCCGGCGACCCGGACCACGAACTCGGACCGGAGATCGGACGCGGCCTCATGCGCGGCCGGCGCCACGGCCGGGTTGAAGACCACCTGGACCTTGCCCCAGCGGTCCCGCAGGTCGATGAAGATGACGCCGCCCATGTCGCGGCGGCGCGCCACCCAGCCGTAGAGCTCGACGTCGCGGCCCTCGTCACTTGCGCGGAGCGAACCGCAGTGTGGAGCCGAATAACCGCTCATGCGAGTCGGGTTGGCAACTCAACCCACGCCAGCTCCACCTGGTCGCCCGTCGACATCTCGCGCAGCTGGGCCACCCGGCGCGCGGCGTCCTCCGCGCTGATGAGGACGACCCACCGCGCGCCCAGCTTGTTGGCCGATCGCATCTTCGCGCGAAGGCTCTTCGCCTCGTAGTCGACGGCCACCGAGCGGACCGCGCGACAGATCCGGGCGACCTCGGCGGCCTCTACCGCGAGCTCGCCGTCGGGAAGCACCAGCACGTCCGCCGGCGACGAGGTCGTCAGCTCGCTCCCGGCAGCCGCTATCAGTTCGGTGACCCGGTCCAGGCCGCCTGCAAATCCAACGCCCGGAGTCGAGGGCCAGCCCTCGGCTTCGGCGAGGCCGTCATATCTCCCGCCCGAAGCCAGCGCATCCTGCTGCCCGGTCGCGCCGCCGGGATAGAACTCGAACACGGTGCGCGTGTAGTAGTCGAGACCGCGGACNAGATAAGGGTTGAGTTGGTACTCGATGGATGCGGCATCGAGCAGCCGGCGCACCGAGGACCAGTGCTCCGCGCATTCGTCGCAGAGGTGGTCGATGATCTTCGGCGCACCGTNCTTGAAGGGCTGCTCCTGTGGCACTTTGGAGTCGAGCAGCCGCAGCGGATTGCGCTCCAGGCGCAGCTGCGAGTCGCCCCCCAATTGAGATTTGAGCGGCCGGTAGTACTCCTTCAAGCGCTCCAGGTATGGCGGGCGGCATTTACCGTCGCCGATGGTGTTGAGCTCCAAGCGCAGATCCTGCAGGCCCACTTCGTTGAGCCAGTCGCCGGCCAGCTCGACAACCTCGGTGTCCAGTCCGGGAGCCGCGCTGCCGATCGCCTCCACGTTGAACTGGTAAAACTGCCTGTACCGTCCCTTNTGCGGGCGGTCATAGCGAAACATCGGACCGAATAGATATAGACGCGAGGGTTGCGCGCCCTGATTGAGNGCGCCTTCGAAGTACGCGCGCACGACGCCGGCGGTCGCCTCGGGCCGCAGGGCGAGGTTCCGGCCGCCGCGGTCGTCGAACCGATAGAGCTCCTTCGCCAC
>JGI25385J37094_10000081_pt1 | contig 17362 bp, 18 predicted proteins | sample GraSoi013_1_40cm_FD_37094 | JGI IMG/M metagenome (IMG submission 37094) | reverse complement strand
AAAGGATACGTCTTGACGAACAACCACGTCATCGAGAACGCTCAGGACATCACCGTGCGCCTCTCGGACGGGCGGAAGTTCACCGCGAAGCTCGTGGGTCGCGATCCGAAGACCGACCTCGCCGTGCTCAAGGTGGATGCGCCGGCGCTGCTGCCGGTCGCGGAGCTCGGCGACTCCGACCAGCTCCGCGTCGGCCAGTGGGCGATCGCGATCGGCAACCCCTTCGGCCTCGATCGCACGGTGACCGTCGGGATCGTCTCGGCGACGGCGCGCAACCGCGTCGGCGTGGCGACGTACGAGAACTTCATCCAGACCGACGCGTCGATCAATCCAGGAAACTCCGGCGGGCCGCTCCTGAACCTGGACGGCAAGGTGATCGGCATCAACACCGCGATCGTCGCGGCGGGCCAGGGGATCGGGTTCGCGATCCCGATCAACCAGGCCCGAGAGGTCATGCGCCAGCTGATCGCCTCCGGAGGCCGCCGGCGTGCGCCAGGGGGATGTCATCGTCGAGCTCAACGGCGCGCCCATCAAGGAGGTCCCCGAGCTCCAGCGCCGTGTCGCCGCCGTCGCGCCCGGGCAGCCCGTGCGTCTCAAGGTGATCCGCGAGCGAAAGCCCGTGGCGCTCAGCGTGACGGTCACCGAGATGCCCGCCGAGGAGCCCGTGCTTGCCGGCGCGCCGGACGAGGAGAGCTGGGGGCTCGGCGTCGAGCCGCTCAGCGGCGAGGCCGCGGCCCAGCTCGGGCTCACGATCGCGGGCGGGCTGCTCGTCACCGACGTCGTGACGGGCGGCCCGGCGGACCGGGCCGGCCTCCGCCGCGGCGACGTCATCGTCGAGGTCGGCAAGAAGCCCGTCGCCGATCCCGCCGCGCTCTTCCGTATGCTCGCGCAGCTCAAGCCGGGCGACCGCGTCCTCGTCTTCGTCCAGCGCCCGTCGAGTGGCGGGCGTGCCGAATACCTCGTCATGGAACGGTCGCGCCAACCGTGATCGCCGAGACGCCCAAGCTCGCGCGCCGGGGCACCGTCCTCGTCGTCGACGACGAGGAGGGGGTGCGCGCGTCGGTCCGCGTGATCCTCGAAGAGACGTGCGACGTCCTCGAGGCGGAAAACGGCGCCGCGGCGCTCGACCTGCTCCGCGTCCACGAGGTCGACCTCGTCATGCTCGACCAGCGCATGCCAGGAGAGCCCGGGATCGAGGTCCTGCCCCGCGTCCTGGCCGTGGACCCGACCACGGTCGTCGTGCTGGTCACGGCCGTGCGTGAGGTGCGCACGGCGGTCGAGGCGCTCAAGCGCGGCGCCTACGACTACCTCACCAAGCCCTTCGACGTGGACGACATCCTGCTGCTCGCCCAGCGCGCGCTGGAGAAGCGGGCGCTCGAGCGCGAGGTGCTGTGTCTGCGCTCCGCCCTGGCGGGCAGCGCTCCCGAGCCGGGGTCGGGTCCCGGCTTCGAGAGCCTCGTCGGGCGCCACCCGGAGATGGTCAAGATCTACCAGCTGATCACGCAGATCGCCGACACGCCCACGACCGTGCTCATCACGGGCGAGAGCGGCACCGGCAAGGAGCTCGTCGCGCGCGCGATCCACACCCGCAGCGACCGACGCGGCCAGCCGTTCGTCGCCGTGAACGTCGCCGCCATCCCCGACACGCTGATCGAGTCGGAGCTCTTCGGCCACGAGAAGGGCGCGTTCACCGGCGCCCACGCCCGCAAGCTCGGGAAGTTCGAGCTCGCCCACGGCGGGACGGTGTTCCTCGACGAGATCGGCTCGCTGCGCCTGGACCTCCAGACGAAGCTCCTCCGCGCCCTCCAGGAGCGCGAGATCGAGCGCCTCGGCGGGCTGCGGCCCGTCGCGATCGACGTGCGCGTCGTCGCCGCGACCAACGTCAACCTCAAGACCGCGGTGCGGACGCGCGAGTTCCGTGAGGACCTCTACTATCGCCTGAACGTCGTGCCGGTCCACGTGCCGCCGCTCCGCGAGCGGCGCGAGGACATTCCGCTCCTCGTCGAGCACTTCGTCCGGAAGACCGCGCGCGAGTGCCACCGCGACGTGCGGGGCGTGTCGGCGGGCGCGCTCGAGGTGCTGACGCGCTACGACTGGCCGGGGAACGTGCGCGAGCTGGAGAACGTCATGCATCGCGCGGTCGTGCTCGCGCAGAGCCACGTCATCCAGCTCCAGGACGTCCCGCTCGACGTCGCGCTGCCGGACACGGGCCCGCGCCTCGCCGAGGACACCGGCCCGCCGCTCCGGGAGGCGATGGAGCAGTTCGAGCGCCAGTACATCCTGCGCGTGCTCGAGCGCGTCGGGTGGAACATGAGCCGCGCCGCGCGCGTGCTCGGCGTGCACAGGAACACCGTGCTCGCCAAGCTCACCGCCTGGGGCATCCAGCGCCCGGCGAGCGCGGATGGGCGGAGTCTGAGCTTGTAGCGGCCCCTCAGCGTCCGCCGGGCGCGCGAGTTCCCCTCCGCGTGACCGACTTCTCCGTGCTCACGGCTGCGCGTTGAAGGCGGCGGTGACCGACCTCGCCGCGCTCATGATCACCGTACAAGTCGTGTCTGCGACCGTATCGCATCCGCTCCAACCACCGAAGACAGACCCAATGTCCGGACTCGCCGTCAGCGTCACGCTCGTGCCACTGTTGTAGGTCGCCGTGCAGGTGGCCGGGCACCTGATCGACCCCTCGTTCGAACTCACGGTGCCGCTGCCCGTCGCGCTGACGGTGAGCTCCGACGCGCTCGTGCACACGACAAATGCCTGGACGTCGAGGCTTTCGAGGGTTTCTGCGGGGAGGGGATTGAACACGATGACTCTCCATCCGTGAGGGCCGGCGTTGTCCAACGTCCCCTCGCCCGAAGCGTCGGAGATGGCAAAAGAGTCGGAGACGGTCATCTTTTCAGCATGGAACTCACTGGCACTGGTNACAAGACCGCCGCCGGTCGCAAAGTCGGACCCGTGACACAAGACTTGGACGTCACCTCGCGTCTCTGGTGCGACGGTGACCACGCCAGATCGTAAGACATAGGTCCTCGATCCCTGGGCTTGGGCGTGCCCTGCCGCGAGAAATAACANNGCTGATGACAGCGCGACCGTCAGGAACATCGGGTCTCTTCGCATCGCCATCCCCCTGGAGCCTACTGACTGCTGCACGTTGGCTCCCTACGCGTTTTCGTCTGGATTCGCCGGACTCACCTCCGTGCCGCTCACCCGAGCGAGCGCACGTGGGTCGCACGTTCCCACATCTCTGCGACCCTCGGCGATTCGGCAAAGTACGCAAACCGAACGCGGAAGATCCCCAACACGCCCACGAGGAAAGGGCCTGGTGCGCCCAGACACGTCGGACAACCTCAGAACCCTGATCGTCTCCGGCGCCACGACGTCCTGCGTGCACCGGGGCGCCGGGCCTTACGCGCTGATCAGCGCGTACACGACGCGCCAGAGCGCGAGGACGTCGCGCGCCGCCCCCCAGCCGGCGCCGCCGCCGCCCTCGACGTGCTCCACCAGGCCGACCAGGACGAGCGCGGTGCGCTCAGGACGCGCGGCNGCGAGCCGGAGACTCTCCGTGTAGGGGACCGCCCGGTCGCTCTGGCCGTGAATCAAGATCAGACGTGCACGGATCTCGCCCACCACGCGCAGCGGCGACAGCTCGTCGAGGTAGCGCTCGAGCGCGGGGGGAAGCCGGGCGAGGAACCGCGCGGCGCGGTCGGCGTCGGCGGCCATGAGNTCGGCGCGCGCGGCGGGCTCGAGCAGGTCGGCGTTGGCGGCGACGAACGACCGCACCAGCTCCGGGTCGTGGACGACGCGGCCCCGCACGCCGCCGTACTCGTAGGCGCCCGTGAGCCAGAAACGGAGCACCTCGCGCGCCGAGGCGTAACCGCCGAGGCTCACGACCGCGCGCACGCGCTCGCGCACGCGGGGATCGGCCGCCGCGAGGAGCGCGGGCCCGGCCCCGACGCTCACGCCGAGGACGACCGAAGGGCTGGCGAGCGCGGCGAGCGTCGCCACGACGGGTGCGACGTCGTCCGACCCCAGGCGTCCGCGCGTGAGACCGGGGATCGTCGGGACGGCGACGTCGAAGCCGCAGCGCGCCAGGAGCGTCGCCGCCTCACGCACCCGGGCGTCGTCCTTGCCCTCGGGGGCGAAGCCATGGACGAGCACCAGGGGCGCGCTGCCTGGGAGCCCGGCCGGAACGTACCGGTCCACGGCCGCGCCGGCGACCGCGAGCGGCTCCCGCGTCGGTTCGAGCGTCAGCGCCGACAGAGGCGCCAGCCGGCCCTGGCTCAGAAACTCGACGAGGAACGCGCCGGCCCACAGCGTGCGGCGACCGGCGTGCGCGATAGGAACGAAGAGGACGAGCGCGAGGAGGAGGCCGGCGAGCCGGACTACTTCCGGTTGACGCACTTCACGAGGCGCCACCCGTTGAACATGTTCGCCCGCGCGACGACCTCGGGCTCGAGCCCGACCGCGGCGAGGAGCGGCCCGAGCGCGAGGTTCGACTTCCAGCCGAGTCGCGTGCAGAGGGGCGCCACCAGGTCCTCGAGCCACCCCATGACCCGGCGCTCGCTGCGGAAGTGGTTGAGGGTGACGAGGACGCCGCCTGGCTTGACCACGCGGCGCATCTCGCGAAGGACGGCGACCGGATCGGGGACCGCGGAAATCGTGTACGTCGCCACGGCCTTATCGAACTCGTCGTCTGCGAAGTCCATGGACGTNGCGTCCATGACCTTGAGCGTCACGTTCGGCATCGCCAGCGTCTGCACCCGCTCGACGGCCTTGTCGAGCATCTCCGCGGAGAGGTCGATGCCGGTCAGCCGGCAGGCGGGCGGGTAGAGGGGCAGGTTCAGGCCGGTGCCGATCCCCACCTCGAGCACGGAGTCGCCGCGCTGGATGTCGAGGTGCTTGACGGCCGCGACGCGGCCCGGGGCGAAGATCCAGTCGAAGATGAAGTCGTAGACCGGGGCGTACAGCTCGTAGGCGCGCTCGACCTGCCTCTTCTCCAACGCCGCGTCCACTCAGAGCCCTCCAGCATTTTGGGTTTTGGATTCGAGGCCGGCGAACGGCAGATCGATTTGCTAGCGGTATTCTACCCGCTGGCCGAAGCCGTTGCCAAGAGTCTTTTGCGTTAGAGCAGGAACCGTATCAACAGGGTGGCCAGGCCGAGGAACGAAAAGAATCCACACACATCGGTGAAGGTCGTGATGATCACGCTGGACGCGATCGCGGGGTCTATTCTAAAAGCCTTGAGCGCGATCGGGATGAGCGTGCCCACGACGGCGGCGACCAGCATGTTGAAGATGAGCGCGACGCCCAAGATGAGCGAGAGCAGGAGGTTACCCTTCCACGCGTACGCGACGGTCGCAAGCGCGAAGCCGCTGACCGCCCCGGTTGCGAGCGCGAGCCACATCTCCTTCCACAGCACGCGCCACAGGACGCTGCGGGTGAGGTCTCCGAGCGCGATGCCTCGGACGACGACCGTCGCGGTCTGAGTCGTGGCGATCCCACCCTCGGAGGCCACGATGGGCATGAACACGGCGAGCACCGCGAGATGGGCGATCGTCTTTTCGAACAGCCCGATGACGGAGGCCGCGATGATGGCCGTGGCGAGATTGACCAAGCGCCAAATGAGGCGCTTGGGCAGGACGGACCGCGGCGGATCCAGGACGTTCTCGTCGCCGCCGACGCCGCCGAGGCGCTGGATGTCCTCGGTCGCCTCCTCGCGGAGGACGTCGATGACGTCGTCCACGCCGATCGTGCCCAGGAGCCGGCGGTTCGCGTCCACACGGGGATCTGGATCACGTTGTAGCGCTGGACGAGGCGCGCGACTTCCTCCTGGTCGGTGTCCACGGTCACGCTCTCCACGTCCTCGGTGCGGATCGTCCGGATCGGCGCCGCCGGGTCCGCCGTGATGAGGCGGTGGAGCGGGACGAAGCCGACCAGGTGGTCGTGGTCGTCCACGACGTAGACATAGAAAGCGCCGTCGCCCGTCTTCGCCTTGCGGATGTGCTCGATCGCCCGGGCCACCGTCACCGTCTCGGGCACGGCGACGAAGTCGGGTGACATGAGGCGGCCCGCGGTGCGNTCCGGATACTCGAGGAGCTCCTGGACCTCCTCGGCCTTCTCCTCCTCCATGAGGTCGAGGAGTTCCTCGGCCTGCTCCTTCGGCAGCTCCTCGACGACGTTCACGACCTCGTCGCTGGGCATGCGGTCGAGGGCGCGCGAGACCTCCGCCTCGTCGAGTGAGCCGATCAGCTCGCGCAGGATCGGATCGTCGAGCTCGGCGAGGACCGCGCCGGCCTGCTGGGGCGTGAGGAGCCGGAACACGCGGACCTGATCCTCGAGCGGGAGCTCGCGGATCACGCGCGAGACGTCGGCCGGATGCGCCCCGGCCAGGACATCCGCGAGGCGCTCTTCGCGGCCGCCTTCGAGCAACTCCCGGATTGCCTCCGTGAGCTGTGCCTGTGCCGTCTCTTCCATCTCAGCCTCGGAGCGCCTGGAGGAAGCGCGCCACGATCGCCTTCCGCAGCCCCTCGCCCGCCGGCTCGCCGACGCGAGCCTCCCAGTCGCGCAGGCGGATCACGGCCTTCGCCATCGCGCGGTGGCCGCCCGCGCGGCCGACCTCGCCGAACGCACGGCGCACCACATCGCCCGCGGCGCGAACGTACCCCACGTTGCGCACGCTGATGTGGAGCTCNCCGTTCACGGTGCCGGACACGACCGACCACTCCGCGCCCTCGATCTGAAGNAAGAACTCCGCGAACTGGGCGACCAGCTCGGGGTAGGCGACGGGCCCGAGGTGCGAGAAGACGACCCCGTGCGTGAGCTGCCGGCGCGCGATCCCGAGCGCCAGGACGTCGAGCGCCTCGTTGGGCAGCTCGGGGCGCTCGATACGCCGGAGCGCCGAGTGGTTTGCCAGCGGGTGCAGGTACGCGAACGCCTCGAGATCCGCCTTGGTGGCGCCCCGCTCGAGGTGGAGCGTGTCGGTCTTGATGCCGTAGAGGAGCGCCGTCGCGAGGCGCTGCGTGATCTTCACGTCCGCGGCGCGCAAGTACTCGGTCATGATCGTCGAGGTCGCGCCCCACGAGGGGCGGATGTCCCGGAGGTGCGCCCGCGCGGGCGTCTCCTCGGGGTGGTGGTCGATGACGAGGTCGACCTCGCCGAACGCCTCCTCGAAGAAGCTCGGCTGGGCGTCCACCATCGCGACCATGTCGTACTCGTCGATCGCGTGCCCCTTGATCTCNTCGACGTCGATGTCGAGGATGCGGGTCATCGCCCGGTTCTCGGGACGCGTGATCGTGCCGAACGTGGCGATGGGCGCCGCCGCCTTGGTCCGCCCGAGGAGCGTCCGGAGCGCGAGCGCCGAGGCGATCGCGTCGGGGTCCGGGTCGTCCTGCATCATGATGAGCACCCGGTCGGCGGACGCGAAGTGGCTGCGGACCCGGTCCGTCCGGCTCCGTGCCGAGGCGCGCGAGGATGTCCGTTCACGCATGCTCTCAGAAGTATGCTCCGCCCGCGCCGCGGGACAAGCGGATTTATCCGAGGAACCTCGTCCGGAAATTCCTGAGGGCGCGGCTCGCCTGGACCCGCCGGCGGAGGGCCCGGTCGATCGCGCGCGGCCCGGTGAGCGCCGGCGGAGCNAGGATCCGGGTGAGCTCCCGGGGCGNCATCAACCCGTGCTCGAGCACGACGTCGCGGACCGCGACGCCCCGCGCCTGTGCCTGCTTGACGACCTCCGCGGTGACGTCGTAGCCGAGATAGGGCGAGAGCGCCGTGGCCTCGACACGGCTCCGCGCGAGGAGCTCGCCCACCCGGGTGCGGTCCACCCGGAGCCCGGCGATGCACCGCGTCCGCAATAACCGCGTCGCCCGGGTCAGAAGCTCGAGGCTCTCGGCGAGGTTCGTGGCGCAGAGCGGTGTCATCACGTTGAGCTCGAGCTCGCCCGCCGCGGCCGCCAGCGCGATCGCGTGGTCGTTGGCCGCTACCTGGAAGCACGCCATCTGGACCGCCTCGGCCACGGAGGGGTTGACCTTGCCGGGCATGATCGACGACCCCGGCTCGACCTCAGGGAGACGCAGCTCGCCGAGGCCCGCCGCGGGTCCGGAGGCGAGAAGCCGCAGGTCGAAGCAGATCTTGCCGAGGTCTACGGCGAGCGCGCGCAGCGCGCCCGAGCACGCCAGGATCGGCCGCAAGCTCCACGTCGCCGTGACCGCGCTCGGCGCCGGACGCAGGCGCCGGCCCGTGATCCGGGAGAGCTCGCGGACGACCAGGACGCGGAAGCGCGGGTGCGCCGTCAGCCCGGTGCCCACCGCCGTGCCGCCCAGGCCCACGGCGGCGAGCTCCGCCTCGGTGGCCCGCAGCGCGGCTCCGGCGGCGCGGATCGCCTCGGCCCAGCCCGCGAACACCTGCCCGTACGTGATCGGGACCCCGTCTTGGAGATGGGTGCGCCCGACCTTCACGACCGCCCGCTCGCGGCGGGCGAGCCGGGCGAGCGCGCGCTGGAGGGCGCCGAGCTCGTCGTGGAGTGCCGGGAGCAGCTCGAGCGCCATCAGACGGATGGCGGTAGGCGTCACGTCGTTCGACGACTGGGCGAGGTTCACGTGATTGTTGGGGTGGATCGGTGCCCAGCGCCCGCGCCGGCCGCCGAGCCGCTCGTTGGCCAGGTTCGCGATGACCTCGTTCACATTCATGTGGGTGGGTGTGCCGGCGCCAGCCTGGAACGGGTCGAGCACGGCGACGTCCGGGACCGTTCCGTCGGCGACGCGAGCGGCCGCCCAGACGATGGCGCGCGCCCACCCGCGGGGGAGAAGGCCGAGCCNCGCGTTCGCCCGCGCCGCCGCCGCCTTGACGTGCGCGTAGGCGCGGATCAGCGCCGGGTGGGGCGCGCGCCGGGAGAGCTGGAACGTCTCGCGCGCGCGCTGGGTGAAGGCGCCGTAGAGCGCCCGCGCCGGGACGTCCTTGACGCCGAGGCTGTCGCGCTCTCGGCGGATCCTCGCTACGCGCCGAATTTGGTCAGCCGGAGCGCGTTGGCCATGACGAGTGGCATCAGGTGGTGCGACGGGAGGACGCCGAGGCTGCCGGCCGCGCACGCCCGCTCGGTGAAGGCGGTCACCGGATCCGCGCCGCAGTAGCGGCTCCAGAGGAGCACGGGCACCGGCTGCCAGCCGTGCGCGGCGAGCACCGACGGCGTCGCGTGGTCGCCCGTCACCACGAGGACATCCGGCTTGAGTGCCCGAATGTCGGGGACGGAGGCGTCGAGGCGCTCGAGGGCGGCGACCTTGGCGCCGAAGTCGCCGTCCTCGCCCGCCTTGTCCGTGTCCTTGTAGTGCAGGAAGAAGAAGTCGTACGCGTCCCAGTGCTCGCGGAGCGTCCTGAGCTCCTCGCCGAACGTGCCGCCCGTTTTGAGCACCTCCATGCCCACGAGCTTGGCGAGCCCGCGGTACATCGGATAGGCGGCGATCGCCGCGGGGCGGAGACCGAAGACCTCGGGAAAGCGCGGGAGCCTGGGGAGCCGGTCGAAGCCTCGCAGCAGGACCATGTTAGCGGGCGCCGCGTCGGCGAGCCGGCGGCGCGCGCCGGCGACGAACGCATTCACCCGCTGCGCCGACGCCTTCGCTTTCGGCTCGAGCGGCTTCACGGGAAGGGGGGCCCGGCCGAGCGCCTGCGGGTCGGTCTCGGAGAGCCGGCCCGAGAGTCCGNCCGCCTTGCCTCGGCCGCGCAGGACCAGGACGAAGCGGTGCTCCTTCACGGGCTCGACGAACAGCTCGACGCCCGGTAGCGGGATCCCCCGGAGCCGCTCGGTCAGGCGCACGCAGACCTCGGTGGGGATGCGCCCCGCGCGCCGGTCGGTGATGCGACCGGTGGAGTCAACGGTGCAGAAGTTGCCGCGCGCGGCCACATCGCCCGGGCGGAGGTCGAACTCGATCCCGAGGGCCTCGAGGACGCCGCGCCCGACCTGGTAGCGGAGCGGGTCGTAGCCGAAGAGCCCGAGGTGCCCGGGCCCGCTGCCGGGCGTGATCCCCGGCGCCACGTGGCGGATGAGACCGCACGCCGACTCGGCGGCGAGCGCCGCGAGGTTCGGCAGGCGCGCGGTCTCGAGCTCGGAGCGGCCGGTCTCGGGGCGCGGCAGGCCCCCCAGGCCGTCGAGCGAGAGCACGACGATCTTCGTGGTGTTCTGGACGACGAGCGGCGCGATCAGCTCCAGCATCGATCGCGCCCGCTCACGCCTCCTTCACCGGGTTCTCGAGCCGCCCGAGCCCGGTGATCTCCATTGTGACGACGTCACCCGGCTGGAGGTACACGGGCGGCTTCTTGCCGAGCCCGACGCCGGGCGGCGTTCCGGTGGCGATGAGATCGCCGGGCGCGAGCGTCATCAGCCCCGAGAGATAGCTCACGAGGTAGCGGACGTCGAAGATGAACGTCTTCGTGTTGCCGCTCTGCATCTGCTTGCCGTTCACCCAGGTCCGGAGCTCGAGGGCGTGTGGGTCGGTGATCTCCTTCCGGTCGGCGATGTAGGGGCCGACGGGCGCCGCAGTCTCGAAGATCTTCCCGGCCATCCACTGGCTCGTGATGAACTGGAAGTCCCGCGCGCTCGCGTCGTTGATGATCGTGTACCCCCACACGTAGTCGAGCGCCTGCTCTCTGGCGACGAAACGCGCCGTGCGGCCGATGACCACGCCCAGCTCGACCTCCCAGTCGAGCTGCTGAGAGCCGCGCGGCCTCAGGATGGGCTCGCCCGGGTCGCGGATCGAGTTCGACCACTTGGCGAAGATCGGTGGCTCCTTGGGAATCGGGTTGCCCGTCTCTTCGGCGTGATCCCGGTAGTTGAGGCCGATGCAAATGAACTTCCCCGGATCGGCGATCGGCGCGTGGAGGCGAGCGCTCGCGGCGGGTACGGTGACCCACTCGCTGATCGAGAGGACGGCCTCCTCGGCGGCGGCGCCGCCCTCGAGGAAGCCGCGCGTGCTCTGCGGCACCAGGGCCGCGGCGATCTCCCGAGCCCGTACGACGCCGCGCCGGGTGAGGGTAGCGGCAAGGCTTGCCTCGAGGTCGGCGATGCGATCGCCCCGAAGCGCGCCGAGGCGGGGGGACTGTTCGTTGGTGGAGAAGCGGACGAGCTTCATGGCTAGCGGCCTCCAGACAGAAGTAGTGGCCAATTATAGCCTTTCGCGAATTTTCGCGCCGCGAGCCGTTTGAGATATGCTGGGTGTCTCCAGATGCTAAGGCTCACCCGCGACCAGGAGGTCATCCGATGAGGCTCGCGACTCGGTCGATCGCGTTCGCGGTCGTGGTGTCGCTGCTCGGCTCGGGTCCGCTCGCGACGTTTGCCCGCGCGCAGCAACCGGCGCAGCCGCCCGCCGAGCAGCCGGTGCCACAACCCGAGCAGCCGGCGCCACAGCCCGAGCAGCCGGCGCAGCCCGCCGAGCAGGCCGCGCCACAGCCCGCCGAGCAGGCCGCGCAAGCGGCGCCGCCACCCGTGCAGCCCGCCGAACAGCCCGCACAGGCCCCGCACAGGCCGCGCCGCAGCCGGCACCACAGCCCGCCGCACAGCCCCAGCCCGCGCCGACGGCCGCCGGAGAGCCGCAGGTCGTGCAGGAGCCGGTCACGTTCGAGGAGCCCTCCGAGGGGACGGCGTGGTACGCGATGGGTGCCACCGTCTTGAATGTCGTGTACGTCCCGGGAAAGGCCATCACCTGCGTCCTGGGGATGGTCGTCGGCGGCGGCTTGCTCCTCGCCACGCTCGGCGCCGGCTACAAGGGCTCCGTGGCCTTCTTCAAGGAAGGGTGCGGGGGCAAGTGGATCCTGACGGCCAAGGATCTCAGGGGGACCGACTGGATCCTCGGCACCGGCGAGCGCCCCGAGTCGAATTAGTCGACGCGTTCTCGTCGCGCTGCTCTTCATCGCCCTGCTCGCGGCGTTCGCCGCCGGCATCTGGGGCACCGTCCTTCGGCCCGCCGCGTACGAGGTGCGGGGCACCATCGTGGCGCGCCCCGCGCCGGATCTCGTCCTCGTCAGCCACGACGCCGTGCAGGGGCTCGGGATGGGCGCCATGGAGCTGATGGCGATCGCCGCCGAGCCGGCGCTGCTCGACGCCGTGGGCCCGACGCCCGGCGACCGTGTCAGGCTTGCCGTCCGGGCGACCGGCGAGCGGCTCGTCCTGCTCCGCATNGAGCGGATCCCCTGACTCAGCGCGCGCGGCTGAGTCCGCGCACGTAGGCGACGAGCTCGCGGATCTCCTCGTCCGACAACGCGGCGCCGAAGGCCGGCATGCCGGGACGCCCGATCGGCGCGCCACCGTTCTTGATGATGTCGACCAGGTACTGGTCCGAGCGCTGATCGAGGCGCGCGGCGTCGGCGAGGTTCCCGGGACGGATCAGGAAGAGGGAGGCGCGCCAGGAGCCCCGCCCGTCCGGGCCGTGGCACGTCACGCAGAGCCCGTAGTAGAGGCGCTCGCCACGCGAGGCACCGCGCGGCGGACGCGGCGTGTCGAGCAGCGCGGCGAGGCCCGCCGTGAAGACGCCAATCGCCGCGATCGCGAGGACGAGGGCCAGGAGCGGCCGCCGCATGGCGTCGAGGATAAGGCGGAAATACCGCTTGACAAACTGGCNCCCAAACGGATAAAAAGACTAGCCTTTTCTGTCGTCGAGTATCGNCAGTTCGCCGCCGCTCCCACGAATACGATGGAGGCCGACGATGAGTGATTCGCGACTGGTGCAGGCCGACCGCCCCACCGTGACCCGCCGGAGCTTCCTGAAGGTGACCGGCGCCGGCGCCNCGGGAGGGGCGCTCCTCGCGATGCTCGATGCGCGGCAAGCGCCGGCGCAGCTCAAGGGGACCTCGCTCCGCGTGATCCTATGGTCCCACTTCGTTCCGGCCTACGACGCCTGGATCGACGATTTCGCCAAGAAGTGGGGCGAGCAGAACGGCGCCACCGTGCGCATCGACCACATCCCGCACCTCGAGCTCCCGGCGCGCTACGCCGCAGAGTTCGCCGCGGGCGCGGGACACGACCTCATCTACTTCGCGGGCCAGATCCTGACNGGCCAGTACTACAGGCACCTCGTGGACCTCTCCGATCTCGCCAACGACCTCGGCACGCGGTACGGCCCGTGGATGCCGAGCGCGAAGAGCGCGGCCCAGGTCGCGGGCGTCTGGTACGCCGTCCCGGACTACTTCATCTCGATCCCGGTGCTCTGGCGCAAAGATCTCTTCGAGTCGGTCGGGCGCCCCGCGCCGAAGACGTGGGACGACCTGCGCGTCGCGGCGCGGCTGCTCCGGCCGAAAGGGCATCCGACGGGCATGCAGTTCTCCCACTGCAACGACGCGAACCACAACTGGCGCGCGTTGCTCTATTGCTTCGGCGCCAAGGAGACCGATGCGTCCGGGCAGAGCATCGAGCTGGACTCGAAGGAGACGCGCGAGGCGCTCCGCTTCGCCAAGGCGCTGTACGACGAGGGCATGACGCCGGAGGTCTTTTCCTGGGACGACGCCTCGGACAACCGGTACCTCGCGTCCGGGGTCGCGAGCTGGATCCACGACGCGATCTCGGCGTTCCGGACCACCGAGGACACGAACCCCAAGGTCTTCAAGGAGACGTACGTCCTGCCCGAGGCGGCGGGGCCGGGCGGCACCTGGAACGTCGGTGAGCCGAACGTGTGGGCGATCTGGAAGTTCTCGAAGAACGTCCCCGCGGCCAAGGAGTTCATCTTGGCCGTCGCGAACAGCCAGAAGGAGGCGATGGGGGCGAGCCGCGGCTACAACATGCCGTTCCTCCGCCGCCGGTACGACAAGCCGATGCCGGGGCTCGGGCAGGACGCGAAGCTCGGGACGCTCCAGGAGCAAGACAAGATCACAGCGTTCTTCGGCCACCCCGGGCCGATGACGCCCGCCGCGCAGGAGGTGCTCACCACGTTCATCGTCCCCGACATGTTCACGCGCGTGGCGCGCGGCGCGAGCATCGACGAGACCATGAAGTGGGGCGTGGGGGAGATCCGGCGGATCTACGCCAAGCACAAGGCCACGTAACCACATGGGGCACCTCGCCTCGGGCGGCGGCAGGTCGCCCGGGGCTTCGCTCTCGGTGCCGGTCGGCGGCCGCGCGAAGGCGTTGCCCTGGTGGCGCACCCCGAGCGTTCGCCGCTACCTCTTCGGCTACACGCTGCTCGCCCCGGCGGTGCTCTACGTCGGCGTCCTGGTGGGCGCGCCCTTCCTCTTCTCGCTCTACCTGGCCCTCAGCGACGCGTCGGTCGGTGCGCCGGTCGCCCGGTTCGTTGGCCTGGAGAACTTCACCTCCGCGCTCGAGACCGGGGTGTTCTGGACCGCGGTGCGCAACACGCTGGTCTTCACCGTCGGCGCGGCGGTGATGAAGGGGTTCCTCGGGACCACGCTCGCGTTCCTGCTCGTGCAGCCGTTCAAGGGCCGGCGCGTGGTGCGCGGCCTCGTGGTCATCCCGTTTACCATCCCGATCGCAATCAGCGTCCTCGGCTGGAAGTGGATGTTCGACTCGCAGTTCAGCGTCCTCAACTGGGCGCTGAGCGGCCTCGGGCTCATCGGCGAATACGGGACCCCGGACTGGCCGGTGTGGCTCGGGCAGCCGATGCTCGCGCTCGCGTCCGTGATGTTCGTCAACGTCTGGCGGAGCTTCCCGTTCAGCGCGATCGTCCTGCTGGCGGGGATGACCTCGGTGAGCCCCGAGATCATCGACGCGGCGAAGGTGGACGGGGCCACCTTCATGCAGCGCTTCCGGAAGATCATCGTGCCGATGATCGCGCCGATCCTCTTCGTNGGGGCGGCGTTCGACACGGTCTTCACGCTCTCCGACCTCAGCATCGTCTACCTGCTGACGAACGGCGGGCCCGACGGCGCGACCGAGATCCTGCCGACGCTCGCCTACAACACCGGGATCCGCGGTGGCGCGCTCGGCCGGGGGGCCGCGATCTCGCTCTTCCTCTTCCCGCTGCTGCTGCCGGCCATGGTCCTCCTGCTCCGCACCCTCCGTCGGAGGCAGTACTGATGGCGGTCGTCGCCCAACGGGCGCCCTGGAGCCGCCGCGCCAAGGAGATCCGTCGCCACACCCTCATCTACGTCGGGCTGACCCCGTACCTGGTCATCGCGGTGTTCCCGATCCTCTGGATGCTGATCACCGCCTTGAAGCAGGAACCGGACCTCTATCGGATGGACGTCGTGCCGTTCTGGTTCCACCTGCCGCCGACGCTGAAGAACTTCGAGTTCCTGTTCCAGCGGACGTTCTACGGCGACTGGCTGGTCAATACGCTGAGTATCTCCCTCTTCGTCTCGGCGATCACGCTGCTGACGGCCGTGCCCGCGGGCTACGCGCTCGCGCGGCTCCGGTTGCCGTTCGCCGAAAACCTGGGGATCGCCATCTTCATGACGTATCTCGTGCCGTCGATCATCCTGTTCATCCCGCTCTCGCGGGTCGTGAGCGAGCTCGGCCTCCAGGACACCTGGTGGTCGCTGGTCGTCGTGTACCCGACCTTCACGATCCCGTTCTGCACCTGGCTCCTCATGGGGTTCTTCAAGACGGTGCCGTTTGAGATCGAGGAGGCGGCGATGATCGACGGGTGCGGCCAGTTCGGCGCGCTCCTGCGCGTGGTGCTGCCGGTGAGCTGGCCGGGGGTGATCACGTCGGTGATCTTCTCGTTCACGCTGTCCATGCAGGACTTCCTCTACTCNCTCGCCTTCGTCTCCATCTCCGAGCAGAAGCCCGTGCCGCTCGGCGTGGCGACGGAGCTGATCCGAGGCGACGTGTACTTCTGGGGCTCGCTCATGGCGGGCGCGCTGCTCGTCGGGGTACCGGTCGCGATCGTCTACAACCTCTTCCTCGACAAGTTCATCACGGGCATCACGGGAGCCGTGATCAAGTGACGCGTTCGGGGAGTGCATGCGGCATTGGCGGAGGAGATCGATGAAACTCAAGGGCACGGTCGCAGTCGTGGTCGGGCTGCTCATTCTCGTGGGGGGCGCGTACGCGCAGGACGCGAAGCCGGCGCAGCCGACGGGCGTCAAGAGCCGGGGCCTCGTGGGCTCTACCGGGGCGATTGCCAGCGTCGCGGTATCGGTTCCAGCTGCTCTCTCCGGCCAGGTTGTCGAGTTGGCGCCCGGCGGCCAGAGCGGGAAGCAGAAGAACCTCGCCCCGTCGTTCATCTACGTGCTCGAAGGCACGCTCGTGATCGAGACCGAGGGCGGGCCGATCGGCGTCTCCGGGATCCAGTACCACGGCGAGGGACAGTCGTACGCCGGCCCGGCCGGTCTCTGGTACAACATCATGAACACCGGCCAGGCGCCCGCCCGATACCTCATGCTGTTCGTCGCCGCGCCGGGCGCCAAGACGTGGGAGCAGGCGAAGGAAGACTAGCGCGCCGAGGGGAGCCGTGAGGGGCTCTGCGCGCCTCGCCGGGGCGGTGCTTCTCGTCTCGGCTACGCTTGCCGGCCCGTCGCGCGCGCAGACCGAAGGCGACCTCGTCGCGACAGGGGTGCCGCGTCCCCTCCAGCTCGTCGCGGACGGGCCGAGCCTCATCGTCCTGAGCCCCGGCGCGCGCGGGGACGCCGCCGCCGAGATCTATCGCGTCCCCCTGGACGCCGATCTCCCCGTGGACCTGTCGCGTCAGCCGCGGATCCGGATCCCGCTGGCCGTCTCCTCGGCGGCGACGCTCGGGAGCCTCGCGCTCGACCCGCGATCGGGCGACCTCTTCCTCGGCGAGGAGAACGGGACGCGGATCTGGCGGCTCTCTCCCGACGAGCGGCTGACGCTCTATGCGACCGGGCTCCGCCGCCTCGCCGGCGGCGGGACGCTCGCGTTCGACCGGCTGGGCCGCCTCGTGATCGTCGACTACGCCGACCCGTTCCTCTCGCAGCCCGAGGAGCGGCCACCCCCCGGCCTCGAACAGCTCCGCGAAGAAGACTATCGGGGCCCGCTGGTCTTCCGACTCACCTTCGACCCTGCAGTCCCGCTGCCGCGCCGCCTCGGGCACCTGGCACCGCTGTTCCCCCGCGCCTGGGGTGGCCGGGCGAGCGGGATCGCGCTGCCGCACATGATCTCCCTGGTGGCGCTCGCCACCGACGATCTCGTGCTTCTCACGTCGAGCGGCGAGCTCTTCCGCCTCGGCCGCGACGGCGCGTTCGGGCTCGTCACGCGACTCCCGCGTGGCCAGTACAACCGCACCCACATGGTGGCGGCGCCGGACGGAACGGTCTTCGTCAGCGGAGGATTCCATGTCGGGAGCGTCTTCCAGGTGTCGCCGGAGGGGGGAGTCACGACGCTCGCCAGCAAGATGGCCGATCCCCAGGGCATCGCGCTCGACCACCACGGCTGGCTCTACGTCGCCGAGTCATCCTTCCACCGGATCGTGAGGCT
>JGI25385J37094_10000080_pt1 | contig 17373 bp, 9 predicted proteins | sample GraSoi013_1_40cm_FD_37094 | JGI IMG/M metagenome (IMG submission 37094) | reverse complement strand
AGGCTATCTCGGCGCCATGCGCGGCGCCGCCAACTTCGCGTTCGCCAATCGTCAGCTCCTCACCCACTGGGCGAGGGACGTGTTCGAGCGTGTGCTCACGCGGTCGCCGCGGGACCTCGCCATGCGCGTGGTGTACGACGTCGCCCATAACATCGCCAAGGAAGAGGAGTACGAGATCGACGGCCGATGGCGCCGCCTCCTCGTCCACCGCAAGGGCGCCACGCGCGCGTTTCCCGGACAGCCGGTGCTGGTCCCCGGCGACATGGGCCGGTACTCATTCCTGCTCGTCGGCACCGACGCCGCCATGCGCGAGACGTTCGGCAGCACCTGTCACGGCGCTGGCCGCGTGCTCAGCCGGACGGCCGCGGTGAAGGCCGCGCGCGGCCGGCGGATCGCCGACGAGCTGGCCGCCCGCGGAATCACCGTGCGGGCCACCGGCCGCGACGCGCTCGCGGAGGAGATGCCGGAGGCCTACAAGGACGTGCGAGACGTCGTCGACGTCGTGCACAACTTCGGTATCTCGACGAAAGTCGCGAGATTGCGGCCCATCGGCGTGATCAAGGGGTGACGTGATAGAGTGACCAAGATGTCTTGGAATCTAAAGAAGAAAGCCCAGGCGCTGCTCGCCGAGGAGCAGGGCACGTTCCACAAGGAATGGGGTGGCAAGGTCGCCATCGCCCTCGTGTATCCGAATACCTATGCCGTCGGGATGTCGAACCTCGGCTTTCAGACCATCTACTGGCATCTCAATCAGCTTCCCGACGTCGTCTGTGAGCGTGTGTTCTTACCCGATCTGGCGGACGTCGAGGAGATGCGCCGCACCGAAACAGCACCGTTCTCGCTCGAGTCTCAGCGGCCGCTCTCCGACTTCCATATGGTCGGCTTCTCGGTGACCTACGAGGGCGACTACATCAACACGTTGAGGCTGCTTCACCTCGCCGGCATTCCGCTCCGCGCCGCCGAGCGGAGGCCGGGCGACCCGCTCGTGCTGATGGGAGGTGTCTGCGCGTTCTCGAACCCGGAGCCGATGGCGCCCTTCATGGACTTCGTCGCCGTCGGCGAAGGCGAGGAGCTGGTGCGCGAGCTCATCGCGCTCTATCGTGACACGGCCGGCGATCGCGACGCATTCCTGGAGCGCGTGGGGGCGGTGGCCGGTGTCTACGTTCCCGGGCAGTACGACATCGCGTACCACCCCGACGGCACGCTGTCGGCGGTGCTGCCGCGCGCAGGGGCGCCCGCGGTCGTCGTCAAGCGGCGGCTGCCCGACGTCAATCGCTTCGAGACGATCTCGCTCGTGAAGACGCCGCAGGCCGAGTACGGCCACATGGCGCTGCTGGAAGTCGGCAAGGGCTGCGGCCGCGGCTGCCGCTTCTGCCTGGAGGGCCAGGTCTACCGTCCGGTGCGTCATCGCAGCGTCGCGACGCTTGGCGAAACCGTCGCGCGCCTGGCCCAGGATCCCGCCAATCGCCGCATCGGCCTCGTCGGCGCGTGCGTGTCCGACTATCCCTGGATCGGCGACCTCCTGAAGGTCGTGGAGGCCAACGGCCTCGAGCTGTCGATCTCCTCGCTCCGAGCCGACAGCCTCACCGACGACCTGGTGGCGGCGCTGGCCCGCGGCGGCCATCGCACGCTGACCGTCGCGCCCGAAGCGGGCACCGAGCGGCTCCGGCGCGCGGTCCGCAAGGTGATCAGCGACGAGCAGCTCTATACGGCCTGCGATCTGGTGCGCCAGCACGGTATCCCGAACCTCAAGACCTACTTCATGATCGGCCAGCCGACCGAGACCGCGGAGGACGTCGAAGCGATTCCCGACCTCGCGAGGCGAATGCTGGAGCGACTGCGCGTGCTCGATTCGGCCGGCCGGCCGTTCGGGCGGCTGACGCTCTCCATCTCGTCGTTCGTGCCGAAGCCCTGGACGCCGTTCCAGTGGGCGCCTTTCGACGGCGCCGATGCGCTGTCGGCCAAGCTCGACGTCATCAAGCGCGGCGTGCGCAAGCTCTCCAACGTGCGCGTCCTCCACGAGAATCCGCGCGAGGCGGCGCTCCAGGCGCTGCTGGCGCGCGGCGATCGCCGGGTCGGGGATTTCCTCGAGATCGCGGCGCGCCTCGAAGGCGACTGGCGTCGAGCGTTGCGCGAGTGGGACGGCGATCCGGGCTTCTACACGACGCGCCCGCGTGACGTCGGTGAGCGGCTGCCGTGGGACCACTTCGACGTCGGCGTCAAGAAGGCCGGGCTCGTGCGGGAATGGGAGCGCGCGCAGGCGGAGTCGGCGACCGCGGTGACCTCGTGATGCGCGTCGCCGATGCCCTGGGCCGGCCGCTCAGCAACCTGCGCGTGTCGGTCACCGACCGCTGCAACCTGCGCTGCGGCTACTGCATGCCGGAGGAGGAATACGCCTGGCTTCCGCGCGACCAGATCCTCCACTTCGAGGAGATGAGCGGCCTCGTCGACGTGTTCCTCGACCTCGGCGTCGACAAGGTGAGGCTCACCGGCGGAGAGCCGCTCCTGCGTCGCAACCTGCCCGAGCTGGTCCGTCAGCTCGCCGGCAAGCCTCGGCTCCGCGATCTGGCGATGACGACGAACGGTGTCCTGCTGGCCGAGCACGCGCGGGCGCTGAAGGACGCGGGGCTTCATCGCATCACGGTGAGCCTGGACACGCTGCACCCCGNGCGCTTCCNGNCACTGACGCGGCGCCCGGCGGAAACGCACGCGCAGGTGCTGGCCGGCATCGCCGCCGTTCCGGCGGCCGGATTCACGGGGACGAAGATCGATACCGTGGCCATGCGCGGCGTGAACGACGACGAGCTCGCCGACCTCATCGAGTTCGGGCGCACGGTGCCGGCCGAGGTGAGGTTCATCGAGTACATGGACGTCGGCGGAGCCACGCGCTGGTCGATGGACCAGGTCGTGTCGCGCGCGGAGATCCTGGAGGTCCTCGCTCTCCGCTACGGGACGATCGAGCCGCTCGTCGAGCCGGGGAGCACGGCCCCTGCCGAACGTTTCCGCCTGTCCGACGGGACGACCTTCGGGATCATCGCGTCGACGACCGCGCCGTTCTGCCGTTCGTGCGACCGCAGCCGTCTCACCGCCGACGGCATGTGGTACCTCTGCCTCTACGCGGTCGCGGGCGTCGATCTGCGCGGGCCGCTTCGCCGGGGCGCGACTCGAGAGGAGCTGGCCGCGCTCATCACCGGTGGGTGGCGCGGCCGCGCCGATCGCGGCGCCGAGGAGCGACTGGTCGCGAGAGACCGCGGGCCCTTGATGCAGATCGGGCAGCTCAAGCGCGATCCACATTTGGAAATGCACACGCGGGGCGGGTAACCGGAGGGACACGTGAGCGCTGACGACGCGAAGGTGGACGTTCGGGAACGTGGCCTCAAGGGACAGACGAGCGAGCGGCGCCTGTACATGCAGCTCCAGGTGTTCACGGGGTGCGGCGACGCCAAGCCCGTCATCCGCGCGGTGGAGGCGAGCCGTATCGAGGGCGCCGTCTACCACGACGTCAACGATCCGCGAGGCATCGGTATCCTCGGCATCAGCGAGGACCCGACGTTCTTCGCCAGCGCGTTCCGCGACCTGCTGAACACCGAGCCCTTCGCCGCGCTGACTCACCGGCCGCAGTTCACGATGCTCGGCCGGACCTACACCTCGGGCTTCGAGGCCGACATCGACGAGTGGCTGTTCCGGCGCCCGCGGCGCACGGCGCTGAATCCGGCGTGGCCGTGGGCGGTGTGGTACCCGCTTCGGCGGAACGGCGCGTTCTCGCGGCTGAACCCGCAGGAACAGGGCGGGATCGTGAAGGAGCACGCGGTGCTGGGCCACGCGTACGGCGACGCCGACCTCGCCCACGACATCCGGCTCGCCTGTCACGGCGTGGACGTGAACGACAACGACTTCGTCATCGGCCTCGTCGGCAAGGACCTGCACCCGCTCTCGCACCTCGTCCAGGCGATGCGAAAGACCGTGCAGACGTCCCAGTACATCCAGACGCTGGGGCCGTTCTTCGTGGGCCACGCGCGCTGGCAGAGCCCGGTGCGGGCGGAGCGCGCCTAGCCCTTCTTGAAGGCGGCCACGTTAGCCTCGATCTGGCGGGCGTGGTTCTCGAGGTGGTCCGCGTAGATCCTGAGCCAGTCCTCCGCCGTGTAGTGGCCGGACTCGGTGTGACGGCCTTCCCTGGTCCAGGCCTCGTCGGGCAAGCGGCGAATCAGAACGGTCGTGTGGGCGCGCACGGCGTCGACGGTGGCGAGGGCGACGTCGATGGGGTGCGCGTGATAGTCGAGGTCGCGCGCCCACTGGGCCTCGTCGTAGCCCTGGATCACGGGNTTCTTGTCGCACATGAGGATCCGGATGCGCGACGAGGACTGCGTCTCCGAGTCGGCGCAGTGCACGATGACCTCGTGAGCCGACCACTCGCCGGGTTTCGGTCGCCACTGNATCGCCGCGGCGGGGACGGTGGCCAGAGCGGCCCGCAGACGTCGGGGTCCGTCGGCATACTGCTCGATGAGGGCATGACGTTGCGCTCGCGTCATCGGCATCGGGCGACCTCCTTGTCGAGACGGCTCACGACTGGCTGTTTGCGATAGGTCANGGCGTGCCNATGACGGCGCGCCTGGCCTGGGCCAGATGGTTGTCGTCGTGGGCGGCCATCAACCCTGTCCAGTCGGCGAACGTCACGTGNCCGNGCGTTGGATGCTGACACCCGCGCTGCCATTGCTCGGGCTGGAGCCGGCCGAACAAATCCAGAGAATCGCGGCGCCGCCGCCGAAACGCCTCCAGCGCCGCGTCGCCGTCGCACCGCGAGTATTGACGCTCCTCGACCCAGCGTTCGGGATCGATGGCCAGCTCCCCTCCGCGCAGGCCCCACTCAGTGGGATCGGGCACCTTCGCGCCGGCGACCATGACTTTCGGATCATCGATCGCGAGCATCGTCCGGAAGCGGAGCATGCAGAGCTCCTCGATGTCACGCAGGTGGCACAGGATCTCGGTCACCGACCAGCTCTTGGCGTCGGGGCGCCGCGCGAGGTCAGCCGCGCTGTGGCCGTGGACGACGGAATCGAGATCGGACGGCGTACGGGTCAGCCGGTCGAGGCGATCGACGAGAGGGAGGCCCGCGTACTCCTCCCGCGTGGCCATCAGGGCAGTGGAGCTGGCAGGTCGGACTTGCCCATGAGGTAGAGATCGACGCCGCGGGCGCACGAGCGGCCCTCGGCGATCGCCCACACGATCAGCGACTGGCCCCGTTGCATGTCGCCACAGGTGAAGACGCCGGGGACGCTGGTCATCCAGTTCCGATCGCGCACGACGTTGCCGCGGTCGGTCAGCGCGAGGCCGAACGTGGCGATCGGGCCAGGGCGCTCGGGACCGAGGAACCCCATCGCCAGCAGGACGAGGTCCACGTCGAGCGTGAACTCCGTGCCGGCCAGAGGCTTGAAGNCGAGCCGTCCCCCTTCGCGGACCATNTCGACCTTCACCGCATGGAGCTGNGTGACGCGCCCGGCGTCACCGGTAAACCGCTGCGTCGAGACGGCGTACACGCGATCGCCGCCTTCCTCGTGGGCGGAGGAGACGCGGAGGATGTTCGGCCACTGCGGCCACGGGTTGTCGGCAGCCCGTTGATCGGGCGGCCGCGGCAGCAGCTCGAACTGATGCACGGACAGCGCCCCCTGACGGTGCACGGTGCCGAGGCAGTCCGCGCCGGTGTCGCCGCCGCCGATGATCACCACTNGCTTGCCCCGGGCCGTGATGAAGTCCTCGTCGGCGATCGTGTCGCCCTCGCAGCGNCGGTTCTGCAGCGTGAGGTATTCCATCGCGAAGTGGATGCCGGCGAGCTCGCGTCCCGGCACGGGCAGGTCGCGCGGCGCCCCCGCGCCGCACGCGAGCACGATCGCATCGAACTCAGCCTGCAGATCCGCGACCGGCATCGACGTGCCGATGGCGGCGTTGGGCTGGAACACCACGCCGTCCTTTTCCATCAGCCGCAACCGCCGGTCGAGGAACTTTTTCTCCATCTTGAACTCGGGGATGCCGTAGCGCAGGAGGCCGCCGATCCGGTCGGAGCGCTCGAACACCGTTACCCAGTGACCGGCGCGATTGAGCTGCTCGGCGGCGGCGAGGCCGGCCGGCCCTGAGCCGACGACCGCNACCTTCTTGCCNGTGCGTACGGCGGGCCCTTGCGTTCCGATCCACCCCTCGGCGAANGCGCGCTCGANGATCGAGACCTCGACGGCCTTGATGTGAACGGCATCGTCGTTGATCCCGAGCACGCACGATCCCTCGCAGGGCGCCGGGCACAGCCGGCCGGTGAACTCGGGGAAGTTGTTGGTGGCGTGCAGCCGCTGGATCGCCTCGTGCCAGTGATCGCGATAGACCAGGTCGTTCCAGTCGGGGATGAGGTTGCCGAGCGGGCACCCCTGGTGGCAGAAGGGAATGCCGCAGTCCATGCAGCGGGCCGCCTGACTCTTGAGGTCGGGCTCCGGGTAGGGGAGGTAGACCTCACGCCAGTCGTGGAGCCGCTCGGTCACCGGCCGGGTCGGCCACTTCTTGCGCTTGATCTCGAGGAAGCCGGTGACCTTACCCACTCGTGGCGCCCACGAGCTCGGCGAACGTCGGCTCCCGGCCTTCGCCGCGGGCCCGCGCCTCGGCCAGCAGCACCCGCTTGTAGTCCTTGGGCATGACCTTGACGAAGCGCGACTGGGCCTCGCGCCAGCTCGAGAGCAGTCGGGCGGCATAGGCGGAGCCNGTCGCCGCGACGTGGCGCTCGATGAGGTTGCCGACGAGCTCGATGTCCTCGGGCTGATCGAGCGGCCCGACGTCGACCATACCGACGTTGCAGCGTCGCTTGAAGTCACCGGCGACGTCCAGGACGTAGGCGATGCCTCCCGACATGCCGGCGGCGAAGTTGCGTCCCGTGCGTCCGAGCACGACGACGCGGCCGCCCGTCATGTACTCGCAGCCATGGTCGCCGATGCCTTCCACGACGGCGTGAGCGCCGCTGTTGCGGACGGCAAAGCGCTCGCCGGCGACGCCGCGGACGAACGCCTCACCACCGGTCGCGCCGTAGAGGGCCACGTTACCGATGATGATGTTCTCCTCGGGGGTGAAGGTCGAGCGCCGCGGCGGAAAGACGATCAACCGCCCGCCCGACAGTCCCTTGCCCCAGTAGTCGTTGGCGTCGCCCTCGAGCATGAAGGTGATGCCGCGCGGAACGAACGCGCCGAACGACTGCCCGGCCGAGCCGGTGAAGTGGATCTTGACGGTGTCGTCGGGCAGGCCGCCGCCGCCCCAGCGGGACGTGACCTCGTAGCCGAGCATGGTGCCGACCGTGCGATTCACGTTGCGGATGGGCAGCGTCAGCTCCACACGCTTGCCGTACTCGATCGCCTCACGGCAGGCGGGAATGATCGTCGTGTGGTCGAGGGCCCGGTNGAGCCCGTGGTCCTGCGCGACCGCGCAGTGGCGGCCCACGGTGGCCGGCACGTCGGGCTGGTANAGNATCGGTGACAGGTCGAGGCCGCGCGCCTTCCANTGCTCGAGGGCCGGCTTGAAATTCAGACGGTCGGCCCNGCCGATCATCTCGTCCATGGTCCGGAAGCCCATGCTCGCCATGTACTCGCGAACCTCCTCCGCGATGTAGCGGAAGAAGGTCTCCACGAACTCCGGCGTGCCGTTGAAGCGCTTGCGGAGCTCGGGGTCCTGCGTGGCGACTCCGACCGGGCAGGTATTGAGATGGCAGACCCGCATCATGATGCAGCCCATGACGACGAGCGGAGCCGTGGAGAACCCGAACTCCTCGGCCCCGAGCAGNGCGGCGATGACGACGTCGCGGCCCGTTTTCATCTGACCATCGACCTGAACGACGATCCGATCACGNAGCTTGTTGAGCACGAGCACCTGCTGGGTCTCGGCNAGACCGAGCTCCCACGGGACACCACCATGCTTGATCGACGTGAGCGGCGAGGCACCGGTCCCGCCGTCGTGGCCGGAGATCAGCACGACATCGGCGTGGGCCTTGGCCACGCCCGCGGCGACCGTGCCGACGCCGACCTCGGCCACCAGCTTCACGTGAATGCGCGCCCTCGGATTCGAATTCTTCAGATCGTGGATGAGCTGGGCCAGATCCTCGATCGAGTAGATGTCGTGGTGCGGTGGCGGGGAGATCAAGCCCACGCCCGGCGTCGCGAAGCGCACCTTGGCGATCCACGGATAGACCTTGTGCCCGGGGAGCTGGCCGCCCTCGCCAGGCTTGGCGCCCTGGGCCATCTTGATCTGGAGGTCGTCGGCATTGACGAGATACTCGCTGGTCACGCCGAAGCGCGCCGAGGCCACCTGCTTGATGGCGCTGCGGCGCGAGTCGCCGTTGGGATCGCGACGATAGCGCACGGCGTCCTCGCCGCCCTCGCCGGTGTTCGACTTGCCGCCGAGGCGATTCATGGCGATGGCGAGCGTCTCGTGGGCCTCCTGGCTGATGGAGCCGTACGACATCGCGCCGGTGGCAAAGCGCTTCAGGATGGACGCGACCGATTCGACCTCGTCGAGCGGAATCGGCGTGGCGGCCGGCTGCAGCTCGATCAGGCCGCGCAGCGTCGCCAGGCGCCGCGACTGGTCGTCCACCAGCTTCGTGTACTCGCGGTAGACCGTGTACTGGCCGGCGCGAGTGGCGTGCTGGAGCTTGAAGACGGTGTCGGGATTGAACAGGTGGTACTCGCCGTCGCGCCGCCACTGGTACTCACCGCCCCAGTCCAGTTCGGCTTCGCCCACGGGCCGGGTGGGGAAGGCCCGCTCGTGACGGAGCCGCACCTCCTCGGCGATCACGTCGATGCCGATGCCGCTCACGCGGGACGCGGTGCCGGTGAAGTAGGTGTCGACGACGTCGCGGTGGAGGCCGATGGCCTCGAAGATCTGGGCGCCGCAATAGCTCTGCAGCGTCGAGATCCCCATCTTGGCCATGACCTTGAGGATCCCCTTGTTGAGCGCCTTGATGTAGTTCTTGACCGCCTTGTCGTGATCGACGCCGACCAGGATGCCCTGGGCGATCATGTCGTCGAGCGTCTCGAAGGCCACCCACGGATTGACGGCACCCGCGCCATAGCCGATCAGCAGGGCCATGTGGTGGACCTCGCGCGCATCGCCCGTCTCGATGACGAGGCCGCAGCGNGTGCGTTCGCCGCCTCGCACGAGATGGTGATGCACGGCCGCGGTGGCGAGCAGGCTCGGGATGGCGGCCCGCTCGCGGGTGACGCCGCGGTCGGACAGGATGATGACGTTGTGACCGGCCGCGATCGCCTCGCTGGCCCGGTGCTGCAGGTCCTCGATNGCGCGCTCGAGCCCGGGCGCGCCGTCCGCGATCTCGAACAGCATCGGGAGCGTGGTGGACTTGAACCAGGGATGGGCCACGTGGCGGAGCTTGGCGACGTCCTCGTTCGAGAGCACGGGATCGTTGAGATTGATCTGGCGACACGACTCGGGNTCGGGCGCGAGGAGATTCCGCTCGGGCCCCACCGTCGATTCCATGGACGTCACCAGCTCTTCACGGATCTGATCGAGCGGTGGATTGGTGACCTGCGCGAAGAGTTGCTTGAAATAGTCGTAGAGCGGCCGCGGCTTGTCCGAGAGCACGGCCAGCGCGGTATCGGTGCCCATGGAGCCGAGGGGCTCCTCGCCGTTCTTGGCCATCGGCGCGAGCAGCAGGCGCANGTCTTCGTGCGTGTAGCCGAAGGCGATCTGGCGCGTGAGGACGCTCTCGTGATCGGCCTCGGCGACCGGCTGGGCCGGGAGATCCTCGAGGCGGACGAGGTTCTCACGCAGCCACGCCCCGTACGGTTTCTCGGCGGCGAGCTGGGCCTTGATCTCCTCGTCGGCGATGATCCGGCCCTGNGCGGTGTCCACCAGNAAGATCCGGCCNGGGTGCAGTCGTCCCTTGGTGAGGACGTTCTCCGGCGCGATGTCGAGCACGCCGACTTCCGAGGCCATGATGACGAGGTCGTCCCTGGTCACGTAGTAGCGCGAGGGGCGAAGGCCGTTGCGGTCGAGCACGGCGCCGATCACCGTGCCGTCGGTGAAGGCGATGGACGCCGGGCCGTCCCACGGCTCCATGAGCGAGGCGTGGTACTCGTAGAACGCCCGCCGCTCCGGGCTCATCGACTCGTGGTTCTGCCAGGGCTCGGGAATCATCATGAGGATCGCGTGCGGCAGAGAGCGCCCGCTCATGACCAGGAACTCGAGCACNTTGTCGAAGGTCGCCGANTCCGAGAGCCCCTCGCGGGTCACCGGGAACACCTTGGCCAGGTCCTCGCCGAGGACGTCGGACCGGCAGAGCGCTTCCCGCGCGCGCATCCAGTTGATGTTGCCGCGCAGCGTGTTGATCTCGCCGTTGTGGGCCACGAAGCGATACGGGTGGGCCAGCGGCCACGACGGGAAGGTGTTGGTGCTGAACCGCTGGTGGACGAGGGCCAGCGCCGACTCGACGTCGGGGTCGGTGAGATCGGGGAACATGCCCTCGATCTGGTCGGCCGAGAGCATGCCCTTGTAGATGAGCGTGTTCGAGGAGAGGCTCGGCACGTACACGAGCTTCTTCTCGGTGAAGTCCATCGCGTCGACCGCGTTCTCGATGCGCTTGCGGATGACGTAGAGCTTGCGCTCGAAGTGGGCGTGGTCTCGCACACCGGGGCCGCGCCCGATGAACATCTGCCTCATGACCGGCTCCACCGAGCGCGCGGTGGCGCCCAGGTGGCGATCGTCGGTGGGCAGGTCGCGCCAGCCCAGGAAGCGCTGGCCTTCCTCGACCACGAGGGTCTGGATCAGCGTCTGCACCTTGTCGCGCTGGAGATAGTCGCGGGGCAGGAACGTGAGGCCGGCGCCGTACTCCGTCGCCGCCGGCAGCGTGAGGCCGAGCGGCGCGCACACCTTGCGCAGGAATTTGTCGGGCATCTGCAACAGGATGCCGGCGCCGTCGCCGGTGTTCGGCTCGCACCCGCAGGCGCCCCGGTGCAGGAGGTTGATCAGGACCTTGAGCGCCTGGCGCACGATGGCGTGCGACTTTCGTCCCTTGATGTCGACGACGAAGCCGACGCCGCAGGCGTCGTGCTCGTGGCGGGGATCGTAGAGACCTTGAGCGGGCGGCGGTCCGAACTGGTGCGGCTCCATCATGGGCACTCCATCACCTTGTGAACGGATGCACGATACTACCGGCCCGACGAGCATAAGTCAGCCCGAAAAAATCATATGATGTGAATTAGAAATGCTAATGATAGACTCACGCCTGTGCACCTCGAGACCCTGCGCCTCTACTGCGACATCGTCCGTCTCCGCTCGTTCTCGCGCGGCGCCGAGCAGAGCTTCGTCTCGCAGTCGGCGGCCAGTCAGGCCGTGCAGCAGCTCGAGCGGGAGCTGGGCGTGGCGCTGGTTGATCGGACGAAGCGGCCGTTCGTGGTCACGCCCGAGGGGCAAACGTTCTACGAGGCCTGCCGCTCGCTGCTCGAGACGTGGGAGAAGGCCAAGGCCGAGGTCGCCTCGGTGAAGGCCCGCGTGGACGGCACGGTGCGGGTCGCCGCGATCTACTCGGTCGGTCTTCACGACATGAGCCACCACTTGCAGCGTTTCATGTCCCTCTATCCGAACGCGCGCGTCCAGCTGGAGTGCCTGCATCCCCACAAGGTCGTGGAGGCGGTCCTCAGGGATGAGGCCGACGTGGGGATTATGTCGTATCCGCCGGCCGACCGCGCGCTCACCGTCGTGCCCCTCCGGGCCGAGCCCATGGCCTTCGTCTGCCACCCGAATCACCGGCTCGCCCGGCGCCGGCTGGTCACGCCGGCCGAGCTGAATGGCGAGCCATTCGTGGCCTTCGACCGCGAGCTGACGATCCGCAAGGCGATCGACCGAGCGCTCCGCCAGCGCGGCGTCAAGGTGAACATCGTGATGGAGTTCGACAACATCGAAACGATCAAGCAGGCGATCATGATCGCGGCCGGGGTCAGCATTCTGCCCCGCCACACCGTGGAGAAGGAAGCCGGAATCCGCACGCTGGCCGTCCTCCCATTCGGAATCTCCGACCTCGTGCGCCCGGTCGGCATCATCCATCGCCGGCAGAAACCGCTGACACCGGCGGTGACCCGTTTCGTCGAGCTTCTGCAGGCTTCGAACGGGGACCCGCCGGCCGCTCGCCCACGCGAGGCCGCCTCGCGCTGATCTCGTTGCCGTGGCCCCGCCACGGGACTACCATTCGCGTCTGAGCCGGCGCTCGGCCGGCTGGAGGTGCCGGATGACGGATTTCGACGACGATCGCTCGCGCGACATCGAGGAGGATCTCCAGGAGATCCGCGGGGCGCTGCTCGGGGACACCATCGCGATCCTCTCGGCTGCGGAGCCGATCTGCCTGCGCCCGACGTCGACGGTGGGCGAAGCGGTGCAGGCGATGCTGGCCAGGCGGCAGGCGGGTGTCCTCATCGTCGATGCGGACGGCCGGCTCACGGGGATCTTCACCGAGCGTGACGTGCTCCGCCGGGTCGTCGGCGTCGGCCGCGACGTGGCGACGACGCCGCTATCCGCGGTGATGACGCCGAGTCCGGAGGCGCTCTCGGCCGGCCAGCGGGTCGCCTACGCGGTGCATTGCATGAGCGTCGCGGGCTATCGCACGGTGCCGCTCGTCGACGCCGACCGCCGTCCGATCGGCGTCGTCACGGTCACCGACGTGATCCGATGGCTGGCAAATCTGTTTCCCGAGGCGGTCCTCAACCTGCCGCCCGGCGATGCGATCAAGCACCCGGAGCGTATCGACGCGGGCTGAGGCGGTGAGGTGGTCTAACCGCGCGACAATCCTTGCTCCTTCGCTCGCAGTCCGATAAGATGACAGGTGATCTGTCCTGACGGCAGGAGCGAGGACAGTCAAACGCAGTCCGGCGCGAATCCCGACGGGGCGACTTGGCGGAAGGGGTATGCGCCGGGAGTTCGACAGAGGAAAGGATACGGATCGATGAGCGAGACGGTGGCTCCCGTCAAGGGCACCGAGAAGCCGCGCAGGGGGCTGGAACGTGCCGTGATCCGCTTCGCCGGGGACTCCGGGGACGGGATGCAGCTCACCGGAGAGCAGTTCACCACCGAATCCGCCTGGGCCGGCAACGACATCGCCACGTTGCCCAACTTCCCGGCCGAAATTCGCGCACCCGCGGGCACCCTCTTCGGCGTCTCCAGCTTCCAGCTCCAGTTCGGCAGCCAGCGCGTGTACACGCCGGGTGATCGTCTCGATTGCCTGGTCGCCATGAATCCCGCCGCACTCAAGGTGCACCTTCGCGATCTGAAACCGGGCGGCCTGCTCCTCGTGAACACGGCGGCATTCGACAAGCGCAACCTCGACAAGGCCGGCTACGCCCAGAACCCGCTCGACGATCCGGCGCTGGCCGAGCGCTACCGCCTGCACAAGGTCGACATGACCGGGCTCACGCACGAGGCGATCAAGGACCTCGCGCTGAACACCAAGGAGAAGGACCGGACCAAGAACTTCTTCGCGCTCGGCCTCGTGTCGTGGATCTACACACGACCGCTCGAACCGACGCTCGACTGGATCAACAAGAAGTTCGCCAAGAGCATGGACATCGCCGAGGCCAACACGCGCGTCCTCAAGGCGGGCCACGCGTTCGGTGAGACGGCCGAGATCTTCGGCGAGCACTACACGGTCGACGCCGCCGACATGGCTCCGGGCCTCTACCGGGCGATGACGGGCAACCGCGCGCTCGCGTGGGGACTGCTGGCCGCCGCCCAGCGCTCGAAGATTCCCCTCGTCTACGGCGCATATCCGATCACGCCGGCCAGCGGCATCCTCGAAGAGCTGGCCATGCACAAGCGCTTCCGCATCCGCACGATCCAGGCGGAAGACGAGATCGCGGCGGTGACCGCGGCCATCGGCGCGTCCTTCGGCGGTGCCATCGGCGTGACGGGCTCGAGCGGCCCTGGCATCGCGCTCAAGAGCGAAGGCATCGGTCTGGCCGTGACGGCCGAGCTGCCGCTCGTCGTCCTCAACATCCAGCGTGCCGGCCCCTCGACCGGCATGCCGACCAAGACCGAGCAGGCCGACCTGATGCAGGCGCTGTACGGTCGCAACAGTGAATCACCGGTGGCGGTGCTCGCCCCGGCGACGCCGGGCGACTGCTTCTACGTCGCCTACGAGGCCGTGCGCATCGCCGCCAAGTACATGATGCCGGTCATCGTGTTGAGCGATGGCTTCCTGGCCAACGGCTCCGAGCCGTGGTTGATCCCCGACGTCAACACGCTGCCGCCGATCGAGATCCAGTTCCGCACGTCGGCGGATGGGTTCTTCCCGTATCTGCGCGACCCGGCCACGCTGGCGCGACCGTGGGTGCGCCCGGGCACACCCGGGCTCGAGCANCGCATCGGCGGCATCGAGAAGCAGGACGTGACCGGCAACATCTCGTACGANCCCGAGAACCACGACCACATGGTCAAGACACGGGCCGAAAAGGTGCGGCGCGTGGCTCAGGAGATTCCGCCGACCACGATCAACGGGGAGGCCACCGGGGACCTGCTGGTCGTGGGCTGGGGCGGCACGTACGGGGCNATCACCGCCGCGGTGGAGCGGGCTCAGACCGAGGGGCGGTCGGTCGCATCGGTTCATCTCCGTCACCTGAACCCGCTGCCGCCCGATCTGGGCCACATCCTGCGCGAGTACCGCAAGGTGCTCGTGCCCGAGATCAACAGCGGCCAGCTCGTGCGCGTGCTGCGCGCCGAATATCTGGTCGACGCGGTCGGTTTCAACCGCGTCCGTGGTCTGCCGCTGGCGTCGGAAGAAATCTACGAGGCAATCGTCCAACTCATCGGGAGCAAGCCATGAGCGCGAGTGGAGCGGGGGCCGCCGAAGCCCGTCGCTATACCAAGAAGGATTTCGAGTCGGATCAGGACGTCCGCTGGTGCCCGGGATGCGGAGACTACGCCATTCTCTCCGCGGTGCAGAAGAGCATGCCGGATCTCGAGATTCCCAGGGAGAACATCGTGTTCATCTCCGGGATCGGCTGCTCGAGCCGCTTCCCGTACTACATGAACACCTACGGGTTCCACACGATCCACGGGCGTGCGCCCGCCATCGCCACGGGCCTCAAGCTGGCCCGGCCCGACCTCAAGATCTTCGTGGTGACGGGTGACGGCGACGGGTTGTCGATCGGCGGCAACCACCTGCTGCACGTGCTCCGGCGCAACGTGGACGTGACGGTGCTGCTCTTCAACAACCGGATCTACGGCCTCACCAAGGGCCAGTATTCGCCGACGAGCGAGCAGGGAAAGGTGACGAAGTCCACGCCCATGGGGTCGGCCGACCGGCCGATCAATCCGCTCTCCTTCGCGCTGGGCTGCGGGGCGACGTTCGTCGGCCGCACCATCGATCGCGACATCCGGCACATGGAGGAGATGCTCAAGCGCGCCGCCCACCACAAGGGCACGGGCTTCCTCGAGATCTTGCAGAACTGCAACGTGTACAACGACCTCGCGTGGAACGTCGTGTACGAGAAGGAGTCGAAGCTCCAGCACGAGCTCAAGCTCGAGCACGGCAAGCCGCTCCTGTTCGGCGCGCCTGACGATCGCAAGGCGGTTGTCATGGACGGCGTCATCCCCAAGGTCGTGAGCGCCAAGAGCGTGCCCGAGAGCGCGCTGTGGATTCACGACGAGGCGAACCTCAACGCGGCGAAGCTGCTGGCCGACCTGTGGACGCCGGAGTTCCCGATCCCGGTCGGGGTGTTGACGGCGCGCCCGGCGCCGGTCTACGAGGACGTCCTCCTCGAGCAGGAGCGTCGTGCGATCTCCGACCGCGGACCTGGCGACATCGCGAAGCTCCTCGTGTCCGGCGACACCTGGAAGATTGAGTAACTCGGAGGGGGACTTCGTCCCCCATCCTCGTCGGAGGGGGCCTCGACGGCCCCCTCCGAACCCTCCCCCATGAGAGTTGCGGCGGCGAAGCCGCCGCGCGAAACAAGAGATAATCCGCTCGGAGATCGATATCAATGCCGCTGACTCCCGCCATCGTCCAAGAGCTCCTGCGAATCCTCGGCGCGGACGGGCTGGTGACGACGCCCGAAGGCCGCATGGTCTACGAGGCAGACATGCACACCTTCTACAAGGGCGCTCCCGACGCCGTGGCCCTGCCGCGAACCACCGCCCAGGTGCAAGCCGTCGTGAAGCTCTGTCGGCGTGAGAGCCTCGCCGTCGTTCCGCGCGGATCGGGAACCGGCCTGATCGGCGGCGCGATGGCCCCGAAGGGCGGCGTGATGGTCTCGGTGAATCGGATGGACGGCGTCCTCGAGGTCGACCTGCCCAATCGCTGCGCGGTGGTTCAGCCGGGGCTGATCAACCTGTGGCTCACGAAGGCCATCGGCGACCGCGGATACTTCTTCGCGCCCGATCCGTCGAGCCAGATGGTGTCGTCCATCGGCGGCAACGTCGCCACCAACGCGGGCGGGCCGCACTGTCTCAAGTACGGCGTCACGACGAATCACGTGCTGGGGCTCGAGATCGTCACCGGCACCGGCAATCTGGTGCGGGTCGGCGGCAAGGTGGTGGATGGACCGGGCTACGACCTGACCGGCGTCGTCGTCGGCAGCGAAGGGACGTTCGGGATCGTCACCGCCATCACCGTCCGCGTCCTCCACACGCCCGAGGCCGTGAAGACCGCGCTGGCGACGTTCGCGTCGATCACCGAGGCGTCCGAAGCGGTGTCGGAGATCATCGCGAGTGGGATCGTGCCGGCGGCGCTGGAGATGCTCGACGCCGCCATCATCAGCGCCATCAACGCCAGCATCGGCAAGATCTACCCGGATGCCGCCGACGCGGTGCTGCTCATCGAGCTCGATGGACCTCGCGCCGAGGTCGAGGCGCAGGCCGAGCGCGTCGCCATCATCTGCCGCCGTCACGGCGCCGTGTCGGTCAGTGTGGCCGCCGACGAGATGGAGCGGGCGCTCCTGTGGAAGGGGCGGAAGGAAGCCGCCGGCGCCGTCGGGCGGCTCACGTCCTCCTATCTCCTCCAGGACGCCGTGGTCCCGCGCTCGAAGCTGCCCCAGATCATGCGCGAGATGAAAGCGATCGCGGCGCGCCATCGGGTGATCATCGCCAACGTGTTTCACGCCGGCGACGGAAACCTCCATCCGCTCATCTGCTACGACGATCGCAGCGCCGAGGATCTCGAGCGCGCCAAGCAGGCCAACGANGANCTGCTCGCCGCCTGCATCGCGCTCGGTGGCTCGGTNACCGGTGAGCACGGCGTCGGCCTGGACAAGGCCAAGAACCTGCCGCTCCAGTACGGCGAAGCCGATCTCAACTTCATGTTCCGGCTGCGGCGCGTGTTCGATCCGGCGGGCCTCATGAATCCCGACAAGCTGCTGC
>JGI25385J37094_10000072_pt1 | contig 17994 bp, 17 predicted proteins | sample GraSoi013_1_40cm_FD_37094 | JGI IMG/M metagenome (IMG submission 37094) | reverse complement strand
CATCTGACAACCTCGACTTCATCACCCAAGCCAATCAACCGAACTACATTTCACGAACGCAGAAATAGGAAAGTGGCTCGGGTTTTCAGCAAGAAACCAGAGCGACAACGCTCGACAGCAACAAAGATGCCCACGCATTACAAGACGCGACGATGCGTTCACCGGCATGACACTTTGCACCGTTCCAAAGGCCTCACCACGATTGGGGACTGCCCCTATCAGAGCAGACGTGCGCCGGAACGCTAACACCCTGACGACGCACGAAAACCTTCCCACATCGAGAACAATAGAATTCAACAACATGACAGAACCGACACTCGGAAACAACGTAATCATCAAGAGCAGACAAGACGCGAGACATCAAGACTCACGCTCAACAATTAACATAAGACAAGCTCTCGCGCGCTCACGCGCGCTACCGCATACAAGCAAGACCAACCANGGGTTTTCCTGAGGCACTTTTCCGACGCCAACAGAAACACCCGAAGGCATACTATGCCCATCTCGGCACCCATCCCCACGAGATGAATACCGAATAAGCCTGTCCAACTTTGACATTATGCTAAAGAGCGGGATTAGAGTCAACGAGTACGATGAAATTCACNCTGCTAAGAAAATCCGTACCTGCTTGGCTACTCTTGGTCGCNATCATAAGTGCAGCTGCTTCAATATCGATTTATGTCGCAACGAATCTGAAAACAACCACCTCACAACCCGATTTCAGCCTTACCGCCAACCCAAACCGCGAGACTTTACTGAACGGGTCGGACGGCCCATACTGGAGTACAATCACGGTCGGCGCAGCGAACAACTTTACAGGCATAGTCTCTATGGCGGTATCCTCCCCGAACGGAGTAAACGGACGTCTTATCAGGGTGGACGCAGGCAGTCAGATTGATNTAAGTCAAGTTCTGNTGGGCCGNGACCAAAGCCTGAATCTGACCATCTCCGCTGCCATCGCAGGAAACTATTCCTTGGTCGTCACCGGGACCAGTGGTAGACTATCCCACTCCGTCACCGTGAACGTTATCGCGCGAGGATTGGCCCTCAGTACAAACCCAAGCCCGATCAAAGTCTCGCCCGCTTCCTCCATTACTGTGTCAGTGACATTGACCTCCTTGAACGGGCTAGCTGGCAACTTCACAACGTTCTTTCTCAAGAACACCGGTTTCTACTGGGGCGTGTCAGGAATCCCAACTAGTATCTTGATAGGACCAGGCGAGACCACCACCTTCACGATCACAATAACCACGCAGTCTCAGTTCCTGGGCGGATCCTCAACTCTCAACTTCTACACGCCGTTGGGCAGGGCAGCATTTGGCTTGTACGTATTTGCTCCCTAGACCCCATTCATGCGTCTTGCTGTCGCTCTGGTTGAACTAGACGAAATAGGAACACCCGGAGACCTGACATTGTTCGCTAGCCACCCCCCTCACGTCGTAAACAGTCAACACCTTCAAATCTCCACCTCACAATGACACAACGGGAATAGAGAGATCGAAGAGGATCCGTAGGAACAATGACACGAACCTGAGATAGATCCGGAAGAGATGAGTTTGAGTTACCACTATTCCTAATCAAGTCGACGCCCAGCCAGCTCCGACTCTTAGACCAGACCCGNCGACCAAAATCACGGGAAAGTGCCATGCCTAATTCGCCCTTCAGGGAGTCAGCAGAACGGACAAGATACTTGGCGAGATACCACAAATCGCCCTTCAACGACTGAACAAGCTTGACATCAACGTGACCGGAAGCCCAGTTCTCGGCAATATCGTACTTCTCACTAACGCGCCAGGAGAGCCTACCGTCACGATCAACATGACGAAAGCCAGCAAACGTATGATTCAAGAATTCCACGATAAAGTGAAGATGAGCATAGCCGTCAGATTGAGCCTGAAGGACAGAGACATACCGAAGCCGACCAAAACGCTTCCGAAGCCATGAAAGATGTCGATTCGACACTTTCCGAATTTTCCGCCAACCCTCCTCTAAGCAGAAAAGTGAACGGTCAAGAGTATACGTGATCAACAGCCAAGAACCTCGAACACGACGCTTCCAGAAGGGCCAGAAACGAACTGGAACACTCACATTCCTAAGCCAATCTGCGAACCGACGGTTCAGGTTGCGAGAGTACACGTCATTACCACGTTTAGAGCCCTTCACTACAATACGCTCACAACGGACGCCGTTGGGAAGCACCTTGACAGCACCTGGACCCGGACGGTCCCAATGAGCCACTGGATTCACTCCAACTGGAGCAACAAGCTTCTCAAAGGTAAGAAAGACAGCATCATCACGCCAGCCACGATAACCCTCTAAACGAGAGGCGAGGTTAGCATCAAGCGACAACCATCAAGCGGATGAACAAAGACCTCGTGGAGGACAGCTCCCGAGCACTAAGAGACAGCACATTCCCGCTTCCCTCCGACTCTGACACATTCAGAGCCCTCACCGGTTCTTACCCACAGCGCCGTTTATGTGTCGAACAAATCAATTAGGCATGAAGCTATGGGTCAGACTCGGATCGGCGCGGGCGGTTGGGACTACTTTAACATCCCCAACGGCGACCGGCTGAAAGCATACTCATCAGCATACGATTTCGTAGAAGTGAACAGCACTTACTACCGGTTACCGAGTCCCTCCACAGTAGCGAGCTGGCGCCGGAGAGTCCCGCTTGGGTTCGAGTTTTCAGTTCGGTGTCAGAGGGATATTGCGGAACTTCATCGGTTAGAGTTGACCCCGAAGTCCGCCCGCATAATTGATTCCATGGAAAAGATTTGCAGACACCTGAAGGCAGGCGTTCTAACGATTCTAATTCCGAAGGCACTTGTTGGAGACAGAGAACTCGCTTCCAAGCTGAAGACCTTTCTCTCGACGATAAGCTTCGGCGAGACTCGTATCGCCATCGAGTTTCGCGGAGGTGAACCGACAGAGGATACGTTGAAGATTCTACATGACTATAACGCGGTTCATAGTGTTGACCTTTCAAGACAAGAGCCTAAGGTGGATTCAAGCATCCTTTACAGCAGGCTGTTTGGCAAAGGGAAGGAGAACATCTACGAGTTTAACGACAACGAGCTTCAAGACATTGCCACGAAGTCTTCTGGCCCAAAATTCGAGAAAAGCATCCTAGCATTTCACGGGGTCAGGATGTATAGAGATGCTGCGCGTTTGAAGACTTTCCTAACCTCCGGAAAGTTCCCTTCGCTTACGAGTCAAGTCGGGCTTGGATCACTAGGCGAAGTCTTGAAGGAAGATGCAAGGTTCCCGACCACCAAGTCCCAACTCATGGGGGAACAAGGCTGGAAGCTCTATGACAAGAACGTGGAGGAGCGAGCGAGGGCGCGGGAACTTCTTGAGAAACTTCCAGACAGAACCTACACGACTCTTGAGGACGTTCTCGAGTCTCTCACATGATGAAGAGCACAGAACATAAAGTGGGGTGGTGTCAAGAATTTTCTGGTCGGCGTTGGGTGTCTTGTTGTCCCTGGTTCAAAGCTAGGTTGCTGCAAGAGGCTGGACCTGGAGCAGCTCCTTTGCCAGTACGCGATATTGTTCCGATGCGGGGTTTCTCGGCCGATAGAGGATTCCTGGCAAACCTTTGCTTGGCGCTTCGGCCATCCGGACGGATCTGGGGATTACCGATTTCAGAACTCGCTCGCCAAAGTTTTCGTTGACTTGTTGCATGACTCGGCGTGACAGTGCTGTTCTTCGGTCGTACATTGTTAGTATGATCCGGTAGTCGAAAGCTGCTTTCAAACGGGATCTTACGAGATCCATGACTTTGAGAAGCGTTGGCAGTCCCTCCATGGGATAGAACTCGCATTGCACTGGGATGAGGACCAAGTCGGATGAAACGAGGGCGTTGAGTGTGAGTAGTCCGATGTTCGGTGGACAGTCGATTACGACTTGTTCAAACTGGTCTTTTATGGGGCCGATTGATTCTCTGAGCACGTATTCTCTGCCGGGGGTCGATGAGAGTTCGACTTCNGCACCTGCAAGATCCAAATTGCTCGGTAGTAGCGACAGTTTCTCAATGCGGGTTTTCAGGAGAACTTCTCCTGCTTTGCGTGATTGAGAAAGCACGTTGTATACCGTTGATGAGAGGGTCGCTTTCTCGAAGCCTAGACCGGTTGTAGCGTTCCCTTGGGGGTCCAAGTCCACGATTAGGGTCGTTTTCCCTTCGATCGCAGTTGCAGTCGCAAGGTTGACTGCGGTTGTAGTCTTTCCAGTTCCGCCTTTGTTATTCAGTACGCTAACGATCATTGCTAGGCGGTTCTATTCTGGATAATTACTAAGAGATTGATTCGCAGAAAACAGCTAATGGAAACACCCTGAGAGACCAATATCGCCAGAATCTCTATACCTCTACGGGAGTAATACTCAGGGTTTCGTGCCTCTCATATAAGCGGCTGAAGGGCCCCGCTTTATATGGAGAGGTAAGATCCAATCCTCTGACCCAGGAACATTGTACTGAATTTGCTAATCTAGCCTTAGATACTCCAACAGGATGAGCGGGCTGGCTCTCATGAACGGGGATATAGTTACCCCCAGCTCGAAATTGTCAAAACACCGGATTCTCGATCTGAATAAGGAAGTTGTCGAATGCCGAGCATGTCCCCGCCTGGTTGAATATCGCGAGTCGATAGCGCGTGTGAAGAAGAAGAGGTTTATGAGGTGGAATTACTGGGGCCGACCCGTTCCTGGTTTCGGGGACATCGCNGCTTCGATTTTAGTGATTGGGCTTGCTCCCGCATCTCACGGCGGAAATCGGACTGGAAGAGTGTTTACGGGGGATAGGAGCGCCGACTTCCTTGTTAAGGCGCTTTTCGATGTGGGATTTGCAAACCAGCCTCGCTCTATCGACGTGAGTGACGGGTTGGAATTGCACGGAGTTTACATGACTGCTGCTGTAAAATGCGTCCCTCCCAACGATAAACCCACTAGCGAAGAAATGGCGAACTGTTCCCATTTCCTAAAGTCGGAGCTGGAGATCTGCGACAAGTCTAGAGTCCTCCTCTGCCTTGGGCAGTTTGCTTATCGTTCCACAATGGCTCTATTGACAAAGAACAACCTTTTCGCATCCAAGATTCCGAGGTTTGAACACGGGCTAGAAATCAATCTGCTAGACGGGCGGAAGGTCGTTGCATCGTACCACCCAAGTCCCNGAAACACTCAAACAGGTACACTNACCGTTGATATGTTCAANTCTCTTCTCAGGAAAATAAGCAAGGATTTGAGTCAAAGGTCCTAAATCTCAATGTCGAAAAATGGCGGNCTATCGAGCCAATATGGTCTAGGGATCTATCTGGAAGGTCGTGGTCGTTCTATCTGAATGTCGCGTGAGAGGTATTCATTGGTCTTCGATTCTGCCTGAAGCAAAAGCTCNTCGAAGTGCTTGTTCAGTGCTTTGATCCTTTCCTCGGCCAGGTGAAGTCTCTCCGTCGCTTGAAGCTCATCCTTCTTCCCGCCGTCGATCTTCTTGAGAACAATTTTCCTCTCGAGATAGAGATTCTTGCAGGTTGGGTCGTGGAGGAGTCGTTGTCGTTGACCTAGAAGGGTTCGGCCTTTGCTCTGCTTTTGCGCTAGATGCTCGGTTGTTGTCAGCTGGTCAAGTTGAACTACAACTCTGGTGGTCTTTCGATGGCTGAGCCCCATCTTGCCTGAGTCTAGCGCACTCTTGAGGTTGGTNAGAATCGGCCTGAGGTATGGTCCGAAGTTTCGGGAGAGAAAGCTTCTGTANGGGGACTGGATATATTCGCCCAGCGCTTCTCTCTCCTCAGATCTCAAGGCGATTTCGCCTCGTTGCGAAAGGTCTCTGAGTTTTCGGAGGGGTCGTCGGAGATGGGTTAGCGTGTCCGTTCTGAACTCCCTACTTTCCTTGCGAAGCTCCTTCTCGATCTCTAGGACTTGTTTGAGAGAGTCGTTTGACGTAATCTTCTCTAGCTCGTTTGACAAATCTCTTGTGGTGGACGAGAGCCCCTCGCGAGTTCGTTCAAGTTCGACGCTTTCCTTCTTCTTTTCGTCCAATTGCAGCCCGACCTGATGGATCGTCTCAACGATGCCGGCGAGAGTCTTTGCACGTTGGAGGTTTTCTCCGTCTCCCTCGAGGAATTGAGACATTTTCTCACCTACTTTGGCTATTCTCTCGACGCTTCCTGAGAATGAGAGCATGTCCAACAGGTATAGCCCGTGAATTTCTCTTTGGGTATTGTTTCTGCTCTCTCTGAGAGACCGGGCGGTATTGGAGAGGTTGTCCCGTAGGACCTTGAAAGAGTCCCAGCTGACTTCTTGGGGGATCTGGATTTTTTCTATGCCGGAAAGGGAGTCTCGGGCAACACGTCCCACGACTCTAGCAGCTCGATAAGAGATGGGGTCTTTCTTGGTGGCTAGATTTCCATCGGCTTTGCGAGAGAGTTCTTCGAAGAAACTTCGGGCTTCATCGAGCGCCCGTCGAGTATCGTCAGAGAGTTTTCCTGCCTTGTTCTTTGTAGGGCGTAGAGCTTTCTCGAGTTCCTGTTCCAGCCAGATGTCGTATTCGTCAAGGCGGATTTTCAATTATGGGGGACCAGGGAAGGATTCTTACCTAGTCTCCTCTCTCAGATTAATGACTATGGTGTCCATCGTCTGCTGAGCTTTTTCTTTCCTCTTTGCCAGGTCAGAAATCAGTGACTCGTACAGTTCTCTAGCTATTCTTCCACTTCTGTATTGGTTTCTGAGGTCTGCTGATGTGGTTCGGACTACTTGGATGTCCGCCTCCGCTCGCTCGAGTCTCTTGATCATGTCCTGATATCGCGGATTTGTCTTTGATAATTGGTCTTTGATCGGAGCCAGGGTTCTGTCCAACTCGGCTACTCTCAAATCGATAACTCGTCTTCTTCTCTTGAATTCATGGCGGTTAAGCGCTCCTCTTGAGAGGTCCTCGTCCATCTTTTCCGCTTCTAGTCGCATTGCCGATTTTTCATCGTACAATTCTACGAACCTTCCGATAAGCTCGGACGGAGCGCCTGAGACTGACACGCCTGCGGTCCCAGTTGCGCCGACGGCGAGAACGATGGCGGCGATGGANCCCACAGCAAGTCCCGCCCATCCAAGGGCGGAGAGGCTTGCCCAGAACGGGTCAAGCTGGTAGTCCATGNTAAATGATAGGTTGGACATCGGNGTGAGTGTGGAGACCTGTATCAGGATCTGATTGCCTGAGGTTGTGAATGTTTGACCGCTTAGAGAGTCGAGGCGGAATCCGACTGGAGTGACTATTTTCATTTGTAATACGGGTTCAACGAACCTGACGTTGTCGAGCATTCGGAAGCTCAGCTCGAATCGGCCTAATCCCTTTGACGTCAGGTAAGACTGTATGGGGAGGGAGTAAGTGATTCTGGTCAAAGAGGAACCTCCGCTTTTCAGCGGACCGAACCTGGGAGCGAAGGCTACGGCAGTTGTCCCATCTGGCGCAGTTGACGCGGCTAAAGTTGCAACCGATGGGATGATATCGCTGGCTATGGCGCTCGGAACGTTCTTCGGAACAGGCAGAGCGATGCTGGTCAGGTCGTGGCCCTTGTTGGTCATGTTGTAAAAGTCTGTGACTTGAATCGAGCCCGTCTGTGCGAGGGTGATAGTCCGGTTTGCGACTACATCTAGGATGCTCTGGGTGGTTGACGAGAACGTCATTGTCGCGANGGTCGTGTTGAACTTCTGAAGGGTTTTGGTTTGGGCGGTNAAGGTGGCGCTGGCGAACGTCCCATTTACAGACGATATTTTCGGGGACTGCCAGTCACCGGTTTTGACGGAGAGTTGCGCGCTAGTAACGTTGTATGTCCCNTCTGTNAGAGGGAAGGGTTCGAACGCGAAGCTAAAGTTGCTTGAGGTCGAGTTGAAGCTCAACAGGTCTGAATACACGCTTGTGAGGTTGAAGCCATATGTGCCAGTCTTTGCGGAGGGAAATGCAATGTCCAGCTCCGAGTAGTTACCTACCAAGGGCAATGGGAGGCTCTTCACAGTGGGTAGCGAGATTCTCAGCTGGTTCGATTGCGAGTCCACGGCCTGGGTGAATCTGAGTCGGCTTGCCAGGGCGGAGGGTACTCCGAGAGTGATCTGGGATACCGATGAGGTTCCGGTGGTCAGAGTGAAATTATCACTGACAAAGGTCACGCCCCAATTGTTAGTCGTAATAGATCTGCTTACAGTGACGGTGCAACTGCTCGAAGTGCAGCTGGTCAGGGCCAGCGCGGGACTGGGAAGCTGGGTTGACAATAATGCCAATAGTAGGAGCGCGAGTACGAGTGCCTTCATTTGCAGAAACCATTGTGCACCGTGGGAGTTTGCCAAGCATCCGGAAAGACTCCCTACTTATTTATTCCCATAGAAGTACGAAACGCGACACTGAGGTATCGCTATGCGGAGCATTCTGGTCACGGGCGCTGGAGGCAGCGCTGGCAACAATGTTTGCTGGAGCTTGCGCGTCAGCAAGGACGGCAAGGATATTCTCCTTGACGGAACCGATGTGGACAAGACAAGCATCGAACTCAACGGATGGATCGACCACGCCTACACTCTTCCATCCGCTACCAGCCCTCGATATGTGACGCGGCTTAACCAGGTCATTAAGAGAGATAGCATCGAGATGGTCTTTCCTCAGCCCGACTCGGAAGTAGGCCGAATATCGGAGGACAGAGACCAAGTTCGCGCCTCCGTGCTCCTTCCGGATCGTGAGGCCGTAAAGACATGTCAGGACAAGTACGATGCACTTTCTAGGTGGTTCAAAAACGGACTCAGGAGACAACCGATCGTTCTCTCTCCGCGTAATCCTAGAACCCGGCAATCAGTTAGGAGGCTTGCGTTTCCCTGCTGGGTGAGAGCAAGACACGGAGCAGGAGGAAGCCTCAGCTGTATAGCCAAGAGTCGGAAGAGTGTGGAACACTGGATCAGCTACCATTGGGCGGAAGGACTGAAGACCGATTTCATCGTGGAAGAGTATCTCCCAAATCGAGACTTNTGTTTCATGTCTGTCTGGAATGAAGGAAAACTGGTAACGTCGATGGTCAGGGAGCGTCTGAGTTGGGTAGGACACCGAACTGTAGGGTCTGGTGGAACATCTAAGCTAAACCGGGTAGTTCACTCGAACAAAGTAAACACGATCGCGGTGGAGGCAATTAAGGCAGTCTCGAGGAATCCTCATGGAATATTTTGCGTCGATCTGAAGGGAGACGCGAGCGGTGTTCCACGTCCCACGGAGATCAATTGTAGGTTCACGACCAACGTTCACTATCTCACNCTGGCNTCTGTGAAGCTGGGTCATCCAGAATGGAANTTTCCATGGCTGGCTGCAAGGATATGCTTGGGCGAGAGGGTTCCACCATGCAAGACTCTAAACGCGTTGCCCGCGAACCTGTGGTTTACCAAGAATACTGATATGGGCTTCACGATGGTGGAAGATGGGATATGGCGAGCGGAAGATTTCTCCTAGATCGGTTCTGTGGCTCCTTCTCTCTTTCTGTAGAAGTATAGGCGGACTTGTCTGTCCCATATGAAGAGCCAGGAAATCGACAAGACCAGGGCTATCATGGCTTTCACTCCAGCGTCAAAATAGCGGCCGAGGCTCGGGTCTACCTGTATGCGAAGAGGAGCTACGAGTAGGGCGAGGATTCCAAATCCGACTATCATCAGCCCCCACTGGGTAACGAATACGATGAGTTGCAGTACGATCGCTCGCTGGTTCAGTCTTTTTCACCCTATCAGAATCATCGTTATCAATGCTAGCGCCGCCGAGATTAGGTAGAGTCCAAATATCGTAGATACGATCACAGACTCTTTGGCCGGTTGACCGACCAGTAGGGTTCTGACAAGGGTCAGAGGTGCTTTGGGATCTGTTGATGAGGCGAGACGGCCATCGTCGAGCAATTTTGTGGGTTTTGCCGTCAGTGCTCTGTGCTCGGTGAACCTCTTGATTTTTGAGAGGAAGAAGAAGGAATTCTGGATGTTGGGAAACATGGCAACTATGCTCGCTATTTCACTCCTGCTAAGTATGGCGAGCGCGCCCAACGCTGCTCCAACTGATAGTTGCCCCACGTTTCCAGCGAAGGCTCGGGACGGATATCTGTTGAAGTAGAAGAGACCCAAAGCGGCGAAGAGCAGAGAGGCGTAGAGGAAGACTGAGCCTGGAGTGGGGTTAGTGATGAGGACTCCTATGAGGAGGGTGGCGGAGATTATCGAGACGCCTCCAGCCATGGTGCCATTCAAGGGGTCGAGCATGTTGGTCGTGTTCGAGGTTACTGATATTGCGACCGGTATGCTCAAGGGATAGATGACTGGCAGGTGGAAGTTTCCAAAGATGGGAACTTGCAGTGTCGGGTTGTACACTTGATTAGGATAGAGCAGTCCGAGGGCTACTATTGGTAGGCCGCAGAGTAGTGAGCAGAGGTTTGTAGATGCCCCTCATCTTGAGCCGGTCATCCAGTGCGCCTACGAAGGCTGCGGACCCGACGACGAGGGAGAAGGCGAGCATCATTAGCGAGTTCCCCCCACCGATGAGGACGTACGCTGTGGACAAGAGTATCAGCGTGATGGGTATTGAGGCGCCGCACATCTCAGGGATCTTTGGTTTGCTCAGCTTGTGAACGTCTATTCCAACAATCCCTCTTTTCCCGTTGAACTGCATGAAGAAGCGAGTGAGAACTAGGGAGACCGGAAAGGAGACGATCGCAAGGAGGATGGCGGTGGTAATCTCCCACCCGCTAGGGAGCATGAACTTCGGGTCATCGGAAGCGATTATAAAAGAAATGATTTCCTCGGGCGAAGGATTATCAGTAGTCGGAAACCGACCGCGTTCAGAATTTAGATGGCGTCATTCGACCATCCCTTTCTCCCCAATGCAAGCGCGCCGATTCGAAAAATCATGCTCAGGGCGATCGGAGTCGTCTCCATTGACGAGCTGTACTCTGACATTCCAAGCGAGGTTCGAACGAACCGGGCGTTAAAGGTTGACTGGCTTCCTTCAGAGCAGGAAGTCAAGAGCCACATCGATCGTATGCTGGCCGATAACAAGTCGGCTAGTGATATGCCGGTCTTCCTCGGGGCAGGTGTCTACAATCATTATCTTCCTGCTGCGGTCAAGGCTATTCTCGCAAGGACCGAATTCCAGACCTCATACACTCCCTACCAGGCGGAGATCTCTCAAGGACTTCTCCAGTCTCTGTTCGAATTCCAGTCCATGATCGCGGACCTTACACAGATGGACGCTGTCAACTCCTCGCTATACGATGGCTCGACGGCTCTGGGCGAAGCGGCGAGGATGGCGTCTAGAGCAACAGGAAGGAAGAAGATTCTGGTGCCCGAAGCTCTGCATCCTGGAAAATTCTCGGTTTTGAAAAACTACACTGAACCAGCAGGCATCGGAATCGAGACCCTCAGATACGACAGGGAAACAGGGGGGTTGGAGAAAGGCGACCTACTGTCCAAAATCGACCGGGACACCGCCGCGGTATATTGTGAGGTTCCCTCGTTCTTTGGCATTCTGGATCCAGAGGTCGTGAACCTACCGTCGATATGTCATGCGAAGGGGGCGCTGTCGATTGTCGGCTTTGACCCAGTGTCGCTGGGAGGATTGAAGCCTCCCGGAGAGTATGGNGCGGACATTGTGATCGCTGAAGGGCAATCGATATCGACTGAGATGAACTTCGGGGGACCTGCACTGGGGATGATCGGGTGTCGTGGAGAGCACTTGATTCGTCAACTACCAGGCCGATTGATCGGCATGACTACGACTCTCGATGGAAAACAGAGAGCGTTCAGCATGGTCCTTCAGACCAGAGAACAGCACATTCGCCGGGAGAAGGCTACCTCAAACATTTGTACAAATGAGGCTCTCTTCGCCATAGGAGCAGCNGTCTATCTCTCTCTCCTGGGACCTCAAGGTCTTCGCCAGCTGTTCGAGAGCATTCTCGTCAAGACGAGCTACGCGATCAAAATGCTCAGCGAGATGCCAGGCGTCGTGCCCCGTTTCAAGGGTCCGCATTATCAAGAGTTTGTTGTCTCATTCAAAGGCGCCAAGGGAACACTTGCCAGACTCAACAAGTCACTACTTGGCCATGGAGTTCATGGAGGCAAGAGCCTCGTGAAGGACTTCCCAGAGCTAGGCGAGAGTGCGCTCTTCTGCGTAACAGAAGTCCATAGCACCGAAGCCATCGACAAGCTTCGCCTCCTAATCGAGAAGCTTCTAGAGGCATAGAAGTTGTTTCACCAAGCAAAATGGGAAGAACCACTGCTCTTAGAGAGATCTGCTGCTGGCAAGAAAGGCCACAATACAACGAGACCGAGCGACATCGAACGGAAAGTCATCGGGCGCGACCCTTGGAATGACGTTCCAAAAGCTCTGCTGAGAAATGGGCTGCCTCCACTACCAGAGGTTTCCGAGCCCGAGGTAGTTCGCCATTATACACGTCTCTCACAGGAGAATTTTGCTGTAGACCTTGGAATCTATCCTCTCGGGAGTTGCACGATGAAGTACAATCCGAAAGTCTCCGAAGCCATCGCCCAGAATCCGAAACTGGAGAAGATACATCCCGAGCAAGACGAATCGACGGTGCAGGGCATTCTATCACTATTGCACAGATTGGACGAGTTCCTAGCAGAGATCACCGGAATGAGTCGAATGTCGCTCCAGCCTGTCGCTGGCGCTGCGGGTGAATATCTCGGGGCTCTAATCATGCGCGCCTACCACAAATCGAAGGGAGAACTAGAGGAACGGCGTGAAATGATAATCCCAGATTCTGCTCACGGAACCAACCCTGCTAGTGCTGCGATGGCCGGATTCAACGTTGTTGTGGTCCCCTCGAACAGCGAGGGTACGGTAGACCTTGAGGCTCTCCGCAAGGTAGCGGGGCCCAGGACAGCCGGTCTAATGATCACCAATCCCAACACTCTCGGTATTTTCGAGAAGAATGTTCTCCAGATTGCAGATACGGTTCATGATGCTGGTGGTCTGCTCTACTACGATGGCGCAAACTTCAACGCTATTCTGGGAAAGGTTCGACCGGGGGACATGGGATTCGATATCGTTCATCTCAATCTACACAAGACCTTTGCAACTCCTCACGGCGGAGGCGGGCCGGGCGCTGGGCCGGTGGGCGTTAGAAAGGATCTCGAACAGTTCCTTCCGGTTCCACTGGTTGGTTTTGATGGAAAGAAATACTTCTTCGATTACGACGTTCCGCACTCTGTAGGGAAAGTTACTGCGTTTCACGGCAACATCGGAGTACTGGTGAGAGCCTACGCCTACATCCTAAGCCTCGGCCCTGATGGGCTCAAGGCAGTGGCTGAAACCGCGGTATTGAACACAAACTATGTTCTCGCCAAAATCCTAGAGCGAACCAAGTTTGAGCTTCCATTCAGTCGACGGAGGAAACACGAGTTCGTCCTGAGCGCTAAGAAGATCAGTGAACAGACGGGTGTCAGAGCATTGGATATTGGCAAGAGAATGTTGGATTGGGGTCTTCACTCGCCTACAGTTTATTTCCCCCAGATTGTAGAGGAGGCTATGATGGTCGAAGCGCCAGAAACTGAAAGTCTCCGCGATCTCGACGAGCTTGTTGAAGCCTTCATCAGAGCTGGAAAGGAAACCGAATCTGACCCTGACCGACTTCGGAGTGCTCCGCACAACACTTCGGTAGGAAGAATCAATGAGGTGAAGGCGTCACATCCCAAGACCCTTACTCTCAAATGGAACAATCCGAATGCCGGGGGTAAGACTCCCGGAAAGAATCCAGGCGACTAGACACTTCTGCCTAAGGCATGGAATGTCTGGAAATAATAGACTTGACTAGTTCGACCAACAGCTGACAGGTGTACTTATTAGTACATTGAGTATGATTCATCATTTCGTATTACGATTTGAATACGATATGGTTATTCTATGATATATGATCCTTCCATTCGCAACTGTACTGATCGATTTTGTCTGCAGAAGAAATCTCTTCCGACGAGAGGCTCGCGAACCCAGCGCTCCGGGTTTCTGTTGTTGGAGTAGGAGGTGCGGGGAACAACCTGTTGAGTCATGCGATAGGGGGCGGAGTCAGTCCGAGTCGCTGCGTGGCGGTTAACACGGACAGGGGACAGCTCTCCAGATCCTTAGCGAGAAACAAGGTCTTCCTAGACCAGGCTGCCGGCCAAACGGGCACAAAACTTGTTGCGCGGCGAGACGGCCAAAGAACATTCCAATCCGCCGCCCACAGAGTCACAAGCTACACCGACGGCTCTGACTTTACAATCGTTGTCACAGGTCTCGGCGGAGGTACCGGGACAGAGAGTGCGCCAATCATCGCTCAAAGGTCACGGACTCCGGTGCGTCCCGTAGTATCCGTCGTTGCGATTCCCTTCATTCACGAGAGAGAACGTAGATTCATCGCATTACGAGGGCTCAAGAGAATGGTTGAAGCCTGCGATTGCACCATCGTCATAGACAACGGGCTTGACCGCGACTATCTCAGCACAGCCACGAGAACTACCGACGAGACAGCAAGCATCGCCGTCAGGAGTCTCACCGAGCTACTGTCAGGAGCAGAAGACGTCGAAGCAAGAGATATTCTAGAAATTCTCTCGAAAGGAGACCTTGCCACAGTCTGCAACTTCGCACTCAGAACCGGAGACACGCTTCAATTCTCCGTTATTCAGGCCTTGAGAACGCCATCCGCGAACTTACCTCTGAAAAATGCAAAGGGAGCACTACTCCTCTACCGAGGACCCGCCACGCTCAGCACCGCCCAGTTTGCTCAAGCATACGATGCATTGGTTTCCCTCGTTGGACACGATGTTACATTCATCCACGGAAGCGTCTACACCCAGTCGGAACCCTCAGTATGCCTCTTCCTAACAGGATACGCCTACGGGACCGCGCTAAACGGGTTCACCGACTTCATCCAGCTATATGACGCAGAATATGGCCAGGAGGAAAGCGATGAGCTAACAATACTCTCGGTGCCACTGTACCAAATGGAACAAGGTCAATCTCGGAGAGACTAAACTCAATCGCGTTTCCCATAGAACATCTTCCGAAATCGTTCACTTGCCCGAACAGAGCCGCCGACGGGGCTCACCGATCCCGCTACCAACGAAGCCAGTATCGACCCGGTATCCTTTGATTGACATTCAATCACAGTGTAGGCTCTTCCAAGTGTCTGGGGTATGTGCGAGTCACTTCCCGCGGTCGTAGGATAGTTTTCTCTCTCTGCGAATTTTCGAGCGCGCTTCCATGTCACGGAATGGAGGAAACTGGAAGAGTTGATGACCTCGATCGCATCTGGACGAACCGCCAAAAGATGAGGCCTCACGCTGGATCGGAGCAGGTCGTACGGATGCGGGATGATCGAGACACCTTTCTGATCACGGATCATTCGAATTGTCTCGTCTGCCGATAGTCCTCGGGGAATGGCCTCTGACACACCGAGACCGATCACATGTCCGTTTCGCGATGATATCTCGATTCCAGGGATTATCACGAGTTCGTCGTCGAAATCGCGAGCAAGAACATTATGGTCGGTTATGGCCAGTCCATCCAGGCCGCGATCTCGGCAAATAGCAGGTAACCGGTCTGGTGGGGTAAATGCATCGCTTGATCTGCTGGTATGAACATGTAGGTCAAGCTTCAGCTTCAAGTGGAGCCCTGCTTCTGATACTCTCTAGTCCCGCCCGAAGCTTCTCAGCATTGACTTTGTGGAACAATGGCTTGAGCGGGCGAATCCTCCTTCCAGGCTTGACGATTGTTTGTCCGGCGGATCTCCATGGCAGGCTGGCTTTTCCCGTCAAGCTCAGACAGATCTTCTTGGAGGCTGATGGCAGGAAAGGCTGGAGAAGTATGCCGAGGCTTGCTACGATCTGTATCGAGACGCCGAGGGTTTCGCCTGCAGCATGCACATCGGTCTTGTAAAGGCGCCATGGCTCATGCTCGTTGAGGTACCGGTTTCCTTCCCTTGCGAGCTCGACGACTTGCTCCAGTCCCTCTTTCAACTTGAAGTGTCCAAGCTTGTCATCAGCCCTTGGGAGGGCGTCCTTCAGTGTCGCCAGTATCTTCGTGTGCTGCTCCTTGTTAGCGGAATATTTTGGAACTTTTCCTTTGTAGTACGTTTGGATGAATGATGTGGTTCGGTGAACGAAGTTCCCTAGAACATCGTTTAGCTCGGTGTTGATTTTTCGCTCAAACTCGTCCCATGTGAAGTTGGTGTCTTTCTGTTCAGGTCTAAGGCTGATCAAAGCGTAACGCCAGTATTCTGGTCCTTCGAGTTCGACAGCCTCATCCATCCAGATCCCGACCTTTCTGCTTCTGGAGAATTTCTGCCCCTCTAGTTGTATGTACTCGGTAGAGGAGACCTCCCAGGGCAGATCATAGTCCTCCTTTGTAGCTTGGAGTAATCCTGGGAAGATTACGACGTGAAATGGAATGTTGTCTTTCCCTATGAAGTGGACGTTGCGGCTTTCCGGGTCAAACCAGAACTTCTTCCATAGGGATGGCTGTTTCTTTTTTTCTGCCCACTCCTTTGTTGCCGAAACGTATCCAAGGACGGCTTCCATCCAGACGTAGATGGTTTTTCCCTTGGCTCCCTTGAATGGTGCAGGTATGCCCCAAGCATTGTCGCGGGTTAGCGATCGGGGCTTGAGGCCGTCTCTTATCCAGCCGAGGCTGAAGTTTCGTGCGTTTTCGGGAAAATTCGGGTTTGTTTCAATATACTTTCGGAGTGGTTCGGAGAGTTTGGGGAGGTCGAAGAACCAGTGTTCGGACTCTTTCTGGATTGGGGTCGAGTGATCGAGAGCGCATTGCGGGTTGATGAGGTCCTTCGGGTCGAGGACCCTGCCACAATTATCGCATTGGTCCCCGCGTGCGTTGGGGTTATGGCAGTAGGGGCATTCGCCTTCAACGAAACGGTCCGGAAGGAAACGCTTGTCGTTGAGGCAATAAAGCTGAGTTATCTTCTGGCTGTATACGAAGCCGTTCTTCTCAACTTTNAGGTAGAATTCTCGGACGAACTCTTTGTGAACTCGGCTCTCGGTCCGAGTATAGTTGTCGAATTCTATCTGGAAGGTTTTGAGAAGTTGGACGATAAGTTTGTGGTTCTTGTTAGTCAGCTGGCGAGGCGGTATTCCGAGCTTGATTGCTTCGACCTCGATCGGCGTGCCGTGCTCGTCGCTTCCACTTACCATGACCACGTCTTCGCCCTTCAGTCTAAGGTAACGTGCGAAAACGTCAGCGGACAATAGCTGAGTGAAAGTTCCGAGATGGGGACGATCNTTGACGTACGGCCAACCCGAGCAGACAACCCATCTTCCCAGTCTTTCCACCTTTGTCCAGAATAGAATTCGCGTTTTACTGTCGCGGTTGTGATAAGTGTTTGCGGCGAATTGTATCTGCTACCCATTCGTTGAATGCATTGGCTAAGCTAAGGTATCCATCCACCGTCGTGCAAGCTCTTGATTATACGACGAGTCTTCTGAAGAGCTAGCAACCCTCCAAGAAACAACAACAGGCTTGCGAAATAGCTGGGTGAGAAAAAGAGCACAGAAAAAAATATCAGACTGCCAAGATTTTGCCAAGACCCGAGCACTAGCAGCAAAGTAAGAGGAGAAGCGAGAATGGCTCCCGATAGTATGAATATTCCGCTAGNTTTCCTAGCAACCGGATAGAGAACGCAAGCTGCAAGTCCGACTACGCTGCCGATTATCAACGGCCATCCAAAGAAGGTTTGTATATTGGACCAGTCGCATTGGCATCCGTCTCCATCATAACTCATCACAGCGTAAGAGTAAAGGAGTCCAACGATGCTCCCAAGAAGGCCAAGTATGATTGGCGCTCGTATCTTTAGCCGTTGCAACATACCGTAGAATATCTCCTTCAAAGAAACCTATAGTCCTATCCAAGCGACCGCCACCACCCCTCTGATTCGTTATTGGGTGAAGAAAGCCTCGGCGTCTGCTCCTGGAAACGGTGGTGCTGTCAACTCTTTGGTTGCTGGT
>JGI25385J37094_10000070_pt1 | contig 18017 bp, 15 predicted proteins | sample GraSoi013_1_40cm_FD_37094 | JGI IMG/M metagenome (IMG submission 37094) | reverse complement strand
CCGCCCAGCGCGCGGCGCTGGTTGAACATGCGCTCGAGGGTGGGCGTGTCGAGCTGCGGCAGTTTTTGCTTTACGGCCTGCTGCGCGCCGTCGAGCGCGGCTCGGACCACGGCGGGAGAAGAGGCGAGCGCTTCGGCTTCGTGGCGGCGCTCGCGCAGGTACTGGTTGACGAGGGTGGCGACCCGGGTCGCCACATCCTGGCCCAGGTCCTTCGCTTGCTGCTCGACGGTCCGCTGGGCGCTGTTGCCGGACAGGGCCGCGAACGTGATCACGAGCACTAGGGCGACGGCCGCCCCCGTGAGGAGGAAGCTCTGCCGGAGCTGCTGGGTGCGGCTGGTCATGGCGCGGGTTGGAGCGCTAAGGTACGCAGGGTTACCCGCAGGGGCAAGTCTGTTTAGTTTCATGCACTTATGACTCAGGTCCCCATCTACGACCCGCAGGCGGTGGAGGCGCGCTGGCAGGCACGCTGGGTCGCCGATCACACCAACGAACCCGACCTCGACCGGCCGCGCCAGCCGTTTTACAACCTCATGATGTTCCCCTATCCCTCCGCGGAAGGGTTACACGTGGGGAACATGTTCGCGTTCACGGGCGCGGACATCTACGGCCGGTTCAAACGACTTCAGGGGCACGACGTGTTCGAGCCGATCGGGTTCGACGCGTTCGGCATCCACTCGGAGAACTACGCGCTACAGGTCGGCACCAACCCGGCGAAGCTGATTCCCAAGAACATCGAGACGTTCCGTCGCCAGCTGCGGCGCTTCGGCGGCATGTTCGACTGGCGGCACGAGCTCTCCACGACGGACCCGCGCTATTACAAGTGGACCCAGTGGATCTTCGTCAAGCTCTTCAAGGCGGGGCTCGCGTTCCGCAAGAAGGCCGCGGTCAACTGGTGTCCCAAGGACATGAGCGTTCTCGCCAACGAGCAGGTGATCAACGGCTACTGCGAGCGCCATCCCGACACCAGGGTGGAGCAGCGTTTCCTCGAGCAATGGTTCTTCGCGATCACGCGCTACGCCGAGCGGCTGCTCAAAAACCTCGACTGGCTCGACTGGTCCGCCTCGACCCGCACGCTACAGCGCAACTGGATCGGGCGAAGCGAGGGCGCCGAGCTCGTGTTCGAGACGCCCGACGGCCATAAGATCGCCGTCTTCACGACGCGGCCCGACACGCTGTTCGGCGCGACCTATCTGGTGCTCGCGCCCGAGCATCCGTTGGTGGACGCCCTCACCGCCGACGAGCAGCGCGCCCGGGTCAAAGCCTACCGCCGAGAGGCGCAGGCGACCGACATCGTGACGCGCCGGGTGGGCGACAAGGCCAAGACCGGCGTCTTCCTCGGCTCCTACGCCCGCAACCCGGCGACCGGCGAGGCGATCCCCGTCTGGATCGCAGACTACGTGCTCATGGAGTACGGCACCGGGGCCATCATGGCCGTTCCGGCGCACGACCGGCGCGACTTCGAGTTTGCGACGGCGTTCAAGCTGCCGATCCGCCCGGTGGTGCGTGCCGAGGGGCCGTTGCCGACCGTCAGCGAAGACGGCGTGCTCATGAACTCGGGCGAGTTCGACGGGCTGCCGTGCCGGGATGCGGGCCGGCGGATCGTGGCCTGGCTCCTGTCCAAGGGGCTCGCGACCCCCCAGGTGCAGTACCGGCTGCACGACTGGTGCATCTCGCGCCAGCGGTACTGGGGGCCGCCGATCCCGATCATCTACTGCGACGGCTGCGGGCCGGTGCCGGTGCCGGAGCAGGATCTGCCGGTGGAGCTCCCCTTCATCGAGGACTTCCGCCCCGACGCGGCCGGCGTGAGTCCGCTGGCGCGGCACAAGGAGTGGTACTTCGCGCCCTGCCCGCAATGCGGGGCCCAGGGGCGTCGCGAGACNGACGTCTCGGACACCTTCCTCGACTCGGCGTGGTACTTCCTGCGCTATCCGTCCACCGAGTTCGACGACCGGCCGTGGGACCCGCNCCGGACCAAGACGTGGCTGCCGGTGACGACCTACATCGGCGGCAACGAGCACGCCGTGCTCCACCTCCTTTATTCGCGCTTCATCACCATGGCGCTCCAGGAGCTCGGGCACGTGCACTTCGAGGAGCCGTTCCCGAAGTTCCGGGCGCACGGGCTGATCATCAAGGACGGCGCGAAGATGTCCAAGTCGCGCGGCAACGTCGTGATCCCCGATGCCTACCTCCAGAAGTGGGGCGCGGACACCTTCCGGATGTATCTCATGTTTCTTGGGCCCTTCCAGGAGGGCGGCGACTTCCGGGACGAGGGGATCACCGGTATCCGGCGGTTCCTCGACAAGGTGTGGCAGCTGGCGCACGAGGCACGCGGCCCGGCTCCCTCCTCGGCGCTGCCGCCGGCGGTCGCGCGGAAGCTCCACCAGACGATCCGCAAAGTGACGACGGACACCGAGGGCCTCGACTACAATACCGCGATCGCGGCCATGATGGAGTATGTGAATCTCGTGCGGGAGCAGGGAGCAGGGACGCGGGATGCGGTTGAGCCCCTGCTCGTCATGCTGGCGCCGTACGCGCCCCATTTCGCCGAGGAGCTGTGGGCCGCGCTCGGCCACGAGCAGTCGGTCGTGTCCGCGTCCTGGCCGTCCTACGACGAGCGGCTCGCCGCGGCGGGCGACGTGGAGATCGTGGTACAGGTGAACGGGAAGGTGCGCGGCCGGCTCACCATCTCCCGCGGCGCGACCGAAGCGCAGGTGGTCGAGCAGGCGCTGAAGGATGAGTCCGTCCGGAAGTTCGTAGATGGCCAGCCGGTCCGAAAGACGATCTACGTGCAGGACCGCTTGCTGAACCTGGTCGTGTAAGGCCTGCTACAGGGTTCCCGCCACGAGATTCCCGACGAAGTAGCCGACCGCCGCCACGCCCAACCCGACCACGAACATGTCGATTCCGCTGCGGATCACGCCGCGGCCGGTGAAAAAGCTGCGGGCGCCGCCGACCGCGAAGTGGGACAGCATGGCGACCGCGAACGCGGTCCATGCGGCGGTCGGCCCGCTGAGCACGACGAACGGAGCGACCGGAATGAGCGCGCCGACCGCCGTGGAGACCCCGGTGACCCACCCCTCCTTGAACGGCGTGGCGTGCGCTTCGCCGATCTTCAGCTCCTCGCGCACCTGCTCACCCAGGGCGCGCTTCGGGTCGCGCATCACTTCGGCTGCCATCTGGCGCGCGATGCCCGCCTCGATCCCCTTCGCCTGGTAAACGAGCGCCAGCTCGTCCTGCTCCACCTCGGGCATGAGCCGGATCTCTTCCTGCTCCATCGCGATCTCGTGCGCGTACACCTCCAGCTCGCTCTTGGCGGCGAGGTAGCCCGAGGCTCCCATCGAGAGCGCGTCCGCGATCATTCCCGCGATCCCGGAGACCAGGACGAAGTGCGGGGCTGCGGCGGCGCCCAACACCCCCGCCACTAGGCCAAAGTTCGCCGTCAAGCCGTCGTTGAAGCCGTACACGACGTTGCGCAGGTATCCGCCGGATTCCGTCCGGTGCCACGGCTCGCTCGCCCGTCCGGCGAGGTGCGCCAGCGTTTCGGCATGCGCCGCGGATTCCTTGGCGAGCTTGAGCGAGATGTCGCGCGCGTCGTCGAGCCGGGACTGCTCGTGGAGGTCCATGTAGCCCTTCACCTCCTGCCCCTCCTCCCGCAGCAGCAACGGCAGCAGGTAACCGGGCCCGAACTGGCGCCCGAACCACGCCCGCACGCGCGCGTTGAGGGAGGGCCGCGCTCGGCCTGTCTCGACAGGGTGGCCGTGCTCGGCCAGCAGCTTTTCCCACAGCTGCGTATGGCGTTCCTCCACGCCCGCCAGCTTGACGTAGATCTCCTTCTTCTTCTGGTCGGGCTCCTGACCCGCGAGCACCAGATACAGGTACGCCGCGTCGAATTCGTCCTGCCAGTGGTGCAGCCAGTTATGCAGGGTGGCGTTATCGAGATCAGGCATGCTGGAACATAGTCGCAACTTGCAGGATGGCAATCGGTTAGACGCCGTCGCGAAGACGCGCTGCGATGACGACGTCGCCGGACGACGTCTCGTGACGCTTTCCCGCGACGTATTGCGTACTTGACGCATCTTAGTCTTTCAGGAGATGACCATCTCGCTCGCCGTCCCCGACATCCTCGTCGCGCGCGCCCGTGCGGGCGATCTGGAGGCGCTGGAAGCGCTCTACCGGGCGTTCGAAACGCCCGTGTACAACCTCGCGCTCCGCATCCTGCGGACGCCCGAGGACGCCGAGGACGTATTGCAGGAGACCTTCCTCGAGGTGGTGCGGAGCATCAAGCAATACCGCGGGGAGGGGCACTTGTGGGGCTGGATCAAGCGCATCGCGGCGTCGAAGGCGCTGATGCGGATCCGTCGCAATCAGGTGCGGGCCACCGAAGAGCTGGATGAAGAGTCGACGGGCGGACCGGGGTCGACGGGCGGTGTGCCGATGCAGATCGACCTGGAACGGGCGTTCGAGCGGTTGAGCGAGACGTCACGCTCGGTGGTCTGGATGCACGACGTGGAGGGCTATACCCACGAGGAGATCGCCGAGCAGATGGGCAAGACGGTGAGCTTTTCGAAGTCGCAGCTGGCGCGCGCGCACGCGCGGCTGCGGCGGATGCTGGACGCGGAAGGAGCAGCGTGATGATGCATTGCACCATGGATGACCTGCTGGCCCTCAAAGAGAACGAGGCGTCGGCGTGGGCGAAACAGCACCTCGAGACCTGCCCGGCCTGCCGGGCCGAGCTCGACGCGCTGTATCAGCGCATCGCGGCGCTCAAGGCGTTGCCGGTGCGTCGGCCGGCCCGGGATCGGTGGCCGGCGGTGCGCGACGCCATCCGGGCGGACCAGCGTCGCCGGCGGCGTCGCTGGGGTGCGTGGAGCCTCGCCGCGGCGGCCGGGATCGCGCTGCTGCTGCTGGTCCGGCCGTCCGGGGGGCGGGTGGACGCCGCCGAGCTGCAGCGCGTGAAGCAGCAGTCGGCGACGCTCGAGGCCGAGCTCGACCGCTACGATCCCGACGGGCGGGTGACGAGCGGTCGCACGGCCGCGCTCGCGGCCGTTCTGGAAGACCGCATTGCCGTCATCGACGGCGAGCTGGCGCAGCTGGGGACGCCCCAAGCCCCGGTGCGCCGCGCCGAACTCGTGAAACTATGGCAGGAGCGGGTGGACGCGATGCAGCAGCTCATGAGCGTCCGTGTCACTCGCGTGGCCTATGTGGGGCTGTGACGCCCCGAAGGAGCTTTTAGTTATGCAGCGGAAGTGGATCGTGATCGCGGCGGCGGTGATCGCCGCCTGGCCCGCGGGCCTCGACGCGCAACGCACCCCTCGTCCCCCCCGTCCCCCGCGCGCGCCGCGGGCATATGCCTACTCCTATTCCACCGAGAACCGCGGCCGGATCGGGGTGATCGTGAACACGGAGCCCGATTCTCAGACGGACAAGATCGGGGCGAAGCTGGCGGCGGTGACGCCGGGCGGGCCGGCCGCGAAGGCGGGGCTCAAGGTGGGTGACGTCATCACCAAGTTCAACGGCACCTCGCTCGCCGGCGCCAAGGCGGAGGACGAGGAGGAATCGGGTCCCGGGGCCAAGCTCGTCGAGCTGGCTCGCAGGCTCGAGCCGGGCGACACCCTGCAGATCGAGTACCGGCGCGGCAGTGACTCGAAGAAGGCGACACTGGTCGCCGAAGACTTGGGTGCCACGTTCCGGTTCGAGATGCCGAAGATCGCGACGGTCATGCCCCGCATGCCCGGGATGGAGGGCTGGGACTTGGCGTTCGGCACGCCGTGGGGCGATCTGGAGCTGGTCAACTTGAACTCCGATCTCGGCGAGTACTTCGGCACGAAGGACGGGATCCTCGTCGTGAAGGCGCCGAGCGACTCGAGCCTGCCGGTGCGGAGCGGCGACGTGATTCTCTCCGTCGGCGGGCGGAAGCCGAGCTCGCCCTCACACGCGATGCGGATCTTCCACTCCTACGAGCCGGGGGAGACGGTGTCCATCGAGCTCATGCGGAAGCAGAAGCGGATGACGGTGAGCTGGAAGGTCCCGGAGCGCGAGGAGCACATGTTCCCGCGGCGCCACGAACGGGAGGATCAGAGCAGCGCCCGGCGGACGCTGCGTCACGCCCTGCGGCTCCAGCGGGTCTGACGGGTCGGTCGAGCTACGAAGTGCGCCGCGCCGGCAGGACCTGGTCGAACGCGCCGAACTCGAACGGCTTGGGCACGCAGGGCCGGCCGGTGGAGGCGAGGAAGCTGCGCACGCTGTCGTCCACCAGCTGGCCCGTGGTAAAGATGACGCGCTCGGCGTAGGACTCGTCACGGGCCTTCAGCTCCTGGAACAGCTGCTCGCCCGACAGGTCGGGCATACGCATGTCGACGATCACCGCGTCGAAGGCGTCCTCCCGCATCCGCGCCAGCGCCTCTTTGCCGCTCGCGGTGGTCTCCACTTCGTGGCCCCGACTCGAGAGATAGCGCTGCAGCGCGACCCGCACCGAGGCCTCGTCGTCGATGACCAGGATGTGCAGGCGATCGGTGACTGGGATCGTGGGCGGCACGGCGGGGTAGTCGCCGGTGGTGCGCGGGGCGATGATCGGCAGCTCGATCACGAAGCGGGCACCTTGGGCCGCGTTTTCCGCCCAGATGCGCCCCTCGTGCTCGCGTACGATGCCGAGCGAGATCGAGAGCCCGAGGCCCGTGCCCGAGCCGGTGGGTTTGGTGGTGAAGAAGGGATTGAAGATGCGCTCNAGCAGGTTGGGAGGGATCCCGGGGCCGGTGTCTTCGATGTCGATACGGAGCATGTCGCCCGCGCGCCGCGTGCGCACCGTGAGCCGTTGCTTGTCGCGCTCCGAGCGCTCCATCGCCTGCTCGGCGTTGGTGATCAGGTTCAGGAATACCTGCTGCAGCTGGTGCGCGTCCGCCATCGTCTCCGGCACCTGCTCGTCGTAGTCGCGCTGCACGTCGATGCCGCGCACCCGCAGCTCGTAGCCGCGCAGCTCGAGCGTATCGTCCAGCACCTGGTTGACCTGGGTGGGCGTGCGCTCCGGCTTATGCTGGCGCGCGAACGTGAGGAGGTTCTGCACGATGCGTGACGCGCGCCGCGCCTCGGCGTAGATCATCTCGGCCGCGGTCCGCTGATCGGGCGGGAACCGCTTCTCGGACAGCAGCAGCTGCGCGAACGCCGAAATCCCGGCGAGCGGGTTGTTGAGCTCGTGCGCCACCCCGGACACCAGCTGGCCGATCGCCGACATCTTCTCCGACTGGATGAGCTGCTCCTGCAGCATCTTCTGGTCGGTGACGTCGCGGATCAGACAGAGGACCTCCTCGTCTTTTTGGGGCGTGGAGTACGTGATGGAGATGAAGCGAATCTCTCCATCCTTGCGGTAGAACTGACTTTCGAACAGCCCGGTCTCCCCCGCCAGCGCTTTCTGGAAGTTGGCGAGTGCCTTGGGCAGCTCGTCATCGGGGAGCAGCGGCGCGAACCACAGCCCCACGAGCTCGCCGCGACGGTAGCCCGACACGATCTCNGCGGCGTGGTTGACGGTGGTGAACCGNCCNTTGGCATCGAGCGTNACGATGGCGTCCGATGCGGATTCGATCAGGTTGCGGTAGCGGGCCTCCGAGCGGGCCAGCGTCTCCTGTTCGCTCTGCTGCTGGGTGATGTCGCGCAGCGTGGCGACGGTGCCGAGCAGCTCCCCCTCGATCACGAGCGGGGTGGTCGAAACGGCTACGCTGCGCTCCTCGCCGTTCCCCCGCACCACCTTCGTCTCGTAGTGCTGCTCCTCGCCCTCGACCGCGCGGTGCTCGCGCTCGGCCACGTGCTGGCGCTCGGCCGAGACGACGAGGTCGTCGATCGCNGTGCCGGGGAGGTCCTCGAGGGGGCGGCCGAACAACGCGCCCGCCGCTCGATTGGCGGTGAGGATCCGACGGTCGGTNCCGGTCACGACCACTGCGTCNGCGAGCGCCGCGACGATTTCCGTGGCCACTCGCATCTGGTCGAATGCCGGGTGCTTCGGGGCTGCCTTGGGCGCTGGCGCGGGGTCTCTGAGCCCCCGGGTCGGCGACGCGCGCCGACCCTTGCTCATGAGTCGTAAGAGCCGATCATGGCTTCTCTCATCAGAGTGAGGCTCTTGAGCGCCGCGTCCGTCATGGCCTGCGGCTCCTCACCCCGCTTGACGCAACCCTTGATGATCTCGAGCGCGTGGATCGGGTGCTCGTCGTCGTACTTAGCGTGCTCTTCCAGCCACCACCGCCCGCGCGGGCCGATCTTCTCGTTCTTCGCGAGCCCCCGCAGCGCCTTCTCCGAGATCTTCTGCGCCACGCCCTCCACGGCGTAGTTCGTGGCCGACACCGCGGCGCCGAACTGCGCGCCCCGGCACATCTGGGTGAGATAGCCGTGGAATTCCTCCACTTCTGGGATCATCGGCTCGGGCACCTGGAAGCGCTCTCTCGGGACATTGAAGCCGTCGCCCATGGCGCGCCACATGGCGTCGTGCCGCTTCTCGACGCGGATGTTGTCGCGGAAAAAGACCTTGCCATCCTCGGGCGAGCGGTCGAGCAGCAGCTGCAGCCATTGCGGGAAGTCGCGGATGATCGGGTAGAACGCCACAAGAAAGTTCTGAATCCTGCCGTCGACCAGTTGGTTCTCGGAGGCGTGCACGATCACCGAGGTGTCGAGGATCGCCTCGCGGCTCGGGTCCAAGGCGGCATCCAGGTCGGCCACCCATCTCGGGTGGGGGGTCACCTGCACGGACATCGGGTCTCCTTCCAGGGCGCTCGTGACATGCATCGGCAGGGAGCGCTACAATTTACGGCCGCGACCCGGCGCGACAAGTTTATGCGACCTTGGAAGTTGCCGGAGGGCGCGGTGGGGGGATGTGAGGCCGGTTACGACGTGTTGACACGATATATCGTGGAAGTATATCTTGCCGTTACATCGCAACTAGAGGAAATCCAATGCCTCGGCACTTCGGATGGGAATCGTTCGGCTTCGGGTTCGGGCCCCGCGGCTTCTTCTGGGCCGGACCGCGCCGTCGGCGCCGCCAGTGGTTCGAATCGGGCGACATGAAGTACGTGATCCTGAAGCTCCTCAAAGACAAGCCGCGCCACGGCTACGAGGTCATGAAGGAGCTCGAGGACCAGCTGCGCGGCTGCTACTCGCCGTCGCCCGGCACCGTCTACCCGACCCTGCAGTGGCTCGAAGACGAGGGGCTCGTGACCTCCCGCGAGGTGCAGGGCAAGAAGGTGTACGAGATCACCGACGCGGGCCGCACCTTCTTGGAAGAGCACAAGGACGTCGTGGACGACATCTTCGAGCGCGTGCACGACACCGTGGAGCGCGCGCTCGGCGGCGCGATGGCGGACATGAACCGCGCCGTGGGTCGGTTGGTGAAGGCGGTGTACCGGGCGAGCTGGCGGTCGCGCGACGAGGCCACGCGCAAGCAGATCGCCGACCGGCTGGAGAAGGCGCGGGAGGAGATCGAAACGCTGGTGACGTGACGCGCCCTCACGCAGGAGCCGTGCGGCGTTGCCGCAGCTCTTGCAGCGCGGCTTTCACGTACACCCGCGTCATTTGTTTCCGCCACGACAGATCGAAGTCGGTGTTGTCCAGCGGCTTGGCGGGGCGATACGCGGCGTCCGCGGCCGCGGCGATCGCCTCCTCCGAGAGGTCGGTCCCGGTGAGCACCCTCCCAGCTTCGACGATCTCCTGCGGCCGGCTCGCCACACCCCCGAGCACGATGCGCGCGTCCGCCACCGTGCGGTCATCCCACCTGATCCACGCCGCGACGCCGAGCACGGGGAAATCGAACGAGCCGCGACGTCGCAACTTGTGATAGGTCGCGTCCCAGTCGTCCGGCGCGGGCAGCCGGATGTCGGCCAGGATCTCATCGGCGTGCTTGGTCAAGTAGTTGATGCCGTCGTTGGCGTACAGCCGCCCCGCGGGCACGACGCGCTCACCTTTCGGGCCCACCAGCCGGAACTCGGCGCCCAGCACGACCATGACCGGGGCCACGTCGGATGAGCTGACTGCCCAGCAGCGCGGGCTGGACGGGGCTACCCAGCAGATGTGGCCGTCCTTCTTCATGCAGAAGTCGATTGCCTTGCGCCACTCGTACGTCTGGTCGTAGTAGTTGCAACGGGTGTCGAGGCAAAGATTGCCCCCTAGCGTGCCCATGTTGCGGAGCAGCGGCGTGGAGACGAGCTCGGCGGCGTGGACGACGACTGGATAGCCGCGGCGGAATGAAGGAACGATGGCAAGCTCGGAAAGAGTGATGCATGACCCGACCACTGTCCGACCTTCCGTCCTTCCGTCGTTCCCTCCTTCCGTCTTTTGCAGCTCCGGGATCCCCATCAGCGAGATCACGATCTTCGGCTCCTGTTGCCGCCGCTTCATGTTGGGGTAGAGGTCGGTCCCGCCGGAGACGAACACCCCGTCCGGCCCGGCGTCGACCTTCATCGCGAGCGCCTCGTGCAGCGTCTTGGGCTGCAGATAGGTGAACGAGGGAAGGCGCAGCATCAGCGCTTCCGCGCGGCCAGCGCTGCCGCCTTCTGCCGGCCTTTACCCCCTTCTGCCGCGGTTCCGTCACCGCCTTCCCAGGGGGGAGCCACACGCGTGGGCTCGGGCCAGGGTATGTCTGGGAACTGGTCCGGCCCGTAGCGAGCCGCTTCGCCCTTCTCCTTGCGACGCAGCGCCTTGAAGACCTTTTCGGGGGTGATCGGCACCTCGTCGATGCGCACGCCCACCGCGTCGTACACCGCGTTCGCGACCGCCGGCGGCACCGGGAGGAGCGGTCCCTGGCCGCACTCTTTGGCGCCGAAGGGACCGTTGGGATCGGGATCCTCGACGACATAGGTGACGACGTCGCACATCTCGAGCGTCGTGGGGCTCTTATACTCGAGCAGGCTGGGGATCTTGTGGACCACGTTGCGGTTGCCGCGGTAGGCCATCTCTTCCATCAGGGCTTCACCCAAGCCCATGTACACCGAGCCTTCGATCTGCCCCATGACGCTTGCCGCATTGATCGAGCGACCCACGTCGTGGGCGATCCAGACGCGCGGCACGCGCACGATGCCGGTCGCGGGGTCCACGTCGACCAGCGCGACGCAGGCGCTGTAGGAGTAGGCGGGTGACGGTCCGACGCCCGCGCCGCGATACTTGCCGGCCGAGGGCTGCGGCGTATAAGAGCCGACGGTGCCGATGGTGCCTTCCGCCGCCTCGGCGAGCTGCACCGCCTCGGCGAAGCTGAGCCCACACGCCGGATCCGCCACGTCGAATATGCGCCGCTCGGCGAACGCCAGGCGCTCCGCCGGGACGGCGAGCTGGGTCGCCGCGTGACGGCGGATCATCTCACGCGCCCGCTCCGCAGCCTGAATGCAGGCGTTCCCGGTCATGAGGGTGACGCGACTCGAGTAGGAGCCCAGGTCCACGGGGGTGAGGTCGGTGTCGCCGGTGACGACGGCGATGTCGAACGGATCGAGCCCCAGCACTTCCGCCACGAGGACGGCGAGGATCGAGTCCGAGCCCTGGCCGATCTCCGTCGACCCACAGAACACGGTGACGCCGCCGCCGCGGTCGCACTTGAGCTGCACGCCGGAATGCGGCATCGCGTTCCAGTAGACCGGGAGGCCGGCGCCGGTGATGTAAGACGAGCACGCCAGCCCGATGCCCTTGCCGTGGGGAAGGTTGCGGAACTGTTCCTTCCACCCGGAGCCTTGGACCACCTTGCGGATACAGGCACCGAGTCCCATCGAGCCGATGCGCAGCCAGTTCGCCGTCAGAGAGTTGGGCGGGACGAGCTGCTTGAGCCGCAGCTCGGCCGGGTCCATGCCGAGCTGCTCGGCGATCTTGTCGAGATGGACTTCGAGGGCGAAGCGCGGCTGGGGCGTGCCGTGTCCGCGCTTGGGGCCGCAGGGCGGCTTGTTGGTGAACGCTCTTGCGCCTTGAAACTTGTACCGTGGGACGTGATACGTGACGGTCTGTAGCGCCCCCGTGTAATACGTGCTCGCGACACCGTAAGAGCCGTAGCCGCCACCGTCCAACAGCGACTTGAAGTGCATGGCGGTGATCGCCCCGTCTTTTTTCACGCCGGTTTTCACCCACATCAGCGTTGGGTGGCGGCCGCGGTGGCAGTAAAACACTTCCTCGCGGGTGAGGGTGATCTTCACCGGCCGGCCGGTGAGCATCGCGAGTTTCGCCACCACGAGCTCGTGGCTGAAGGGGTCGCTCTTGCCACCGAAGCCGCCACCGTTCGGCGTGGCGATCACGCGGACCTTCGCAGGCGGCAGCTCGAGCACCTTGGCGAGGGCGCGGTGCACGTAATGAGGCGTCTGGGTCGAGCTCCACAGGGTGAGCTTCCCGTCGGGCGGGGGGGACCAGTCGCCGACCGCGGCGTGCTGCTCCATCGGCAGGTGGGTGCTGCCCTCGAAGAACAGCAGGTCGTCGCGCACCAGGTCCGCCTCGGCGAAGCCCTGCTCGACGTCGCCGAACTCCAAGTTGACGAGCTTGTGGAGGTTCCCGAGGTCGCCGTAGTCGTGGATGCGCGGCTCGGGGTGTGCCACCGCGTCCTCCGCGTCGGTGATCGGCCGCTCGAGCTCGTACGTGACCGCGATCAGATCGAGCGCCGCCGTCGCGACCTCCTCGCTCGCGGCGGCGACGGCGGCGACGGGATCGCCCACGAAGCGCACCTTGTCGAGCGCCAGCGCGTGCTCGTCCTGGCTGACGGGCAGGATGCCGAACGGGATCGGCAGGTCGTGGCCGGTGAGCACGGCCTTCACCCCCGGCAACGTCAGGGCACGCGACGTATCGATGGCGGTGATGCGCGCGTGGGGGTGGGGGCTCCGGAGCAGCTTGGCGTACAGCATGCGGGGCAGGAACAGGTCGTCGGCGAACTTGGTCACGCCGGTGACCTTGGCCGTCGCGTCGACCTTGCGGAGCGCGTTGCCGACGACTCGAAACGGCGTACCGGGCCGCCCGACCGCCGCCGTTTCTTTGACCGCCGCCTTTTTACGGGTGCCCATACAGGGTCTCCCGCGCCGGCTCGGCCTGCTCCCCCCGCATGCGCGCCGCGGCCAATTCCACGGCCTCGTAGATCTTCACGTATCCCGTGCAGCGGCACAGGTTGCCCGACAGCGCCTGCTTGATCTCGTCGCGCGACGGCTTGGGGTGCTCGGCGAGCAGCGCTTCGGCGGCGAGCAGGAACGCGGGGGTGCAGTAGCCGCACTGCGCCGCGCCCAGCTCGGCGAACGTGTCCTGGAGCGGGTGGAGCTTCCCGCTCACCGCCATCCCCTCGACGGTCTTCACGCGCCGCCCGGCGCACGCGAGGCCGAGCACGAGGCAGGAGAGGACCGGCTTGCCGTCCACCAGCACGGCGCAGGTACCGCACTCGCCCAGCTCACAGCCGTGCTTCGTGCCGGTGAGCCCGAGGTCCTCGCGCAGCACTTCAAGCAGCGTCTTGTGCGGCGCGAAGGCGACCTCGACCGACTCGCCGTTCAGATCGAAGCCGATCTTTACTTTGGCGTCGGGCATTTGTGGAAACCTAATCTTGATAACCGACAGGAGCGACGCCAGCTTTCGGGCCGGAAAGCGAGGGAAAGATGGAAGAATGGAACGCCGCAACGTTGCGACGGCTGAAGCTGTGGGTGCTGGCGGTCTTCCTCTCCACCGCTCCATCGTTCCGTCTGTCGGCCCAGGACTACCGCGCACAAGCGTTGCGCATCCTGAAGGCCGTCCCGCTGATCGACGGCCACAACGACATCCCCGACGCGATCCGGGAACGGGGTGGGCTCGACTCGGTGGACTTCGCAGTCCCGCAGCCGAAACTGATGACCGACATCCCCAAGCTCCGCGCCGGCGCGGTGGGAGGACAGTTCTGGGCTGCCTACGTGCCCGTCACCACCATGGACTCGGGGCCGCACCCGGCGGTGTACGCGCTCGAGCAGATCGATTTGATCAAACGGCTGTGCGCGAAGTATCCTCGCGACCTCGCGATGGCCTACAGCGCGGCGGACGTGGAGCGCAACTTCGCCGCCGGGAAGATCTCGTGCCTCATCGGCATCGAGGGTGGGCACGCCATCGAGAACTCGCTCGGCGCGCTCCGGATGTTCGCAGCGCTCGGCGTCCGTTATATCACCCTCACGCACTGGCGCAGTCTCTCCTGGGCGACCGCCTCGACTGATACCGCGCGGCGCGGGCTCTCGGCGTTCGGCCGGGAAGTCGTGCACGAGATGAATCGACTCGGGATCCTGGTGGACCTCTCGCACGTGAACGACGGCACGATGTCCGATGCGCTGCACGCCGCTCGCGCCCCCGTCATGTTTTCTCACTCGTCGGCGCGCGCCCTGTCACACCATTCGCGCAATGTGCCTGACTCGATTCTGCGGCTGGTGGCCCCGAATGGCGGCATCGTCATGGTGAATTTCAACCCCGGCTTCGTTTCCGAAGCGGTGCGGGTATACGAGGACAGCCTCGAGCCCCGGGTGCGTGCGCTCAAGGCGGCGGGGACCGATACGGCGGCGATCCGCGACTCATTGAGGACGTGGCGGGCGCGCGCTCCGAAGGCCACGTTGCAGCAGGTGGCGGACCACATCGACTACCTGCGGCGGGTGGTCGGCGCGGACCACGTGGGCCTGGGCTCCGACTTCGACGGCATCACCGAGGTGCCCGTGGGGCTCGAGGATGTGTCGAAGTTCCCGGATCTCATTGCGGAGCTGCTGAGGAGAGGCTGGAGCGAACAGGATCTACGCAAGGTCGCGGGGATGAATGTGCTGCGGGTGTTACGGGATGCCGAACGGGTTGCAACAGAGGGAAATGCAAAAGCTAGACGCACAGACGCACAGCGGTAAACAGTCGAGAGTAAGCAGGTAATGCCTGTTCGCTTGCATCAGTTCACCGCTGCGCGTCTGTGCGCCTAGTCTCTCGCCTGTCCCGCAACCTGTTTTCCTGCCGACTCGAATCCCTTTCTGGTCATCTCCCCCCACACCTGGCGGTGTTTCCACACCGTGAAGAACGCCTTGAGCCGCCACCACACGGTTCGCTGCCGATACCCGAAGTTCTCGAGCATGGCGTACGCGAGCAGTCGCGCCAGGTCGCCGATCCGCCGATAGCGTCGGAAGCTCACTTCCTCGAGCACGACCGCCCACAGCGAGAGCAGCATGCCGTAGCCCCACGCGACGAGCACGAAGAGCAGCGCGAACGGCAGATCGACCACGCCCAGCGCGAGGCCGGCGATCGTCACCACGTAACCCATCACCTCGATCAGCGGCGCGAGCGCCTCGCCGAACGTGAAAAACGGCATCGCGATCAGCCCGACGGGACCGTAGCGGGGATTGCAGAGCGTGCCTTTGTATTGCCACATCGCGGCGAGGAGGCCGCGATGCCAGCGCTCCCGCTGGCGGGCCAGGATCCGGCCCGACTCCGGCACTTCCGTCCACGCCACAGGATCGGGAATGAAGGGGATGAGGTAGGGAATGCGTTGCCGCCGCAGGTGGCGGTGCAGCCGCACGACTAGGTCCAAGTCTTCCACGACGCTGTCTACGTGGTACCCGCCGATGGCGTGGAGGTACTCCTTGCGGAACAGCCCGAACGCGCCGGAGATGACGAGGCTGCCACCCAAGCGGTTCCAGCCGAGCCGGCCGAACAGAAACGCCCGGAGATACTCCACCACTTGGATGCCCGGGAGGAAGCGGCGCGGCACTCTGGCGTCGGTGACGCGGCCATCGGCGACGGTGCAGCCGTTCGCCACCCGGACCGTGCCGCCGACGGCGGCGATCTTGCTGCTGAGGAGGAACGGCCGCGTGAGCCGCAGCAGCGCGTCCGGCTCGATCAGGGTGTCGGCGTCCACCGCGATCACGAGCGGGAAGCGGCTCGCGTTGATGGCGGCGTTGAGCGAGTCCGCCTTGCCTCCGTTCTCCTTATCGATGACGAGCAGCCGGGTCCGAGAACGCGAGCGGTACACGGCGCGTATCGGCTTGGTCGCGATCCCCTCCGGATAGGTGCGCGGAACCTCGTACAGCTGGAACGCGTGCCGTAGCTGCTCGAGCGTATCGTCCTTGGAGCCGTCGTTCACCACGATGATCTCGAAGCTCCGGTACTCGAGCGTGAGGATCGCGGTGACGCTCGTCTCTATAGTGGCGCTTTCGTTATGGGCGGGGACCAGGATCGTGATCGGCGGCAGCGCGTCACTCTGCATCAGCCGCTGGAAGTCCTCGTCCTCGGCCAGCCGAGTCTGCTCCCAGATCTCCGGGATCGAGAGCACGAGCAGCAGCGCGTAGAACGAGTTGAGCCCGAGGAAGTAGGCGAGGATGAGGAGATCGGTCGCCTGGATGACGTGCGTCACGCGGCGTATTCCGCCAGGGCCTGGGGCGAGAGGCCGAGGATGAGCCGCGCCATGTCTCGGGCCTCGGTGTGCACGCCCACTTCTGTTTCCAGCAGCACGTTCCGGCCGAAGGCGCCGAAGCGGGTGAGGGCGAGGCCCGCGCGCAACCGCACCCACCACTCGCGATCCCGCAGCGCCTCGCGCACGAGCGGGAGCGTCGCCGGGTCGGCGATCATGCCCAGCGAGCGCACCGCCTGCGCGCGGATCTGCCAGGCCTCGTCCTGCACGAGGTACCCGAGCGCGGCGACCGACTCCTTGTGCGGAAACCTGCCCAGGGCGCGGGCGACTTGGGTCCGGACTTCGGCATCGGGATGCGTGGCGAGCGTCGTGAACGGCTCGCGCAGCACCGGCTCCTGCAGTCGCCCCGCGAATTCAATGATGCGGGGCAGCCTGGGATCGTCCAGTCGCCGGAACAGCTGCTGCAAGTGTCGCAGCACCGCCGGGCGCGCGCGTTTGAGCACGCTCGCGTAGTATGCCTGCACCGTGGGGCCGAGGAAGGGCAGTTGCTCCAAAGCGGCGGTTACGAGCACCGGACTGGTCAGGCGCTCGAGCGTTGTCGCGGCGGCGATCTGCACCGCTGGATGGTGATCACGCANCAGCCGCAGCACGCGNCCGATGTCGCGCTGCGTCGCCGCCACCGAGAGGAAGCGCGCGCACTCGAGCCGCTGCCACCAGCGCGCCGATCGACAGTTGGCGCGTACCACCCGGGCCCACCACTGGTGCTCGAGGGCGTGGGACAGCTCTTGCCACCGCTCGCCTGCCACGCGCGCCGACCAGTTGACGAGCGCGTCGATCGCGAGCGACACGGGCAGGCGCGACAGCCCCCGGAGGACGTCGTCCGCGCCGGCCTGGCTCAGCGTCCAGCGCCGCATCACCGCGTCGAGCTCCAAGCGGCGCGGATGCAGCTTGGCGCTCCGGCGCAGCCGGATCCAGCGATTCAGGATGATGAGGACGATCAAGGCCACGAGCAGCACGCCTTGGGCGGCGGCGACGATGAGGAGGAACTGGCGGTTCGTCACCTCCCCACCCAGCGCTTGATCTTCTCGAGCGCCACGCGCAAGCTCATCGGCTTCACGAGATAATCGAGCGCGCCGGCTTCGAGGCCGCGCAGTTGCTCCTCCTCCGTGCCGTGCACCGTGGTGAAGACGACGCGGTAGACGCCGGGACGCTCCCGCTGCAAGGCGCCGAGGATCGAGTAGCCGTCGAGTGCCGGGAGGTCCACGTCCAGCAGCAGCAGGGGATGAGTGCCCTGCACGTCGAGCGCCAGCAGCTCGCGCAGCGCTTCGCGCCCGTTCCGGTACGCCGCGAAGCGGTACCCATGCGCCCGCAGCCCATACTCGAGCAGCTCGGCGAGCGCCGCGTCATCCTCCACGTANATCACNTCCGGCACCNNGAGCGCTTCGGCCGTCGGCTGAGGCGTCGTGGGCTTGACTGGCGGCGCGGGCGCGCGTGCCGGGGGCCGCGCCGTCGGCGCGGGCGAGGGCGGAGTTACCCACGGCAGGTCGGTTGACCCAGGCTGCGCTGGTGCGGGCCGAGCGGGGGCGGTCGGGGGGGTCGGGGGACTGGGAGTCCGTGGCCGCGGCACCCGAGTTGGACTCGCGCTGGGAGCAGGTGGCGAGGTAGCGGCCCGGCGCTGCGGACGTTGCGGCGGAGCTGGTGTCGGCGG
>JGI25385J37094_10000069_pt1 | contig 18127 bp, 18 predicted proteins | sample GraSoi013_1_40cm_FD_37094 | JGI IMG/M metagenome (IMG submission 37094) | reverse complement strand
GAACGCGCACGACTCGATGGTGGTGATCGATTCCCTGACGGATCTCGCGATCTCGGAGCTGGTCGAGGTCCGGGACCTCGTGACGACGATCAAGGGGATGCAGCGCGCCGCGAAGCGATGGAACGGGCTCGTCTACCTGCTCCTGACGCGGGGCATCCTCGAACGCCGCCAGGAGCAGTTGCTCATGGACAGCACGGATGGCTGCCTCGTGTTCGAGTGGCGGACTTCGCCCCGTTCGAGCACCCGCCAGCGATACATGTACCTGGAGAAGTTCACCGGTGTCCTCCCGCACCTGCCGCGGGACAAGATCGCCCGGTTCCCGACGATGGTCTCCGCGAACAACGGCCTCGTGGTCGTGTACATGGAGCGAATCTCCTGAGGTGAACAGATGGCGGACGCGGAAGCAGCTCCCAAGGCGACGGATGCAGCGGACGAAGGAATCCAAGAAGGGTTTGTGCTCACGGGGATCGACGGGCTCGACGAGATGCTCGGCCGCGGCGTCCCGGCGGGACACATCATCACGGTCCTCGGTTCCTTCGGGACCGGCAAGACCACGTTCGCTCTGCAGTTCCTCATGCAGGGCCTGATCAACGGAGAGAAAGCGGTCTTCATCTCCCTCGAGGAGGACGTCGATTCCGTGGTCGCAAACGCCGCGTCGTTCGGTTGGGATCTCAAACGGTATCTGAAGGAGAAGAAGCTCCACATCGTGAAACTCGAGCCGGTGGACGCGAAGACGACCGTCACCCGGATTCGCTCCGAGCTTCCGGATTTCATCAAGCGAAGCGGCGCCTCCCGCGTCGCGATCGATTCGATCAGCTTGCTGAACATGCTTTTCGCGGACGACACCGAACGGCGGGAGAAGCTGTTCGCGTTATGCAAGCAGCTCAAGTCCACCGGGGCCACCTGCGTCTTCACGGCGGAGGTGAAGGACGAAAACCCGCGGTCCTCTCGGGACGGCCTCGTGGAGTACGTCTCGGACGGCGTGATCGGCATGCGCTTCAACGAGCGAGAGAACGGCGAGGTTCAGCTCGTGATCCAGGTCATCAAGATGCGGCGGCTCAAGCACCCGCGATCCGTGAAACCGTACAGCATCACGGATCAGGGACTCGAAGTCCACGGAGACATGGAAGTCTTCTGAAACTCCCGCGGCTCTCGTGCCATGTCGCGCACCGCCCGAGAGAGGACTCATATAACCCCTGTTGTCTCCCGGGATAGGGCACTCGCAACTGAAGCTCGTTGTTTTCGACTTAGAGAATACGCTGATTTTCAACGAGTTCCTGCCCGAACTCGCCGCCCTCCTCGGCAAGGAGGAGGAAGTCGCCGCGATCACGCAGGCGGGGATCGACGGACACATCGATTGGGAAGAGGGATTCCGGATGCGGGCCCAACGCCTCCGGGGACTCACGCAGGCGCAAATCCTGCGGGCCGCGAGAGAACTCCGACCGATGCCGGGCGCGAAGGAGTTCGTGTCCTGGTTGCAGGCCGAGTCGAGTAAGGTCGTCCTGGTGACCGGGGGTCCGCGGGAGGTCGCGGAATCGGCCCTCGCCCTGTTCGATGCGGACACGGTGTTCAGCAACGAATTCCACTATGAGGACGGCATCTTCACGGGCGCGGTGACAATCCATGTGAGCCCCCGGCGGAAAGGCGAAATCGTCCGAGAGCTCGCGGCAAAATGGGGGATCCGCAAGGACGAGATTATCGCGGTCGGGGATGGCATCATGGACGTGCCGCTGCTCACCGAGGCGGGCACGCGCCTCGCCATCAATTCCCACGGCAAACTCAAGGAACACGTCGACTTCGAGACGCCGGATTTCCATGAGGCGCGACGCTGGCTCGTGCGCCAGGGAGGCTTCGGCCCCATGGAATCAGGCGGGAACGATTAAGACCGGGTAGGTTCACGGAGGTCCCCGTGCGGGTCGGCATCTTCCTGTTCGACGGGGTCGAGGAACTCGACGCGGTGGGCGTGTACGAGGTCCTCGCGAAGGCGAAGCAACTGCATCCGCCGCTCGATCTCACGGTCCGTTTCCGAGCGTTGAAGGAGCAGATCACGGGCGCCCTCGGGATGAAGTTCCTCGCGCACGAGGTTCGACGGGATCTGGCGGATCTGGATCTCGTGATCGTGCCCGGGGGGCAAGGTCGAGGGGAAGTCGTGAAAGACTCCGAGTGGTTGCAATCCCTTCTGGATTTCGGAACGGAGAAACCCGTGGCCAGCGTCTGCACCGGAGCGCTGATCCTGATGGCCGCGGGTCTCCTCGCGGGACGCAAGGCGACCACGCACCGGAGCGCAATGGACGAACTTCGCGGGACTGCACAGGTCGTCGACCAACGGATCGTCGAGGATGGCCTGGTGACGACGGCCGGCGGCGTCACCGCCTCGATTGACCTGGGCCTCCAACTCCTGCGGAAGCACTTCGGCCCCGAGCTCGCCGACGAGGTCGCGGAGCATCTCGAGTACCGGGAGAACCAAAACCCCTAAGAAGTGCGTTCATCTTCCGCTTCCGGGGCGGGACGATTCGGTTCCTTCGGAAGGGCAAGGTGAAGGAGGTCTACGAGGTCTCGCCGGAGGAACTCGAGTTCTTCTTCACGGACCAAATCAGTGTCTTCGACAAGGTCATCCCCACGAAGGTGCCGCACAAGGGAGAGACGCTCTGTCGCACCTCGGCCCATTGGTTCCAGGTCGTGGCGGACTTGGGGATCCGGACACATTTCCTCCGGCTCGAAGGCGGGAACCGCATGCGGGTACGCCGCGTCCAGGTGATCCCGGACTACGACAAGATCACGTCGAAGACGACGAACTTCCTCATCCCGCTCGAGGTGATCGCTCGGTACTATGTCGCGGGATCGTTTCACGACCGCCTCAAGGAGGGGCGGATTCGACCCGAAGATGCGGGAATTCCACGCGGCCGGATGCCTCGTTACGGAGAGCCGCTCCCGAAACCGTTCGTGGAGGTCACGACCAAACTGGAGAAGGTGGACCGAGAGCTCACGACGAAGGAAGCCCTCGCGATCTCGAAGCTCAGTCCGCGCGAATATGACACGATGGTCGATTCCGTCGTCATGATCGATTCGCACCTGAACGACGAGGTGAAACGAAGAGGGCTCATCCATGTCGACGGGAAGAAGGAGTTCGCCATGGACGGCGAGCGGCGGCTCATGCTCGTCGACACCTTCGGCACGGCGGACGAGGATCGGTTCTGGGATCGGTCCGAATATGAGAGAGGAAAACAAGTCGAACTCAGTAAGGAATTCGTCCGCCAGTACTACCGAAAGATCGGGTACCATCAGGCCCTGATGGATACCCGGGCGGCGGGGAAACCCGAGCCGGACATCCCGCCTCTCCCGGACGACGTGACGAAGCAGGTGAGCGATCTCTACGTGGGTCTGTTCGAGCGACTCACGGGAGAAAAGTTCCGCTGACGACGCTGCCCGTAGATTCGAGACCAAAGTATTTTAGTGAAGGCGATGAATACATACGCAGTCGGGGGCCGCATGATGGAGTTGAGTGTCTACATTAACGGTAAGTTCCTCCCCCAATCGGAGGCGAAGCTCAGCGTCTTCGACCACGGCCTCCTGTACGGGGACGGGGTCTTCGAAGGCATTCGGGCGTACAACGGCCGAGTGTTCAAACTCGAGCGCCACATGGACCGGCTGTTCCACAGTGCGAAGGCGATCGACCTCAAGATCCCGCACACGAAGGACGAGGTCGCGAAAATCGTCCTCGATACATGCCGGCGCAACGACATCAAAGAAGGGTACATTCGTCCCATCATTACGCGCGGACCGGGGGATCTCGGCCTAGATCCGCGGAAGTGCAAGTCCGGACCGAGCATCGTCGTCATCGCACAGCCGAGCATCAATCTCCTCGGTAAGGTCTACGAGCGCGGTCTCAAGGTCGTGACGTCTTCCTACCGGCGCGTCCCACCGCAGAGCCTCAGCCCTTCCATCAAGTCCCTGAACTACCTGAACAACATCATGGCGAAGGTGGAGGCCAATCAATACGGAGCGGACGAGGCCCTCATGCTCGACATCCACGGGTATGTGTCGGAAGCGAGCGCGGAGAACGTCTTCATCGTCCGCAACCATACGATTGTGACGCCGTTCACGTCCACGAACCTTCCCGGAGTGACTCGCGAGACCGTCCTCGAGCTCGCCCCGACCCTCGACCTGGATTCGAAGGAGCAATTCTTCACCCTCTACGACATGTGGGCGGCGGATGAGGCCTTCATCACAGGTTCCGCGGCAGAAGTCGCACCGGTCGTCGAGGTCGACGGCCGGACGATCGGCGACGGCAAGCCCGGGCCGACGACGAAGAGGATCATGAAGGCCTTCCGAGACCTCGTGATGTCGACGGGAACCCCGATCTGACGAATCCGGCCGCGAAGGCAAATCTAAAGGAGACCGTCGTCATCGCCGGGGCGGTCCGCGATGAAGTTCCTCGAACACAAGGCGAAAGAGATCTTCGCTCGCTACGGAATCCCGGTCCCTCGCGGCGTCCTGGCTTCGCGGGCGGAGGACATCGTCGACCCTCCCCTCCCCTGCATGGTGAAGGCCCAGGTACTCGTGGGTGGCCGCGGGAAAGCCGGCGGAATCCGACCGGCGGAGACCTTGGACGAAGCGCGCCGGGTCGCGGGCGAGATACTCGGCATGGAGATCCACGGGTACCGCGTGAAGCAGGTGTACTTGGAGGAGCGGCTCAACATCGCGAAGGAACTCTACCTGGGACTCACGATCGACCGGTCCGCGCGCGAGCCGCTCCTGATGGCGACCGCGATGGGCGGCATGGACGTGGAGGATGTCCCGCGGCAGGACCTCTACATGGAACACATTCCCGCCATGGTCGGTCTGCAGCCATACGTGATCCGATCCCTCCAGGCTGGCCTCGCTCTGGACAAGGAGATCGGTGAACAGGTCGCGGCGATTGCCCGCCGCGTGTACGATCTTTTCCGAAGGGAGGACGCCGAGCTTGTGGAAATCAACCCTCTCATCGTGACGGGGGACGGGCGCGTCGTAGCGGGTGACGCGAAGCTCGTGATCGACGACAACGCCGAATACCGGCATCCGGAATATGCGAACCTCGACCAAGACCGCACGCCCCTGGAGCAGGAGGCCCACGAGAAGGGGATCGTGTTCATCCAGCTGGACGGCGACATCGGAGTGATCGCGAATGGCGCCGGTCTCACGATGGCGACGCTCGACGCGCTGAATCTGAAAGGCGGACAGGGCGGCGTGTTTCTGGATCTCGGAGGGACCGATGATCCGGCGAAAGTCAAAGAGGCCTTCGAGCTCCTCATCAAGGCGCGCCCGTCGGTGATCCTGGTGAATATCTTTGGCGGAATCACGAAGGCGGACACGGTCGCGACCGGTGTGAAACAGGCTCTCGAGGAGATGCAAGCGAAGATCCCTGTCGTCGCACGGATCAAGGGCGTGAACGAAGCCGCGGCGAAGGAAATCCTCGGGTCCATTGGCAGCCACGCCGCGGAGACGATCGAGGAGGCCGCCGAACTTGCGGTGAAGCTGAAAGCGGGGGGCCCCTGAGTTGGCCGTCCTCCTGACAAAGAAGGCCCGCGTTGTCGTCCAAGGCATCACGGGTCATCAAGGGCAGTTCCACACGCGTGCGATGCGGGACTTTGGGACGAAGGTCGTGGCCGGCGTGACGCCAGGCAAGGCCGGCACGAAGATCGAGGGGGTTCCCGTCTTTGATCGGGTACGGGATGCGGTCCTCCGGCGAAAGGCGAACGCGTCGATCTTGTTCGTCCCCGCCCCGTACGCGAAGGATGCGGCCGTAGAGGCAATCGAAGCGGGGATCAAGCTCGTCGTGATCATTACGGAGCGCATTCCCTTTCACGATTGCCTCGACTTCATCCCCTACGCTCGCAGCAGAGGTGTCACGGTGATCGGGCCGAACTGCCCCGGCATCGCTTCCCCGGGGGAGGCGAAGATGGGCATCATCCCGAACCTCATTTTCAAAGAAGGGGACACCGGCGTGATATCCCGGAGCGGCACGCTCACCTACGAGATCGTGTACGCGATGAGCCAAGCGGGTTTCGGTCAATCGACCTGCGTGGGCATCGGCGGGGATCCGATCAACGGCACGAATATGGTCGAGGCTCTGACGTTGTTCCAGAAGGACCGCAAGACAAGACGGATCGTCCTCGTCGGCGAAATCGGCGGAACCGCAGAAGAAGAGGCAGCAGACTTCATCAAAAAGAAAGTGACGAAACCCGTGGTCGCCTACGTCGCAGGACGCACCGCGCCCCCNGGCAAACGGATGGGGCACGCGGGGGCGATCATCCAGGCCGGAAAAGGCACAGCAGAGTCGAAGACGAAGGCCTTTGCGGATGCCGGCGTGCCGGTCGCCCAGTACCCNGGAGAAGTCGCGACCCTCTTAGCCGCGACCTGACCTGCAGGGCCAAACGGTCNTGAATGNGCNGAGCGAGCAAACGTTCATTAGAGGCCCCCCNTTGGCGAGCCCGGGGAGCCCAGAAGGGCTGAGAGTATCCCACATGAGGGATAGACCCTTGGAACCTGATCCGGGTCATNCCGGCGTAGGGAACGCGAGGATGTTTTCAGCCAGGGGATCCTGAGGAGTCCTCTCCCGTTGACGGACCAGACCACCCCGCGGAAATACCCGATGGGCAAAGTGAGTCGTGCTTTCTTCGAGAACGTGATCGCCCGCCACCTCGGCGAGAAGCGGAGGGATGTCATGGTGGGCCCTGCGAACGGTGTCGACGTCGGCGTCGTGCGTCTCCCCGATGGCCGCGCGATGATCTCGACGACGGACCCGATCTACATCGTGCCACAGTACGGTTGGGAGCGGGCGGCCTGGTTCGCCTTTCACATCCTCGCGTCGGACCTGACGACGTCCGGAGTCGCCCCGGAGTACGTCACGATGGACTGGAACCTCCCGATGGACATCGAGGACGACCAAATCGAAACGATGCTCCGTGTGATGGATCGCGAGTGCCGGAAGTATGGGGCGGCGATTGTCACGGGCCACACGGGCCGCTACGAGGGGTGCGCCTACCCGATGGTGGGCGGTGCCACGTTCCTGGCGATCGCCCCGAAGGACGGCTGGATCACCGCGGACATGGCGAAACCCGGGAACCGCCTCCTGGTCACGAAGACCGCGGCGTTGGAGGCGACGGCGATCCTCTCGAACACGTTTCCCGACCTCGTGCAGAAGAAGCTCGGCGCCGAGGTGACCTCGCGGGCGCGGGCTTGTTCGAATCGATGAGCACCGTGGAGGACGCCCTCACGGCCGCCTCCGTAGGGCTTCGCAGTGATGGCGTCTGGGCCATGCATGATGCGACGGAGGGCGGAGTCCGGAACGCCGTCTGGGAGATGGCCCAGGCCTCGGGCCTCGGCGTGGACGTCGACTTTTCGAAGGTCATCGTCGCACCGGCGGTCGCCGAGGTCTCGAACCTGTTCGGGATGGAGCCTCTCGATGCGATCAGCGAAGGCACGCTGTTGATTGCGACCGAAGTCGACACAGCGGCGAAGGTCCTCGAGAGCCTCCGCGGGAAAGGAATCTCGGCGGTCGACATCGGCGCGTTCACAAAGAAGGGCCGACCATGCTGGGATCGCGGACGCGTGTTCCGCCCCGCGGATCGAGATCCATTCTGGATCGCTTTCAGCCGCGCGCTCTCTGGGGAGATTACCTGAGCCGCCCTCGTGGACGAACGGGACGCCTCAGCGGCGTGTACCTGGTGACGTCCACGAAGCGACCCGTCGCAAGACTCCTCACGATCGTCGGAGAGGCTCTCGAAGGAGGCGCCTCGATCGTGCAACTCCGGGACAAAGGCATCTACACGCCCGAGGAGAGGTCCGAGGCCGCCCGAGGCGTCCGAGGCCTTTGCGATCAACATGACGTACCGTTCCTCGTGAACGACGATCCTGAGCTGGCGCGCCGCTTCCGTGCCGATGGCGTCCACGTGGGTCGCGAGGATCCGTCGCCCCGGACCGCGCGGTTGGTCCTGGGACCACGGGCGATCGTCGGGGTGACCGTGTACGGCAAGCCGGGGGAGGAGGAAGCCGCGGCGGCCGCGGGAGCCGACTACCTGGCGCTGGGACCGTTCTTTCCGAGTCCGACGAAACCCAAAGAGCCCGGCTTGCCGCTCCAACTTCTCGATGAAGTCGTCAAACGTTCACGGCTCCCCGTGTTTGCGATTGGAGGCGTTACCGCGGAGAACGCGGGCCTCTTCGCTAAACACGGCGTCGCCGGGGTCGCGGTCATTTCTGCGATCATGGACGCGGCGGATCCGAGCGCGGCCACCGAGGCGATTCGGCGAGCTTTCACCGCGGGCGCCCTCGTTTGATCGATCTCGTGCGCACGCACGGAAAACGCGCGCGCGAAGAATCCTCGCAGGGTAACATCGGGCAACAAACGATTAAATAGAGCCCCTTTCCTGCAAACCCCTCCGTGCGACGACTCATTGTGACGGAGAAGTTCAACGCGGCGGTCCGCATCGCGACCATCCTCAGCGATGGAAAGGCGAAGCGGACGAACGTGGAGGGCACCTCCGTCTTCGAGTTCAGTCAAGGGGACGACCGTGTCCGGGTCGTCGGTCTGCGCGGCCACATTATCAACCTCGACTACCCGGAGGCCCTGAATGACTGGGCCCGGGTCGATCTGAAGGAACTCGTCTGGGCGGAGCCGCAGAAGATCGTGACCGCCGGGAAGATCGGTGCGGCGTTGAAGCAACTTGCTGTGGACGCCGACGAGGTCATCATCGCCACGGACTTTGACCGGGAAGGCGAACTGATCGGCGTCGAGGCCCTCGGCCTGATCCAAGAAGTGCGACCCGAGGTCCGCGTGAAACGAGCGCGGTTCTCGGCGTTGACGAAATGGGANATNGAGAGCGCCTTCGCGAACCTCGTGGAAGTCGATCATCCGCTCGCGTGGTCCGCGGAATCNCGTCAGTCGGTGGACCTCGCCTGGGGCGCGGTCCTNACCCGCTTCCTCTCCATCGCATCGAAACANCTNGGCCGGGACTACCTTTCTGTCGGCCGGGTNCAGAGCCCGACCCTCGCCCTCGTCGTCGACCGAGAGCGGGAGATCGAGGATTTCGTCCCGCAGGATTACTGGACCCTTCANGCCCGGTTCCGCAAGGATGCGGACGGCGTCGCGGTGGAGTTCGAAGCGAATCACGAGCATGGCCCGTACTGGGCGCACCCGNAGGCGGAGGCNGCCTTCGAGTTGGCCGAACGTGCGCCGCAAGGACTCGTCCGCGAGTACATCCAAAACGANCGCGAAGAGCGTCCGCCTCCTCCGTTCAACACGACGATGTTCGTCGCGGAGGCGAATCGCATTGGCTTCGGCGCCGCGCAGGCGATGAAGATCGCGGAGGATCTCTACCAGTCCGGGTACATCTCCTACCCACGCACGGACAATACGGTCTATCCGTCCACCGTGAACCTCCGAACCGTCCTCGAGAAACTCCAAGATTCACCTTTTGCGGCGGAGGCACGAGTACTCGCCGCGCAAGAGCGGATCGTCGCGAGTCGAGGTCGTACCCAGGCGACGGACCACCCGCCGATCTACCCGGTCCAGGGTGTCACGCGAGAAAAGGTGAAACGGAACGATCACTGGGCGATTTACGAGCTCGTCGTGCGGCGCTTCTTCGCCACGGTGGCACCGAACGCGATCGCCGAGACCGCGGAAGCGAAGATCGACCTCGGCGGCCAAGTTTTCCTCGCAGAAGGATACCGGATCAAGGATCCGGGATGGCGGAAATATTACCCATATTGGACGGTCCGAGAGACGATCCTGCCTGCTCTCACGACTGGCGAATCGTTGGACCGTGTCGGGCCTGTGGCACTCCGCGAGGACCGCACGAAACCCCCAGCGAGGTACAGCGAGGGTTCCCTGATCCAAGAGATGGAACGAGTCGGCCTCGGGACGAAGTCCACGCGGCACGAGATCATCAAGAAGCTCTACGACCGGAAGTTCATCGAAGGGAAGTACCCGAAGCCGACGACGAGTGGGCGCGCGGTGATCGAGGCCCTTGAGGATCACGCACAGCGAATCACGGAACCGGAGATGACCGCCCACCTCGAAGCGGACATGGAGGCGATCGCGACGGGGACTCGTGCCCGGGAGGACGTCGTCCGGGAATCCCAACAGATGCTCAGTGAGGTCCTCGAGACACTCGAGGCGAACCGCGAGGCGATCGGCCAGGAGATCGAAGCGGCGCTCCGGGAGCAGAACTACATCGGCAAATGCAACGTGTGCAAGGAAGGGAACCTCACCGTCATCCGATCTCGACGTGGTTCCCGTTTCCTCGGATGCGACCGCTACCCCGCGTGCCGGAACACGCATCCGCTGCCGCAGATGGGGATCATCCAAGGAGCGGAAGAGAACTGCCCGGAGTGCGGCGCGCCGATGATCAAGCACACGGATCGCGGCCGCACCACGACCTACTGCGTCGCATCCGATTGCCCCTCCGTCCGTGTGAAGAATTTCATCGGCCGCTGCGAGAAATGCGGAACGGGAGAGCTCACGATTCGCCACGGCAACTACGGGAAGCGGTTCGTCGGGTGCTCGAGTTACCCGGCCTGCGACAACTCGTACCCGCTGCCGCAACGGGGTCTCATCGTGCCCACGGAAGACCGCTGCAAGTCGTGCGGACATCCGGTAATCAAGGTCATCTCCCGCGGNCGGCCACCNTGGGTCCTNTGTCTGAACATGCAATGTCCCGCGAAGGAAGCGAAGCGCAAGAAGGCGGGAACGGTGAAGGTCAAGGCGAAGGNNGGCGCGAAGCGNGCGCCGAGAAAGAAGAAGCCGATGCCGGTCCCGATCGCACCGGACCTCCCGACCGGCTAGGGAGTCCGCATGAACCGGATGAACTCCTCCAGGGTCTTCGGCTGAAGCGTGTAGTTCGTCCGTTTCTGTTCGCCGATCGTCGAGATGCGGCTCTTTCCGTAGTGATGGCCCGGGCAGACGACCAGCTCGTCATCCATCTTGCGGACCTTGTTGAACAGGGAATCGTACATCTGTTCCACGCTGGACCCGGGGAGATCCACGCGACCGCAGTCACCCACGAACAAGCAGTCCCCGGTGAAGGCGTGCCCCGCGACGAGGTAGCAGCAGGAGTCGGGGGAGTGGCCCGGCGTGTGAACGACCTTCACCTTGAGCTCTCCGACCTTCACGACGGTGCCGTCCTCCAGGACGAGGTCCTTTCGGACGTTGCTGAGTCGGTGGGCCGCGACCTTCGCGCCGGTCTCGTTGGCGAGCCGCTCGTTGTCGAACACGTGATCCGAATGATGGTGCGTGTCGAAGATGAACGCGATCGTGTATCCGTTCTCGTCCGCAACCTTTTGGAGGACGCGCGCGTCAAAGCTCGGATCGACCACGGCCGCGACCTTGCTCGCGGGATCGCCGATCACGTACCCGAAGTTCTGCATCGCGCCGATGAGATGTTGCTCGAAGAACATGGACCGCTCGACAAGTCGCTGTCCGGGTTAAGCGTTCTCGTCGGAGCGGAGGACAGGCCTAGGCCCTTGGCGAAGGAAGGGCCGAGCTCCGTGCTCGAACGACCCTTGCCACCCAGCGTATCGAACGGGGAGGATATGGAGGGGCGGTTGGCAACCGCGTCGTTCTTGGGGTTCCTTGTTCAGGTCGCTCACATGCGACATCGACCCGCGTGCTAGCCCCCTATCCCCCTGGGAGGCATCCTCCCCTTGGGCAACATGCGGCTACAAGTCCTCGCCATCCTCGAAAACGGCGCCTCGAAAATCCTCCCGAAAGGGACTGACACTCTCCGGGTCCTCCTCATCCTTCCCAATCCGGAGGGGGNGCCGAAGTTNGAGAGCGAAGCCGCACAGCGCCGTCTTCCGGCCTCTCCGATCCGACGCCGAGTCATGGCATCCCTCGCGGGGTCTGGCTGAACGGCCCGAGACCTAGCGTCCGCTGCCCGATTCTCGAATGAGGTCGAGCCGCTGCGTTCCCGTATCGGAATCGAATCTAGCGGGATCGCTTGGAGGACTTCTTGGCCTTGCGCCCAGTCCGCTTCGGCGCCTTTCGCGCAGCCTTTCGGGCGGGACGCGGTGGCGCTTGCGCCTCATAGAGGGCCAGCGTGATCCCAGTCGGGTCCTGGAAGACGGCGAACCAGCCCATGCCGGGAATCTCTTGCTTCGGCATCGTGACCGCGCCCCCGGACGAGGTGATCTTGCGTAGTGTGTTCTCGATGTCCTCCGTGAGGACGTAGTCGAGGATCCCTGCAGGCAGGTTCTCCGCCTGCTGGAGTCCGCCGCCAGGTGCGCTGGGCGGCTGGAACATCGAGTAGTTCATCTGCGGCATGTCCTCGAATTTCCAACCGAAGACGTCCTTGAGGAACGACTTCGTTTTCTCGGGTGCGTTCGAATGGATCTCCACGTGCACAATGCTGTTCGGTTTCTGAGCCATGTTTTTCATCCCCCCTTCTCGAAGGATACGACGGCATGCGTCGGCGAGGTATTAAGTCATATCCTGAGGGGTTGGCGAAAGTGGCCCGCGATGTCGCACCTCATGGGCCGGACAGCGGATTCCTCAAAATCGTCGAGAGCGCGAGGCCTACGAGGAGGAGAATCCCGGTGGCCAGCGTGGCCAAAATCATGGCGGCGTTCGAAGGGATGAGGGCGTGAGGATCGTCCTTGGCGGCCCGGAGCCCTCGCACGGGCCTGGCCGCGAGGGGGAGCGCCAGTAGGCCGAGGAGGGCCCAGGGAGTCAGGCCGGCGAAAAGGACACCGACCAAGAGGACGACGTACACGGCCGCGATCAGGCTCGCGAAGGCCGTCGTGGCCCGCGCGACCCCGAGCCGGACCACCAACGTTCGTTTCCCGACGGAAGCGTCTGCGGGGATGTCAGGGACCTCGTTGATCCACAGGATTCCCGCCACCAGGACACCGAGGGAAAGCGACAGGACGATCGCGGGAGGATCGAACGCTCGGGCCAGGACAAAGTACGTCCCGAGCACGGTCACGGGCCCGAACTCCAGCGCGACCGCGATTTCCCCGAGCCCGTGGTGAGCCAGGCGAAATGGTGGGCCGACGTACGAGTAAGCGATCGCCACCCCGAAGAGGCCGAGGAGGAACAACGGCAGGCCGACCTGGGTGACCAAGTATAGTCCGATGAGCGAGCCGGCGGTGAGGAACGCGAGAGCCACGATGAGATGGGTCCGGACGCTCAGTACACCGCGAAGCAATACCCGACCTCCACCGGCGAACGGGTTTAGGTGACGGACCGCGAGGTCGTTCCCACTTCGATAGTCCCACGCATCGTTCGCCATGTTCGCGCCGAGGTGAATCGACATCGCGCCGAGAAGGCAGAGGACGAAGAATGACGGATTGAACGCGCCCCGAATCGTCCACGCCGCAAGAGCACCGACGAGAACGGGGATCACCGAGGCGATCAGAAAAGGCGCGCGCAACGCCTGAAACCACATTTTCTCTACGGGGACTCTCGTCGGTGGGGTCAGCGGTTTCGTCATCCCCATGAAGCCGATCTGGCGACCGTCCCGGATGACCGGGCGCACGGTCAGGATAGCCTGGAATGTGGCACCGTCCTTCCGCATGAGCGTCACCTCTTCCTCGAACTTCCCTTTCTCGATTGCTTCCCGCAGGAGCCGAGGGACGAGGGTCGGGACGTTTTTCGGAACGTGGAACCATGCGACGCTCATCTTGCCGATCACCTCTTGGGCAGTCCAGCCGAACAGGGCCTCCGCGTCGGCGGAGTACTGTTGCACGGTCCCGTTCATGTCGCATGTAATCACGGACGTCTCGTCCGTGAAGCTCTCAGAATCCGACACGGCAATCTCCTACTGCGGATTGCCTACTTCGCGGGCGGTGCGAGCGGACGGGTCTTCCCCATGAAACCGATCTGCTGCCCATCGCGGAACATGGGACGGACCGTGAGGACCGCGGGGAACCGAGCGCCGTCTTTTCGGATGAGGGTGACTTCCTCTTCGAACTTGCCTTTCTCGACCGCTTCTCGCAGGAGGCGAGGCACGAGGACCGGCACGTTCTCGGGGACGTGGAACGAGGCCACACTCATCTTCCCGATGACTTCCTCAGGACTCCACCCGAACAGATCCGCGGCATCCGCCGCGTATTGCTGGACGATTCCCTCCATGTTGCACGTGATCACCGACGTCTCGGCGGTGAACGTTTTCCCCTTGTTCTCGGCCATGGGCCACGCCTCCTACACCATCTGCTGAGGGACCGCGGCTTTATCCTGTGAGTGGTTTACCTGTCAACCGGATGAATCCGTGAAGCACCTCGATATTGTCGTCCCGACCCGAGTCCTCGAAGACGTCGGGATCCTGACCGAGTTGTTCTTCCGCAACAATGAGTCCGTCGAGATTCTCCAGTCGTTCGCTGTGCGACCCCACGTCCTCGCGTTGGTCGTCCGCGTGCACCGACGCGGGCCGTTCAAAGATCTCGGCGCGATCCACCGCGAGGCCCGCGCCCTCGTCCAGCGATACCGGCTCACGCGGTTCGAGCTCATGTCCGCGAATCGAGACCGCGGGGAATACATCGCATGGATCGAATGGAAGATCCCGGAGGCCGTCCAAGANGCTCTAGGCACGGAGGGCGGAATCGTCCCGCTCCGAGTCGTCCGGGAAGATGCCACAAGCGCGCGGGTCTCTCTACTCGTCTCCGAGGCCGTGTTGCGAAGATTCCGAAGTCTCCTGGACCGGTTCGGGGGGCGAGACTGGGTTCGNGCCGTCCGACGAGTTCCTGCGGAGCGGTGGGATGCGGGGACCATGCTCACTCTTCGCCAACGAGAACTGCTGACCCTCGCGTTCCGGCTCGGCTATTACGAGACCCCNGCGAAGGTGTCACTCGACCGGCTCGGCCAGCTCGTCGGCATTTCGCGAGCCGCCTTCTCGAAACACCTGCGGNGTGCGGAAAGAAAAATCCTCGGAACCGTAGTCGGCTCGCCGCGCTGACGCCAACTAGATCGCGAAGTCCCGATCGGAGAGGCCGAAACGGATTATGAAGACGCTCAGCCCAGAGCAAATCGTGTTGCCGCCCGAAAGCGCTGGTCGCAACCCGGGAACGTGAGATCGGCCTACACTACTGGAGCGGTTGACCCCAAGGTTCTTAGTCGCGCAGCCGGCTGGCCTCCCCGGGGAAGGCGCGTCTGATTCGCCTCACGGCCAAGGAACGAATCCTCCTGCACCTGTTCGATTGCGCGAAGTACGAAAGCGCCGTCGAGGTGTCAGATGCAATGACCCAGGATGGAATCGCGCAGGCGGCGGGGTTCGACATACCCCATTTTGCTCAGTACGTCCAACCCCTCGTCCAAGAGGGCCTTGTCCGGGAAAGAACCGCGCACGTGAAGGGTGCCCGACGACGGCGGAAAGCGTACGACCTTACGGATGCGGGGAAAGTATCCGCCGTTCAATTGCGCGACAAGTTGAGGTCCGAGGTCGTGCGCGTCAGGGATCAAACCGGCGTGCGCGAGGCAAACGTGTCCAGTGTACTCGCCGAAGCGAGGGGGAAAGCTTCCTTTTTGGACGTATTTCGACAAGTGGCAGAGACTGGAATCTTTGACCTCGCAAGCGTGACAGCCGTTCCCACGAAGTCGTTTGTCGAAATGTTGTCGGACGAGCCTCAGCTCACAACCTTCGTTGGGAGGCGCGTAGAGCTGGACGCAATTACAGGGGAGAGCGAGAAACCCCGCGTCTTCGTCATCCACGGCGTGGCGGGAATCGGAAAATCCAGCCTTGGAGCGAAGGCGACGGAGCTCCTCCGGGGCAAGAGAAACCTGTTCTGGCGCCAAGTGCGGCGATGGGACACTCATCTCTCGATCCTCGCGTCCCTCGGCGACTTCCTTGCCGCTCTCGGTAAGCCGGGTCTTCGATCCGTCCTCGCCCGCAGCGCAGTGGACCGCGCCGCCCAGGTTCTTCGCGAGGACCTGCCGGGGACCCTATCGTTCCTCGTCATGGACGACGCCCACGAGGCGTCCCCTGACGCGTTAGCGTCTCTGCGGCTCCTGAAGGAAATCATCGCGGACACCCCCGACGTCCGCCTCCTCGTTCTCACGCGGGAGACTCTGCCATTCTACGACAGGCGGGACGTCGTCGTCCGCGGCCTGGTGCACGAGACGGAGTTGAGGGGTCTCCAGCCGGAGGAAGTCGAGGTTTTCCTGCCCCCCGAACGCGCGCGTGCAACGTTCGATATCGTTCGCCAAGTCGGGGGGCATCCGCTCTTCCTCGAACTCGTCCGAGCCTCGCCTGACGCCTTGCCCGCCAAGGCTCTCCGCGACGTCCGCAGATTTGTGGAGGAGGAAATCTACCGAAAGCTTTCCGACCAAGAGCGCCGAATGATGAAGGTCGCCGCCCTATATCGGGTGCCGGTCCCCCACGGTGCGCTCGTGCCGGACGAGACGCTTAAGGCGGACGTGCTGTTGTCGCTCACGGAGCGCTCCCTGATCCGCCCGGTCGGAGAAGATGGGTACGAAGTTCACGAGGCCGTCCGGGAAGTCTTCGCCGCGATGTCCACCCCCGGAGAGCGACAGGTGCTTGTCGAGTTTGCCGTCTCGCAACTGCGCGGACTCGCCGCCGAATCGTGGGCCCGGGAAAACTTCGTCGGGTCTGCCCGATACCTAGCGAACGCCCTCCAGATGCCCGTCTCCACCGCGGCAAGACTTTCGCTTCTCGAATCGCTCGGGGACGCGATCGAGCGGATGGGTGACGACGAAGCTGCGGCCACGGCCTACCGCGAGGCAATGGAACTAACCGAAAACCGCGAAGTCCTGGCTAGACTCCACCGGAAGATCGCAGACCCGTCGGCGACTCGGGGCGAGTTCGCAAACGCGACTCGTGAGATTGACGCAGGCTTCATGGCCTTGGGTGACACCCCGAGCGTCGAGCGCGGTTGGCTGCACCTCGCACGAAGCCGAGTGGCCCACGGCTACAACCAGTTCGAGGAGGCTCAGAGAGATGGCGAAGCAGCCCTCCGAATCTTCCAACAAATCGGCGACATGTCCGGCCAGGCGGACGCTTGCGCCGAGCTGGGATGGATCACAGGACATAGCGGCGCCAGCGATTCACAGGGATTACCTCTTTCCGAGCAATATTTCACAGAGGCGCTACGACTCGTCGAGGCCCTCGCGGACGCTCGCCTTGCGGGCCGCCTTCACGTCCTCGCGGCGGAGAGAGCCTACTTTCAAACAGGAGACGTCGCGCGACTTTGGCAGCACCTGGACGCGGCTGAGCCCCTCGTGAGGCGCGCAGGGGACCCAATCCTCAGTCGTCAGTTGCTAACCACCCGCGCCCAGTTGAAGTTCTACAGCTCCGCGGACTTCGACAGCGCGATCGCAGATGCCACCGAGGCCCTTGGTCTCGCCAAGCAGGTTCGGGATTCCGAAGGGATGAGCCTCGCGAAGTACTGGTTGGCCCAATGTTCCCGCGCGAAGGGAGCAATCGCAGAGGCCCGCCGCGGATTCGCGGAAGTCGCGAAAGAACTCGGTGTTTCGGGCGCGAGGTACTACGGTAGTTTCGCCACCGGTTACGCAGGAGAGTGTTTTCTCATGGAGGGCGACGCAGCCGGCTACCGACGGTTCATTGCCGATCGGAGAGAAGCAGTGGGCGAATATCATCTCTGGACGGTTGTCCTTGAAGGCTTCAATTTCCTCATCGGGGGCCGCGATGCCGACGCGGAATCGCGCTTTCGCGAGGCAATCCGCTTCGCCGAAGGCCAATCTGCAAAGGCGACGCTTTTCAAACTTGACGTCGGACTGGTCCATTTCTATTACGCGGCGGCCCTGCGCACACTTGGAAGAGAGCGAGAGGCATCGGGGGAGATGGATCGAGCGTTGGAAGCTTGGCGGGCGTATAACAACCAAGGGTTCCTGGTAACCGCAGCAAGCCGGGTGGAGCGGTTAGTCGATGGATTGAGGAAGATTCTCAAGAAGCGATGAACTCGATCGTCGACGTTCGCAAGCTCTAGGCGGACGAATTCCGGAGTGAGCAATGGGCGGAGGCGACTCCTCTTTCCGAGGAGGATCATTCCTTCCGCGCTTCCTTCGCCTTCGGGCGGAGCTCCGTGCTCCCGCATTTCCGGCAGCGGGTGGCGCGCATCGCGTTCCGGGCGTAGCACTGCATGCAGATCATCTTGTGCAGGCGGCGACGCTCGGCCTCGG
>JGI25385J37094_10000054_pt1 | contig 19349 bp, 15 predicted proteins | sample GraSoi013_1_40cm_FD_37094 | JGI IMG/M metagenome (IMG submission 37094) | reverse complement strand
TGCTCGTCGCGCAGCGTTCGGGCGTGATCGAGCTGTGGTCGGTGGATGGAACGCTGCTGCAGAAATTGCCGCCCGTGCCGATCCGGAGAGGCGTCGTCCGATCCGTCGCGTTGTCCGACGACAACCGCTACGCCGCGATCGGAACGTCCCGCGAGATCGTGGTGTACCGCCTGGCCGATAGCGCNGAGACGTGGCTGACAGCCGAGACAAGCCCGTCCAGCGCTGATGGCCTGGCGTTCACGCCGGACGGCGCCCGACTCGTTTCGGCGCACGGAGACGGTCGGCTGCGCTTCTGGGCGCTCGATGGCCGAGTGCTCAAGACCGTGCAGGCCCTCGATTACCCCGTCAAGACATTGGCGGTCAGCCCCGACGGAAAGACGCTGGCGGCCGCGGGGGTGTTGGGCACCCGAGACGAGGAACGCGTGAAGAACGTGGCCGACAAGCTCGCCACGACGCTCTGGGACCTCGAGGGAAACCCGATGGGGCGGTTTTCATCGCACAGCACGGCGAGCCTCAGGTTCACGCCCGACGGAACGCACCTCGTGAGCGGCGGACAGCACGACAACCGGGTGAACGTGTACACGCGCGCGGGCCAGCTGGTCGACACGATCACCGTCGGCTCCACGTGGCAACGCTCTCCCCAGCGAATCGCGCTGTCTCCCGACGGACAATCGATCGTCACGGCGGATGACGACCTCGAGCCACCCGGTCTCACGATCTGGAACCGCGCGGGTGGCCTCGAGCGCTCGCTCGAGCGGTTCAGTGGCAACCTGACGAACGTCGCGATGGCGCCGGACGGCACCATGTTCGTCACGCTGGCCGCGGATCGGCGCGTGCGGATCTGGTCCCTCGCCGGCCGGCTCCTCAGAAGCGTCTCGGGTCACACGGACTACCCCTCCGCCCTGGCCTATGCGCCCAACGGCAACTACTTCGCGAGCGGCGGTGCCGAGGTCATCATCTGGAGCCGTGACGGCCGATCGCTGGCGACGCTGAACGGCTTCGGCAACGGCGCCAACGTGCTGACCTTCTCGTCGGACAGTCGGTTCCTCTTCTGCGGCGACGGGAGCGGGACGGTTCACGTCTTCGACCTCAAGGATCGGCAGGCCCGGCGCATCAAGGCGCACGACGGCCGCGTGGAAGCCATCGCGCTCCATCCCTCGGGCCGATGGTTCGCCACGGGTGCCGCGCGCGAGCACGTCCGCCTCTGGACCATCGACGGGACCCTGGTGGCCGAACGCAAGTTCCCGGACAAGATCGTCACGCCGGTCGGGTCGGCGTTCGCGTTGGCCTTCAGCGGAGACGGCCAGCATCTCGTCGTCGGAACGTCGAACCGGACCGAGACGATCCAGATCCTCGATCTCAACGCCCGGCTCGTGGCCTCGATCAAGACGTCCCACTCGGTCGTCAATGCCGGCAGCGTGCTGATCTCGCCCTCCGGCCGCTGGCTCGTCGCGACGGTGAACAACCAGATCGGGATTTGGGACTGGTCGACGCGCAAGCTGGTCCGCGTGCTGCGCGGCCACTCGGGAAGGGTCGAAGGGCTCGCCTTCACGCCCGACGAGCGTCATCTGGTGAGCGCCAGCCACGACTCCACGGCGCGGGTGTGGAAGGTGGAGACCGGCGACTCGATGGCGCTGCTCTCGCGGGGCGCCGACTGGATCATGTTCACGCCCGATGGCTATTTCGACGCCTCCCACTACGGAGGCGAGCTGGTGGCCATGGTCCGGGGTCTCGAAGCGTTCAGCGTCGATCAGTTCGCGACGCGACTGAACCGGCCCGATCTCGTCCTGCGTCGTCTCGGCGTCGGCTCGGACGAGTTCATCGAGCACCTAGAGCTGCAGCATCGCAAGCGGCTCCAGCGGGCCGGGCTTCGCGATGACCCGGCGGCGTCGGAGATCGAGGCGCCGGAGGTCCGGCTGACCAGCGCCCGGCGAGAAGGCAAGCACGCACTGCTCGAGGCCGAGGTTCAGGCCCGTGCTCCGCTCCAGAGCTACCAGATCTACGTCAACGGCGTGCCGACGTTCCCCGGCTCGGGCAAGCCGCTCCACGGCACGGCGGCCCGCGTGAGCGAACGCATCGAGCTCGGCCAAGGCCTCAACACGGTCGAGATNACNGCGTTCGATGTCCGCGGCGTCGAGGCCTTCCGCGCGCGCTGGTCGTCCACCTACGCGGGTGAGGGCAAAGGCGATCTGTACTTCATCGGCTTCGGCGTAGCGCGCTACCAGAACCCCGCCCTGAATCTCCAATTCGCCGACAAGGATGCGCTGGACCTGGCCAACGTGATGCAGCGCTATCAGCCTCACTTCCGGAAGGTCGTCGTGCGCACCTACGTCAACGAGGCGGTCACCGTCGAGAACATCGTGAAGGCGAAGGAGGTGCTCCGCGACGCCCGGGTGGACGACACCGTCGTCGTGTTCGTCTCCGGNCATGGGGCCTACGACCTCTCACGCGAGGCGACCTACTACTACGCCACTCACAACGTCGACGTGAAGGACCTTGCCGGGACCGCGGCGAGCTTCGAGCGGATCGAGTCGCTCCTGCGCGACATCGGCCCCCGCCGCAAGCTGCTGCTCGTCGACACCTGTGAGTCCGGCGAGATCGACGACGCGTCGCGAGCCGAGATCGAGGCCCGGCGGCACGCGATGGGTCTCGACGGCCGGACGAGCGCTGCGCTGCAGTCGGATCGCGCGAGCCGCCCGCGGCGCGTGTTCCTGTACGACCGCGACCGCTACATCTACAACGACCTCACTCGACGCACCGGCGCCCTCGTCTTCTCGGCGGCGCACGCGGGAGAGCTGTCATTCGAGTCTCCGAAGATCCAGAACGGTGTCTTCACGTGGGAGATCGTCGATGCGCTCGTCTCCGGGAAGGCGGACGTCAATCGGGACGGCACGATCACGCTGGACGAACTGCAGGCCTACGTCTCCCGCAACGTCGCCGTGAAGACGGGCGGGCTCCAGCGACCGACGATGGATCGCGACAACATCCACCAGCGGTTCGGGTTCCCCGTCCTCCGTTAGCCGCCGCTAGTCCGCCTGACGTCTCAGGAACGCGGGAACGTCGAAGTCGTCGCCCCCGACGGCGTCGTCGACCTCGGCGCGCACGTCAGCCGGGCGCCGTCGCCACGGCGCGGCTCCGGTCACCGCCGGAGGCCGGTTGCCCCGCGACAGGTCCACGATTTTTCCTGGCGGTGAGGCGGCGTCCTTGCGCTCGGTGAAACCGGTGGCGATGACGGTGATGCGCACCTCGTCACCGAGGGCCGGCTCGATCACGGCGCCGAAGATGATGTTGGCCTCCTCGTGGGCGGCTTCCTGCACGATGCGGGCGGCCTCCTCGACCTCGTGCAGCGAGAGATCGGTGCCACCGGTGAAGTTGATGAGGACACCCTTGGCGCCGGCGATGGCCGTATCGTCGAGGAGGGGGCTGGCCACGGCCTTCTGAGCGGCGTCGAGGGCCCGGTGCTCGCCGTGCCCCACGCCGGTGCCCATCATCGCGATCCCCATGCCCGACATGACCGTCCGCACGTCGGCGAAGTCGAGATTGATGAGCCCGGGAACGAGAATGAGGTCGGAGATCCCCTGCACGGCCTGCTGCAGCACGGAGTCGGCGACGCGGAAGGCGTCCATCAGCGGGGTGCCGCGGTCCACGACGGAGAGCAGGCGCTGGTTGGGAATCGTGATGAGCGTGTCGACCACGGTTCGCAGTGATTCCAGCCCCGCCTCTGCCTGCAGCATGCGCCGGCGCCCCTCGAAGTGGAACGGCTTGGTGACGACGGCGACGGTGAGGATGCCGAGGTCCTTGGCCAGCGACGCGACGACCGGCGCGGCGCCCGTCCCGGTCCCGCCGCCGAGACCGGCGGTGATGAACACCATGTCGGCACCCGACAGGAGCCGCGTGATCTGCTCGGGATCTTCGAGTGCAGCATCACGGCCCACGTCGGGATTCGATCCCGCGCCGAGTCCCTGCGTGAGCTTCGCTCCGAGCTGCACCTTCACCGGCGCCGGTGACGCGCGGAGGGCCTGACTGTCGGTGTTGGCGACGATGAACTCCACGCCGGTGAACTGCGCGGTGATCATGCGGGTGACCGCGTTGCTGCCCCCACCCCCGAGGCCGATGACCTTGATCTTGGCGGCCTGCGGAGCCTCGTCGAGCTCGAACAGCGGCCGTCGTCCCCGCTCCTTGTCCATGAGCACCCCCTCCCGCGTTGTGACGAACCGTGTCGGCCGAGCCGCCTGGCGGCGTGGCCGACGCCTCCTAGAAGACTTCACTGAACCAGCCCGCGAGTCGGTGCGCGATGCGACCGAACAGATGGTCCTCCGCGCTCGCCGCCGGCGTGCCCGCGACGGCGGGCCGGCGGGCACCGTAGAGCGCAAGACCGACCGCGGTGGCGTAGATCGGGCTCTTCACGATGTCGGCGAGTCCGCCGACGGTCTCGGGCAGGCCGCGGCGAACGGGAAGATCGAACACGGCTTCGGCCAGCTCGGGAATGCCTTCCATGATGGAGGTGCCGCCGGTCACGACGACGCCCGCGGTGGCCGCGTCCTGGAACCCCGCCTTCGTCAGCTCGCGCGCGACGAGCGTGAAGATCTCCTCCACCCGCGGCTGAATGATCTCGGACAGGATCTGGCGCGAGAGCGGTCGGGGCTTGCGGCCGCCCACCGACGGGACGTCNATCATCTCGCCGCCCGAGATGAGCGTGGTCAGCGCGCACCCGTANCGCCGCTTGAGATCCTCGGCCTCGGCAGCCGGCGTGCGCAGGCCCACCGCGATGTCGTTGGTGATGTGGTCGCCGCCGACGGGCAGGATCGCCGTGTGCCAGATGGCGCCGTCCCGGAAGAGCCCGACGTCGGTGGTCCCGCCACCGATGTCNAGAAGGACCACGCCCAGCTCACGCTCGTCGGAATAGAGCACGGCTTCGGCCGAGGCGAACGGCTCCAGCACGATGTCGTACACCGTCAGGCCGGCGCGGTTGACCGAGCGCACCACGTTGTGCACCGAGGTGATCGCGCCAGTGACGATGTGCACCTCGACCTCGAGCCGCACCCCCGTCATCCCGACGGGCTCGCGGATGCCGTCCTGCTCGTCGACGACGAACGTCTGCGGGAGCACGTGAATGATCTCGCGGTCCTGAGGCAGGTTGATGGCCCGCGCGGCGTCGATGGCGCGCTGGACGTCGACCACCGAGACTTCGCGGTCCTTGTTGCCGACGGCGACGACGCCGCGGCTGTTGACGCCCCGGATGTGGCCGCCGGCGATGCCCGCGTACACGCCCGACACTTCGACCCCGGCCATCTGCTCGGCCTCGCCCACGGCCTGGCGGATCGCCTCCACGGTCGCGTCGATGTTCACGACGACCCCCTTGCGCAAGCCACGGGACGGCGCCGTGCCGACTCCCACCACGTCGATGCTGCCGCTGGCGTTCGGCTCGGCGATGACCGCGCAGATCTTCGTCGTGCCGACGTCGAGCCCGACGACGTACTCCTTGAGTCCNTTGCGAGCTATCCCTGGCCTCCCTTCCTCAGGACGACCTGNTCGCGGAAGCGNAGATCGATCGNGGTGACACCCTCGCCCGTGCGCCCGATTTGCGCGAGCACGCCGGCGAGCCGCGCCAACCGTTCCTCCCATTCCTCGGCGCCCAGCCGGACCTCGATGCCATCGACGGTGTAGAGGACCGGGCCCTCGCGGCCGCTCATGTCGATCTCGGAGATCTCGCCGACGAGCGCGCTGCCCGACCGCAAGAGCGAGCGGATGAGCGTGAGCGCCGCGCGCGCCTTCGGCCCCGGCTCGGTGCGAAGCGCGGCCAGCTCGGCCTCGCTCAGGCCGCTGATCACNGGAACGTTCGGAGCGACGGCGTGCGGTTCTTCGCCGAGCAATCGCCCTTCTTCGTCGAGCCAGTGCAGCGTGCCGTTCGACACGAGCGTGAAGGGTCGTCGCTCCTCGACGAGGATCGTCACCCGGTTGGGCAGCTCGCGGATGACGTCGGCGCGCAGGATCTCGGGCACGGTCTGCAGGCGTGCGGTGACGGTGGCCGGGTCGATGCGGAAGATGTTGGCGCGGGCGGGAATNCCGGCGGCCTCNACCACGCGCTCGGCCGACACCCGCGACACGCCGCGCACCTCGACGCCGGCGATGGCGAATCGCGGCGCCGTGAGGAGCCAGCGCACCCCACCGGCGACGCCACACCCACCAGCGACGACGATGACCGCGATCGCCAGCCACCGCCGTGTTGCCGACCGTCGGGCCCGCGTCCGGGCGGCGCCAGCCGACCGAGCGGCGGCGCGGCCGACCTTCTGGCGCGCGATGAGCGCCGAGCGCTCGCCCACGTCACCCAGCCACGACGGCTGCCCTCGGGGCGACAGCAGCCCGTTACTCACCGATGATCCGGATCTCGTTCTCCAGCACGATCCCGTAGTGCGCCTGAACGCGCTCCCGGGTGAGCTCCATCAGAGCCTGGACGTCGGCGGCGGTGGCCCCACCGCGATTGACGATGAAGTTGGCGTGCTTGGCCGAGATCTCGGCGCCGTTGAAGCGCTTGCCCTTGAGGCCGACCTTCTCGATCATCCGCGCCGCGGTCTCGCCCGACGGGTTCTTCCAGACGCACCCGGCCGAGGCCAGCGCCAGCGGCTGGCTCGACTTCTTCTGCTTGAGCCGCTGCTTGATGTCCTTCTGGATCTCGCTCAGCGGCCGGCGGTGCAGACGCAGCCGGCAGCCGATCAGCACGGTGCCCGCCGGGAAGTGGAACGCGCGATACGTGAAGGCGCCCGCGTTGGGCTTGAACTCGCCCAGCGTGCCGTCGGGATAGAGGAAGTAGGCCGCGCTGACGAAGTCGCCGATGCAACCGTCGGGCGTGCCGGCGTTCATCGCCAGCGCGCCGCCGATCGTCGCCGGAATCCCGACCAGACACTCGAGACCGCCCAGGTTGAGCGCGGCCCTCGCGGATGAGCGCGGAGAGGCTGGCCCCGGCCCCGGCCACGGCCTCCTCGCCGTTGAACTCGGAGCGCCCGAGGCAGCCTTCGAGCTTGAGCACGACGCCGCGCACGCCGCGGTCGCGCACGAGCAGGTTGTTGCCGCCGCCGATGACGACGACCGGAAGCTGCTCACGCTCGGCGAAGAGGAGCGCGTGACGGATGTCGTCCACGTCTTGCGGCACGACGAAGATGTCGGACGAGCCACCGATACGTAACGAGGTATGAAAGCTCAGGGGCTCCTTGAACCGGACTTCCCCCCGAATTTCTCCTAGCATGTCGTCCTCCCTCCGCAGGAGCCGGCCTCGAGTCGGAGCAAGAGATCCGGACCGATCTGGCCCACGTCCCCGGCGCCGAGCGTCAGCACCAGGTCTCCGGGCCGCGTGATGTTGATCAGGTGCTCCACCGCCCGCGCGCGGCCGCCGCCGACGTACGTCACGTCGCGGTGGCCGTGGGCGCGGATCGCCCCGGCCAGTTCCTCGGCGCTGACGCCGGGGATCGGCTTCTCACCCGCCGCGTAGATGTCCAGGACGACGAGGACGTCGGCCTGGTTGAAGGCGGTGAGGAACTCCTGGCGCAGGTGATGAGTGCGCGAATACCGATGCGGCTGAAATACGGTGACGAGCCGACTCTCGAAGCCAGCCTTGGCGGCGGCCAGCGTCGCGCGGACCTCGGCGGGATGGTGACCGTAATCGTCGACGACGGTCACGCCGCCCGCCTGACCGCGTACCTGGAAGCGGCGCTGCACGCCGGTGAAACCGGCCAGCGCCTTCTGGATCGCGTCGAACGGAATCTCGAGATCGAGCCCGACGCCGATGGCGGCGAGGGCATTGAGGACGTTGTGGCGGCCGGGAATCTGCAACGTACACTCACCGAGCCGGGTCCCGCGATGGACGACGTCGAAGCGGCTGGTCAGCCCCGACAGGTGGACGCGCCGGGCCACCAGATCCGCGCTCGACGCCAGGCCGTACGTGATGAGGCGCTTCTCGAGGCGCGGGATCAGCATCTGGATGTCCGGCTGGTCGAGGCACAGCACCGCCGAGCCGTAGAACGGCACCTTGTTGACGAAGGCCAGGAAGCCCTCGCGGATCGCGTCGAGCGTGCCCCAGTGGTCGAGGTGCTCGGCGTCGATCGTCGTGACCACGGCGATGGTCGGCGTGAGGGTGAGGAACGAGCCGTCCGACTCGTCGGCCTCGGCGACGAGGAAGTCGCCTTGACCGAGCCGGGCGTTGCTTCCGAGGCTCGACACGCGGCCGCCGACGATGATGGTCGGATCGTGGCGGCCCTCGGCGAGGACTGCTCCGACCATCGACGTCGTCGTCGTCTTTCCGTGCGTGCCGGCAACGGCAATGCCGTACTTGAGTCGCATCAGCTCGGCCAGCATCTCCGCGCGCCGAATGGCCGGGATGGCGCGATGGCGAGCGGCCTGGACTTCCACGTTGTCGGCGGCCACGGCGGACGAATAGACGACGACGTGGGCGCCCTCCACGTGGCCGGCCTCGTGCCCCGAGAACACCTTGACGCCCAGCCGCTCGAGGCGTTCGATCGCCTCGTTGCGCTTCAGATCCGAGCCGGTCACGCGGTAGCCCAGGTTGGCCAGGATCTCGGCGATGCCCGACATCCCGATGCCGCCGATGCCGACGAAGTGGATCTGCTGATAGCGCTTAAACATGGGCGTGCTGGGAGATGTTGAGGAGGACGCCCGTGCCCGCCATCGTGACGAGCAGAGCCGAGCCTCCGAACGAGATGAAGGGCAACGGCAACCCCTTGGTCGGCAGGGCGCCGGTCACGACGCCGAGATTGACGAGCGTCTGGGTCGCGATGAGCACGGTGATGCCGAGCGCCAGGTAGGCGCCGAAGGGATCGGGGGCGCGCAGCCCCACGCGCAGGCCCCGCCACACGAGGACGGCGAAGAGCGCGATGATCGCCAGGGCGCCGACGAACCCGAGCTCCTCACCGATGACGGCGAAGATGAAGTCCGTGTGCGCCTCCGGCAGGTAGAAGAGCTTCTGCTTCGACTCGCCGATGCCGCGGCCCAGGAGGCCGCCGCTACCCAGCGCCAGCCACGACTGGATGATCTGAAATCCGCTGCCGCGCGGATCGCTCCACGGGTCGAGGAACGTCGTGATGCGTCGCAGCCGATAGGGCGCGAGCCAGATCGCGAGTGCGAGGAACGGCAGCGCCGCGCCGACGATGAAGCCCAGGTAGCGCACCGGGCTCCCGGCGAGATAGAGCAGCGCAAACGTCACCGCGACCAGCGTGAGGCAGTTGCCGAGGTCGGGTTGGGCCAGGATCAGCACGGCCAGCGCCACGGCGATCGCCAGCGGCTGGAGCAACCCGCGGCGGAAGTCCTCGATCTCGGCGCGCTTCTGCGCGAGGTAGCCGGCCAGGTAGATGACCAGCGCCAGCTTCGCGAGCTCGGCCGGCTGGAACGAGACCGGCCCCAGACGCAGCCAACGTCGCGTGCCGTTGATGGGCTGAGCCAGCGGCGGCACGAGCACGAGGACGAGGAGCACGCCGGCGGCGAGCAGGACCGGCCAGCCGAGGCGCTCCAGGCGCCGGTAGTCGATGCGAAGCGCGACGAGCAGACACCCCGCACCCAGCAGCGCCCAGACGAGCTGCTTCTTGAGGAACAGGTAGGGATCGTGGAAGCGATCGGCCGCCACGATGGCGCTCGCCGAGTAGACCATCACGACGCCGGCCGACAGGAGGAGCACGACGGCGCCGAAGATCCACATGTCCGGCCGGAGCTTGCGCGGCATATCAGCGCGGCTCCGAGCAGCGAGCACCACGAGGCCCGAGGGAGGAGCCGACCGCAGCGTACGTGGCCGTAGGAGCTGAGGCGCGCCGAGCGACGAGGCGACACTTCAGAGGTTCGACGATCGTACGTGAGGATCGGTGTGGTTGTGCGAGCCCGCAGCGCCGCCTCGGCGCGAGGCGAGCCTGCGTGAATCCGAGAACGAAGTGGGCCGACACTGATCGGAGCCGCATCAGGCAAGCCCCTGCACGAGGCCGCGGAAGACATCCCCGCGATGTTCGAAGTTGTCGAACATGTCGAACGAGGCGCATGCCGGCGAGAGCAGCACCACGTCGCCGGGCCGGGCCGCGTTGCGGGCGGCATGTAACGCGCCCTCGAGCGACACGCTCTCGGTCACCGGGATGCCCGCCCGGGCCAGCGCGCTACCGATCTTGCCTCCGTCCTGGCCGATGACCACCGCGTGGAGCACCCGACCGCGAGCGGCGTCAGCCAGCGCCGTGAAGTCCTGGCCCTTGCCGATGCCGCCGGCGATCAGAACGATCCGTTCGCTGAAGCTCTCGAGCGCCTTGATCGTGGAGGCGACGTTGGTGCCCTTGGAGTCGTTGTAGTAATGCACGCCCTTGAGATCTCGGACGAACTCGATGCGATGGGACACCCCGCGGAAGCGCGTGATGCCGCGGCGAATGGCCTCGGGCGCGATGCCGGTCCACAACGCGCAGGCCGTGGCGGCCAGTACGTTCTCGACGTTGTGCGCCCCGCGCAGGAAGATCTCGCCGAGGGGGCAGATGCGCTCGACGTGGCCATTGAGCTTCGCTGCCACCCAGTCGCCGTGCACGAAGACCCCATGCTCGAGCTCGCGGCGCCGGCTGAACAGCACGACGCGGGCCCTCGTGCGCCCCGCCAGGCCCGCCGCCGCCTCGTCGTCGGCGTTGAGCACCGCGCAATCGGCCGACGTCTGGTTCAGGAAGATTCGCGCCTTGGCGTCCAGGTACGCCGCGAAGCTGCCGTGTCGATCGAGATGGTCCGGCGTCACGTTGAGCACCGCGGCCACGCGCGGGTGGAAGGCCTCGGTCGTTTCGAGCTGGAAGCTCGACACCTCACACACGACGAGGCCGTCGGCACCGAACGTGAGCGCGTGAGCCGCGAGCGGCACGCCGATGTTGCCGCCCACGAGCACTGGACGGGCCTGCTCGGCGAGCAGCGCGCCCGTGAGCGCGGTGGTCGTCGTCTTGCCGTTGGTCCCGGTGATCGCGATGGTGTCCGCCTCCATCGCGCGCCAGCCCAGCTCCAGCTCACCGATGATCGGGATGCCCTCCGCTCGGGCCGGCACCACCAGGGGCGAATCGAGCGGAATCCCCGGGCTCAGGACGACCAGGTCGGCACCCTGCGTCACTTCCGGGTGGCTGCCGCCCACCAGGAGGGTCACGCCGAGCGCCAAGAGCCCGCGTGCATCAGCGCCGAGCGCAGCGAGCGTCTTCTGATCGCTGGCGATCACACGCGCGCCGGCGGTCTGGAGCAGGCGCGCGGCGGCCAGGCCGCTCTTGCCGAGACCAACGACGGCGACCCGCCGGCCGGCGAGGCTCTCCAGATACGCACGTCCCCGCGCCACGACGTCCGCGTCCTTCAGTGGGCTCACGCCGCTCGCCTCACGCTGGCGGTCATCGCAGCGTTGCTCATCGCAACTTCAAGGTGCTGAGCGCGAGCAGCGCCAGCGCGAACGAGACGATCCAGAAGCGCACCACGATCTTGGGCTCGGCCCAGCCCTCCAGCTCGTAGTGGTGATGGAGCGGCGCCATGCGAAAGACCCGTCGTCCGGTGAGCTTGAAGGACGCCACCTGGATGATGACCGACACCGCCTCGACCACGTAGAGCCCGCCGATGAGCGGCAGCAGCAGCTCGGCCTTGGTCACCACCGCCAGCGTGCCGATGGCGCCACCCAGCGCCAGCGAGCCGACGTCGCCCATGAAGACCTGCGCCGGATGGCAGTTGAACCAGAGAAAGCCGATGGCGGCTCCGATGAGCGCCCCGCAGAAGACCGTGACCTCTCCCGCGCCCTTGACGTTGGTGATCCTCAAGTAGTCGGCCGCCCGGAAGTTGCCGGTCAAGTACGCGATCACCGCAAAAGCGCCGCCGGCCATGATGATGGGGCCGATGGCGAGCCCGTCGAGGCCGTCGGTGAGGTTCACCGCGTTCGAGGCGCCCACGATCACCAGGGTCGCGACGGGAATCCACCACCAGCCGAGATCCAGCACCCAGCCCTTGAGGAACGGGATGGGCAGCACCGGCGTCCAGCCGTTGGCCGCGGGCTGCCAGAGGATGATCTGGAGCACGCCGAGCGCGAGCAGGAGCTGCATCAGGAACTTCGTCCGCGCGGTGAGGCCCTTGCGCTTCTTGACCTTGCGCGCGTCGTCCCAGAATCCGATCAGGCCGAATCCCGCCGTCGCCAGCACCACCACCCAGACGTAACGGTTGCGGAGATTGGCCCACAGGAGCGTCGAGCCGATCAGCGCAGCCAGGATGCCGAGCCCGCCCATCGTCGGCGTGCCCTTCTTCGAGCGGTGACGCTCCGGCGTGTCCTCTCGAATCGTCTCGCCCCCGTGCTGCCACTCCTTCAGCTTCTGGATGAGCGGAGGCCCGATCAGCAGCGAGATCACCAGCGCCGAGATCAGGGCCATGACGGAGCGGAACGTCAGGTACCGGAAGACGTTGAAGAGGATGTGATCNTTGGCCAGTGGCACGAGCAGGTGGTAAAGCATCCGTTACGCTCATCTGTGTTCCGGCCGGGTGAGTCGCGCGACCAGCGCGTCCGCGACGCGCTCCATCTTCATGCCGCGCGAGCCTTTGACGAGAACGACGTCGCCGGGGGTGACACGCTTGAGCAGGTGGGCGACCGTGTCCTCGAACGTCATACCGTGCCAGGCCTCGGGCAACCCCTCCTCGCGAGCCACCTGCACGGCCTGCAGCATGTGACGGCCGAGCGCGACGAACTCGGCGGCGCCGCTCGCCACCACCTGCCGTCCCACCTCGCGGTGGGCGGCATCGGTGACGTCGCCCAGCTCCAGCATGTCGGCGAGGACGACGACGAGCCGGCGGCCGTTGCGGGCCACTGCCGCGGTCTCGAGCGCTGCGCGCACCGACGCCGGATTGGCGTTGTAGGTGTCGTCGAGGATCCGTACGGGCCCGGCGTCGCGCCACACACAGCGGCCCTTCACCGGCCGCGCCGATAGCAAGCCGCGCACGATCTCGTCCAGGCTGAAACCCAGCACGACGCCGGTCGCCGCGGCCGCGAGCGCGTTGCCCACGTTGTGGCGGCCCGAGAATCCCAACGCCACCTGCCGGCGTTCGCCGGCAGCCTCCAGCTCGAAGCGCACGCCTGACGTGTCCTCGATCGGCTCACCGACGGCACGGACCGCCGCGCTCGCCTGTCTCCCGTAGGTGACCACCCGGGCCGCGGTGTCCCGCGCCATGCCGGCGACGCGGGCGTCGTCGGCATTCAGCACCGCCGCCGCGTCGGCGGCGAGTGATCGCACGAGCGCCGCCTTCTCCTCGCGCACGCCGTCGAGCGATCCGAGGAACTCGGTGTGCACCGGCGCCACCGTGGTGACCACGCCGACCGTCGGAGCGGCCACGGCGCTGAGCGTGGCGATCTCGCCCTTCTGATTGGTGCCGATTTCCACCACGAGTGCCTCGTGCTCGGCGGTCAGCCGCAGGAGCGTGAGCGGCAGCCCCCACTGGTTGTTGAAGGAGGCTTCCGGCTTCAGCACTCGCCAGCGCGTCCCGAGCACCGCGGCGATCATCTCCTTCGTCGTGGTCTTGCCGTTGGAGCCGGTGACGGCGACGACCGGAATGGCGAAGCGCTGGCGGTGGTACGCAGCGATCTGGCCGAGGGCCCGCGTCGTGTCCTCGACGAGCACGAGCGGCACCCCGGCCGGGATCGGATCGGGCACGTGGTGTACGACCAGGCACGAGGCCCCGCGACTCGCCGCCTCGGCCACGAAGTCGTGGCCGTCGAGCCGATGACCCTGGATGGCGAAGAAGGCCTCACCGACCCCCAGCGCCCGTGAGTCGATGGCGATGCCACTGACCGGCACGGCGAGATCGCCGACGACGAGCGCCCCCTGGGTGGCGCGTACGAGATCCTGGACGGTGAAGGTCGCCATCGTCAGCTCGCCGCCCGCTGTAAGAGCTGGCGCGCGACCTCGCGGTCGTCGAACGGCAGCACCTCGGCGCCGATGATCTGGTACGTCTCGTGCCCCTTGCCGGCGATCACGACGGTGTCGCCCGAGCGCGCCCAGTCGAGCGCCGCGCCGATCGCGGCACGCCGCTCGACCTCACGGACGTGGCGACCGTCGCCGCCGCCCCGCTTCACGCCCACCAGGATCTCGTCGATGATGGCGTCCGGCCGTTCCGAGCGCGGATTGTCCGACGTGACCCACACGCGATCGGCCAGGCGCGCCGCGATCTCACCCATGATCGGCCGCTTGCCGCGATCGCGATCGCCGCCGCAGCCGAAGACGACGCCGAGCCGGCCGCGGGTCAGCTTGCGCGCGGTCGCCAGCACGCGCTCGAGCGCGTCGGGCGTATGCGCGTAGTCGACGACGACCAGGAACGGCTGGCCAGCGCGCACTTGCTCGAAACGCCCGGGCACGGCGCCGACGGCGCCGAGCGCCCGGGCGATGGCGGCCGGCTCGAGATCGAGGGCCAGCCCCACCCCGACGGCCCCGAGGAGGTTCATCACGTTGTGCTCACCGATCAGCGGCGACGTGAGGTGGAGATCGCCGCGTGGCGTGCGCGCGTGCAACCGGATGCCTTGAAGCGTGGACGCGTGCTCGACGGCACGGATCCGAGCGCTGGCTCCCAGGCCGAACGAGAGCGTTGGGACATCAAGACCCCTCACCATCTCGGCCCCGGAAGGATCGTCAGCATTCACGACCGCGGTGCGTCCGGACTTCGGCGACTGAGCGAGCAGCTCGAACAGACGACGCTTCGCCCGACGGTACTCATCGAGCGTGCCATGAAAATCGAGATGATCCTGTGTCAAGTTGGTGAACACGGCGACGTCGAACGTCAATCCCTCGACGCGGGCAAGCGCCAGCGCGTGCGAGGAGACCTCCATCGCGACCGCCCGGACCCCGTCAGCGTACATGCGTGCCAGCATTGACTGAAGCTCGAGCGCCTCGGGGGTAGTCTGGCCGGCAGGCAGCGTTTCGGCGCCGATCCGGTACTGGATGGTGCCGATGACGCCCGTCCGTAACCCTCGCGACTGCAAAAGCGCTTCCACGAGATAGGACGTGGTCGTCTTGCCATTCGTGCCAGTGATCCCGACGACGGTGAGCTGCCCCGACGGATGGCCGTAGTACGCGTCCGCGGCTCGGGCCAGCGCCAACCGCGCCGACGGGACGATGATCTGCGCCACGTCCACGTCCCCGACCGGCGGTCCCTCGGTCACGATCACCGCAGCGCCCCGGGCGATCGCTTCGGGAACGAACCGTCGCGCATCCTGCTTGAAGCCGGGAACGGCCACGAAGCAGTCGCCGGGCGCGACCTTTCGAGAATCGGCCGCGATGCCGCCGATCGCCGCGGGCGGCGCGCCGATCATCCGCGTCTCGCCCAGCGCGGCCACGAGCTCGCTCACCGGCATCGACCGTTTAGCCATGTCGCTTCTCGACGCCCTTCACCGTCGCGATCGCCGGCCATCTCACCGCTCGCGTCGGACCCGCAGAACCACGACCATTTCACCGCTCGGCTCGCCGCCCGAGCGCGACTCACCTCGCACAGCCACTGTGTCATGGATTGGCCTCGCCGCGCTGAAGTGCACGCGAGGACGGCGTCAGCACGAGCCGCGCAGTGACGCCGGGAGCCAGGGCCGAGCCGGGTAACGGTGTCTGCTTCACCACGCTGCCGTGGCCGCTCACTTCGACGCGCACGCCGAGAGGCGCCAGCATCGAGAGCGCCTGGCGCAGCGGCCGGCCCCGCAGGTCGGGCATGATGGCGGCGACGCCATCGCCCTCGGGGTCCGAGTCCGAGCTCGACACCAGNCGCACCCGCGGGGCCACCNGCTCAGGACCCGGGCCGCTGACGATCTGGAGGGGCGGCGTGTCCTGAGGCGGCACGTCGAGGTAGCGCAGCACCTCGCGACCGATCGCCGAGAAGATCGGGGCGGCCGCTTCGCTCCCCCACTTCTCATTCTTCGGCTCGTCGAGCATGACGAGCATCACGAAGCGCGGGTCGTCGGCCGGAGCGAATCCCACGAACGACAGGACGCCGGGCGCCCGGGAATAACGGTGCGTGGCGGGGTCGAGCTTCTGGGCCGTGCCCGTCTTGCCAGCGACCGCGTAACCGGGAATTGCCGCGTTGTGACCGGTGCCGGCCTCCACGACGCTGATCAGGATGCGAGTCAGCGTGCGCGCCGTTTCGGGCGCGATCACCTGGCGCACGGCCTCGGGCTCGAAGCGGCGCGTCTCGCGGCCCTGAGCGTTGAAGACGGACTTCACCAGGCGCGGACGCATCATCGTTCCGCCGTTGGCCACCGCGCTGAACGCGGTCACCATCTGCAGCGCGGTGACCGACACCTCCTGGCCGAGCGACAGGGTAGGCAGCGACAGCGTCGACCACCGGGGTGGCTCACGAAGCTGACCCCGGCTCTCGCCGGGCAGGCCCAGCCCCGTCGGCCGACCGAACCCGAACGCCGTCATGTAGCGGTAGTAGCGCTCGGCGCCGAGCGCCAGGCCGACCTTGATCGATCCGACGTTCGATGAGTTCTGGAGCACCTCGCTGAACGTCAGCCAGCCGTATTTCTTCCAGTCGTGGATCGTCGTCCGGGCGATGGTGATCGCGCCGTTCTCGCCGAAGAACCGGTCGTCCGGCCTGACGACCCCCTCCTCGAGCGCCGCCGCGGCCAGGATCACCTTGAAGGTCGAACCCGGCTCGAACGGATCGGTGACCGCCCGGTTGCGCCAGTAATCTCGTGACGGCACGTCGAGGAACGTGTTCGGGTTGAACGTCGGCCGGATGGCGACGGCGAGCACGTCGCCCGTCCGCGGCTCCATGACGACGGCCATCGCCGCCCGAGCGCTCGTACGACGAAACGCCGCGTCGATCTCCCGCTCGGCGACGTACTGGATGTGAGCGTCGAGCGTCAGCATCACGCCCTGACCCGCCGCCGGAGTCTGCAGCACCCGCTGCATCTCGATCTCTCGCCCGAGCGCGTCGCGCCCGACCACGGCCTTGCCCGGCGTCCCCGCCAGCGTGTCGTTCCAGGCGCGCTCGATCCCCTCGAGGCCACCGTCGGTACCCTCGAAACCGACGATGTGGGCCGCCAGTTCTCGGTTCGGATAGAGCCGAAGCGGCTCCGGCACGAGGGACAGGCCCGGCTCGCGCAGCTCGCGCACGCTCGCGGCCACGGCGGGCGGCAGGCGGCGCTTGAGCCACACGAACGGGCGCTCGCTCACCAGCGCCGCGTGCAACTCCTCCTCGGCCACCTTCACGATGGGCGCCAGTCGTACGGCGACCCGGACGGGATCGCCGACGGCTCGGGGCTGGGCAAACAGCGACTCGGCCGGGCTGGACGCGGCCAGCGGCGCGCCGTTCCGGTCGACGATCGGTCCGCGCTGGGCCTGGAGCGCGACGGATCTCGAGTACTGTCGCTCGGCCAGGCCGGACAGCTCGCGATAGCGGACGATCTGGAGCTGACCCAGCCGCGCTGTCACGCCGCCGAAGGCGACGACGAGGGCCGCCGCCAGGAGCAGGACGCGCGTGCGCAGCCCGGTGACTCTCACGGCTCGAGTGGCGACCTCATGAAACCCCAGGACATCGGGAGGCTCGCTGTGACCCGTCCCCCGTCGGCTGCGGCCTGTCCGCTGCCACCGGCGACGAACTCGCGGGCGACGCGGATCTGCTGGTGCGTCGGCACGGTGAGGCCGAGCTGACGGGCTCGCATCTCGACCCGGGCCGGCGATCGCAGCGTCGCCACCTCGACCTCGAGCTCGCGGAGAAGCATCTCCAGGCGGGCCCGCTCGACCCGCAACGTGTCGAGCTGGTAGCCGAGATGGACCTGCTGGACGCGCAACCCGACGACCGCGAGGCCACCCAGGACGAGGAGGAACGCACCGGCCAGGGTGAGCACGACCGAGCGCCGCACACGGGGATCCCGCTCTCGATGCAGTTGCTGTGTCTCTCTCACTGAATCCGCTCCAGCACTCGCAGCTTCGCGCTCCTGGCGCGGGGATTGGCCCGCACCTCGTCGTCGGTGGGCATCCGAGGCGACGGCTCGATCTCGGCATACTCGGCACGAGAGAGCTCACGGAACGTCTGCTTCACGATGCGGTCTTCACCCGAATGAAACGCGATCACGCCGAGCCGGCCGCCGGGAGCCAGGAGGCTCGCCGCCTGGGGAAGCGCCTGACGGAGCGCGCCCGGCTCGTCGTTGACGGCCATGCGGATGGCCTGGAAGGTGCGGGTCGCGACGTGAAGGCGCTTCGGCCACGCCCCGCGGGGCACGGCGCTCTTCACGGCGGCGACGAGATCGGTCGTCGTGCGCAGCGGCCGCCGCCGCACGATGGCCCGGGCGATCCGCCGCGCCTGCCGCTCGTCGCCGTACTCCGTGAGGACACGGGTCAGCTCGGGCTCGGGCAGCCGATCGAGCAGCGCCGTCGCGGGCGGCCCCGTCGTCGGGTCGAGGCGCATGTCGAGCGGCTCGTCCGCCTGAAACGAGAACCCGCGCCCTGATGCTTCGAGTTGCTCGGACGACACGCCGAGGTCGAGCAGGATGCTCTCGGCGCGAGTGATCTCGTGGGCGGCGGCGGTCGCGGCGACGTCACGGAAGCTCGCGTGGGCCAGCGTCACGCGGTCACCGAAGCCAGCGAGCCGGGCGCGCGACCGCTCGAGCGCCTCGGGATCNACGTCGAGGCCGAGCAGACGCACGCTCGCAGGCGCCGTTTCCAGCAGAGCCGCCGCATGACCACCCATGCCCACTGTCCCGTCGATCACCCATCCCTCGCGCCGCGGCCGCAGCAAGAACACGACCTCGTCGACGAGGACAGAAACGTGAACCGCTACACTCCGAGCTGCGCCAACCGCTCGAACAGCGACGGGAGCCCCTCGCCGTTCGACCGCTCGTATTCCTCGAACCGGGGCCGGTCCCAGACCTCGAAGAACGGGCGACCCGGACCGACGAGCGTCACGTCCTTGACGAGCCCCGCGTGCTGGCGACTGTCCGGCGGCAAGAGGATCCGGCCGGCGCCGTCGAGCTCCACCTCCTTCGCCCGGGAGATGTAGAGTCGGCCGATCTTGCGCACCTCGGCGTTGAACTGGGACTGCTCGCTGATCCGCCGCTCCTGCCGCTCCCACTCCTGGAATGGGTAGACCTCCAGGGCGATCTCGTTGGGGACGACGACCAGTGGGCCCTCGTACCCCGCGAGCACGTCCCGGAACTTCGCCGGGATGCTCAGGCGCCCCTTCGGATCGACCGTGTGCTGGTACCGCCCTCTGAACATGACCCATCCCGGAGAGCCTTTTTTGGGACCATGGTCCACTTCATCCCACTTTGCCCCACTTCAGTGGCGACATTACAATTGTGAAAAAGACCTGTCAAGGGAAAAACCGACGATTTTCTAAGGGGATTCTGA
>JGI25385J37094_10000053_pt1 | contig 19434 bp, 16 predicted proteins | sample GraSoi013_1_40cm_FD_37094 | JGI IMG/M metagenome (IMG submission 37094) | reverse complement strand
ACGAAGATGTCGACGGTGCCGCCGCACGATAGACCGAGATCGCCGGCGAGATCGGCGTTCAGATGATGGGTCAGGAGGGCGGGCCGGCGGTGCGCCTGCGCGTCGAGCGCCGCGCCGATGACCTCCGCCTCCACGCACCCGCCGCCGACGGAGCCGAGCAGCCGGCCCTGGGGTCCGACGAGCATCTTCGTACCGGCAGGTACTGGAGTCGACCCGCGGGCGCGCGCGACGGTGGCGAGCGCCCCTCGCGTGCCGGCCGTCACTAAATCAGCCGCGACGCGCCAAATGTTCATGCGACAAACATACGCGCGCCGCGGCTGACTCTCACCGTCTTCCGCGCTGTTTAGGGCGTCACAACGATTTGACCGGACATCCCGCTCCCGAAGGCGCTCGAGTGGTTTGTACAGCGATACCGAAATGTGGTGGAGGTGGTCACGGTGGGGAACGTCCGCTGGTGTGAGCCAGTCGTCTGGTTACCTGAGTTGCCTTGGCCGTCCTCAAACGTGATGTTGTGAGAGCTCAGACTCCCCGCCCCAGGCCAATTCCAGGTGACGGTGCCACCACTCGACAGCGGCCCGTTCGACGGGCTGAATGAGTTGTCTGCCACCGACACCGAAAGCGTAGGAGCGGGCGGCGGCGGCGGAGGCGGCGGAGGCGCTGGAGGTGGTGGCGGAGGAGGCGGGGGATTGGTCCCCGTGCTACTGCCGCAGGCTGCTGCGAACGCGATCGCCGCAATCCCAAGCAAACGACTCATCGACATAACGGCCTCCGTGGAGTGAGAGCGCACGGGCGAGTAGGCGTTGCAACCCGCTACCCGTGCACGAGTTCCGTCAAGTCGGATGTAGTCGTTTCTGTGTGAGAGCGCTAGTGTTGCTCGCGTTCCAACGCGTCGGCGGCGAGACGAGGGGAGATGATCGGATAGCGGCCGGCGAACCAGCCCCAGGAGAGGAAGAAGAGCCCCGCGAAAAACAGCGTGACTCCCGCTTCGGTCAGGCCGATCGCAGGACCCTTTCCGCCATTGATCGAGGGCACGACCTCGAGATAGCGCTCGAGCCAGATCCCGAAGAGACTCACGAGCGCGAAGCCCACCATCGTCGGCGAAAACTTCTTCGGCTTCACGCCCAGCAAACCGATGAACGGAATCAGGAATACCATGAAGAACACCGCCGTGCCGACGGGGCGCCACGCACCGGTCAACCGATAGAAGATGAAATACGTCTCCTCGGGCAGATTGCCGTACCAGATGACGAGGAACTGCGACCACATCAGGTATGCCCAGAACACCGTGAACCCGAAACAGAGCTTGCCGAGGTCGTGCTGCTGGCGCACAGTGTAGACACCGGCGAGGCCCATGGCGCGGCGCAGCGTGATGGCGAGCACGGCCAGCATCATGAGCGCGGCCAGGAAGCTGCCCATGAAGTAGAACGCGCCGAACAGGTTGCTCACCCATTTCTGTGCCAGCGACATGATCAAATCGAACGCGAGCAGGCTGTACCCGAAGGCATAGGCGAGCACCAGGATCGCGGCGTCGCGCGTGATGACGCCTGAGTCGGTGAGACGCGCGACGACTTCGCCGCTCTCCAGCTCACGCGCGTCGGGCGCGGTGTCGTGACGTACGAAACGCCAGGACAGCCAGGACAAGAGGACCAAGATCAAGCCGTTGCGGAGAAAAAACCATTTGCTAGTGAGCCACCAGGCGACGTCGGGTCGCGGCTCGTGGATCCACGTAAAGATGTATTGGCGGCCGATGACGAGCCCGATGAAGAGGACGACCGCCACCGTCGTGAACGCGGCGGCGGCTTCCGCGAACCGAATGACGACGCCGCCCCAGTGGCCCTTGGCGAGCTTCAGCACCGCGGCGAACACGACCATGCCCTGCGCGAGTCCGGCCCAGAACATGAAGTTCGCGTGGTAGGCCCACCAGGTCCTCTCGGGATGTCTGCTGAGCAGCCCGAGGACCAGGACAATACCGCCGGCAATCGCGGCGATGGCGCCGAACAGTGTGAAACGCGCGACCGGAGCCTGGCGCGCCTTCTGAACCAGATCGGATCTGCTGGCGACCGCGACGCTCATCGGTTGCCCCCGCCCCGGGCGTTCAGCTGCAGGCTGCGGACGTAGTTCACCAGATCCCAGCGATCGTTGCCGTGAATCTTGTCGCCGTAGCGCGGCATGAGNCCGCGGCCCATGCGCTGCGCTTCGACGATCATGCCGTAGATGGCGCCGTCTGTCATCTTGGGGCGCGTCGGATCGACGAGCGACGGCACGCCAGGGAACGGGCCACCGCCGGCCAGCGACACGGGACCATCGCCCTGGCCGCGCTCGCCATGACACACCTGGCAATAGGTCTGAAAGACCCACTGCCCACGATTCAGCGACTCGGCGGTGCGCGTCCGTGGATTCGCCAGCCGATCGGCGAGCTCCCGCGTCAGCGGGAGCTCCGCGCCGGCGACCGGAACCGCGCCCTCGACCGGCGGAATGGGCCGGGCGTACGGCTTGATGTTGCGCTGGTGCCGCATCGTCGCGAACCAGCCGACTTTGTGGACGACGGTGTCGGGGTCGCACGCGCTGAGCAGCGTGAGCGCCGCGATCAGCAGCGCGCGCCTAGCCACGGCGCACTTCCTCCGCGCCAGCATCGCGCAGCAGCTTCTCGACCGGTGACGCCTTATCCGACGCTGCGGGCACGAAGATCCCAAAGCGGTCGTTGGTGAACCGCTCATCGTACTGGATCGTCCCGAGCCGGCGCGCGGCAAACGCCGAATTGAATAGGATACCGAGGATGGTGGACAGCGCACCAAACAGGATCGTCATCTCGAACATGATGACGACGTACGGCGGCACCGAGCCGACCGGCTTGCCGCCGAGGACGATGGGCCAGTCGTACGACATCCACAGCGTCAGCCAGGCGCCGATGGCGCAGCCGGCGATCCCGCCGATGAGCGTGAACATCCGCACGGGGCTCACCGCCTGGCCCAGCGCGTCCTCGATCTCGTGACGCGGGACGGGCGAATAGACGGTGAAGTCGGTGTGCCCGGCGGCGCGCAGCTTCTTNATGGCGTCGACNGTCGTGTCGAGATACGAGAAGACACCCAGCACGCCGGGGGTTGGCGGCGGGTGAATGATGTCTTGCAGCGGCTTGGGGAGCGGCAGGCGCAGGTGCGTCGTCATGTGTGCTGAACTCCCGCACGCGCTTTCTGCCGCCTGGGCGGCGCGAGCACTTCCTTCACTTCCGAGATCGCCACCGCCGGGAAGTTCTTCACGAACAGCAGGAACCACATGAAAAACCAACCGAAGCTGCCGGCCATGATGCCCCAGTCCGCCCACGTCGGGTTATAGACGGCGTTCGTCCAGGTCGTGTACGGCTCACCCGCGAGTGACACCACGATGATCACGTAGCGCTCAAACCACATCCCGATGTTGACGAAGATCGAGATCACGAAGAGCGCGGTGATATTCGTGCGCACCTTCTTGGACCACAGCAGCCAGGGCAGCAAGCCGTTGCAGATGTTCATCGTCCAGCTCGCCCACCAATACGGCCCGAAAGCACGATACCAGAACGCCGAGCGCTCGGCTGGATTGCCGCTGAACCAGGCGACGAAGTTCTCGGTCAGGTACGAGAAGCTGACGATCGAGCCGGTCAGCAGGCACAGCTTGGCGAGGTTCTCGAAGTGATGGACCGTGATGACTTCTTCCAACTGAAAGAGCTTGCGGATCGGCGTGAGCAGCGTGATCACCATGCCGCAACCCGAGTAGATCGCGCCCGCCACGAAATAGGGCGCGAACAACGTCGCGTGCCAGCCCGGGACGATCGCCATCGCAAAGTCCCAGGACACGACGCTGTGCACCGACAGCACGAGCGGCGTCGCGAGCGCGGCCAGGTAGAGATAGCCACGGGTGTAGTGGCGCCACTGCTCGTTCGCGCCGGTCCAGCCGAGCGACGTGATCGCGTACAGTTTCTTGCGCCACCCCGTCGCCAGGTCGCGCACCGCGGCGATGTCGGGGATGAGGCCCATGATCAGGAACACGGTCGAGACGGTGAAGTATGTCCCGATCGCGAACTCGTCCCAGATGAGCGGCGATTTGAAGTTGGGCCAGAGCCCGCGCTCGTTGGGATACGGAATCAACCAGTAGAAGTACCACTGCCGCCCGATGTGAATCAGCGGGAACAGTCCCGCCGTCATTACCGCAAATACCGTCATCGCTTCGGCCGTGCGATACACGGCCGTGCGCCAGCCCGAGCGAAACAGGAACAAGATCGCCGAGATCAGCGTCCCCGAGTGCGCGATACCGACCCAGAAGACGAAACAGGTGATGAAGACCGCCCAGTACACCGGGTGCGAGTACCCGGCGAGCCCGAGTCCGTAGCGGATGAGGAACAGCAGCGTGATGATGCCGATCGCGAGCAGCGCGACCGCCGCGCCGAGCAGCAGGAAATAACCGCGCGTCGGGTTGCCGAGCGTCCGCGCGATGGTGCGCGTGACGTAATCGTAGGTCAGCCGCGACGACGGGGGGGGCGCCTGCGTCTCAGCCATGACTCGGCGTCTCTTGCGCGACGACGCGCGCGAGATACGTGATCGCCGGTTTGGTGTTCAGGCCGGCGAGCACATGGTAGCCGCGCGGATTGCCGGCGAGCTCGGAAACGCGGGAGTTCCGGTCGTTGAGATCGCCGAAGACGATCGCCTCGGACGGACAGGTCTGCGCGCACGCCGTGACGATGTCACCGTCGCGCACGTTCCGATTCTCGAGGCGCGCCTGATTCTGCGCACCGCGGATACGCTGCACGCAGAACGTGCATTTCTCCATGACGCCCTTTTCCCGCACCGTGACGTCCGGGTTCAGCAGCATCGAGAGCGGCTCCGGGAAGGCTTCGTACTGCCCGCCACGCTCGGCGTAGTTGTACCAGTTGAAGTAGCGCACCTTGTACGGGCAGTTGTTGGAGCAATAGCGCGTGCCGACACAGCGGTTGTAGACCTGGCCGTTGAGGCCGTCGGGCGTGTGATAGGCGGCGTACACGGGGCAGACCGGCTCGCATGGCGCGTTGCCGCACTGCTGGCACAGCATGGGCTCGTTCACCGCGCCCTGCGGGTTGCCGTGCTCGTCTGTGCGCCAATACCGCTCCAGCCGCATCCACGACAATTCGCGGCCGCGTTGCATCAGCTCCTCGCCCACGGTCGCGATGTTGTTTTCGGCGTAGCACGCCGTCACGCAGGCGCCGCAGCCCGTGCACTTCGACAGATCGATCGCGAGACCCCAGCGCGGATGCTCGCCGCGGTAGTTCCCGATCGACGCCTTCTCATGCTGGCGCTCGCCCCACCATTCGACGGCTTCCTTGGCGTACTCGGGCGTCTCTTCGAAGTGGAACGGGTGGTCGCCCGGATGCAGCGCTTTCGCCCGCGCGAGCGGGAGGACCTCGGTCGTCCCTAACCCTAGCTCGCGTGGCCCGCCTTCGGTCGTGACGATCTTGCGATGCTCGCCGGTCTTCGTGGCGCTTGCGCGCACGCCGAAGTTGCGGCCGCCGTAGTCGTTCGCCTGCGCGCCGAGCAGCTCGAACGCGTTGGCCGAGCGGTCCTTGGCGTACCGGCCGTAGGCGGTATGGCCCTGCCCCGTCGGCACGGCGAGCACGTCGGGACGGACCGAGCGCGTGATCCAGGCGGGGAATTTCTGCGCCCCGAAGGAGGACTTGAGCAGAATGAAATCACCGGTCGCGAGACCCCATTTCGCCGCCGTGTCGGGATGCACCTCGACCCAGCTGTGCCACGCGATTTTCGAAACCGGATCCGGAAGCTCTTGNAGCCACGGCTTGTTGGCGCCTCGGCCATCGTGGAGAATCGGATGCGGGAAGACGATGACGTCTTGATCCTGGCCGCCGGAGGCGGCAGGGGCGGCAAAGCTGATTCTCGAAAGGCTCGGCGCGAGCCGCACCGCGCGAGTCGGAGCTTCCGTGTAGATCCCGCCCTTCGCCAACGAGTCCATCCAGTACTGATCGAAGTTCGTGGCGTGCTTTGCGCGCCACTTGCCCTGGAGATAGTCCTCGAACGTCCCGGTCTTCCCGGAAAGCTTGAGAATCACGTCACCCGTCGGGCGCGTGTCGAACACCGGCTGCACGACCGGCTGCTGCAGCGCGGTGACGCCGGCGCGCGGCCGGCTGTCGCCCCATTGCTCGAGCGAGTGATGGTCCGGCAGGATCAGATCACAGGCGGCCGTCGTCTCGTCCATGTAAGACGAGAAACTGACCTTGTAACCGACCTTGCCGAGCGCCTGCTGGAAGGCGCCCGGGACCGAGTACGCCGGATTCGTGCCGTGCACGAACAACAGGGCCACCTTGCCGGCCGCCATGTCCGCCATCAGCGCCGTGAGGTCGCCGAAGGTGTGCGTAGAACCGATCGCGAGATCCGCGCCGAACTTTACGAGGGTTCCGACTGCGCCAGCCGCGTAGTTCAGGATGTTGACTGCCGCGGCAATCTCGGCGCCGTTTGGGCCTTGTGTCGCCATGCCGCCAGCGACCGCGAGGCCGCCACCCGAGATCGCGAATTCTCTGGCGAGACGAACGATCACGTCCTCATCGATGCCGATCGTGGCCGCGACGGCACGTGGTGCGTAGCCCGCGAGCAAGGAGCTGAGCCGGCTGGCATCGGCGGGCAGCCGCGCCAGGTGCCGCGCCACGATGACCTGCGCGAGCGCCAGGGCCAGCAGTCCCTCGGTCCCCGGCCGCGCGGCGATCCATTCGTCGGCATTCATGCCGGTCAGCGACANNCGCGGGCCGACGTACACGAACTTGGACATCGATGCGGGCCGGCCGGCATCGAACGCGTGCGCGCGCGAGAAGCCGTTCTGGAATTCGACGGGGGAGAGCCAGGTATCGAGGAAGTCCGCGCCGAAGGAGAGGATGTACTTTGCATTCCCGAAGTCGTAGGCGGGTACACTGGCGGTGCCGAACGCCATGCGGTTGCCGGCGCGGAGCGCTTCGAAGCCGAACGGCTCGTAGCTCATGCGCCGGCCGCCGACCTGCTTCATCCACTCGTCCACCAGATCGCCGAACGACGACTGCTCGGTGCCGCTCAGGAACACGATGCCTTTGCCCTGCGCCTCGCGGACCTTCGCCGCGACTCGCTGGATGGCGCCGTCCCAATCGATGTCTTCGAAAACGCCGCGGGCGTTGCGGACCATCGGATGCGCAACGCGATCCGGATTGTAGAGGCCCTGCAGCGCCGCCTGCCCGCGGGCGCACAGCCGGCCGCGATTGATCGGCGAATCGGGATTCCCCTCCAGCTTCACCGCGCGGCCTTCACGGACACGCACCCGGACGCCGCAGCCCGCCGCGCACTCGCGACATGTCGTGGCGTAGTAGGTCGCGGTGCCCGGAATCTGATCCTCGGGCTGGATGAGGTAGGGGATCAGGCGTTCGGTCGGCTCGGGCCCGATCCCGCACGCAGACGCGGCGGCGGCCCCGGCCCCGGCGACGCCAAGCACCTTCAGAAAGCGGCGACGATCGACGGGAAGAGAGTCACTCATATTAGTAATGGCACACGCTACAATCGCGCGTTACGTTGTTTTTGATGTGGCAGCGCACGCACCAACCCATCCGCAACGTCGAGACCTGCGACACCTGAGCCATTTGTTGGACGTCGCCGTGACAAGTCGCGCATGCCTGCGTGCCGAGCGCCTTGATATGCCGCATGTGCGGGAAGCGCACGAAGCCCGGCAGGGCGTGGATCCGAATCCATTCCGGCGGTTTTCGCTCGCGCCAGGCATCCCGCACCTTCTTGATCTCCGCCTGATGCGACGGAGGGCCCCCGCCGATCAGCTGATGGCAGCCGATGCACGTCTGCAGCGACGGGATCCCNGGCTCGCTCGAGACGGACGCCGAATAATGACAGTACATGCAGGGGATCTGGTCCTGCCCGGCNTGAATGTCGTGGCGGAAGAAGATCGGTTGGCGCGGCCCCTTGAGCCTACTGGTGTCGCTGGCGCTGAGGACTGGTGCTTTGTAACGCGAGGAAGCCGGTTGAGCCTGTTGGCCGTTCGCGACCACAGGCGGGAGGGCGAGGATAAACACCACGACCGCAGCTGAACGCAGATGACCTCTAATGTCCGGGGCGATCTGTTGTATCAGAAGGCTGACGAATGTATGCAGGGAGCGGAATGTGGCACAAGTAGGGGCGCAGCATGCTGCGCCCCTACTATTCCGGACGCGCCAGTAGTTGGTATTTCAATCTGACCACGTCGACAAAGGCGTGCACCGCGCCCAGGTCGACGAAATCCATCCAGCAATGGCGCACGCCGTCGAACAGCGCTCCGTCGCGCACGGCCTGCTTGATGACGCGCGGCAATCCGTTGGTCGCGCTGATTTCCTGCTCCTCGGGTGCCGACAAAACAAATGTCCCGCTGACCCCGGACTGCATTGGATGCAGGTAGCCCAGCTTGCGGCCTCCGACCTCGTACATCCATACCCATTTCCACGTCGTGCCCAGGTATACCACTTGCTCGGTAACGTGACGCAGACTGCGCAGCTCCTCGCGCGCCCTCTTGAACCGTTGGGCGGCGCGGGGCGACAGATCGCGCGCCGGCTGATCGGGCTTGGGACGCTGGCGCGGGCTCAGGTAGAGGTGGCTGGCCCAGTAATCAGTGTTCGGCTTGTTCATGGCGCCCCAAAAGTACAGGCGTGGTCAAGAGGCGGAATCGACCCGGGTCGAGCAGCCGGCCGCACGACTGCTGCGGGACCGCCATACGGCCGTCCTTCCCCATCGCCAGCTTGATCACGTCCCCGTTGCGGCCGAACCACCGGCTCGATGGCTCCAGATCGGATGGGTAGACGAACAGCGGGAGGGACGCCGCCGCGAGCGCCGCCTGCGAGCCGATGCCCGATTCCGGCATCGTGCCGGCCCACAGCTTGGCGCCGTACTCGGCCGCCAGGCGGTAGATGCGGCACACCTCCGTCAGCCCGCCGACGCGGTGCACCTTGATGTTCCAGACTTTCGGGCCGTTCAGCGCCATGATTTGGCGGGCTGCGCGGGCGTCGCGCAGCGTCTCATCGAGGCAGATCGGGGTGCGCAGCGTTTCCCCGAGCCGGGCGTGCCCGACCAGCTCGTCAGGGTGAAGTGGTTGCTCGATGTAGAGCAGACCGGCATCGTCGAGCGCGCGCAGCGCCGCCTCGTCGCGCGGCCACTCGTAGGCCCCGTTCGCGTCTACCGTAAGCGGGACATCGCTTCCCTCGAGCCCCAGCCGCGCCGCGCGGACCGCGGCCGCGTCCCAGCCGGGGGCCACCTTGATCTTGATCCGCGCGTATCCGTGCCGCACCGCGTCATACACGGCGCGCGTCAGCTCAGCGGGATCGCGGCCGGGGGGAATGCCGAGCGCGACACCGCAGGGAACAGCGGCCGCCGGCTTCACAGCCAGCCGCTCGCCGAGCAACGCGGCGAGACCCGTGACCCGGGTGTGCGCTTCGAGATCCCACGCGGCTGTTTCGAGTCCCGCGCGCGCAAACCAGTTGCCGCGTACGCCATCCCGCACCACCGCGTCCACTGCCTCTGGCAATGAATCTTGGAAGTCCCGACCCACGACGCGCGGCAGGAGCACCCGCGTGATCAGGTCGCGCGCGCTGGACAGCGTCTCCTCGGAATAGAAGGGAAGATCGAAGGGAGGGCACTCACCGTACCCGACGTGGCCGGCGTCGTCGTGCAGCACCACGATGAGCGAGCGCCGCTCCGTCATCGTGCCGCCCGAAATGACGAAGGGCTCGATGAGCGGCAGCGTGAGCTCGAACAGCTCAGCGCGGGTGATTCGCATCAGGGAACGGCAAGAGATCCAGGAAGCACAGCTCCCCACCGCGCCGCTCGAGCTGTCCCCGCGCTTCACGTTCCAACATCACGGCAATCAGGCCATCGCGCGGGTCGAAAAGCAAGACGTGCAGCGCGCGCTGCGTCCGCGAGCCACCGGTCGCCGGATACTCCTCGAGCGGCAACTGAAAAAACGTGTGCAGCTGAACCGACGAGCAGCCGCGAACCGCATACTCGACGATCATTCGGCCGCTGTTGATGTTTCCTGTTCCGCAAAGCTCCGGGATCCCCGGGCTTGCGCCCGGGGTCAGCCGAGCCAATACCCGCCGATTGCGATCGCTCAATTCGGGTCCACCATACGCCACACCCGCCGTCGAATCGAACAGTCGATTGAACACCACGAGGGCATCCGCACGGGACGCAGCCTGCATCATCTCGAGCTGAAAGTCGTCGTCGAAGCGCGCATTCATCAATTTCATCGCAAGCCTGACCGGAGCGTGCGCGCGGATGCGCGCCGGAACTTCACGCAGCCAGCGGAGAATCTGCCCCGTTTCGTCCGACAAGTGATCACCGGCCAAGGTGGGAGAGAAGTCTTTCTCGACCAAGAGCGGCGCCTCTCCCCACGCCTCCGCCAGCGCTCGCGTCGTGAACGCATACTCGGCGTCGCGAAACGGCTCGTCGAGGCGCGGCAGGTGATACTTGACCGACGGCACCGCCAGCAATCGACCGGCGCGCGTGAGATCGCGCGCCGCCCGCACGAGCGCGACGTAGTCGTCAAACGAGCGATCCCACCCCCTGCCCTTCCACGTGACCGTCCAGCCGTCGTCGCGGCGCTCGACGTTCATCTTCGTCTCGTGAATCGCCCAGGCGGCCATCGACTGGGCCCCGGACGCGTCCTGAGCGATGACGGTTTTGAGCACTGCGAACGCGAGCCCCGCTTCGGCGTCTGTCTCGAGCTGACCCGCGTTGAGCGACAGTTGGCCGGATCCCTTCCCGATGGGATGCGGCAGCGGCTGGTCGAGATAGCGCGCCGAGAGATCGATCCGATAGGTCTCGCGTATGTGCGCGGGAAAGTCGCGCGGCAGCGCGCGCTTGAACCGCTCGAAATCCTTAGTGAGCGAAGCGCGAGAGTCTAAACTGCTCATTGGGCGCTTCCCCGGTGAGCACGAGCCGCGCTACGAGCTCGCCAACAGCCGGGCCGTGCTTGAAGCCGTGCCCCGATCCGCCGCCGACGAGCCAGGTGTTTGCCGCCTGCGGATGGTGGTCGATGATGAAGTGCTCGTCGGGAGACTCTTCGTACTGGCACACGCGTGACTCGAGCAGGGGCGCGCCCTTGAGACCCGGGAAGCGATAGGCGAGGTAGTCGCGCGCGATCTGGAGGGCGGCGGCGGTCGGGGTCCGCTCACCGGTGGTCGGATCGAACACCGGTCCGCGCGAGTCGTCCGCGACCTTGAAGCCGCGCCACTCGTTGCCGGGAATGCCGTACATGAAGCGGGTGCCGTGGTCCGCCCAGACGGGCAGCGCTTCTTCGGTGTAGCGCCGGTCACCGGAGGGCGTACCGAAGAAGAAGACTTCCTGCCGGGTCGGGCGCACACGCTCGCCTATGACATCCAGAAACAACAGACCCAGCCAGGGGCCACACGCGAACACGAAGCGATCGGCGCTGAGCGTCGTGCCGTCCGACAGCGTCACACTGGAAAGCTCGCCGCCGCGCGGCTGGATCGGCGCCTGCATCGCGAGCTGGCGGTACTCGCCACCTTCGGCGATGAATCCCTCGAGCACCGCGGCGCAGGCGCGGCGCGCCGTGAGATAGCCGCCGTCCCGTTCGAGGATCGCCCAGCGGACCTGTTCGCAATTGATTTGCGGGAAGCGGCGCGCGACCTCGGCACCTTGCAGTTCTTCGAACGTGACACGCGCGTCGCGCAGGATCGGCAGTGCCGCCTTCTCGTACTGCTCGTCGCTCTCGACCAGCCAGAGCACGCCGATGCCGTGATACAGCTGCCGGTGCCACCGCGTCTGGTGCTCTTTCCAGAGCACGAGCGCCCGCGCCGCCAGGTTTGTGTAAACCGCGCGGGGCCCGTAGGTCGCGCGAATCACGCGGGTCTCCCCGCCTGAGCTCGCGCGCGAATTCCCCGGTCCCCAGGCGTCGAGGAGGGTGACGCGGGCACCCTGGCGGCGCAGAAACAACGCCGTCCAACCGCCGAACGCCCCTGCCCCGACGACGACAACGTGGGGCTGCTTGGCTCTAGGCATCAAGCCTCCGAGCGCCAGAGCGGCGCTGGTTTTGAGGAACGCGCGGCGCGCTACCGTAGGCGCGCCTCGCGCACCACGCGCCGGACGGCGTCCCGCTCGACGGCCGGCAATGCCGGACCCCAAGGATCGTCGCAGGCGTCATCGGGAATCACGCCGTCGGCGGCGAGGGCCCAGAGCATGCGGCGAATGTAGCCTTCCATTGGATCTGTGAAGGTTGCCTGCGCAAAAGCATCCAACTGCGCGGACAGGCGCATGAAGACGCGGTCGTCTCCGTTTGCACGCGCGCTCAGGAGGGCTGCCTGAAGGTCGGTCAAGGCCGCACCCATGCCGATCAACGCTGCGCGCGCGCCCATCATCAGCGAGTAGCCAAGAAATCGGTCTTCACCCGTGATCAACAGCTTGTCGGGGTGCTGGCGCGTCACCGCCGCGATCCGTTGGAACGCCATTATTGAATCGAGCGTCGCGACCTTGATGCCCAGGACGTTGGGCAACGAGAGAATCCCGTGCAGGGTCTTGTCATCGTAGCTCACGCCTCCGGCCGCTTCATACAAATAGAATGCGATGACCGGCAGCTCCTGCGACAGCTCGTCATGATACACGATCGCGTTTTCGGGCACGGGAAACGCGAGCAACGCATCGGCGCCGCCGTGCTTCGCGTCGCGGGCCATGGTCGGTCCGTTCGCGCCGGCGACGATGACTTTTCCGGGAAGCGCGGCGCGCCACTCTTCCAGTACCACGCGCCGTTGATCGTCCACGAGATGGGGCCCCCGACCGGTGTGCGCCCACACGGCGACTCCCGCGATGGGTTGCCGCGCCATCCAGCTCGCGTAGGCGCGTTGCGCGGCGAAGTCGATTGTCGAGCCTCGAAACGGGACCGGCACCGCGGGAATCAGGCCCCACTCCAAACGCTGGCGCACGGCCGGACGGTCTGACAGTCGGACCGCCTAGGCCGAAGCGATGTGCTTCACGTTCCCCGATTCGATCGCCCGACGTTGATCGGGAGAGAGCTCGAGCAAATCGAGCTTCGCGACGCTGGTTTCCGGCAGTCGCAGCGGCTGTCCCGTGCCGAACACGAAGCGTTCGACACCGATCGTCTCGAGCAGCGTCGCGAGGTGGTCCTCGGGTGGACCCCAGAGCCAACAGATGTCCCACCAGATGCGACGCGCCTCCTCTGGTGTCGAGCCGAANTGCACTTCTTCGATGAGGGCCCGATCGGCATGAGTGACGATCAGCCGCACGTCGGCGTCGGAGCGGACCAGGGCGCGCAGCGCGGCTGCTGGGAGCTCGGCGACACGGTCGTTGGGATGGCGCTGACGACCGTCTTCAAGTCGCACCGCGAGCATCAGCGGCACGCGTGCCGTGCCGCATGCGGCCGCGAGCACACGCATATCCCCACCTGCGGGTTCGAGCCCGAGATACAACGGATCGCAGCGCACCGCCGGCGCACCGGCGTTGGCGGCGTCCGCAAGCACCTGCTCCCACTGCGCCAATCCCGGATGGACCGTCGGCACCGGCTTGAAGCGTTTCTGTGCGCGGGCGGTCTCATACAGCCATGCGTTGCCTTCCGTCGGATCGCGCCAAAACAGACTGGGCAGATGCGTGATCCACGCGACATCGATCTCGGTGCGATCGAGCGCGCGCGTGAGCGCCTCCGGCGACGTGCCGGGGACCTTGCGCCAGGGGTATGCGCCCAGGAACGCGTTGCAGTCGATCCGCATCAGTCGGAAGGAAAGGCGCCCGGTGGAAAGATGCGCGCCGCGTTCTTCCAGCGAATGGCGGCGATCTCATCCTTGGCGAGCAGGGTCTCGAGGTACCGGAGCTTTGCCCATCCCGTGTCCATCGTGATGTCGCTACCCCACAGCAGGCGGCTCACACCGACGCTCTCGAGGCATGCTTCCAGCATGCCGCCGTCCACACCGCTGCCCGAGAGATCGACGTAGACGTTCGAGACGTCACGGACCGCGCGCAATGAATGCAGCCAGTCGCCCCCGCCGCCGATGTGGGCGAGGATGAAGGCGACGTCGGGGTGACGGCGCGCCAGCGTGCAGAGCTCGACCGCGTCGGACGCTTCCTGCCCCGGCCAGTCGTGGCGACGATGCTGCCAAATGTGCTGGAGGACGGGAACGCGCCGCTCCAGCGCCAGGACGGCGATCGGATCGAGCAGCGGATCGTCCGCGCGGCGGCTCGCCGCCAGCTTGATACCGATCATGCCCGCATCGAGACACCGCACGATCTCGGCGCGGGCCTGCGCGGTGTAGTTCGGATTGACGCACACGTAGCCACGGATCGTTTCCGGGTGCGCGCGCTGGAGCGCAAGGAGTGCGTCGTTGCCGGCGGTGACGTCCCGGGGCGAGGGAAAGTAGGTGGGCGATGTGAGGCCGAAACTCCCCAGGATCGACGCCACATGGACCGTAATCCCGATCTTCCGGCCGGCGGTCAGGCGGCTTTCGTTGCGCTCGCGCCAGTCCGCGCGGGGCGTCCGCTGATGGTAAAAGTGGGCGTGGACGTCGATCAGCATTGCCACAATTTACGCCCCTTTTATCTTGGGGGTCGACCTTGAGGGGAGACCTCGATGGAGACGATGGCTAGCCGCGCGCGCTCGGTCCTGTTTGAGCCTCGCACGACGTTCAGGGAAGTCGAGTCCGAGTTTACGAAACCGGGCGCAATTTGGGGCAAATACATCCTGCCGCTCGCGGCGATCGGGCCGATTGCCGGCGCGATCGGCCGACTGGTCTTCGGCCAGCGCATCGCCTTGACCACGCTCACCAGCTCCGTCTCGATCTCGGACGCCATCACCTGGGCGATCATTTCGTATCTGCTGGCCCTGGCCGCGGTCTTCGTCTTGACCCAGGTGATCAGCCTGCTGGCCCCTGGGTTCGGCGGTCAGAAGAACGACGTGCAGGCGCTCAAAGTCGCGGCCTACGCGAGCACGCCCGTGTGGCTCGCCGGCGCCTTCAGTGTCTATGCGCGGCTGGTACTGGTTGGGGTCATCGTGTCGGCGTACTCCCTGTTCCTGCTCTACGTCGGACTGCCGATCCTGATGAAAGTCCCGCAGGACCGGTCGATGGGCTACACGGCCGTGGTGATCATCGCCGCGGTCGTGATCTTCCTGCTCGTCAGCACCTACACGCTCTTCTAAATCCCGCGCAGGGATTCGTGCAGCATGTCGAGGGTACGGTCCACCGTACCCTCGTCGTGCGCCAGGGAGACAAAATTGTAGGCGGTCCGCTTGAACAGGAGACCGCGTTGCGCCGCCCGCTGTGCCGCCGCGCGCGACAACTCTTCGGTCGCATAGTGGAGGAAACACATCTCCGCGATTCCGGCGACCGCGGTGACGACGCTCGCATGCGAGCGCTGGACTTCGTGGAGGCCGTGGAGCAGTCGCGTCCCGACGCGATGGAGATGGTCGCAGACGCCGTCGCGCGCGAACACGGTGAGCGTCGCCCGCGCCGCGGCAAGCGCTACCGCTTCAGTCGCCAGAGTCGATGAGATCCAGGTTCGACTCGCGCCGGCCATCAGGTCCGCCCGGCCTCCCACCACCGCGAGCGGGAATCCATTCGCCAGCGCCTTGCCCAATACGACGAGGTCCGGCGCGGGCTTGAGGTCGTAGCGCGCGACCGCGCCACCGATCGCGAGGCGAAACGCCGTCTTGATTTCATCGAAGATGAGGATGGCACCGGCCCGCTCGGTCTCCGCGCGCAACAGCTGCAGCCACTCGCGGGTGGGCTCGGAAACGATGACCGGCTCGACGACGACGGCGGCGAGGCGCGGCGCGCGCGCCCGAATCATCTCGCGGCTGCCCGCCACGTCGTTGAACGGCAGCTCGCCGAACAGCCCCCGCACCGCGGCCGGCACACCCTCCGTCGCACCCTGACACCAATCGAGCCAGCCGTGGTAGCCGCAGCCGAGGACCTCATCACGGCCGGTCGCGACGCGCGCCAGCCGCACAGCGGCCGCGACGGCCTCGGCGCCCGTCTTGAGGAAGCGAACCTGCTCNAGCCAGGGAATCTGTTCGCCCAGCGCTTCGGCNAGCTCTTCTTCGGCGACTGGGGGCAGCGGGCCGACCACTCCGGCGGCGATCGCGGCCTCNGCGGCACGATTGACCTCGGGATGTCCGTATCCCAGCGCCACGGCGCCAAGTGCCATGACGTAGTCGACGTACTCGCGGCCGTCCTCGTCCCACACGCGGCAGCCCGACGCCCGCACCATGCGGGCCGGCGTCCCGAACAGCGACTCGGGCCGCTTGCTACCGGTCGACGTGAAGCCCGGAACGCGCCAGTCGTTCACCGTATTTGGTCACCTCGATAGCCATCGCGCGTAGCAGTTTGATCTCGCGAGCGTCCAGTGGTGCGCGATGCGCGATCTCGCGCATCGTCCGCATCACGCCGGCCTGGTTCCTGGTCTTGAAGAACTCGATCGCCTGCAGCGCGCGGGCCACATCCATGAACAGCCGCTCGAGCTCCGCTACGTCAGCGGGCTCGGCGGAGCGACGGGGTGCCTTGAATGGACGCGAGTCCGCGCCGCGCGCGAGCGCGAGCTCGTACAGCATGATGATGACGGCGTGGGCGAGGTTCAGCGAGGCGTACGCGGGATCGCTCGGGATCGTCACGACGCGATGACACCGATCGAGGTCCTCATTGGAGAGTCCCTTGTCCTCACGGCCGAACAACAACGCGACCGGCCCTCCCCCTCCTTCCGCCAGACTCATCACTTCGATGGCAGCATCTCTGGGACGCTGGAGGTTGCGCTTGGCGGTCCGTCCGCGCGCCGTAAACCCGACGACGTGCACGCAGTCCGCCAGTGCGTCTGCGAGGCTCGGGTACGTCCGGACGCGCGCCAGTACATCCTGCGTCTGATGCGCGATCCCTTCGATGCGGTAGGCCTCGTACTCGCGGGGATTCACGAGTCGCAGATCCCGCATGCCGAAGTTCTTCATCCCACGGACGACATGCGCGATGTTGACGAGATCCTGCGGCTCGTGCAGAACGATCACGATCATCCGACGAGCTCCACAACGCCAAACCGGCCGGGATCCTGGCGATCGCCCCGGAGCCACACCCACCCACCGCCGCCGCTCCACACCAGCTGTCCCACGCGCCGCAGGCGGCCGGGCAACATTTCGTTGACGATGAGATCGAAGCGCACGCGACCACCCGCATGGGGGTACGCACCAGGTGGCCATGGAATGGCGACCGTCACGCAATACCCGGTGTCGGTGCGCCGCCACGCTCCTCGCACCTGTGCCGGGTCCGTCGCGGTGTGGTCGCGCGAGTCAGACGTCGGGCTCGCCCGCACTGTGTGACCGTCGTCATTCGGCACGATGAGGTAGCCGATGGGCGCCACACCATCCTGCCCCGCGGGACCGGAGGCTGGAGCGATATAGACCTGCAGGCCATCTGAATGGATGTCGTCCGGTTCGTTGTCGAGCTTGAGCGGTGCTGCACCCGAGGGGCGCAACACAACGTCGGGCTTGGTGACCTCGACGGCGACATACAACGCCGACTCGTCCCAGGCGGCGTGAGCAACAGCAGAAAGATCTTCCGGACCAGGATAGGCGTCCTCGCTGCGGCGATACTGATCCTCGAGTCCTAGCTCGAGCGGCTCCGACACATCGAATCCCTCAAGCGAGCCGTCCAGACGCGGCGGGCTGCTGACGCGAAACGCCGGAGCAGCAACGGGCGTCGGCGCATCGATCTCGAGCAGCGGCGAGAAAGGAAGCGTTGCCTCACGCTGGCCGCGCAGCGTGATGGAGGCGTCTCCCTCCGGTTCGATGACCCACTCCGCCGTGCCGAGGCGATGGCGTTCGACGCCCGATGTCGTCTCGACCTCGACCGTGTCGCCGCGGATCCGCACGGCTCGAATGACGGGCGCGTCCTTGTGCGTTTCGATCACGCTGACAATGCGCGCGTTGCGTCCGCGCACCCGCACCACGTAGAACAGCGCCCGGTCGTGCTGTTCCGGCAGCCCAGGTCCCTCGGCCTGCAAGAGGTCACCCTCGAAGAATAGATGTGCCGTGAACTGCGCCTGCTGCTGCGCATGGGAGAGCACCACGGCGCCGGGCACGTCCGGAATGAAGCGTTGTACGCGCGTGACGAACTCATCCGGCAGCTCGTCGTCGACCCAGCGGCCTTTTGTGTCCACGCCTCCTCGACCCGCAAGGTGCCATGGCAACTCGAGCACAGTCTCCTCTTTCGCTCCGAGCAGCGTGACGTCGACGATGTACTGCGGACCGGCGGTGACCATGCGCCGCACCGGATCGAAACGTCCACACACCCAGACCCANTCGCCACGATCATCGAAGCACTCGCAGCTCGCGTTGCCCGGCGCCTGAGATTCGCCATTCAATCGCGGAGCGTTGTGCGCCAGCGTCGACCGATACCAAAAGAGATCGTGCGCGACGTACGACCCCGTACCGGGATCGGGAAGCCAATAGACACCGTCCGCGTGCAGTGTGAGCTGCAGCCGATCGGGATGGCCATGTCCGCCGCCATACGGTCCACACTCGAGACTGACATAGCGGCCGTCGCGGCGCAGCACCGCCAGGCCTTGGCCTTCGAGCAACACGCTCTGCGGACTCCAGGACTCCTCGGCAGCCGGAAGTTCGGGCACCATCTCGAGGAGTGACCACCAGGACAATCGTGAGCGGGAAACGGGGAAGGGCTCCCGAGACCCGGGTGCGTCGTGAAGATAGGACTCCAACAACTGCAGCGTGGGCGGTTCGGCCTGCGTGTAGAGCGCTGATAGCCAGGGGAGCAGGTCGTGCGGCTGCTCGAGCCTCGCCAAACCAATTTCCCACAATTCGAGGTACGCCGGTTGGGCCAGCGACACACCGAATCGTGAGTCCTTCCGGGCCGGATAGGTGAAGTCCGGAAGCGCCGTGAGCGTCGGGGCCCGCAGCGCGGCGTGCAAACGCTCCGCGAGCCGCTGATCTGCGGTGAAATCGACGCCCGCCAGACGCGCCCAGCCGGCTCCAGTGAGCATGCCTCGCAAGGCAAAAAGATGATAGTTCTCACCCTCATACCACATCCCGTCCCGGCCATAGCCACGCAGCAAGTGCGCGATGAGTCCTGTGTCTCCTTCAATGACGCGCTGCGCCAACTCTTCGTCCTCGAACCATACGGCGACCGCGGCAAGCGCCGCATTGTTCCACGTCTGCCGGTTTGAAAACCCTTCGTCGTACTCACCGATCAGCGTCGCGGCTTCCTCGGCGACCTGGTTCACGCCCCGGGCGGTGGCGTCGTCGAGTTCGTCGGACGTGCGCAGCAACGTCGCCGCGGCGACATAATTGCATGTCCAGAGCGATTCGATGTAGGTCGAGTAAAACAGCCGGCTGGGGCCGAGGACGTTGTCGCGATTGGGATAGCGCCAATAGCGCTGGGCGTAGGCGTTGAGGATGTCGCGCGCGCGC
>JGI25385J37094_10000050_pt1 | contig 19707 bp, 20 predicted proteins | sample GraSoi013_1_40cm_FD_37094 | JGI IMG/M metagenome (IMG submission 37094) | reverse complement strand
CCCTACGCCGAGGCGAGCGCCCGAGGAGCGAGCAGCGGATGCGTAGTCGACCTACGCAGAGCAGCGCAGTGACGAGGCCGTTCGCCGCAGGCCAGGGATCGACGGCCGCAGCAGGGTGCGTAAGCGGTTCGGCTTTCTAGTGCGCTCGATGTGCCGGATCCTCTTGGTCTGCTCCGCGCTGGCGGTGGCCGCGTGCCCGGGTCGCGTCCAGTACCCGGAGTGCAAGACGGACGGGGATTGCGCGGATCACGGACAGGTCTGCATCAACGGCTTCTGCAAGGAGTGCCGCGACGACTCCAACTGCGCCTCGCACCCCGACCGGCCGGTCTGCCGCGATGCCATCTGCGTGGCGAAGCCGCAATGCGCCAGGAACGAGGAGTGCGGGCCGGGGATGAAGTGCGCCCAGGGCAGGTGCGTCCCGGAGTGCGCCGCCGACGCCGACTGCGCGGGCGGCGCCAGATGCTTGCAGGGCCGCTGCGTCGCTCCGGAGCGCTGCACCGGAGATGCGGACTGTCCGCAGGGAAAGGCCTGCGTCGACCGCGTTTGCAAGTCCCAGGAAGAGGCGAAGCGGATCGGCGATTGCAGCCTGAAACCGGTCTACTTCGGTTATGACGACGCCACGCTCTCCCCGGAGGCGCGCAAAGTGCTCGACGACCAGTTCCAGTGCCTGCGCCGCGAGCAGTTCCGCCGGCTGGTGATCGCCGGGCACACCGACGAGCGCGGGACCACCGAGTACAACCTCGCCCTCGGCGAGCGCCGCGCCGAGGCGGTCCGCCGTTACCTGGCCCAACTCGGCGCCGAGCCGGGGAAGCTCAAGGCCATCAGCTATGGGAAGGAACGGCCTGCCGACCCTGGACATGACGAAGCGGCGTGGGCGAAGAACCGCCGCGCCGAGATCGTGCCGGAGCCCTGAATGAAGAGACTGCTTCTCATCGCGCTCTGCAGCGTCGCCTGCGTCACCACGGCACAGGAGGGCGAGCAGATGCGCGCGGACATCGCGGCGCTGCGGGCGGATCTGAAGAAGGAGATGGATGCGACCTCCGCCGACCGCCAGAAGGACCAGCAGCGCGCGAAAGCGCTGCAGGACGCGCTCGACCAGCTCTCTCGCGCCGCCCGCAAGAGCGGCGCCGATCTCGCCGTGGATCTGGAAAAAGCGCAGAACGACCTCTCCTCGCTGCGCGGCCAGATCGAGGTGCTGCAGCACCGCCTCGACGCGCTGGAGAAGACCTCGCAGGAGCACCAGAAGGCGCTGGACGCGGCCACGCAGTTCGTGGCGCAGCGGCAGAAGGAGCTCGAACATCCGACGGACAAGGGCCCCCTCTACAACCTCGCCCGCCAGCGGCTCGATCAGGGGCAGCCGGCGAAGGCGCGCGAGCTGTTCCAGGACTTCATGAACCGATACCCGAAGGACGAGCTGGCGGCGAACGCGCAGTACTGGATCGGCGAGACGTATTACGCGGAGAAGAAGTGGAACGACGCCATCGTCGAGTTCCAGAAGGTGCTCAAGGAGTACAAGGGCTCGGACAAGGTCCCCGACGCGCTGCTGAAGATCGGGATGTCGTTCCAGGCGCAGGGCGATTGCGAGAACGCGCTGCTGTTCTTCGACGAGATCCTGCAAGCGCACAAAGCGGCGCCGGCGGCAAAAGCGGCCCACGACCGCGCGACCGAGTGCCGCCGCAAGAATCAGAGCCGCAAGCGGTAGCCGCGCAAGAGCCTGTCCTCGACCTTCTCCACCAGCGTCACCAGGTCGCGGCGCCGGAACTTTCCCTGCGCATGCTCCTGGAACGCCAGCGCGGAATCGACCAGGTAGCGGGTGATGAAATGCGCCGTCTGCTGCTCCAGCTCGTCGGGCAAGAGCCGCCGGTACTCCTCGCTGCGGCAGAAGCGGTCGATGAGCTCGTACTCGCGCAGCATCTCCTCGCGCGCCAGCTCGCAGGCGACGCGGTAGGTGTCCAGTTGGGGACGGCCGAGCCGGGACAGGACGTTCGCGTAGCGGGCTTCGAGATTGGCGTCGAGCCATTCCTCGATCCGCGGCGGGAAGTGGCGCAGATCGTCGACGAGCTGGTCTGCCACTTTGTCGAGGACGTAGTCCTTGAGCTCCTGCGGCTTGCGGTCGAGGATGCGATCCCAGCGTCCCATGGCGAATACTTTACGGTCCTCCCGGCAGTCCGGGGCGAGCGTAGACGACGACCTGTGGAACTTCGTCCAGGTAGAGCCCGGTCGCCGGCCGCCGCGTCCCGAACGCGTTCCAGGTCTCCGGCTCGCGGTCGCGGAACTCCCGGTGCCACTGCAGCGCGACGTAATCGGCCTGTTCCGGATCTGGCGCGTACCGGATGTCCCCGCGCAGCATCCCGACCAGCACGTACGTCCGGTAGCTCTCGACGTTCACCTCGTGGAAGTACACGCGCGCTCCGGGCGGGCAGTTGGCGTTCAGCCAGGGCAGCACGCCGGTCACGTTGTTCGACCAGTACTGCCGCTGCATGCCGAGCGTCGCCGCTCCCGGGATGCCACCCGACAGCTCCCCGTAGGCGCTGGTGCCGTAGGGGTGGACGTGGGCGATCTGCCAGGCGCCCGCGGCGAGCGTGGCGACTGCCGCCGGAACGAGCAGCCGCGGCTGCGGCGCGACCCGCGCCAGCAGGGAAGCCGCCTCGGGCGTCAGCAGGGCCACGAACGCCAGCCAGTGCTTGATGCCGCCGAAGATCGGCGTGGTGCGGAGCAGGAAGGGCAGCAGCGCGGCGCCCGCGAGGCCGAGCTCGAGCAGGCGCTGGGATTCGAGCCGGCGCCGCGCGAAGCCGGCGAGAAGCGAGATCCCGGCGGCGGCGAGCAGCGCGACGGTCGGAAGCGGCAGCACCATTGCGTCCAGCACGAGCGGGTACTCGACGGGAAAGGGCGGCGCGCGAAGGACCTGCCCGAAGTACCACCAGGCGTAATGCACGTGGTGCGTGTGGAAGGCGATCCAGTCGCGCAGGTGCCGGAGCGGATCGTGCCAGAGCAGCGGCCAGAAGACGAACAGCACGGCGGGCGAGAGCAGCAGCCACGGCAGCTTGCGCAGGCCGGCCGTCCGCTGATCGCGGGGCAGCAGGAGCGCATGGACGAGCAGCACCGGCGGCAGGAACCAGGCGTTGTGCTTGACCGCCAGCGCGAGGCCGTAGGTCGTGGCCAGCCGCGGCCCGGTGCCGCGCAGCCAGGCCAGGCCGACGCCCGTCCACATCGCGCAGATGGGAACGTCGAAGCAGGCGAGGTGCCCGTGGAAGAACGTCCGCTCCGCGCACCAGAACAGGAGCGGTGCGAGCACGCCGGCGGCGCGCGACCGCGACAGCCCGAGCAGGCAGAGCCAGTAGCTGAGCAGCCCGGCGAAGGCGAACGCCGGCAGCCTCCACGCCAGAGCGTCCGGCAGCACTCGCAGCCAGGTCGTGAATATCAGGTGTGACACCGCGAACAGGAGCTTGGTCAGGCCGGGGTGCTCGAAATTGTAGGCCCAGTACTGCTCCGTCTCCGCCACGGCCTGCAGCGGCGCATGCAACAGCAGCCGGAGCCAGGCCTCGTAGCGCTGTGCCGCCGCGAAGTAATAGCCCTCGTCGCGCACGAAGCCGACCGGCGCCTGCGTCACCGCCAGCGCGGCCGCGGTGAGAAACCCGAGCGCTCGCGCCAGCGCCTTGTCCGTCATCGCGTCGTCCANGCCTGCAGGCAGAGCTGGCGGGCCCGATCGGACGAGGAAACGGCGAAGAGGAATTCGCGCTCGGCGGCCCCGCTCGGGATCGCGACGTCCAGACGCCGCCAGCCGGTGCCGTCGCGCACCGTGCGCGCGACCTCGAGGATACCGAGGGGGGCGCCGTCGGCGAAGACCTGCACCGCGATCGGCGGCCGATCGGCGTCGTAGGCCCGCTCGCCGATGATGCCGGCGCGCAGGTGGAGCGCCGTGCCCGCCGTGCCTCGCGCCGCGAAGCGGCCGCCGGGAGGAACGCGCAGGCAACGGCGCGCGACGTAGTCGACCTCATGCTCCTCGGACGAGCGGGTGAGGTCGGCCGCGAGCGCGGCCGCGTGCAGGTCCCACGCCTGCAGCGCGAGCGCGCCGAAGCGCTGCACTTCTCCCGCCGCGGTGGCGCCACGGGCGCGCAGGGCCGGATCGGGAGTGCGGAAGAACGGCGTGCGCGGGAGCGAGAGCACCCAGAGCCGCCGCACCTCCAGGTAGTCCGCGTGCTCGAGGTCCTCCTCGGCGAGCACCGGCGCCGCGTCGACGAACAGCCGGACACGTTCCGCCCAGACCGGCCAGATCTGGACGGCGTCGCCCGGTCGCGCCCGTGAGCGCAGCGATCCCGCAGCTTCCGCCCAGTCCGCGTCGGACGGCAGGCGAAAGCCCATCGTCAGATCGAACAGGAGCGACCCCGCGCCGAGCGCGATCAGCGCGACGAAGGCCGCCCTATGAAGAACCAAGCTTGATCTTCCGCTCGCTCTTCTCGCGATCGAAGAGACAGAGCGCGACTTCCGGGTAGGCGGCGAAGCCGGGCGACCATCCGGGGTGCATGGCGCAGCGCGTATCGAAGCAATGGTGCAGGTCCCAGAGGTGGCCGACGTAATGGGCCGCCCGCTTGGCGAGGCCGACCTCGAGGGGCAGGCCCTTGTCGGAAAGACCGTGCGCGGTTACGAGCGCCTTGCCTCCGCCGTACTGCGCGTACCCGTCGACGGGCCCGCGCCCCATCGGACCCGGCGGCGCCGTCAGCGGTTCGTTGGTGAGATAGACGATCTTGTCGTCGGCGTAGAGCGTGACGTCATCGTCCATCTCGTCGACGACTTTGACGGCGTCGTAGGCGGACTGCTCGTCGTCGAGCGCGTCCGCCGGGATCTCGCCTTCCCCTTCCAGCTCGCAGCCCATGCCGTACGCCGCGTGGAGCCGCCGGGTGACGAAATCGATCACGTCGGGCGGGAACTCCGAGAGCGTGACGATCCGGATCATCGCTTTCCCTTCGCTTTCGCCTTGCCGGCGGGCTTCTTCGGGATGGCCTTCTTCGCAGCCGGAGCGGATTTTCTCGCAGCAGCCGCTTTTTTCACCGGGGCGGCCTTCTTCGCGGCCGCGGGCCTGGCCTTCTTCGCCAAAGCGGGTTTGGGCGGCCTGTGGGGAGACTTCGACTTTTCCTTGTCGGCCGCCGCTTTGTGTGCTGCGGGCGGCGCGGGCTGCTCCTCTTCCTCGTCCGGCTCCTTCGCCGCTGGGGCGACCGCTTCCTCGGTGCCGCCCAACTCCTCGTCCTCGAGGCCGAGATCGTCGTCCTCGGCGGCGGGCCGCGCGGGCGAGGGCGGACCGAGCGTCGCCGGAGGCAGCGGTCTTCCCTTGCGCGTCATGCCGGGAGGCGGCCAGAGCGCATAGTCGAGATTGTCCTCGGCCACGTGCAGCGGGATGTTCATCGCCGCCGCGATCTCGCCGACGAGCAGGTGGCGCGCGTTGTCGTACAGCTCGCGCTCCTTCTGCGGCAGCGGCCGCACGCGCGAGAGCGCGTGTAGCCCCTTCAGGACCTCCACCGTGCCGAAGAGCCCGCCGCCGCTCATCCGGTCGGCGTTCTCGCGGTGGCGCACCTTCCAGTCCAGCTGTGGATCCGTGTTCGGAATCGCCAGCTCGTCGAAGACCCGCTCGATGGCGGCGACGTCGGCGACCTTGCGCAGCCCGATCCCCATCAACTTGCCCTTGGGCACCATCACGGTCGCGCCGTCCTCCTCGCGCGACAGCGTCACCACTTCCCAGTTCTGTCCGGCGATCTGCTTGGTCTCCACCCCCGTGATCCGGCAGATTCCCTGGTTCGGATACACGACGCGGTCGCCGATGTGCAGGCTGCCGTCGCCGATCACCGGCTCGTGGGTCTTGGTCGCCATGTCCGGTCCTCGCTACCGCACGCCAGCACACCGCGCAAGGCGGGCAGAGGTCCTTGCGCACCGCCGGACCCTTGCACTCCGGCACGAGGATGCACAATTGAATTGCGCAGGGCGTCAAAAAGGGTACGGCCCACGATGCGCTGCATCAGGGAGGACTGCATGGCTGAGCAGGCGCACGATCTCGCCCCCGCTGCAGAGCTGCCCGACCGCGGCGGCTCGTTTCTCTTCCAGCCGGTCGGGGCGCGTCAGTTCGTGACGCCCGAGCAATTCTCCGCCGAGCAGCGCCAGTTCTTCCGCACCGGGGTGGAGTTCGCGCGCACCGAGGTCGTCCAGCAGAGGGAGCGCTTCGCGGACCAGGACTACCGGGTCCTCCGGGATCTGATCGCCAAGGCAGGCGAGCTCGGCCTGCTCGGCGTCGACGTCGGCGAGGAGTTCGGCGGGCTCGGCCTCGACAAGGTCACCTCCATGCTGGTGGCGGAGTCGCAGGCCGTCGACGGGTCGTGGGCAACCACGTTCGGCGCGCACACCGGCATCGGCACGCTGCCCATCGCGTTCTTCGGGACGCCCGCGCAGAAGGCGCGATACCTCCCGGACCTGGCGGCGGGGCGGAAGGTGGCGGCGTACGCGTTGAGCGAGGCGGGCAGCGGCTCGGATGCGCTCGGCGCGAAGACGGTGGCGCGCCTCTCGGAGGACGGAACGCACTATCTCGTCAACGGCGGGAAGATGTGGATCACCAACGGCGGCTTCGCCGATGTGTACGTGGTTTTCCTCAAGGTTGACGGGCAGAGATTCACCGCGTTCATCGTCGAGCGTGGCACGGCCGGGTTCACGACCGGCCGCGAGGAGCACAAACTGGGGCTGCGCGGCAGCTCGACGACGTCGCTGATCTTCGAGGACGCGAAGATCCCGTCGCCGAACGTGCTCGGCGAGATCGGCAAAGGCCACAAGATCGCCTTCAACATCCTCAACGTCGGGCGGCTGAAGCTGGCCGCGTTCGCCGTCGGCGGCATGAAGTGGTCGCTCCGCTGCGGCGTCGACTACGCGGCGCAGCGCAAGCAGTTCGGCAAGGCCATCGCGCAGTTCGGGTTGATCCGCGAGAAGATCGCCCGGGCCGCCGCGCAGATCTACGCGAGCGAGAGCATGACGTACCGGGCCGCCGGCGCCATCGACGAGGCGATCGGCGGCCGCAGCGACCCGAGCGACGTGATGGCCGCGATCGAGGAGTACGCCATCGAAGCGAGCATCATGAAGGTGGCGAGCTCGGAATGGATGTTCCAGATCATCGACGACATGCTGCAGATCCACGGCGGGAATGGCTTCGTCAGCGATTATCCCATCGAGCGCGCCTACCGCGACAACCGCGTGAACCGCATCTTCGAGGGCACCAACGAGATCAACCGGCTCTTGATCCCGGGGATGATCTTCAAGCGCGCGATGAAGGGCGAGATGCCGCTGATGGAGGCGGTGACGCGCCTCGAGCAGGAGCTGGCGGACCCGCGCCATTTTCCGGCGCCGATGGGCAGGCTCGCCCCCGAACGGCGGGGCGCGGAGATGGCCAAGCGCCAGTTCCTCTTCGCCGCGAAGTCGGCGGCGACGCTCGGGCCGGCTCTCGAGCAGCGGCAGGAGGTCCTCGCGGCGCTCGCCGACAGCGCCATCGAGGTCTACGCGATGGACTCCATCCTCGGGCGGACGCTGGTGACCGACGACAGGGTCGAGCTGCGCGACGCGCTCTGCCGCTATTTCTGCATGGAGAGCCGCGAGCGCGTCTTCCAACGGGCGCGCACGGCGCTTTGTGCGGTGGTGCCTCCCGAGGAGGTGGAAGCGCAGCTGGAGCAACTCGGGAGCCTGCACAGGTACACGCCAGTGAACAGTGCGGAGGTGCGGGAGGGGATCGTGCCTGCCGTGCTGGAGGCGGGCGGTTACCCGCTGGCTTACGCGTAGAACGTGCCCAAGGCACAGTTCCGCGCACTCGCGTGCGCGGGCGCAAGGTACAGTTCCGCGCACTCGCGTGCGCGGCGCACGCTCCCATCTCCTCCCACCCATGCACAGCTTTCATGCCAGGGGCTGTTGGGCTGTCTCGGGCGAGGGGGGCGGTGTGCGGAACTCGGAGCTGGGACGAACGGGAGCGGTCCGGCCACTCTGGTCGGAAGCGGACACTCTGCGCGAGCGCATCGCCGAGGCCGACTCGCTCTACGGATTCTTCTCCTTCGATACCGCGCTCACGCAACGCGCGTCGCACGGGCACCTGAGGACCAATCCCGCGGCGCGGGCGGCGCTCATCCGCCTCTGCGCGGCGACGAGAACGCGCGGGGCCGTGCTCTCNGCGCGCAAGGTGGAGACGCTGNAGCGCCGGCTGCGGCTGCACCGCCTGGCTTACGTCGGAGTGCACGGGACCGACGTGCAGGCATATGGCCTGCGCATGGTGACCGAGCCGGACCTCGAGGTGGCGGAGCAGGCCGTGCAGAAGCTGCGGCGCGCATGTTCCCGGCTACAGGTCCTGCAGGCGCCGGGCATCGCCGTCGAGGATCGGACCTGGTCGCTCGTGCTGCACCTCAGGCACGCGGAGCCGCCGGCGCGGATCGCCGCCGCCGAGGGGTTCGGCAAGCTGGTGGCGGCCGAAGAGCTCGAGCTGCGCGGTGCAGACGATTCCCTCGAAGCGGTGCCGCCGGGAGCCGCGATGTGGCGCGCGGTCCTCGGGCTGCTCGCCGGCATGCGCGGGGCGCTCCCGGTCTACGTCGGCGCCGGCGAGGCGCACGAGGAAGCGTTCGAGATCCTCAACCGGAGGAGCGCCATCACCGTTCACGTCGGTGCTCCGCCGCGGGCGGGTTCGAACGCGCGCTGGCTGGTCGCGGATACCGACGAGGTGATCCGGTTGATCCATTGGCTCGCGGACGCGCGCAGGCGCGCCTGAGGGCGCAACTGCAGGCCGTTCCAAGCANCCCTCGTATGGCAAGGGCGCATGCTAGATGTCCTGCATGCGCCTCGATCCGCATAGCTACACGGACAGCGGTCAGCCGCAGACGCGAGACATCGACCTGGCGCTGCGCGCCGATTTCCAGCATCGCATGCTCGAAGGCGAGATCACGCTGCGCTTCCGCGAGCCCGGCGGCGGCGCGATCGACCTCGACAGCAGGGAGCTGCGAATCGACGCAGTGGCGGCGCTCGACGGCGCCCTGCTGCGCTACGAGCTCGCGGCGGCCGAGCCCATCCTCGGGGCGCGACTGCGCGTGACGCTGCCGGCAGGTGCGCGAGGCTTGCGCATCCGGTACCGCACTTCGCCCACGGCGAGCGCGCTGCAATGGCTCGAGCCGTCGCAGACCGCGGGCAAGGAGCCATTCCTGTTTTCGCAGTGCCAGCCCATCCACGCCCGTTCGCTTGCGCCGCTGCAGGACACGCCGCGCATCCGGATCACGGTGGGCCGCGCCCGGTTCAAGGTGCCTTCGCGGCTGCGCACGTTGATGGCTGCGGCCGCCAAGGGCCGCGAGGATGCCGGCGGCAGCGAAGCGGTGGACCTCTTCGAGATGCCCCAGCCGATCCCGCCCTACCTGCTCGCGTTCGCGGTCGGCGACCTGGAGCGGCGCGAGCTGTCGGCGCGGGCGGCCGTCTGGTCGGAGCGCGCGGTCGTGGACGCGGCGGCGTACGAGTTCGCCGAGGCCGAGGAGATGATCCGCGCGGCGGAGAAGCTGTTCGGTCCCTACGAGTGGGACCGCTACGACATCCTGGTGATGCCGCCGAGCTTTCCCTATGGCGGCATGGAGAACCCGCGGCTCACCTTCGTCACCCCTTCGGTCCTCGTAGGCGACCGATCGCTGGTGAGCGTGATCGCGCACGAGGCCGCGCACGCCTGGACGGGCAATCTCGTCACCAACGCGAACGCGAACCACTTCTGGCTCAACGAGGGTTTCACCGTCTACGCCGAGCGGCGGATCCTCGAGGCGCTCGAGGGCCGCGAATCGGCGGAGCTTCACGCCGCGGCCGGGTGGCACGACCTTCAGGTAACGTTGGAGCGCTTCGCCGCCCGCCCGCAGCTCACCTGCCTGCGCACCGATCTGCGTGGGATTGATCCGGACGAAGCCTACTCCTCGGTCCCGTACGAGAAGGGATACCTGCTGCTGCGCAAGCTGGAGGAGACGGTGGGGCGCCCCGCCTGGGACGCCTTCCTGCGCTCCTACCTCGGCCGGTTCCGCTTCCAGAGCATCACGACGGATCAATTCCTCGAGTTCCTCGAGACGGAGCTTCCCGGAGTCGCTGCCCGGGCGGGGGCGCTGGAGTACATCGACGGGCCGGGAGTGCCCGCGGATGCGCCGCGGTCGCGCTCCCCGCGTCTCGATCAGCTCCGCCGCGGCGAGGTCGAGCCGCGCAACCCGACCGAGCTGCTCGTCGTCCTCCAGTCGACGCCGGCCGACGCGGCGAAGCTGCGCGAGCTCGACGCCAGGTGGGGTCTCTCGCAGCGGCGCAGCCTCGAGCTGCGGCACAATTTCGTCCTCCTGCAGATCCGCGCGGGCATGCCCGGGGCCGTGGATGCCGCCCGCCGCGTCCTGCTGGAGACGGGCCGCATGCGCTACCTGCGGCCGCTCTACACCGAGCTCGCCCGCCGCGATCCCGCTGAGGCCCGCCACATCTACGAAGAGGCGCGCGCCGGGTACCACAGCATCGCCCGCACCGTCGTGGAAGCCCTGTTGAAGGAACAGGGCGCCTAGCCGCTCCCGCGCCGAAGGCGCGGGTATGCGGCTATTGTTTTGAGGCTGTACAGATTACGAGATGCGCTCCAACGGAGGGCCCATGCGCTCCTTCTTCTTCGCAGCTTTCGCCTTGTCCGCGGCTGCAGCATCCGCAGCCGGCAAACACCATGTCCTCAAGGCCACTCCCGAGACCGTGCAGTGGGGCTGGCTGGATCCGAAAGAGCCGCCCAAGCTGACCATCGGGTCCGGCGACACCGTCTCCGTCGAGACCCTGCTGCACGCCAGGGATCAGATCACCACCGGCGTTCCGATGGAGAAGATCTGATGAAGGCATTCACCAATGCGCTGAACGAAACGGTGGACTTCCTCGTCACCAAGGGCCTCGACCGCTACGAGGCGTACTCGCTCGCCTCGCTGACGGCGGACTGCCGCGTAAGCCAGGTCGTCGACGTGCGCAAAGGAGTGCACTGCATGGTGCCGAAGTCGATCTTCACGCCGACCCACACGGCCAAGCACGAAAAGTAGGGCCAGGCTCTCCTACATTGGATCACAGCCAAGGCGTCGCCTACCCTAGCTGCAGAGGGTAGGAGACGACTGAACCACTAGAGATTTGGCTGATTTTTTGTTCAGGGGGAGGTTGCTTGACAGCCCGCCGGACCTGGCCGAGTCTGCGCCGAGTGGATCGAAGTGGCATGAAGTGGAATGCCACTGCAAGGAGAGGGATCGGGCCAGATGTTTTCCGGCGTCTTCCAGCACTCGATCGACGCCAAGGGGCGCACCAGCCTCCCGGCGCACTTTCGCGAGCTGCTTTCCGCGCAGGGCGCGGACAAGCTCTTCATCACCCCGGACCTGATCGATCCCTGCCTCGTNGCTTTCGCTCCCTCGGCCTGGGAGCGGCTGGCGGAGAAGGTCGCCGCGAAGTCGATGTTCGATCGCGACATCCGGCTCCTCTCGCGCGCCTTCATCGCCCCCGCCCAGGAATGCCCGGTCGACAAGCTGGGGCGCATCCTCATCCCGCCCAGTCTGCGCGAGCACGCCGGCCTGGTCGAGGAAATCACCTGGGCGGGCACGGTGGAGCGGATCGAGATCTGGACGCCGCAGCGATGGGCCGAGGTGCAGAAGACGGCGCGCGCACAGGAGACGCCGCAGGACCTGGCGAGGCGGCTGAGCGAGCTTCTGTAAAAGGAGAGGGCATCGACGATGGCGGACAAGTCTTCGCGAAGCGGTGCGGTCCTGGCGCTCAAGCCGGCGTCGGTCCCGCGGGTCGCGCGNTGGGAGGACAGCGTCGCGACGGTAGCGGTGCGCGGNGANCTCGATCGCGAGGCGCTCTGGGGCGTCGACTACTCCGTCGGTCGGGCCGCGGCGGAAGCGGGCCGCATCGTCCTCGATCTGCGCGAGGTGAGCCACCTCGACTGCTCGGGCGTGCCCCAGCTCGTCGCGCGCCGGCGCGAGTTGCTCGCCCGCGGCGGCGATCTGCTGATCGCCGTGCGCAACCCGTACATCGCGAAGATCCTCAAGGCCGCCGGAGGACCCGACCTCGTCTTGCTCCGCTCGGTGGAGGAGGGGCTCGTCGCTGCTCCGGCGGCGCGGCTGCGTGCGCTGCGCAAATGAACGGATTCGCCCACCAGCCCGTGCTGCGCCGCGAAACGGCCTCGCTGCTCGCCGCCGCTCCCGGGAAGGTCATCCTCGACGGGACCCTCGGCGGCGGCGGGCACGCGGAGGCGCTGCTCGACGCCGGAGCGCGGGTGGTGGGCATCGATCAGGATCCCGTGGCGGTCGCGGCGGCGCGCGCGCGCCTCTCGGGGCGAGACATCGTCGTGGCGCACGGCAACTTCCGCGATGCCCGCGCGCTGCTCGATCAGCTCGGCGTCTCCGAGGTGGACGGCGCGCTCGTCGATCTGGGCGTCTCCTCGCCGCAGCTCGACGACCCCTCGCGCGGCTTCTCCTTCCGCGCCGGCGGACCGCTCGACATGAGGATGGATCCGACGCGGGGACGGCCCCTGCGCGAGCGTCTCGACGAGTGGGACGAGAAGGCCCTGGCGCGGATCCTCGGGTCGCTCGGCGAGGAGCGTTTCGCGCGACCGATCGCGCGCGCCATCCACGCCGCGTGGATCGGCGATGGGATCGCGGACACGCGCGAGCTGGCCGAGATCGTTTCCGCCGCGATCCCGCGCAAGGCCTGGCCGCGCGACATCCATCCGGCGACTCGCGCCTTCCAGGCGCTGCGGATCGCGGTCAACGACGAGCTGGGAGCGCTCGGCGACTGGCTGGCGCAGCTTCCGCGGATGGTGGCGCGCGGCGGCCGCGCGGCGGCGATCTCCTTTCATTCGCTCGAGGATCGGATGGTGAAGCAGGGCTTCGCCAGGCTGGCGACGGGCTGCGTCTGTCCCCCCAGGCTCCCGGTCTGCGCCTGCGGGCGGACGGCGCAATGGAAGGTCCTGACGAAGAAGCCGGTGGGGGCCGCGGAGGAGGAGATCTCGGCCAACCCGCGGGCGCGGAGCGCGCGGTTGCGCGCGGTGGAGCGGCTCTCATGAGGCATGGGCGCAGCGCCGTGCGGCGGAACATCGAGCGCCGGGCCCTGCACGACTTCGCGGCGGTCACGCTCTCTTGCCTCCTCATCGCCGTCGCGATGCTGTTGCACGCGTGGGTCCGGACGCGCGTGACGGAGCGCGGATACGCGCTCGCCCGGCTCTCTGCGGAGTACCGCGAGCTGGTGCGGGAACACGAGAGGCTCCAGATCGCAGCCGCGGAGCTGAAGAGCCCGCAGCGGATCGAGGAGCTGGCGCGCACCCGCTTGAACATGGCGCCGCCCCCGGTCGACCGCGTCGTCGTCCTGGTCGGGGGAGCCGTCCGGCCTTCGGTCCTGACCGCATCGAGGTGAATCGGTCGTGAGACGCTTCTGCGCACCGCAGCGGGACGGCAAGTGGATGCGCCTTCGCGCCTTCCTGCTCGGGGCCGCCCTGCTGGCGCTGTTCGGAGTCGTGCTCCTGCGTGCCGCCAAGGTCCAGCTCCTCGACCGGTCGAGGCTGGCGAGGCTGCAGCGAGACCAGACCCGCAGGGAGCTGGAGTGGGCGCCGCGCCGGGGAATGATCGTCGATCGCCGTGGAGAGCCGCTGGCGGTGACCCAGGACGTCGACTCGGTGTTTGCCGATCCTTCGGCATTCGAGACGCCGCGCGCGCGCCAGGTGGCGGCCGCCCGGATCGCGGGAGCGCTGCGCCTCGATCGCGCCAGGGTCCTGGAGAAGCTGGCGCAGCCCGATCGGCGGTTCGTCTGGATCAAGCGGCGCATCGACGAAGGTTCGGCACGGCGTGTCCGGGCGCTGGCCATCGACGGGATCGAGCTGGTCAAGGAGCCGAAGCGCTTCTATCCCCAGCGCGAGCTCGCCGGCCACGTGCTCGGATTCGTGGGCGACGAGAGCGGCCAGGAGGGGCTCGAGCGCGAGCTCGAGCAGCACTTGCGCGGGCGGAGCGTGCAGGTCCAGGCGACGCGGGATGCGCGTGGGACCATGGTCCTCGAGCACGGCGCGCCCGACCCCGCCGACCTGACCGGGGCCACGGTCACGCTCACCCTGGACAGCGCGATCGAGCTCGCTGCCGAGAGGGAGCTGGCCAGGGCAGTGAAGGCTTCCGGGGCGATCGGAGGCTGGGCGGTGGTGCTCGACGTGAATACGGGCGCCGTGCTCGCGCTCGCGGGGAATCCCGCGTTCGATGCGAACAAGCCAGGACGCGACCCGATGGTCTGGCGCGATCGCGCGGTCCAGGACCAGCTCGAGCCCGGCTCGACCATCAAGAGCTTCGTGGTCGCCCGCGCGCTCGAGGAGGGCGTGCTCCCCCCGGACGAGCTGCTCTATTGCGAGCACGGCGTCTGGAGGCATGCCGGCAGGAAGATCCACGACACCCATCCGGTGGACTGGGCGACGCCGGCGACGATCCTGCGGGAATCCTCGAACATCTGCGCGGCCAAGATCGGCGAGAAGCTCGGCAGGCAGAAATTGGTCGAGGGCCTGCGCGCGTTCGGGTTCGGGGAAAGGACCGGGGTAGGCCTTCCGGGCGAGGCGCGTGGCGCGCTGGCGGATCCACGACGGATGCCTCAGATCGCTCTGTCGACCACTGCGTTCGGCCAGGGCATGAGCGCGACCGCGATGCAGACGGTGGCGGCGATGGCGGCCATCGCCAACGGGGGAGTGCTGCTCAGGCCTTTCCTCGTGCAGAAGGTCGTTGCCGCCGACGGGACGACTCTGCTCTCCCGCGGGCGCGAGGAAGTGCGCCGCGTCCTGAAGGAAGACACCGCGCGCGAGCTGACGGCCATGCTGGAGGAGGTGGTGGAGAAGGGCACCGGCACGCGAGCCGCGCTCCTCGGCCACCGCGTCGCGGGCAAGACGGGGACGGCGCAAAAGGTCGATCCGATCCGGGGCGGCTACAGCGACAAGCGGCTCTCGAGCTTCCTCGGATTCGCGCCGGCGGACGCGCCCAGGATCGCCATCCTGGTGGTCATCGATGAGCCCGAAGGAAAGGGCGTGGAGGTGGCCGGCGGCACCGTGGCGGCGCCGGCGTGGGGCGCCATCGCACACGAGGCCCTGCGCCAGCTCGACGTCATGCCCGAGCAGGCGAAAGAGAGCGCACCCGTCCTGGTCTCGTCCGTGGGCCCCGGCGTGGCGGACGATGCAGCGCGCGAGGCGACGGCGGAGTTGCCGATCCGGCCGGGTCAGGCGCGCGTTCCGGACGTCTCCGGCCTCGGTGCGCGCTCGGCGATGCGCCGGCTTGCGCAGTCGTCCCTGGAGCCGGAGCTCCGCGGCAGCGGCCGGGCGGTCGCGCAGTCCCCGCGCGCCGGGGCCATTGTCAAGCGGGGTGCAAGGGTGAAGGTCACTCTGGCGCCGCCGGGGTAGCCGTCGTATTCGGGAGGATGGGGAGAGAGCGCAGGTTATGACATGCGCTCTAGGACCGGGTGTTGGAGGAATCGTGTTGCTGCAGGATCTGTTCGCGGGCGTGGACGCTGAAGTGCCGGCTGGAGCGGCAGGAGTGGACGTGCGCGCGCTCGCCGTCGATTCGCGGCGGGTAGGGCCCGGCGCGCTCTTCGCCGCGCTCGCGGGCGTGAACGCCGACGGGGCGGACTTCGCGGTCCAGGCCGTGGAGCACGGTGCGGCGGCGGTGCTCGCGGCCCGCCCGCTCCGGCTGAAGGCACCGGTCGTGGTCGCCAGCGATCCGCGCCGCGCATTCTCGCTCGCCGCCGCCCGCTTCCACGGAGAGCCGTCGCGGCGCCTCTCGCTCTTCGGTGTGACGGGCACGAACGGCAAGACCACCACGGCGTACCTGATCGAGCAGATCTCCGCCGCCCGCGGAGTGGCGACGGGCTTGATCGGCACCGTCGAGTCGCGCTGGCCGGGCGGTCGGATTCCGGCGACGCACACCACGCCCGAATCGCACGAGTTGCAGGAGCTGCTGCGGCGGATGGCGGAGGCCGGCGCGCAGGTGGTCGCGATGGAGGTGTCGAGCCATGCCCTCAGCCAGGAGCGCGCCGCGGGCTGCGTCTTCTCGGGCGCGGCATTCACCAACCTGACGCGCGATCACCTGGACTACCACGGCTCGCTCGACGCGTACTTCGACGCGAAGGCGAAGCTGTTTCGCGAGCTGCTTCCCCGCGGGGTCCCGGCGGTGCTCAACCTCGACGACGCGCGCGTCGCGGCGCTGGCCGGTGAGCTGCCCTTCGCCCTCGGGTTCACCGTTCGTGCCGCCGCCGGCGCCGCGCTGTTTGCGGAGCGGGTGCGCAGCGATCTGCGTGGAGTCCGCTTCCGGCTGCGCACGGCGGCGCCGCTCGACGTCGCGCTGGCGGAAGTGGAGAGCCCGCTGATCGGGGCGCACAACGTGGAGAACCTGCTCGCGGCCATCGGCGTGCTGGCCGGAAGCGGCGTTCCTTTGCGCGACGTCGTGCGCGTGATTCCGGAATGCCCCGGCGCGCCCGGACGGCTCGAGCGGGTGCCGGATCGTGAAGGCCGCGTGGTCCTCGTCGATTACGCGCACACCGACGACGCGCTCGCCCGCGTCCTCGATGCCCTGCGACAGGCCGCGGCGCCGCGGATCGTCTGCGTCTTCGGCTGCGGAGGCGATCGCGACCGCGGCAAACGCCCGCTGATGGGGGAAGCGGCCGGCGGGCGCGCCGATCTGGTCGTCGCGACCAGCGACAACCCGCGCACGGAGGACCCGCTGGCGATTCTCGCCGCGATCGAGCCCGGCCTCGTGCGCAGCGGGAAGGCCAAGCTCGATCCCCGGCACGCGCGCATGGGCCTCGACGGATACTGCGTGGTGCCCGATCGCCGCGAGGCCATCGCGCTCGCGTTGCGCTGCGCGCGGCCCGGCGACGCCGTCCTTCTGGCGGGGAGGGGGCACGAGGACTACCAGATCGTCGGAAACGAGAAGCGGCCCTTCGACGATCGGCTGGAGGCGCGCCGCGCCCTCGAGGAGATCTCGCGTTGAGCGCGCGCTTCACGGCCGAGCAGGTCGCCTGGACGGCAGGAGCGCGGATCGCCGTGCCCGGAGGGCCTTTCCAGGGCGTCTTCACCGACTCGCGAGCACCGGTGAAGCGCGGGCTCTTCGTGGCGCTGCGCGGGGCGAACTTCGACGGCAGCGATTTCGTCGCCCAGGCGGTGCAGGGCGGCGCTGCGGGCGCGCTGGTGCCAGCCGACGCGATCGAGAAGGTGAGGCCGCAGGCGGCGCGGGCCGCGCTGTTGACCACCCCTGACACCGGGCGCGCGCTGGGCAATCTCGCGGCGGCCTGGCGGCGGCAGCTGACCGGGCTCGAGCTCGTCTGCATCACCGGTTCCACCGGAAAAACCAGCACGAAGGAGCTGATCGCGGAGGTGCTCGCGGCCGCGGGTCCCACGCTGAAGACCGAAGGCAACCTGAACAACGAAATCGGAGTTCCCCTGACGTTGCTGAGACTCTCGGAACAGCACCGGTATGCCGCCATCGAGTGCGGGATGAACCACCTCGGCGAGATCGCGCGGCTCGCGCAATGGGCCGATCCGGACGTCGGGCTGGTGACCAACATCACCCCCGTGCACCTCGAGGGATGCGGCTCCATCGAGGGCGTCGCGCACGCCAAGGGTGAGCTCTTCCATGCGCTGCGCGACTCCGCCACCGCGGTTGCGAACGCGGACGATGCCCGGGTGCTCGCGCAGGCCCGGTTGTCGCGGCGCAAGCTGGTGACCTTCGGCGCTGCTTTCGGCAGCGACGTCCGCTTGATCTCCGCCCACCACGGCGGCCCGGGTCTGCGCGTCGAGCTGGAGCTCGGCGGCGCGCGGCTCATGGCGGAGCTGAAGCTGATCGGGACGCACAACGGCTACAACGCCGCCGCGGCAGCGGCCGTAGGCATGGCCCTCGGCCTCGGCCCGGAGATCATCCTGCGCGGGCTCGCGAACGCCACCACGCCGGGGCGGCGGATGCGCCCGGTGAAGATGCCCAATGGCGCGCTGCTCATCGACGATTGCTACAACGCGAATCCCGCCAGCACCAAGGCGGCGCTGCTAACGCTGACCCACCTGGTGCGCGGAAAGGGACGGGCCATCGCGGTCCTCGGGGACATGCTGGAGCTCGGCCATACCGAGCTCGATCTGCACCGCGATGTCGGCAGGTTCGCCGCGGGAGCGGGGCTCTCGCTGCTGGTCTGCTTCGGGGAGCGTGCGAAAGCGCTCGGCGAGGGCGCGCAGGAAGCAGGGCTGCCGGCGGAGTCCATCGAGTCGACCGCGGACCCGGCGGAAGCCGTGCGCCTCGTGCAGGCGCGGGTCCGGCCAGAGGACGTGGTGCTGGTCAAGGGATCGCGCGGGATGAAGATGGAGCGCGTGAGCGACGCGCTCGCGGAAGAAACCGGCGCCGCCGGCGAGGGACAGAAGGCGAATCCGACGGGAGGGACGTGATGCTCTACAACCTCCTGTTCCCCTTCTCTGACCGCGTCCCGCTCTTCAACGTCCTGCGGTACCCGTCGTTCCGCATGCTGATGGCGGGGCTGGTCTCCCTGATGATCGGGCTCTTCCTCGGACCGAGCTACATCGACGCGCTGCGCAGGCTGCAGCACGGTGCGAGCAGCGTGCGCGAGGACACGCCGGAGGCGCATCAACGGAAGATCGGCACCCCTTCGATGGGAGGCGGCCTGATCCTCTGGGCGATGCTGGTGGGAACGCTGCTCTTCGCCGACCTGACGAACCGCCTGGTGTGGGCCGCGCTGATCATCACGCTCGGGTTCGGCGCCATCGGATTCGCCGACGACTGGCTCAAGTTCAGCAAGCGCAATTCCAAGGGGCTCGCCGGACGCAAGAAGCTCCTCTGGCAGACGATCGTCTTCGTCCTGGTGGTGGCGGTCTTCTTCGTCGACTGGAAGCACGGCTCCCTCTACCTGGACACCCGGCTCGCCATCCCCTTCGTGAAGGTGAAGGCGTTCAATCCCGTNCTGCCCTGGTGGATCTACCTGCCGTTCGCCTTCATCGTCATCGTCGGGACGTCGAACGCGGTGAACCTGACCGACGGTCTCGACGGTCTCGCCATCGGTCCCACCATCGTCAGCGCCCTGACCTTCATGCTGCTCGCCTATCTCGCCGGAGCGACGATCCGGGGCCTCAACATCGCCGACTACCTGCTGATCCCGCACATCCCGGGCGCGGCGGAGCTGGCCGTGTTCTGCGCCGCCATGGCGGGAGCGGGCATCAGCTTTCTCTGGTTCAATACCTATCCGGCGACCGTGTTCATGGGCGACGTGGGATCGCTCGCGCTCGGCGGCGGCCTCGGCGCGCTCGCGGTGCTGACGAAGAACGAGGTGGACAGCGCGGTCATCCACGGGGTCTTCTTCGCCGAGATCGTCTCGGTGATTCTCCAGGTATTCTGGTTCAAGCGCACCGGCCGCCGCATCTTCCGCATGGCTCCCATCCACCATCACTTCGAGCTGCAGGGCTGGGCGGAGCCGAAGATCATCGTCCGCTTCTGGATCGTCTCGATCATCCTGGCGCTGACCGCGCTCGCATCGCTCAAGCTGAGATGAAGCCCTCCGGACGACATGCCCTCGTGGTGGGCCTGGGCAAGAGCGGCGATGCCGCGGTCCGCCTGCTTCGTTCGCGGGGAGCGCAGGTGGTCGCGGCGGACGACAAGGACCTCCCGTTCGAGGGCGAGTTGCGGCGGG
>JGI25385J37094_10000049_pt1 | contig 19722 bp, 19 predicted proteins | sample GraSoi013_1_40cm_FD_37094 | JGI IMG/M metagenome (IMG submission 37094) | reverse complement strand
CCGCAACCCGTTCGAACAGGTCCTGCTTCTCGTCGTCCTCCGCCCTCTCGATCTTCTTGAACAGCGCCTTCGCCTCTTCGTGCTGGATCATCAGGAGATCGATCGCGTCCACGGGCTTCCTCCTCGTTGATCGCTCGCCGCGAAAAGTTGACGACTGGACGCGCCATCCGCAAAGTCCCGCACGACTGAACGCTTCCTCGCCGCCTTGCTCGTCCGGGCGGCGCCGAATGTCTACGTTCGCACCATGAAACGAGCCGTGTGCATCCATGGGCATTTCTACCAACCGCCCCGGGAGAACCCGTGGATCGAGGAGGTCGAGGTCCAGGACTCCGCGGCTCCGTTCCACGACTGGAACGAACGCATCACCGCGGAATGCTACGGCCCCAACGGCGCGGCCCGGCTGAAGTCCGGCGAAGGGCGCATCCGCGACATCGTCAACAATTACGTCCATCTGTCGTTCAACTTCGGTCCCACGCTGCTCGGCTGGCTCGAACGGCAGGCGCCCGAGGTCTATCGCAGAGTGCTCGATGCCGACGCCCGCAGCGTGCAGGAACGCGGCCACGGCAACGCCCTCGCCCAGGCGTACAACCACGCCATCCTGCCGCTCTGCAACGAGCGCGATCTGCGCACGCAGATCCGCTGGGGCATCGGCGACTTCCGCCATCGGTTTCGACGCGACCCGGAAGGGATGTGGCTGCCGGAGACGGCCGCCGACCTGCGCACGCTGCAGGCGCTGCACGAGGAAGGGATCCGCTTCACCGTGCTCTCCCCGTATCAGTGCCGGCGGGTCCGCACCCCTGGCGGCGAGTGGCTGGACGTGGTCGGCGCGCGCTTCGATCCGACGCGACCGTACCTCGTTCGCCTGGCCTCCGGCGCCGCCTTTCCCGTCTTCTTCTACGACGGCCCGATCGCGCGCGCGGTCGCCTTCGGCGAGGCCCTGGGCAACGGCGACGATCTGCTGCGCCGCCTCGAGGCCGGCTTCTCGGAGGGGCGCAAGCACGATGAAGTGCTGACGGTAGCGGTGGACGGCGAGACCTTCGGGCACCATCGCAAGGGCGGCGACGAGGTGGTGGCGGCGGCCATCCGCAAGCTCTCCCAACGCCGCGACGTGCAGCTGGTCAACCTGGCCCAGGCGCTCGAGATGTTTCCCCCGGTGGACGAGGCGGAGATCTTTGAGGGCTCGTCCTGGAGCTGCGCGCACGGGATCGAGCGCTGGCGCAGCGACTGCGGTTGCTCGACGAGCGGTCAGCCGGGATGGCGGCAGCACTGGCGCGCGCCGCTGCGGGCCGCACTCGACGGATTGCGCGATCAGCTCGTGGCGCTCTACGAGCTGGAGGCGGGAAAGCTCTTGCGCGAGCCCTGGCGCGCGCGCGACGAATTCATCGAGGTGGTGCTGGACCCGGAGCGCCGCAACTCCTCCGCGTTCGTGGCGCGCCATGCGCTGCGCGAGCTCGACGCCAATGAGCGGGTGAAAGCGCTGCAGCTGCTCGAGATGCAGCGGCAGGCGATGCTCATGTACACGAGCTGCGGCTGGTTCTTCTCCGAGGTGTCCGGCCTGGAGACGGTGCAGATCCTCAAGTACGCCGCGCGCGCCCTTCAGCTCGCGCGCGAAGGATGCGGCGCAGACCTCGAGGCGCCCTTCAAGGCGGCGCTGGAGCGGGCGCCCTCGAACATTCCCGCGCGCACCGACGCGCGCCGCGTCTACGAGCAGGAGGTGCAGCCCTCCATCGCCTCGCTCGACACGGTCGCCGCGCACTACGCCATCGCGGGGCTGGTGGAGGACTTCCCCAGGCGCACACGCATCTTCTGCCACGAGGTCCAGACCAGCTTCCGCCGGCGCGAGGACGTCGGCACCGCGGCCCTCTCGCTCGCCCGCATCGAGGTCCGAAGCCTGATCACGCAGGAGCAGATCGATCTGGCCACTTGCGTTCTCCATTTTTCCGGGGCCGATTTCCGCTGCGGCGTCAGGCCGTACGAGGCGGAACGGTTCGGAGGCAGCGAGGACCGCCTCTTCGAGTCGTTCAACCGGCTGTCGCTCGCGCAGGTGGTCCGCGAGATCGACCGCGAATTCCCCGGGCGGGAGTACACCTTGCGCGACCTCTTCCTCGACGAGCGCCGCGAGGTTGCCGGGCGGCTCCTGCGGGAGACGATGGCTCGGTACGAGAGCGACTACCTGCAGATCTACGACGTCAACCGGCGGCTGATCGACTTCTTGCGCGAGATCGATTCCCCGGTGCCACGCCCGTTACAAGTAGCGGCGGACGTGGCGGTGACACACGAGGCGGTGGAGGCGGCGCGGCGACTCGCCACGGGCAAGCTCGACCCCGGGCTGGCGCAGGGAGAGCTGGATGCGCTCGCGCAGCTCGCGCGGCGGCTCGGAGCGCGCATCGATTTCGAGGCCGTGCGGCCGACCTTCGTGGCCGCCGTCCGTGGCCTCTTCGAGAAGGCACTCGCCGGGCGGCGCGAGGCCGCGCTGCAGGTCGCGGATCTGATCACGCTCGCCATGCGCCTCGGCATGCACCTCGATCTGTGGACGATGCAGAACACGCTCTGGGGGGTGGTCCGCAGCGATACCTGGCCTCACGACGTCGAGGCGCTCGCCCGGCTCGCCCACGCGCTCTGGTTCGACGAGTCGGTCCTGCTCGGCCGCGCGGAGGCGGCGCGCCGCACGCGGGCCTCGGCATGACGGCGGCGATCGCCGACCATGCCATCGTCGGCGACTGCCGGTCCGCAGCGTTGATCTCCCGCGACGGGTCGCTCGACTGGCTCTGCTGGCCGCGGTTCGACAGCCCGTCCGTGTTTGCCGCCATCCTCGACGAGGACCGGGGCGGACGATTCGGCATTGCCCCCGCTGGCCCGTTCCGCTCGGAGCGCGGCTACCTCGGCGAGACCAACGTGCTGCAGACGCGCTTTTTCGCGGCTTCGGGCGAGCTCACGCTCACCGACTTGATGCCCGCGCTTTCCCTGGTACGGCTACTGTCCGGCGGATGCCCCGCGCATGCGTTCGACCTGGCGGCGGATCCGCGAGCGGCTCGAGATCCGCCCCGGGCTGCTGCGGCGTTACTACGGTAGCCTCACCGCCGGCGAGGGCGCCTTCGGGATCTGCAGCTTCTGGGCGGTGGAGTACCTCGCGCTCGGCGGCGGCAGCATCGGCGAGGCGCAGGACCAATTCGAGGCCCTGCTCGCATACGCCAACGACGTCGGGCTCTACGCGGAGGAGATCGATCCAGAGACCGGCGCTGCCCTGGGGAACTTCCCCCAGGCGTAGGGAAGCAACGGTTGTCGGAAAGCGCTCGCCCGCTTGCCGCGCTCGCTTCTCATGCCCATGCATTGCCGGCTACGCGAAAGATGCGCAGATGAACGGAGCATCCATGCCGGCCGTCCAGAACAGATCTCGTAACCCATGCTGACAAGGGTTCGCGCTCAAGCGTAGCCGCTGAGGCGCCTTCGGCGGCGGCGGCTAGCCTGGAGCGAGAGGTGAAGGGCAACACCGCCTTCTACAGGGTGTCCGGCAAGTTCGACGGGCTGCGGGAGCGCGGTGAGATCCGCCGCCAGCCCGAGCACCGCGCCGCGGCCAGGACTGCCACGGCGAGGACGCGCCGGCAAAAGGGTGCCCATCCGGGCGGCCGGAAGAGGAAGAGCGGGTGACCTCCTCGCAGGAGGTCACGATCCACGGCAAGCGCCTCACGCTCAGCAATCTCGACAAGGTCTTCTACCCGAAGGCAGGGTTCACCAAGGCCCAGGTGATCGACTTCTACTTGCGCATCGCGCCGGTGCTGCTGCCCCACCTGCGCGATCGGCCGCTCACGCTCAAGCGCTACCCGAACGGCGTGGACGGCGAGTCTTCTACGAGAAGAATTGCCCGGCGCACCGCCCTTCCTGGGTGAAGACGGCGCCGATCTGGAGCAATCAGAACCAGCGCGTGATGCAGTTCTGCCTGGTGCAGGACGTCGCCTCCCTGGCCTGGGCGACGAATCTGGCGGACCTGGAGATGCACGTGCCGCTGCATCGCGCGCGCTCCATCGATCGGCCGGACAGCGTGGTGTTCGATCTCGATCCCGGGGCGCCGGCGGACCTCGTCCAGTGCTGCGAGGTGGGCCTGATGCGGACGCCGCCTTGCGTCGGGTGGAACGCCTCGGCGACCTCTTTGCCCCGCTGCTCTCCCTGAAGCAGAAGCTCCCCCGCCTGAACGTCCGCTGATTCTTCCTCTCCGCCGACCTGAAGCAGCGGATTTCGTTCCGGGAAAAAGAAGGGGGCGGCCCTGGTCGAGGCCGCCCCGGAAACCTGCTCACCCCCCCGGAAAACGATCGTCAGACGGCCGCTCCGCGGCGCAGGACCGCGAAGATCAAGCTGATGATGGCGAGAACCAGCAGGATGTGGACCCATGCGCCCATCGTGGATCCCGACACGAGGCCGAGAACCCAGAGCACAAGCAGGATCACGGTGATGGTCCAGAGCATGCCCTACCTCCTTTACCGGGAAGGTAGGTCCCGCACTGTCGGGAGGCGAGCGTACCGCCGGGCTGGCGCCCGAGCAGGCGCACGGCCAGGTCGCCACCGGGCGCACAACGGCGTCCTTGCGCAGCACACGGGCGAGCGTGGCACGGTACTTATGCCGTGCTGCGCAAATCGCTGCGTACATCCATGCTCGAGGGTGCGCTCGCCGAGGTGGTGGGCGCTTGCACGTCCGGTGGCGCGCTGACCGCGTGGGCGCTCTATCTCGAGCTGCCGCCCCTTCTGATCGGCGTGCTCGGCGCGCTTCCGTTCACCGCGCAGCTCGTCCAATTGCCCGCGGCCTGGTGCACGCGCCGGTTCGGAAGCCGCAGGGCGGCGCTCTGGACGATCGGGATCTCGCGGCAGTGCGTCCTGCCGCTCGCCTGCCTTCCTTTCCTTCCCATGCCCGTCGGCTCGAAGCAGGAAATCTTTCTCGGCTGCGCGTTCACCAGCGCCGCACTCGGCGTAGCGGGCAACAACGCCTGGACCTCCTGGATGGGCGACCTCGTTCCCGGCATCGTGCGCGGCCGGTATTTCGGCCGCCGGTCGGCTCTCTGCGCGCTGGCGGCGACTTGCGCTTCGCTGACCGCCGGTCTCGTGCTCGACGGCGGCCACAACCACCGTGAAGCTGGCGCCGCGCTGTGCGCGCTCACGATCGCCGCCTCACTTGCGGGCGCCGTCACCACCTGGCTGTTGTCGCAGCAGCACGAGTCCCGCCGGGCCATCCCTCCCCACGCGGCGCCGCTGCAGGACGCCCTGGCCCCGCTCCACGACGTTCGCGCGCGCAGCCTGCTCGCGTTCCAACTCGCCTGGAGCGCCGCCGGCGGGATCGCGGCGGCGTTCTACCCGTTGCACATGATCGGCAACCTCCGGATGGGCTTCGCCCGGATGGCCATCTACACCGCCGCCGTGGCCGCGTTCCGCATGCTGGCGGCACCGCTGTGGGGACGCGTTCTCGACCGCGGAGGCGCGCGTCCCGTCCTGTTCACGAGCGCGTTCGCGCTCGGCCTCTCTCCGTTGTTCTGGATCTTCGCCGCGGACGGACGGCTCTGGCCCCTCGCGATCGATGCCGCCGTGAGCGGCGCAGCCAACGCGGGCCTGTCGCTGGCCACGTTCTCGCTGCCGCTGGCGTTGTCGCGGCCTGCCACCCGGTCGTTCTATGTGGGCGCGCTTGCCGCGGCGGGTGGACTGGCGGCTGGGTTCGGCTCGGCTGCGGGCGGGGCCGTCGTGAAGGTGCTGCCCGACGCGTGGTCGCTCCTGGGACAGCCTCTGGTCGCCGCGCAGGCCCTCTTCCTGGTGGGCGCGGGCGCGCGCCTTTGCGCCGCCGCCCTCGCGTTGCGCGTCAACGAACGCGCGCCAGCGGAAGTTGTCCACATGCCACGCCGCGCCCAGCCTGGTCGTGCGAAGCTGTCGGCGTGACGTTCGATTGCCGTTCCTGCGGCGCCTGCTGCTGCAACACCGACGAGAACCGGACCGAGAAGTACGTCGACTACGTCGAGGTCACGCCGCGGGCCGCGCTTTCCCGGCACCCGGCGCTGCTGCGCAGGTTGACGGTGCTCAACGGGGACGGCGAGCGGCACATGAAGCTGCGCGGGCGGGAGCAGCGGTGCATCGCGCTCGAGGGGACGCTCGGAATCGAGGTCTCCTGCGCGATCTACCAGCTGCGCCCCGCCGCCTGCCGGCGCGTGCAGCCCGGCTCCCGGGAGTGCCGCCGCGATCGCCACGAGCGCCTGATCGAATAGGATCCCCGGCGGAGGTCCCATCATGCGCAAGCTCTTTCCGCTGCTGTTCGCGGCCGCGGCGCTGGCAGACGCGGCCCCGCCGTCCACGGAGGACGCGCTCGTCGCCCACGTGACGACGGCGAAATTCACCGCATCGAAAACCCCGAACTCGCCCAAGGGCTCGCAGGGCGCGGTGATCGGCGTGGACCCGAATACGAAAGGCACGACCACCTATGCCAGGACGCCCGCCGGAAACGGTCTACCCGCGCATTGGCACTCCTTTGCGGAGTACACCGTTTTTCTTGCCGGCAACGGCAGGCTGATGCTGGATGGAAAGCAGCACGAGATTTCGCCGGGAAGCTACGCCGTCATTCCGGCGAAGATGGTCCACCAGTTTACTTGTGGACCAGCAGCGGACTGCCTGCTGCTCACCCGCCGCGCCGGGCCGACCGACTACAATTTCATCAAGTAGCCGTACCCGACTGGACGCACACCGTGCCCAGCACGGTTAGAAGATGGGTTCCAGCTGGAAAGGACGCCGCATGAAACGGATCGCCATTCTCCTCGCCTGTGCAGCAGGCTGCGCATCGGCACCCAGGCAACCCTCGCAAAACGAGAAGTTGGATCAGCTCGCCGCGCGCGTCGTCGATTCACCCGATCGCAGCGAGGCGGACCGCAAGCTCGATCCCGGGCGGCACCCGAAGGAGATGTTGCACTTCCTGCGCGTGCAAGACGGAATCAAGGTGCTCGACGTGGGCGCGGGTCCCGGATACACGACGGAGCTGATCGCGCGCGCCGTGGCGCCGGGCGGCGTGGTCTACATGCAGAACGATCCGCGCTGGCTTCCCTTCCTCAAGGATGCGCTGGCCGACCGCTTCACCCATCCGGCGATGAAGGGTGTGGTGCGCGCCGACGTGCCGTTCGACGACCCCGTGCCGCCGGATGCCAAGGACCTCGATCTGGTGGTGATGAACGTGATCTACCACGACGTCGTCAACATGCCGGTCGACCGCGCGCACATGAACAAGGCGATCTTCGACGCGCTCCGGCCGGGTGGCTCCTACATCGTCATCGACTCGAGCGCCAAGGACGGCACGGGGCTCGCGGAGACGAAGACGCTGCATCGGATCGACGAGAGCGTGGTCAGGGACGAGGTGCAGAAGGCCGGCTTCCGCCTCGAGGCCGAGAGCGATTTTCTGCGCAATCCTGCCGACGCGCGCGATTGGAACGCCTCTCCGAACGCCGCGGAGAAAGCCGGAAAGCGCGGGACCAGCGACCGGTTCGCGCTGCGCTTCCTCAAGCCTGGGGCGTGATCGCGGCCGCCCGAATGCGGCTTGGCGACTATGTTTTTACGCCGTGTGCGCAGCTGCGCACACGGCGTAGTCAATAAGTTTGCCACGGGCTCGCCGCCCAAGGAACATGGCCTGCGGAGGTCAGCTTGCGCGTCTTCATCCTCTCGATTTTCCTCGCCTCTGCCGCCGTGGCGCAGAACCGGGTGGCCGTGCTCCCCGTGCAGCCGCGGTCCGGCGCGCTCACGCCTGCGGACGCAGCGGCATTCACCCAGGAGATGCGCGCCGCCGCCCGCGACTCCTTGGCGGATCGCGGATACGAAGTGCTCGCCGCCGAAGGATCCGATCCATCCGACGCGCTCGAGAGGACGGGCGCTTCGCTCGTCGTGCTCGGTCGCGCGGCGCAGATGGAAGGAGCGACGGTCGTCGGGATCGGCTTCTACAAACCAGGATCCAGCTCACCGGTGTCGCTCATCCGGGTGATGGGAATCGGGATTGCGCAACTCAAGACCGACGTCCGCGCGAAGTTGCCCGGGCAGCTCGCCACCGCGCTCGGTCTGGCACCGCCCGCCGTGGAGGCGAAGCTTCCGCGGGGAACGCTGAGGATTCCCGGCGGCACGAAGCAGCAGCCGCCGGAGGCGCCGGCTTCCGCTGCTCCTCCACCTGCTGCCCCTCCTCCCCCTACCCTGGTGAGCCCGCCGCCTCCGGCCGACGAGGATCCCCTGGTCACGATCATCCGCGAGACCACCAGGGCGGTCGAACAGGTGCGGGGCTTGCGGCGCAAGCAGAATCTCAAGGTGCAGATCCTCGACGACAAGCTGTTCTCCGCCGCGGTCCGCGAGAAGGCGAAGAAGGAGTTGACGCCTGCGGTGGTCGCCGCGGAGCGGGCGCGCTGGCTCGCCTTCAACCTCGCGCCCCCGGCCGTCGATCCCGCTCAAGCCCTGCTCGACGTGCTCGACGAGCAGGTGGCGGGCTTCTACGATCCGTTCACCAAGCAGCTCGTTGTGCGCAAGGATCCCCCCGCCTCGGCCGGCGCGATGGGGCCGGACGGGCTGCGCGTCATCCTCGCCCACGAGATCGAGCACGCGCTGCAGGACCAGAATTTCGGAATTCCGGACATGTCGTCCTTGCCCGACGATGACGTCCGCCTCGCGCGCAGCGCGCTGTACGAAGGCGACGCGATGGCCGTGATGACCGCATTCGGCGCGCTTCGTGCGCACAAGCCGGTGGGGGCGTCGATCGCGACCGGCGCGGCGACGTTGCGGGGGCTCGACGCGCAGACACTGTTGCGGGTGAGCGGCAAATCTCCCCAGCTCCTGCATGCGCCTCCCGTCCTGCGCGAGGAGCTGGTGCTTCCCTATGCGGCTGGGTTCGCGCTGGTGGCCGAAGCGTATCGGCGCGGCGGGTTCCCGCTGGTCGACCGCATGTTCAGGAGCCCGCCCTCGTCGGTCCATCAGATCCTCCACCCGGAGGCGTACTTCGCGGGAGAGCTGCCCGCCGCGGTCCCGGCTCCGCTTCCTCCCGCCGGCACGCGCGCGATCGCGATCGGTCGCATGGGCGAGCTCGGGACGCGCCTCGCGCTGGAAGCGTGCGTGGAGAAGGAGGTGGTGAAGGAGATCGCGCCTCACTGGTCGGGCGATGCATACACGATCGTCGAAGGGCCCCAGGGCGTCCTCTCCCTCCTCTGGACGACCGCCTGGAGCGGCGGAGTGGCGCCGAACGTCTCCAACGTGATGAAGCTCGTCCAGCCCTGCTGGCAGGACCAGGCGGCCAGCGGGCCGAACCCGCTCGGCTGGTCGATGGGGCCGGAGTCGAAGATCGCCGGCTCGACCGAGCTCGTCGCCGTCGCCCGCGGGAGCATCGATCTGGACGCGGCCATCTCGCGGCAGCTCGTTCTTCGTCCGGTGATGGCGGCGGCGGCGCCACCGCTCGGGAACGTGCCCCCACCGCCCTCCGCGGAGGCGACGCGCGTGGAGGGCGGCCGATTCGTGAGCCCGCGGCTCGCGCTCGCGGGCGAGGTGCCCGAGGGATTCGATGCCGACTCCAGCAATCCCGTGGCCGAGGTCGCGATCAAGAAGTTGGGCACCGGAGGCGCGACCGTCTCGTTCGTCCCCGAGCCGCTCGCCGGAGCGGCGCTCGACGCGTTCTTTCAGACCGCCTCCGCGCAGATCGCTGCCGCGCAGGGGGGCCATCTCACGTACATCGGCAAAGCGAAGCGCTCGCTGGCGGGAGCGCCGGCGGAACAGCGCTCGTGGGCGGTCGAGAACGCCGGCATGCAACTGCGGATCGAGGTTGCGCCCTACTGCGGAGGCAAGGCCGCGCTGACGCTGCTGCGGCTCGAAGGCGGCGCCGCAGCGCGCATGACACTCGACCAGTTCGAGGCTTCGATCCGGCAGACCGGGGCCGCGCCGGTGTGCGCCGACCTGGAGTAGCGCCGGCCGGGAGAAGGCGGTAAAGCTCGGCCGGATGCAGGACGTCCTGAACTTCATCGACGGACGGCATGCGCCCGCCNCCTGCGGGGAGTGGCTGGACGACGTCGATCCTGCGACCGGCGAGACGTACGCGCTCGTGGCCAGCTCGGACGCCCGGGACGTGGACCGTTCGGTGGCGGCGGCGCTCCACGCCTTTCCCACCTGGTCGGTGACGCCGGTCGTGGAGAGATCGAAGCTGCTTCGCCGGCTCGCACGCCTGATCGAGCGCGACCTGGAGAAGCTCGCGCGCGCGGAATCGATCGACTCGGGAAAGCCACTCTCAGCGGCACGGACCGTGGACATCCCGCGCGCGGTGCAGAACTTCGACTTCTTCGCGGACGCCGTGACGCAGTTCTCCAGCGAAGCGCACCCCACCGACGAGGTCGCGCTCAACTACACGCTGCGCCAGCCGCTCGGCCCGGTGGCGTGCATCTCGCCCTGGAACCTCCCGCTCTACCTGCTCACCTGGAAGATCGCACCCGCGCTCGCGGCGGGAAACTGCGTGGTCGCAAAACCCTCGGAAGTGACACCGATGAGCGCGCATCTGCTCGGCTCGCTCGCCGCGGAGGCGGGGCTGCCCCCCGGCGTGCTCAACATCGTCCAGGGGCTGGGCCCCCGAGCCGGTGGGCCGCTCTGCGCGCATTCCGGGATCCGCGCGATCTCCTTCACCGGATCCACCAGGGTCGGCGCCGAGATCGCCCGCGAGGCAGCCACCTCGTTCAAGAAGCTGTCGCTGGAGATGGGCGGCAAGAACCCGACGCTGGTCTTCGCCGACGCGGACCTGCGCGAGGCGATCCCCCAGACCGTACGCGCCGCCTTCTCCAACACCGGCCAGATCTGTCTCTGCGGCTCCCGCATCCTCGTGGAGAGATCCGTGTACGACCAGGTTCGCGACGAGCTGGTCGAGCGCGTCCGCGCCCTCCGCGTCGGCGATCCTCTCCAGGCGGACACGGAGCAGGGCGCGCTCGTGTCCCGGCAGCATTTCGACAAGGTGATGGGCTGCCTGGCGGTGGCGCGGCAGGAAGGCGGCCGCGTGCTCTGCGGCGGTGGCCGCGCGAGCGTCACCGGCCGCTGTGCCGGAGGTTTCTTCGTGCAGCCGACGCTCATCGAGGGCCTCGGGCCTTCCTGTCGCACCAACCAGGAGGAGATCTTCGGCCCCGTCGCTACGCTGCTTCCCTTCGACGGCGCGGAGGAAGCGGTCCGCCTCGCCAATTCCACCCGCTACGGGCTTGCGGCGTCGCTCTGGACTCGCGACCTGTCGCGCGCGCATCGCGTGGGCGCGCAGCTCCACAGCGGCATCGTCTGGGTGAACTGCTGGATGCTGCGCGACTTGCGGACGCCCTTCGGCGGCGTCAAGGAGTCCGGCGTCGGACGCGAAGGCGGCATGGACGCCCTGCGCTTCTTCACCGAGCCGAAGAACGTCTGCGTGAAGCTATGAGCGCGAAGGAGCTCCAATCCTCGCGCGCGCCGGAGCCGATCGGGGCCTATCCGCACGCCCGTCGCGTGGGAAACCTCCTCTTCCTCTCCGGAATCGGACCGCGGCGGCGTGGCTCGCGCGAGATCCCTGGCGTCCAGCTCCGCGCCGACGGCACCGTGGAGAGCTACGACATCGAGGCGCAATGCCGCGCCGTCTTCGACAACGTGCGCGCCGTGCTGGAGGATGCGGGCGCCCGCTGGGAGGACCTGGTCGACGTCACCGTGTTCCTNACGGACATGAAGCGGGACTTTGCCACGTACAACCGGCTCTATGCGGAGTACTTCGCCGAAGCNCGGCCTTGCCGCACCACGGTGGAAGTGACGGCGCTGCCCACACCCATCGCCATCGAGCTGAAGTGCATCGCGGAGGTCGTGTCCCGATGAAGCCGCTCAATTTCCGTAAATGGATCGACGAGCACCGTGATCTGCTCAAGCCGCCGGTCGGCAATGCCCAGATCTGGGAGGGCGACCGCGACTTCATGGTCACGGTGGTCGGAGGCCCGAACGCCCGCACCGACTATCACATCAACCAGGGCGAGGAATTCTTCTACCAGGTGGAAGGCGACATCGTGCTGCGCACGCTGCAGGGCGGAAAACGCGTGGACGTCCCCATCCGCCAGGGCGAGATCTTCCTGCTCCCGCCCGACACGCCCCACTCCCCGCAGCGGCCTGCGAACACGGTTGGCCTGGTGATCGAGCGCCGGCGCCTGCCCGAGGAGAAGGACACCTTCCTCTGGGTCTGCGACGGCTGCGGGGGCGAGCTCTATCGCGAGTCATTCCATCTCACCGACATCGTCAAGCAGCTCCCGCCGGTGTTCGAGCACTACTGGGGCAATCCCGCGAACACGACCTGCCGCAAGTGCGGCCGCAAACATGCGAAGCCTTGACGTGCACACGCACGTGCTCCCGCCGGAGCTTCCGCGCTGGAGCCCCATCCGGCTGGAGCGCGCGGGCGAGTGCCGGGCGCGCATGCTCCGCGAGGACGGAACCGTCTTCCGCGAGATCGAGAGCAATGCCTGGGACGCCGCCCAGCGGCTGCGCGAGTGCGACGACGCAGGCGTGGGCGTCCAGGTGCTGTCGACGGTCCCGGTCCTGTTCGCGTATCAGCTCCCGCCGCAGCGCGGCCACGACCTGGCGCGCCTGCTGAACGATTCCATCGCTTCGCTGTGCCGAGAGCATCCTCGCCGCTTCATCGGTCTCGGGACGCTCCCGCTGCAGTCTCCCGATCTCGCGCTGCGCGAGCTGGACCGCTGCATCGGGGAGNTGGGGCTCGCGGGCGTCGAGATCGGCTCCCACGTCAACGCCTGGAACCTCTCCGACCCGGCGCTGTTTCCCGTATTCGCGCGCGCCTCCGGGCTGGGAGCGGCCATCTTCGTCCACCCCTGGGACATGATGGGCGAGGAGCGGATGCGCAAGTATTGGCTCCCCTGGCTGGTCGGGATGCCGGCGGAAGTCTCGCTGGCGATCTGTTCCCTGATCTTCGGCGGCGTCCTCGAGCGTCTGCCGGGGCTGCGGATCGCATTTGCCCACGGCGGAGGGGCGTTCCCGGGAACGTTGGGGCGCATCGAGCACGGGTTCCGTGCCCGGCCGGACCTGGTGGCGATCGACAATGCGCGCCCGCCCTCGGCGTACGTGAAGTCGATCTACGTCGACTCGTTGGTGCACGATCCGCGCGCCCTGCAGTTCATCCTGGACTGCTTCGGCCACGAACGGGTCGCGCTTGGCAGCGACTACCCGTTTCCGCTCGGCGAGGCGCGNCCCGGCGCCCTGATCGAATCGNTGCATCTGCCGCCCGACGTGCGCGATCGGCTGCGCGCCCGGACCGCGCTGGAATGGCTCGGCCGCGAGGCGAGCTCGTATGACCTTTGAGGACTCGCTCGAGTGGGCGCGGGCGCAGGACGCCGCCGACGAGCTCGCGGCGCTGCGCGCGGAGTTTCTTTTCCCCGACTCCGGACCGCTCTACTTCGCCGGGCACTCGCTGGGCCTGCAGCCCCGGCGAGCCCGCGAGTATGTCCTGCAGGAGCTGGACGACTGGAGGCGGCTCGGCGTCGAGGGGCACTTCTCGGCCCGCAATCCCTGGGTCAGCTACCACGAGCTCTTGACCGGGGCGACCGCGCGGTTGGTCGGCGCTCTCCCCCACGAAGTCGTGGTGATGAACACCCTGTCGGTGAACCTCCATCTGCTGATGGTCTCGTTCTACCGGCCGCGGCGCGGGAAGCACCGGCTGCTCATCGAGCAGGGCGCGTTTCCTTCCGACCGGTACGCGGTCGCCTCACAGGCCCGCTTCCACGGCTTTCCCGACGGGGTGCTGGAGAGCGAGGATCCGCTGCGGACCCTGCGCGAGCGCGACGACATCGCGCTCGCGCTGATCGGAAACGTGAACTACCTCACCGGGCGCGCGTACGACATGAGTGCATTGGTGCGCGCGGCGCACGAGAAAGGCGCGTTCATCGGGTTCGATCTCGCGCACGGCGCAGGCAACCTGTCGCTGACCCTGCACGAGGACGGGGCCGATTTCGCCGCCTGGTGCAACTACAAGTACCTGAACGCCGGCCCGGGAGGCCTCGGGGGAGTCTTCGTGCACGAGCGGCACGCGGATACCGCGCTTCCGCGATTCGAGGGCTGGTGGGGCCACGACAAGGTGCGGAGGTTCGAGATGGGGCCGCGCTTCTCGCCCATCCGCGGCGCGGAGGCTTGGCAGCTCTCCAATCCGCCCATCCTGCAGCTCGCCGCGCTGCGCGCCTCGATGGAGCTGTTCGACCGTGCCGGGATGCCCGCGCTGCGCCGCAAAGGCGATCGCCTGACGGCATACCTCGAGCTGCTGCTGCGGCAGCGCGGCGCCGAGATCCTCACGCCGCCGGAGCGCGGCTCGATGCTGACGGTGCGGTTCCGCCAGCCGGGCATGTTGGCCGAGCTGAAAAAGCGAGGAGCCTTGGTCGATCTGCGTCCGCCGGACATCGTCCGGATCACTGCGGCTCCGCTCTACAACTCTTTCGAGGACGTGCAGCGACTCTGCGCGCTGATCGGCGAACTGGACGATGGCTGACCTCGTCATCGTCGGGGCGGGCCCCGTCGGGTCCCTGCTCGCCCTCACGCTCGCGAGGCGGGGCTACCAGGTCGAGGTGTACGAGCGGCGGCCTGACATGCGCCGCGTCGACATCCAGGCCGGCCGCTCGATCAATCTCGCGGTCTCCACGCGCGGGCTGCACGCGCTGCACGAGGTGGGGCTCGACGACGACGTCCTGCGCGAGGCGGTGCCGATGCTCGGGCGGATGACGCATGCGCTGGACGGGAAGCTCGCGCTGCTTCCCTACGGCCGCAGCGAGCGCGAGTTCATCAACTCGATGTCCCGCGGCGAGCTGAACAAGCTGCTGATGACGCGCGCCGAGGAGACCGGGCGCGTCCGCATCCACTTCGGTCAGCGACTGATGGATTACGACCCGGATCGCCGGGTCGCGCGTTTCGAGCCCTCNGGAGACGCGCGCGCGGAAGTGATCATCGGAAGCGACGGGAGCGCCTCGGCCCTGCGTCCCAGCCTGGGCGGGGCCGTCTCGCAGGACGTCCTCTCCAGCGGCTACAAAGAGCTGACCATGCCGCCGAAGGACGGCGGCTTCGCCATGCATCGCAATGCCCTGCACATCTGGCCGCGCGGCAACTTCATGCTCATCGCGCTACCGAACCGCGAGGGCAGCTTCACCTGCACTCTGTTCCTCCCCTTCCAAGGCTCGCCTTCGTTCGCGGAGCTGGGGTCGGAAGTGGACGCAGCCCGGTTCTTCGAAACCTGGTTCCCCGACTCGGTGCCGCTCATCCCCGGGCTCGCCCGGCAGTTCATGCAGGCGCCTCTCGGGCGGATGACGACCGTCAAGGCGTGGCCCTGGTCGCGCGGCAGTGCGCTGCTGATCGGTGACGCAGCGCACGCCATCGTTCCCTTCTTCGGCCAGGGCATGAATGCCGGATTCGAAGACGTCACGCTGCTCGCGGGCATGCTGACGGGGGACTGGGCACACGACTTCACCCGCTTCGCCGAGGCGCGCAAGCCGGATACCGACGCCATCGCGGACCTGGCCGTGGAGAACTTCGTGGAGATGCGTGACAAGGTGGCCGACCCGGAGTTCCTCCGGATGCGGGAGATCGAGCACCGCCTTCAAGAAAGGATGCCCGGCCGGTACCTGACGCGCTATCAGCTGGTGACGTTCACGCGGGTTCCGTACCGCATCGCGCTGCTGGCCGGCGAGATCGAGGCGCGCATCCTCTCCGATCTCGCCCGGCAGCCGAGTCCCGACTACGAGCGCGGCGTCCGCCTGGCGGAAGAGCACCTCGTGCCCGTCCTGCGATCGCACGGGATCGTCTGAGGCGGCCCGGCCAGCGACGATCAGCCCTTCAGCTCCGTGCGCACGTCCCAGACGTCGGGGAACAGCAGCACGTCGACGAGCGTCTTCAAATAGTCGACGCCCGCGGTGCCGCCGGTGCCGCGCTTCCAGCCGATGATCCGCTGCACCACCTTGACGTGCCTGAACCGCCAGAGGCCGAGCTGCTCATCGACGTCGATCAGCTTCTCGCACATCTCGTAGGCATCCCAGTTCACCGCCGGGTTTTCGTAGATCTCGCGGATCACGGCCCGCACGCCGGGGTCGCTCTGGTGCGGCTGGGTCAAGTCGCGCTGGAGCACCGGCTTCGGGATCGGCTTCCCCCTCCGGGCGAGGTGGCGGAGGAACTCGTCATAGAGCGTCGGTGACTCCAGCGCCTGCAGCAGCTCCGCATGGCCCGCCGGATTCTGCTCGTGCACCGCGAGCATGCGGCGNTCCTTGTTTCCCAGGATGAACTCGATCANCCGGTGCTGCAGCGACTGGAANCCGCTCGCNGGCCCGAGCACGTGNCGGAACTCGCCGTANTCGNTCGGNGTCANNGTCTCCAGGACNGCCCACTGGGAGACGAGNTGGGCCTGGATGTGCTTGACCCGCGAGAGGATCTTGAACGTAGGCTCGAGCTCGTCGCGCCGGACGAAGGCGAGCGCCGCGCGCAGCTCGTGCAGGATCAGCTTGAACCACAGCTCGCTCGTCTGGTGCTGGATGATGAAGAGCATCTCGTCGTGGTGGGGAGGATTGCTCAGCGGCACTTGCGCCGAGAGCAGCTTGTCGAGCTGCAGGTATCCGCCGTACGTCATTCGATCGCGGAAATCGGTGACCACCCCGTCTTCGAGGGACATGGGCGACCTTCTATCACCCGGGCGGGGTGGCCGGATGCGCGGGGCGGCGGCGTTGCTGCTGGCGTTCACTGCCTGTGCCGGAGAGGAACCGGCGCAATCCATTCCCGGGCTGATCGCGGTCTCCGGAAAAGCGCCCTGGAACAGCTCCTGCACCGGCCCCGCGGGCAGCGGCGAGATCTTCCTCAACTCGGAAGTGGAACCGTCGGTGGCGGTCGACCCGACGGATCCGATGCACCTGATCGGCGCCTGGCAGCAGGACCGCTGGTCCAACGGCGCTGCCAACGGCATCGTCAGCGCCGTCACGTTCGACGGAGGGCACACCTGGTCGGTGAAGGTTGCGCCGTTCACGCGCTGCAGCGGCGGCGCGTATCAGCGCGCGACGGACCCGTGGGTGAGCATCGCGCCGGATGGCACCGCGTATCAGATCACCTACGCGTTCGATTGGGACAGAGTGAACCGCGCGATGCTGGTGAGCCGTTCCGCCGACCGCGGCCTCACCTGGGAAAGCCCGATCACGCTTCAGCGCGACAGGGATCCGGATTTCATGATGGACAAGGAGACGGTGACCGCGGACCCGCTGGACGCGAATTTCGCCTATGCGGTCTGGGATCGTCTGACCGGTTTCACCATCCCGAACAACCCGCTGGGCACCGGGCCGGCTTGGTTCGCGCGGACCATCAACCGGGGCGAAAGCTGGGAAGCCCCGCGGCAGATCTACGATCCCGGTCCGGACACGCAGACCGTCTCGAACCAGATCGTCGTCCTGCCCGACCACACCCTGGTCAATTCGTCGATGGTCATCACCGAGAACAGCTCGACGACCCCCCACGTCAGCATCGCGGTGATGCGGTCGGCCGACCACGGCGCGAGCTGGCCGGCGCCCCCCGTCACCGTCGCGGAAGCGGAGTTCGTCGGCGTCAACGACCCGAAGAGCAATCTCGGCATCCGCACCGGCAGCGTCGTCCACAGCATCGCCGTCGACCGCGAGAGCGGTCCGAGCGGGACGATCTACGTTGCCTGGGAGGACGGGCGCTTCTCCTCGATGGCTCACGACGCGATCGCGCTCTCGAAGAGCACGGACGGCGGGCTGACCTGGTCGGCGCCGGTCCAGGTCAATGGCGCATCGGCTCCGGCGTTCACGCCCTCCCTGGCCGTCGCCGACGGCGGAAGGCTCGGCGTGAGCTACTACGACCTGCGCAGCGACATCGCCGGCGACACCGGGCACCTCATGGTCACGCATTGGCTGGCGACGTCGAGCGACGGTGGCGCGACGTTCTCGGAAACGATGGTCGGCGCGCCGTTCAATCTACGTGCAGCCCCGCGCGTCGAAGGGCCGGCCTGGTTCCTCGGCGACTACCAGGCGCTGGCGCATTCCGGCAGCGCTTTCATGCCCTTCTTCGTCGCGGTTCCGCAAGGCGGCTCAGCCAACGTCTTCTTCCGCCCGGCCGACAGCACGATGGACGCTGCGCAAGTGGTCACGCTCGCGGCGCGAAGCGTTCAACGGATGTGGCGCAGCGCCCGCGAGCGCTGGCGCTTCGGCACGCTGTTCAAGTAGCCTGCGCCGCCATGAAGGGCTCGCTCGCACTCGCCGCCGCCGCCCCGGCGGCGGGCGCGCCCGCCGCGACGCCGCAGCCTCTGCACCGATGGCCGAACCAGGGGAAGCANCGTGGCTGGTGAGGGCTCCAGGCTGCCGAGGGCAGTGAAGTACATCATCGGGAACGAGGCCTGCGAGCGCTTCAGCTTCTACGGCATGAGCACCATCCTCGTGCCGTACATGCAGCAGTTTCTCCGGTGGGATCACAATACTGCGGAGAGCATCTACCACTACTTCGTCGGCGCGGCGTACGCGATGACGGTCGTGGGCGGATGGATCTCCGACCGCTTCCTCGGGCGCTACCGCACCATCCTCTGGCTCTCGTACGGGTACGTGCTCGGACACGCGGTGCTGGCGGCGGGAGAGCTCGGATTTCGCGTTCCGGCGCTCTTCATCGGAATGATCCTGATCGTGATCGGGCAATCCGGGATCAAACCGAATCTCTCCGCTTTCGTCGGCGATCAGTTCCGCCAGGAACAGCGGCACCTGCTCGACCGCGTGTACTCGTGGTTCTATTTCGCCATCAACGTCGGCTCCGCCACCTCGCAGCTGGCCACTCCCTGGCTGCTCGCGGGCTGCGCTTTCGGCGCGCTCAAGCTCTGCGCAAACAGCGCCACCGCCTGGGGATTCGGCGTTCCGGGAATCTTGATGGCGGCGGCGCTGGCCATCTACCTGGCCGGCCGTCGCTCCTACGTGAAGGTGCCGCCGGCCGGCCGCGACCCCAACGGCTTTCTCGCCGTTCTGCGCACGCGGCTCTTCGGAGGAGAGGACGCGGCCCGCAGGCGCCACGGAGAAGGCGCCGTGGAGGGAATGCGGTCGGTGTTCCGCATCGCGCTGGTCTTCCTTCCCATCGTCGCTTTCTGGGCGCTCTACTTCCAGTACGGATCCTCCTGGTTCAACCAGGCCGAGAAGATGGACCGGGACATCTTCGGCTGGCACATGGAATCGGCACAGATGGAATCGCTCAACGCCATTCTAATCCTCGTCATGGTGCCGACCTTCGCCTACGCGGTCTACCCGGCGCTCGAGCGCGCGGGCATCCGCATGACCATGCTCCGGCGGATGGCTATCGGGATGTTCTTCGCCGTTCCCGCGTTCCTCTCCGCAGCGATGATCCAGCGCTGGATCGAGGCGGGAGCGCACCCGCACATCGCCTGGCAGGTGATCCAGTACGTCCTCATCTCCATCGCCGAGACGATGGTGAGCGTCACCGCGCTCGAGTTCGCCTACACGCAGGCGCCCAGGTCGCTGAAGGGCGTGATCATGAGCCTGTGGTTCCTGACGCTGGGGACCGGGAACTTCGTCACTTCGCTCGTCCGCAGCAAAGTCGCGTTCGCCTCGGAGACGAACTATTTCCTCTTCTGGGCGGGCTTCATGCTGGTCGGGGCCATCGCCTTCACGGTGGTCGCGGCGCTCTACAAGCCCGTCGCCTTCGTCGCCGCAAACCAGGAAGCCGCTACCGCTTGATTTCT
>JGI25385J37094_10000048_pt1 | contig 19748 bp, 17 predicted proteins | sample GraSoi013_1_40cm_FD_37094 | JGI IMG/M metagenome (IMG submission 37094) | reverse complement strand
ATCGCGTGCCCGGGGTTGTAGGGAAATTTGTTCAGCAGTACGACGGCGCCCTTGGGGCGCCACACGACCAGCTCAGCGTCCGGGTCGTCGGGGTGCTCGATGACGCGGCAGAACAGACAGCCGGGGCGGGGTTCGCTGCCGATGTACTGCATGCGCCAAGGCGCCCACAGACGCTTCATTGATCTACGTCCTCTTGTTGCTGATGGTCACAGCCGTCTGGGGCTGGACGTTCGTCCTGGTCAAAGACGCAGTGACACAGTACCCGACGCTGCCTTTTCTCCAGATCCGCTTTGCGATCGCCCTGCTCGTGATGTCGGTGGTCGTCCGCCGGCTCCCGACTCGGCGCGAACTGCAGGTCGGCGCGGTGATCGGGGCGGTCCTTGCGGCCGGGTACCTCGCCCAGACGGTGGGTCTCACCATCACGAGCGTCGGCAATGCGGGCTTGATCACGGGGCTCTTTGTCGTCCTCACTCCTCTCCTCAACCGGCTGTTCGGCGCCCCGATCCGTAGCTGGACGTGGATCGCGACGCTGGTCTCGCTTGGCGGGCTGGTGTTGTTGACGGGAGGTCCGTCCGGGATGAACCTCGGAGATCTGCTCGTCCTGGCGTGCGCTGTCCTCTTCGCGCTGCACATCGTGCTGCTTGGCCGCTGGTCGCCGGGCACCTCGTCGGCGCCGCTGGCGATGACGCAGATGGGCATGTGCACGCTGCTGTTCAGCGCGGGCGGCACCTGGTCGCTGCGCGCGCCCAGCGCCNAGGTGTGGTTCGCGATCGTGGTCACCGGCCTCTTCGCGTCAGCCTTCGCCTACTTCATCCAGACGTGGGCGCAGGCCCACATCAGCGCCAACCGCACCGCCTTGATCCTCGCCACGGAGCCCGCATGGGCGCTGGTCGCGGCGATTGTCCTGGCCGGCCAGCGGTTCGGCCTCGAGCAGGCTGCGGGTGCAGGGTTGCTGCTGGCCGCGATCGTGGGTCACGAACTTGCATCCCTTAAATTTGAACCCAGTGTCCAGCCGGCCCCGCCGTAGCGTTTACGTCCCTCAAGACATCGAGCCGAAGTGGCAGAAGGTCTGGGCCGAGCGCGGGGTCATGAAGGCGGCGGACGACTCGCCGAAGCCGAAGTACTACGACCTGGTCATGTATCCGTATCCCTCGGGTGACCTGCACATGGGCCACGCGCGCAACTACGTGATGGGTGACGCGCTCGCGCGGATGAAACGGATGCAGGGCTTCGAGGTGCTGCACCCATTTGGCTGGGACGCNTTCGGTCTGCCGGCGGAAAACGCGGCGATGCANCACCCCGGCTTGCATCCCCAGAAATGGACACTCGACAACATCGCCAGGAGCAAGCGCGACCTCAAGATGATGGGGATCCTCTACGACTGGGACCGCGAGGTCACCAGCTGCATGCCCGACTATTACAAGTGGACGCAGTGGCTGTTCCTGCTGATGCTCGAGCGCGGCCTCGCGTACAGGGCGATGGCGCCCGTCAACTGGTGTCCGGTCGACAAGACGGTGCTTGCCAACGAGCAGGTGATCAACGGAAGGTGCTGGCGGCACCCTGACGTCGAGGTCGAGAAGCGCGACCTCGAGCAGTGGTTTCTGAAGATCACCGACTATGCGGAGAGGCTGCTCGCCGACCTCGCGCTGCTTGACAAGTGGCCGCACAAGGTGCGCCTCATGCAGACCAACTGGATTGGCCGCAGCATGGGTGCCGAGGTCAACTTTCCGGTCGATGGAATCGCCGGTGAGTCGATCCGCATCTACACGACCCGACCGGACACGCTGTGGGGCGCGACGTTCATGGTCATGGCGCCCGAGCATCCGTTGGTCGAGCGCGTGACCACCGAAAAGCACCGCGCCCGTGTCCGCGAGTACGTCGAGAAGGCGCGCAAGGAGACCGAGATCGAGCGCCAGTCGACCGATCGCGAGAAGACCGGCGTCGCCACGGGCGGCTTCGCGATCAATCCGGTCAACGGCCAAANGATCCCGATCTGGGTCGCCGACTACGTGCTCGTTACATATGGCACNGGCGCGATCATGGCGGTGCCCGCGCACGACGAGCGCGATTTCGAGTTCGCNGTCCGCTACGACCTGCCGATCCGCGAGGTCATCGCCCCGCCGAGCGGACCGCAGGGCGTGCTGCGCCACGCGTATCTAGGGTCGGGGACGATGGTGAACAGCGCCCAGTTCGGCGGCCTCGACTCAACAGTCGCCTTCGATCGGATCTGCGACTGGCTGGAGTCAAAGGGCATCGGCAAGCGCGCGGTCAAGTACCGTCTCCGCGACTGGCTTATCTCGCGCCAGCGCTACTGGGGAGCGCCGATCCCTGTCGTCTACTGCCCCAACGACGGCATGGTGCCGGTGCCGGTGGACCAGCTGCCGGTCAAGCTGCCCGAGGAGTACCGGCCGCTTCCCGAGGTGGAGTCGTTCTGGCGCACGACGTGTCCCAAATGCGACGGCCCGGCACGCCGCGAGACGGACACAATGGACACGTTCATCGACTCGTCGTGGTACTTCCTGCGCTACGCAAGCCCCCACGATGACCGCGAGCCGTTTGACCCCGAGCTCGCCAATCACTGGATGGCGGTCGACCAGTACACGGGTGGGGTGGAGCACGCGATTCTGCATCTCCTGTACTCACGCTTTTTCGTCAAGGTGCTGCATGACGCTGGGCTCCTCGAAGCGTCGGAGCCGTTCACCCGACTTTTCAACCAGGGCATGGTCAAGCGCTTCGGTCAGGTGATGGCCAAGTCGGCCGGCAACGGGGTTTCGATCGCCGAGCTAACCGGTGAGCAGGGCGCGGACGCCGGCCGGGTGTATGAGATGTTCATCGGACCGCCCGAAGAAGACGTGGAGTGGAATGACTCCGGGCTCAACGGCGTCGTCAAGTTTCTGCAGCGCGTGTGGCGGCTCGTGTTGGAGCCGGAGTCGATCGTCCCCGAGGGCAGCGCCGCCGCCGCCGATGCCGCGGTGTTGCGCCGCAAGGTCGCGCAGACAGTCGGTCATGTGACCGAGCACTACGACGAGCTGCGCTTCAACACCGCGGTCGCGTTCTTGATGGAGCTGGCGAATGCGATGCAGGATTACCTGCAGGGTGGCGGCGCGAGGGACGGGGAGTGGGACGCGGCGGTGCGCACGCTGCTCAAGCTGCTGAATCCGCTGGCGCCGCACGCCTGCGAGGAGATGTGGGAGCGACTCGGTGAGAGGGGCCTGCTGGTGGACGCCTCGTGGCCCACATTCGATGCAACGCTCGCGGCGGAGCCGAAGGTCGTGCTGGTGGTCCAGGTCGCGGGCAAGGTGCGCGACAAGCTGGACGTCGAGGCGGGACTATCGGAAGCCGGCGCGACGAAGGCGGCGCTTGCCCGCGACAAGGTGCGCGCCGCGCTCAATGGCCGTGAGCCGTCGAAGGTGATCTACGTCGCCGACAAGCTCATCAATCTCGTCCCTTAACAAGCAGGGTTGACCGGGCGCCGGCATGCGCCCAAGCTGCGCGCCCGGACTACATCCCCCAGGGTGGGTGGGGGGTCAGCGGGTGGTTATAGAGGATTACTGGGCCGGCACCGGGACGCGAATTCCGTTGTCGAGCATGTAGTTCGCGACGGTGCGCGTCCCCGCGCCGAGCGTGAGCTTGGTGGGGCCGCTGATCACTCGCATGTAGGTCACCAGCTTCACTTCGTAGGTGCCGGGTCGCAGGTCGACCGCGTACATTCCGCTCGAATTGGTCACCACGCGGCTGACCACGGAATTCCCCGCGACGTAGTCAATCTCCAGGCTCGCCACGGGCCGCCCGGCGCACGTCGAGCCGGCCTGCTCCACAGGCGCGCACGGCACCGACCTGACGATGCCGCTCACGTGGGCGGTCTCGGGCGAGGGCGACGGCGAGTTGCCCGGAAAGTGGTAGGCGCCGCAGGCCGCCGTCAGCAGCACCAGCCCGGCGACGGCGAGCGCGTTTCTCATCACCAGACGCAACGAACGACACCCGTTTCAGGTCACGCCTGGCCTGGGGACGACGCGATAGCCGGGCGGTACTGTTGTGGGCGCTCCCGGGTGGCCAAGCGGTAAGGCAGAGGACTTTGGATCCTCGACCGAAGGTTCGAATCCTTCCCCGGGAACCAGCCTTAACAACCTGGCTTTTCGTCTGGTCTGGCCCTCGATAGCCTCGGCCTGTGCGCCTCCCAATGCGACTCGTCCCCGGCTGGAAGCGGATCGTACTGATCGCCGCCCCGATCACCACGGCCGCCGCGCTGCTGGTGGCCGCGTACGCGTATACAGCGTCGGGCTTGCCGGCTCCGACCGCTCCGGTTGCCGCGCCGGCCCTTGAGATCCCGCCCCAGCCGGGCCTATTGGTTGACATCGTCGGCGCCGTCGAAAACCCGGGCCTGTACCGCCTGCCCCGGGGAGATCGCGTCTTCGACGCCATCGCGGCCGCCGGCGGATTCAGCGCCGACGCGGACATGTCCCGGGCGCCCAACCTCGCCGGCCGGCTGAGCGATGGCGAGCAGATCAAGGTCCCGTTCGTCAAAACGGCTTCCGGGACGACGGTCGTGCGCGTCAATCTCAACCAGGCGACGCTCGAAGAGCTCGAGGCGGTTCCGCGTTTCACCTTGGCATTCGCGCAGGAATGCCTCGACTACCGGACCAACTTCGGCGGCTTCCAGAGCATGCGTGAGCTGGTCGAGATCCTCGGCATGAGCGAAGCGGACTATGTCGTGGTCCGCCGCTACCTGACGCTATGACGCGTTATCCCGGCCTGGCGCTCGCGTTGGCGTGGTCGGCGGCGATTGCCGGCGCTGTGGTGCTGATCCCGCCACGGTCATGGCTCGGCGTGGTCGCCTTAGGGGCCACCCTCCCACTCCTCGCGGTGGCGCTGGTGCTGCGTCCCGCGCTTCTCGCTGTCGCGATTGCGGTTGCCCTGCTCGCGGTCGCGCGGGTCGAGCTGCCGGTGCCCGACGCCCAGGCACCGGTGCGAGCCGCGAGCGTCGCCGGCCAGACCGCGGTGATGACGGGCCGAATCGCGGACGACAGCCGGGCCCGCGGTGGCGGCGGCGAGGTCCTGGTCGAGCCGACACAGGTCCAGATTGGCGTGACACGAATCACCGACATCGGCAATCTCCTCGTCCGGTGGCGTGGCCCAGCGAACGCGACCTACGGAGACATGGTCCGCGCCACGGGTAAGCTGACACTCCCGCGCGATACTCCGGATTTCGATCGGCGCGCATACCTCGGGCAGCGGAACGTTTACCTCGAGCTCCAGGCATCGAGCTTCGATGTGACGAGCTCAGAGCGCGGCGTTGCTGCAATTCCCAGTTGGCTACGGTCGAGGTACACCGCCGCGCTGAACGCGGCGGTTCCCCCGCCGCACGCCGCGATGCTCCTCGGAATCGTGCTCGGCGTCCGCGAAGGCGTTCCGCCCAGGCTCGAACAGGCGTTGATCGCGACGGGTCTGATCCACCTGCTCGTGCTTAGCGGCCTGAAGGTGGCGGTTTTCGCCCGCATCATCCAGGGCACCCTAAGGCCGATTCTCGGCCGGCACGCCACCTGGCCGGTCCTCGGACTCATCGCGGTATACGCGATGGCCGGCGGCGCGACGCCGGCGGCGGTCCGGGCATCGGTCATGGGCGGCTTGGCGATCGCCGCCGCTCACATGGGACGTCCATCTCATGTGTGGACATCCCTCGCGCTGACCGCCGCGGCAATGCTGGGCTGGCATCCCGAGCTCGCCTGGGACGTCGGCTTCCAACTGTCGTTCGCCGGGACCGCGGCGATCATCCTTCTGACCCCGGCGATCGCGCGGCGCGTCGCGTTCCTGCCGCACATTCTCCGCGAGCCTTTCGCGGTCACCTGCGCCGCGCAGGTCGGGACGCTGCCGATGATGGCGACCGACTTCCACGTCATCTCGCCGATCGCGCCAGTCGCGAATGCGCTGACGCTTCCGGTCCTGCCCGTACTCGTGGCGTCGGGACTCGTGCTCAGTGTCCTGTCTCTTGCGCCGGAGCTCGCCCGCGCCGCGGCGATCCCGATCGCCGGCTTGCTCGCCTACATCGAGCAGGTCGGCTACGTCTTGGCGCGCGCGCCCCTGGCCGCGTTCTCGATCCCAAGCTTTCCAACGTGGCTCGGCCTGGCGTACTACTCGGCGCTGGCTCCGGCGATCGCGGGTGGGCACACGCCCCGTCCGGCGCGCTGGTTTGCGTTTGCGGCCGCGGCGATTGGACCGGTATTGATTTCCACCACGGCGCTGGTCGGATGGGCGAACGCNCCTCCTCAGGCCTTCGTCCTGAATGTCGGCGACGGACAGGCCGTGCTCCTGCGCGACCAGCACGGCGCGATCCTCATCGACGGCGGTCCAAGTCCTCAGAAGCTGCGGGACGAGCTCGGCACCCTGCTCCCGCCCTGGCAGCGAAACCTCGACGGGTTGATCATCACCGCGCCAGGCCTCGGCCACGTGGGAGGTCTGACCGGCTTCGACCGATCCGCGCAGGCCCTCTTCATTCCCAAGGCTGCGATCACCGGATCCGCCTGGCGGACCGCGGCCCTGGAGCAAGCAACGCGCGGCGCCTCGATCCATATGCTCGAGGCCGGGCAGCGGCTCGACATCGCGGGCTTTGGGCTGGAGGTCGTCGCACCCGAGCCCGGCGCCCCCGGAGACCAGGTGGGCGCGGCGTACCTCGCTGTGCGCGCGATTGCGCCAGACGGCAAGAGCTTCTGCGATTTCAGCGACCTGGACCTCGAGGCGCAGACGGTCGCGGCCTCGCGGCTTAGGGGCGCGTGCGGCTACGTCCTGCTGCCGGGCGGCGGCAGGAGCAGGCTGTCGCCCGATCTCGAACGCGCGGCCGTCAGACCCACGACCCAGCTCATCGCCTCACGAGGGACGGGCAGGCTTGCCGCTGGGTTTCCACCCGACGTGCTGCGCACCGACCAGGAGGGCACGATCACCTTGCCGTTGTAAGTACGATCGGCCCATGCCGCGGGCAACCAGGCAAGGCAGCGCGACCGCGTTGCTCCTGCACGGCGAGGAACGCTTCCTGGTCGACGAGCGGTCGCGCGCCACGATCGACCAGTGGCGCACCGAGCTCGTCTCCGACTTCGGCCTTGAGGTCCTCGAAGGAGCTGGGCTCACGCCCGCACGCCTGCAGGATGCGGTCCTCCAGGTACCCTTCCTGGATCCATACCGCGTGGTCTTCGCGCGCATGATCCCGGCCAACCGGGCCGAAGGCCTTGCGCCGGCGCTCGCGCAGATTCCCGTCACCACACGGGTCCTGCTGACCGTGGCGGGTCGCCTGGGCTCGACGAACAAGCTGACCAAGGCGATCACCGCGGCGGGCGGCCAGGTCGATGAGTCGCAGCACCTCAAAGGTCGCGCGCTCAGCGACTGGGCCTCCAGGCGCGCGGTGGAGAAGCACGGGCTGACGGCCAATATCGCCGCGCAGGTCGTGCGCGTGTCGCCACCGGATCTCAGCGTCGTCGATTCCGAGCTCACCAAGCTCGCCGCGTACAAGGCTTCCGGCTCGAAGCTCACTCCTGAAGTGGTGACCGAGTTGCTCGCCGGTGGGCGGGAGGACGAGATCTTCAAACTGACCGACAACCTGCTGCCGAGGCCCGGCGCGGCGGCACTCGAGATCGCGCGCCACCTCACTCGGTCGGGTTTGCAGCCGACCTCGGTCGCTTACCGGATGGCGCGCCACTACGCGCTCGTGCTCGAAGTCAAGGCCAGACAGGACCGGGGCGAGTCGCTGCAGCAGGTCCAGGACGACATGACCGAGCATCGCTTCGTCATCCAGAAGGCCTTCGACGCCGCCCAGAACGCGTCGCCGCGGCGGCTTGAAGATGCGTTGAAGCTCATCCGAGACTACGAGTGGGAGGTCAAGTCGGGTCAGGTCGACGCCGAGCTCGGCCTGGACGTCCTGCTGACGCGGCTGTAAGCCGCGGCTCCTACTTCTTCTTCGTAGCGGGCGCGGCAGCTCGCGCAGGAGCCGCCTTCTTGCTCTTGGCGGGCGCCGGCGCCGTGGAAGCGAGCTTGGCCAGCTGGCGCGCGAGTCTCGACTTGCGACGCGCCGCGTTGTTGGGATGCAGGATGCGCTTGGANGCGGCGCGGTCCAGCCCGCGCATGGCCTCGACCGTTGACTCGATCCGTTCCGAGGNCTCGGCCTGGGCGTCGNTCAGCGAACGCCGCGACTTGACGATGAGGGTCTTCACCTCGGAGCGCACCGCACGGTTCCGCGCCGAGCGCCGCACGCCCGCGCGAGCCTGCTTCTTCGCCGAAGCGGTCCGCTTAGCCACGCGCCATTACCAGGGGGAGAGCACTCACGAATTTAGGATTATAGGCGCCGATGGAATTCGAGCTTCTTGGACGGCGCCCCAAAGTCCATCCCGACGCATACATCGCACCGACCGCTGTGCTGATCGGCGATGTCGAGATCGCGGCCGGCGCGAGCGTTTGGTTCGGCGCGGTGCTGCGAGGCGATGAGGCGACGATCAAGGTCGGGGAGGGCGCCAACATCCAGGACAACGCGGTCATCCACTGCGCCGAAAATCTGCCGACTCTGATCGAAAAGAACGCCAGCATCGGCCACTCGGCGCAGCTGGAGGGATGCGTTGTTGAGCAGGGCGCGCTGGTGGGGATGGGCGCGACCATGCTCCAGCGAAGCCGTCTCGGCGCGGGCTCGATGCTCGCGGCCGGCGCGGTGCTGCAAGAGGGCATCGAGATCCCGGCCGGCCACATGGCGGCCGGCGTGCCGGCAATCGTCAAAAAGCAGCTCGACGGCTCCTCGAACCACTGGGTCGGAACCACGGCGCGGCACTACCAGGATCGCGCGGTCAAGTACCGAGCGGGTCTGAAGCCGATCCCCGATTGATCTTCGCGCTGCCCGCGCGCGCGAAGCTCAACCTCAACCTCGAGGTCCTCGGCCGCAGCGCGGATGGATTCCACGACCTGCGCACGACCTTTCAAGCGGTGGCGCTGCACGACCTGCTCGAGGTCGAGCCGGCGAAGGAAACAACATTCACGACATCGGGTTTGCGGGTGAGCGCGGAGAGCAACTCCGTGCTGGTCGCGCAGCAGGCACTGGAGAGTGCTGCCAAACGCCCATTGCCCGCTCGCATCCACCTCGACAAGCGGATCCCATCGGGTTCCGGCATGGGCGGCGCCAGCTCCGACGCGGCCACGACGCTGAGGGCGCTCAAGACCATGCACACGCTCGACATCGACCTCGCACCTATCGCGCGTGAGCTGGGCTCGGACGTCCCTTTCTTCTTGCGCGGAGGTCGCGCGCACGCCGAGGGGCGCGGTGAGCGGCTGACGCCGCTGGCTGATGAATCCGCCTGGTTCGCCATCGCGTGGCCGGGGATAGAGCTCTCGACCGCCGATGTGTACCGTGCATGGGACGAATTGAAAGGGGAAGGTCAGAATCACCTGCGCCGGGCGGCGGANCACGTGGAGCCAAGCCTGAAAGAATTTGCGGCGAGCCTCGGTCCNGGTTGGCAAATGACGGGCAGCGGCTCAGCGTTCTACACGCNCATCAATAACGAACAGGAAGGAAGGCACGCCATAGGGAAGCTGGATTGCTGGACCGCGCTCACGCGCGCCGTCGGCGCCTGGGCGTGATCCGCAAGACCGCAGCCGTCGTCGCCGGCAAAGCGACCGGTGCCCTCAGCCGCNTCACCGGTCGCGGCGGCGGCACGACCCTCCCGGGCGATGTCGCGCGGGCGATCGATCCGCGCATNCTGACCAGGCTAACCAAGGATCTGACGTACGGCTCGATCGTCGTGACNGGGACCAACGGCAAGACGACCACCGCACGTCTCCTCAGCTGGCTGCTCGAGGGGGCTGGGCACCGCGTCGTCGCCAACCGCGCCGGGGCGAACCTCATCTTCGGCGTGACTGCGGCGGCGTTGAATCGCGCCGGGTCCGATGGCAAGTTGAAAGCGGACTGGGGCGTCTTCGAGATCGACGAGGCCAGCCTCCCCAAGGCGGTGGAGGAGATCCAGCCGCGGGCGACCNTGGTCCTGAACCTCTTTCGCGACCAGCTCGACCGTTACGGCGAGCTGGAGTCGATCGCCCGGAAGATCGAGAAAGCCCTGGCCTCGCAACCGGAGACCGCNCGCGCCATCCTCGACGCGGACGACCCCCGTGTGGCCGAGATCGGTCTCAACCTGACAATAAAACCGCTCTGGTACGGCCTCGAGGACACCTCGGTCGCCACCAAGACGCTGCCCCACGCGGCCGACGCGAGGACGTGTCCCAAATGCGGAACGAGCTTGATCTTCGACGCCGTTTACGTCGGCCACGACGGCGTCTATCACTGCCCTAATGGACATTTCGAGCGCCCGCGTCCGGAGATAGCCGCCACCAACATCAAGCTCGACGGCTTCGACGCCCTCGCCTTGACGATCGAAGGGACGCGGATCGAGATGCCGTTGGGCGGTCTCTACAACTGCTACAACGTTCTCGCCGCGTACGCGGCCGCACGAAGCATCGACCTCGCGCCCTCGTATATCGCCGACCGTCTGCGCACGTTCAAGGCAGCGTTCGGCCGCCAAGAGCGCGTCGAGTTCCGCGGCCGCCATCTGATCCTGGTCCTCTCCAAGAACCCGGCCGGTTTCAACGAGACAGTGCGCACCGCGGTCGAGCTCGCCGGTGGCGAGAACTTCGTCATCGGGTTGAACGACCGCAAGGCGGACGGCACCGACGTCTCCTGGATCTGGGATGTCGACTTCGAGATGCTGCAGGGCCACGCCAAGGTGGTCATCCCTGCGGGCGGACGCGCGCACGACCTCGCGGTGCGCCTGAAGTACGCCGGCGTTGGCGCCGAGAATCCTCAGACCGACCCTGGCAAGACGCTCGATCTGCTGATTAAGTCCACCAGCGAAGGCGACACAGCCTACCTGCTGTGCACCTACACCGCGATGCTCGACCTCAGGGCCGAGCTCGTGAGACGCGGGTGGGCGTCGCCATACTGGGAAACGTGACACAGAAATTGACGGTCGGCTGGCTCTACCCCGACCTCATGAACATCTACGGTGATCGGGGCAACATCCTCACGCTGCTCAAGCGCGCGGAGTGGCACGGACTCGAGGCGAGCGTGGTGGAACTGGGCCGAGGCGCCAGTGACCGGATGAACGACGTCGATGTCTTCTTTTTCGGCGGCGGCCAGGATCGTGAGCAGGCCCTCATCTACGACGACCTCCGCGAGTTCAAGCAGGAATCGCTGCAGCGTGCCGTCGCGAACGGCGCGCAGGTGCTCGCCGTGTGCGGCGGCTACCAGCTGCTGGGCCACTACTACCAGACCGCCGACGGCGAGCGTTACGACGGCATCGGGCTGATCGACGTCAGGACCGAGGCGGGCAAGAAGCGATTCATCGGCGATGTCGTCGTGCAGACAGACATCGGCCTGACGCCGCGTACATTGGTCGGCTTCGAGAACCACAGCGGCCGCACGTTCCTGGGCTCAGGCGCGAAAGCGCTCGGCAGGATCATTCAGGGCAAGGGCAACAACGGTTCCGACAAGACCGAAGGCTGCGTGCAGGGCGGGATCATCGGCACCTACCTGCACGGGTCGCTGTTACCGAAGAACCCGCACCTCGCGGATCACCTGATTGCGGCGGCGCTCAAGCGACGGGGCGACGGCGCGCTTTCGTCACTCGACGATTCGGCGGAGCTGGCCGCGCACGGCTGGATCCTGCAGCGCGCGCAACGACGGTAGTCCGGGCTCCGTTGCCGCCGTTCAAAACGTGCGGCCGCCGCGGCATCAACGCCTCGCGCAACACCTGATCGATCGACTCGATCATCACGAACTGCATCTGCTTGCGCAGATCGGCCGGGATATCGTCAAGGTCGGCCTCGTTGTGCGAGGGCATGAGTACGCGCCGCAGTCCGGCGCGGTGGGCGCCGAGTACCTTCTCCTTGATGCCCCCGATCGGCAGCACCTTGCCACGCAGCGTGATCTCGCCGGTCATCGCCACGTCGTCGCGCACCGGCCGGCCGGTGAGGATCGAGGCCATCGCGGTCAGGACGGTGACTCCAGCTGAAGGACCTTCTTTGGGCTGGGCGCCGGCCGGCACGTGGACGTGGATGTCGTTCTTGTCGAACAGCGTCGGGTCGATCCCGATCTCGGTTGCCCGCGACTTGAGGTAGGACAGCGAGGCCGCCGCCGATTCCTTCATGACCTCGCCCAGCTGCCCGGTCAGCTTGAGTTCGCCCTTGCCTGGCGTGATGGTCGCCTCGACGAAGATGATCTCGCCCCCGGTCGGCGTCCAGACCAGTCCGGTCGCGATGCCCGGCCGGTCGATGCGCTCCGCCACGTCGTCATAGAAGCGACGCTTGCCGAGCGCGGCGCGCACCCTCTTGGTGTCGTCCATCCGCTTCAGCTTCTTGCCCGACGCTATGTCGGCGACGTCNCGGCGGAGCAGGGACGCGATCTCGCGCTCCAGGTTTCGCACGCCNGCCTCACGTGTGTACTCGCGGATGATCAGCCGGATCGCTTCCTCCGAGATCGTGACCTCGCCGGGATTCAGGCCGTGCGCCAGCACTTGCTTGGGGATCAGGAAGCGCTCGGCGATCTGGACCTTCTCCTCTTCGGTGTATCCCGAGAGATGCAAGACCTCCATCCGGTCACGCAGCGCGGGCGGGATTGTCTCCAGGCTGTTGGCGGTCGTGATGAACATCACCTTCGACAGGTCGAAGGGAACGTCAAGGTAGTTGTCGCGAAAGTCCTTGTTCTGCTCGGGGTCGAGGACCTCGAGCAGCGCGGAGGACGGGTCGCCGCGCCAGTCGGCGCCGATCTTGTCGACCTCGTCGAGTATGAACACGGGATCGTTGGATTCGGCGCGACGAATGGCCTGCAGGATGCGCCCGGGCATGGCCCCGATGTAGGTGCGGCGGTGGCCGCGGATCTCCGCCTCGTCGTGCACGCCGCCCAGCGAGGCCCGCGCGAATTTCCGGCCCATGGCGCGCGCGATCGACTGGCCGAGCGAGGTCTTGCCGACGCCTGGCGGGCCGACAAAGCAAAGGATCGGCTCGCGGCCGCGGTCGGTCGACCCGCGCTGCTGCTTCAGCCGGCGCACCGCGAGGTGTTCGACGATGCGCTGCTTGACCTTGTCTAGGTCATAGTGGTCGGCGTCGAGGATGCCGCGCGACTTCTTGACGTCGACCTCGCCGCCGGTGGAGACGTTCCACGGCAGCGAGACGATGAGCTCGAGGTAGGTGCGGATCACGGACGACTCAGGCGACGCCGAGGGGATTCGCTCGAGGCGTGAGATCTCGCGGTCGGCCTCGCGCTTGGCCTCGGGTGGTAGGCCGGCCTTCTCNATNCGTTCGCGAAGCTCGCTCAGCTCCGCGTGCTCGGTGTCCAGCTCGCCCAGCTCGCGCTGGATCGCCTTCAGCTGCTCGCGCAGGAAGTACTCGCGCTGGGCTTTGCCCATCTGCTCTTCGGCCTGAGATTGGATTTTGCGGCCGAGCTCCAGCACCTCCAGCTCGTGGGACATGTGGCCGAGCAGCCGCTCCAGCTTGGCCTTCGACGAATCGAGCTCGAGGATCTCCTGCCGCTGCTCGGTCGTGAGTCGGATGTGATTGGCGACGTAGTACGCGAGGTGGAGCGGGTCGTCGATCGCGCCCGCCGCACCCGCCAGCTCAGCCGGCAGGTGTGGGGCGAGCGAGACGAGCTGCTGGAACGACGCGATCGCGCGCCGCATCAGCGCCTCCCGCTCGATCGTGAGGATGTCTTCCTGGATCTCGGGCAGCATCTCGATGGCGCATGTCAGATAAGGGTCCTCGGATTCGACCTCGGTGAGCCGGATCCGCCGCAGTCCCAGCACCGCCAGCTGCACGGTGCCGTCGGGAAGCTTCAGCAGGTGCTGGACGCGGACCATCGTCCCGACGTGGTGGAGGTCTTTGAACTCGACCTCTTCCGCTGTTTCNTCAAGCTGCGTCGCGACGGCGATGTGACGCTCGACGCCCGCGAGGTCATCGAGCAGCTGGAGCGATTTCTTGCGCCCGACCGAGAGCGGGATGAAAATGCGCGGAAACACCACCGTCGACTTCAACGGCAGCACAGGCAGATGAGAGGGCACCGCTCCTTCGAGATTGGGTGCCGGNACTTCGCTCACAAATAGGTGATGCTACGCCCTGCGGCGGCAAGATCCGGAAACTCCCGAGCGTCGTTACAACTGCAGTGGAACGAAGCATCCTGGCCGCGGTCGGTGCGCTGGTGGCTCTGGCGTTGAACGTCTCGGCCACTTCGCCGAGTCATCCGCCAAAGCATGTGGCNCGCCCAGCCGCGGCCTCCATCGTCCCTGGCAGCACGTGCCCGATCTTTCCCGCCGACAACATCTGGAACACCGACATCTCGAGCATGCCGGTCAACTCGCACAGTGCGGCGTGGCTGGCGTCCACGGGCGCCACCACGGGGAGGCTCCTGCATCCGGATTTCGGCGGTCCGCCGTACGGCATGCCAATCAACGTGGTGCACACCGGCCATGCGACCACGAACTTCAACTTCCAGTACTGGGATGAGAGTGATCCGGTCGTCGCAACCCAACAGCCGCAGGGCCCATATCCGTATGGGAACGATCTCCTGCGCGAGGGGCCGACGGACAGCCACCTGATCACGNTGGACCAGGACACCTGCAAGCTGTACGAAACCTGGGCGACCGAATACGCCGGGCCGAGCACCGCGGGGTCGGGAGCGATCTTTGATCTCAATTCCAACCAGCTCCGCCACGTGAACTGGACCTCGGCCGACGCGGCGGGCCTGCCGATCCTGCCTGGTCTTGTCCGCCTCGATGAAGTGCAGGCGGGATTGATCACGCACGCGATCCGTTTCACCGTCCAGTCAACCGACCAAGGCTACCTGTGGCCCGCNCGCCACCAGGCCGGCTCCGCGAGCAATCCGAATTTGCCACCGATGGGCGCCCGNTTCCGCCTGAAGGCGGGCTACAGCATCGCGGGGTTTGGCGCCCAGGCCCAGGTCGTGTTGACAGCCATGAAGCACTACGGGGTGATCGTGGCCGACAACGGCTCGAACTGGTTCTTTCAAGGCACGATGGACTCGGGTTGGAACTCGGGTCCATATCCGACGATGATCGCGCAGCTCAAGACGATCCCGGCCGGCGCGTTCGAGGCGATCGACGAGTCATCGCTCATGGTCGACCCCAACTCAGCGCAGGCCAGCACCCGGGCGGTGCGTCAAACGACACCGGCACCGGCGCCGAGCCGGCAGCCCGCCAACCAATCCTCCCCCGCTCCGCTCCCGAGCGGCCGCTAGGNGTACGGCCAGAACTCCCCGACCGAGCCCGCTCACGCTCGGGAAAGGGCCCGCAAGCTGGCATAATCGAGCGGAACTGAGCGCTCCCCTGACCGCCGTCATCCTCGCCGCCGGCCACGGCACCCGAATGCGCTCGCGGATTCCCAAAGTGCTCCATCCCATCTGCGGCCGTCCCATGATCGATTGGGTGCTGGCGGCGGTGGAGGAGGCCGGAGCGAAAGACGTCAAGGTGATCGCCAATCCGCATCACGCCGACGTCGCCGCCCATCTCGACGGTCGGGTCGAAGTTGTGTACCAGCGCGATCCGAAGGGAACCGCTCACGCGCTGGGGCAGATCCCCGCCGGCGAGCTGCGGGGACGCCAGGTCCTGGTCGTCAACGGCGACTCGCCGTTGCTGACAGCAACCAGCATCCGGAGGGTCATCGACGCGCACGTTCAGGAGAAGGCGCCGGCGACCATCGCCAGCGTCGTCGATCCGACGCGTGACGACGGCCGCGTCATACGCGCCGCTGANGGCTCCCTGGAGCGCATCGTCGAGCGCAAGGACGCCACGCCGGAGATGCGCGTCGGTGTACATGAGTTCAACGTCGGCCTTTACTGCTTCGACGGCAGCAAGCTGGTCGAAGAGCTCGGCACGGTCGGTGACGACAACAATGCGGGCGAGTATTACCTCACCGACGTCTTCCTGCACCTCAAGCCGGTCACCGTGGTGACGCTGGACGATCCGCGCGAGGCGATGGGCGTCAAAGACCGGGTCAGGCTCGCGACGGCGACCGAAATCCTGCGCCGGCGGCTGCTCGACAACCTGATGCTGGGCGGCGTCACCATCGTCGACCCGAACAGCACGTTCATCGACGCCGGCGTCGTCATCGGCCAGGACACGGTGATCGAGCCGTTCACCGTCCTCAAGGGCAGCACGCAAATCGGCGCCGAGTGCCACATCGGCCCACACGTCCATATTGAGGACGCGAGGCTGGGCGACCGCTCCGACTGCGGCCCCTTCGCCAAGCTCCGCCCGGGCACCGAGATCGCGGAGGACGTGCACATCGGCAGCTTCGCCGAGCTGGTGCGGAGCAAGGTCGGGCGCGGCACCAGGGTGCCCCACGTCTCCTACCTGGGCGACACGGACCTCGGAGCGGACGCCAACATCGGCGCGGGTACGATTACGGCCAACTTCGACGGCACGAAAAAGAACCGGACCGAGATCGGCGACGGCGCCTTCGTCGGCGTGGACACGATGCTGGTGGCCCCGGTCAAGGTGGGCAAAGGAGCTCGCACGGGGGCCGGATCCGTGGTGACGAAGGATGTGCCCGACGGCGCGACAGCCGTCGGAGTTCCCGCTAGGGTGGTACGCACAAAACAGGTGAGTTCGCCGGATTCGGGTTCGGACGCGAGTTGATCGGGAGGCTGCAGACCGCGGTCGAGTACACCGGGACTGACGGCTCCCCGTGGGGCGAGCTGAAGCTCATCTCAGGCGGGGCCAACCCGGTCCTGGCGGGGCGGATTGCCGAGATCCTCGACGTCCAGCTCACGGATCCCCGGCTCCGTCATTTCCCCGACGGGGAGATCAACGTCAAGATCGAGGACTCGATGCGCGGTCACGACGTGTTCGTGATCCAGCCCACGAGCCCGCCCGTCAACGAGCACCTGATGGAGCTGTTCATCATCCTCGACGCGCTGCGCCGGGCCTCCGCCGGGCGGGTGACCGCGGTGATTCCTTACTACGGATACGCGCGCAAGGAACGCAAGACGCAGCCTCGGGAGCCGATCTCGGCCAAGCTGGTTGCCAACTTCATCACGCTGGCCGGCGCCGACCGCCTGCTGCTGTTCGACTTGCACGCCGAGGCCATCGAGGGCTTCTTCGACGTGCCCACCGACCATCTCTCGCCGCACCGCATCTTCTCCGAGTATCTGAAGACCCTCGGCTTGAAGCACATCACGATCGTCGCCCCNGATGCGGGCGGCGGGCGCCGCGCCGAGGCCGTTGCCAACGACCTGGGAGCGCCGATCGCGTTCGGTTATAAGCGACGCCCGGACGAGCAGTCGGTCGAGGTGATCGCGGTCTCGGGTGACGTGAGAGGCCGGGACTGTGTCGTGATCGAAGACATCATCACCACGGGCGGCACGGTCTCCAAGCTGGCCGCCGCGCTGCGGCAGCAAGGAGCGAACCGGGTGCTCATCGTGGCCACGCATCCCGTCCTGTCGGGCGACGCGATGGACCGGCTGAGGAAAGCTGATGTGGAAGAGCTGATCGTGACGGACACAATTCCCATCCCCGCCGAAAAGCTCGGCTCGTCGCTGAAGGTGCTGTCGGTCGCGCCCCTCCTCGCTGAAGCGATCATCCGGGTGCACGAGAACCGGAGCGTCAGCGAGCTCTTCCGTTAGGTAGCTCGATCGGATGACGTTCCAGGAATGGATGGAAGTCATCGTCATGCTCCTGTGCTTTGTGCTCGCTGCGCTGGCGAGCGGCACGGAGACGGCGCTGACGTCGGTGGGCAGGTTGCGGGTGCGCTACCTGGCCGAGCAGGGAAGCAAGGCGGCCGCCACGTTGCAGCGCCTGCGCTCCGACCCGAACCGATTCCTTTCCACGGTGCTCTTCACGAACACGCTGGCTTTGATCGTCGCGTCGACGGCGACCGCTTTGCTGAGCGAGTCGCTGTACACCCGATGGGGCGTCCCCGCGGAATGGCGATTGTGGCTGACGCTGGCCGACTCGGTCGCGCTGTCGATCGTCTTGCTCATCCTGGCGGAGGTCACGCCGAAGACGCTGGCGCTCGCCAACGCCGAGCGCGTGGCTCTCGCCGCGGCGGTCCCGGTCGATAGGCTAGCCACGTTCCTGAGCCCAATCCTGTGGGCGGTCACGTTGATCTCGCGCGGGCTGACCGGCGGTCGCGCAGCGCGCGCTCCGTACCTGACAGAAGAAGAGCTGATCACCGCCCTTCATGTGTCCGAAGAAGCGGGCGTCATCGAAGAGCAAGAGCACCAGATGATCCACGGCATCATCGAGATCGGCGACAAGACCGTGCGCGAGATCATGATCCCGCGGACGGACATCGTCGCCGTCGAGAAAGAGGCCGGCCTGCGCGAGATCGTGAAGTTGTTCAAGCAGCACCGCCACACGCGGATGCCCGTCTACGAAGAGAACATCGACCACGTCCTCGGTCTGATCCATACCAAAGATCTCTTGCTCTTCTACACGCTGTCGAGCTCGCAGAAGTTCGACATGGATAAGGTGCTGCGGCCGATTGAGTTCACGCCCGAGCAGAAGAAGGTCGACGAGCTGCTGAACGATATGAGGACGAAGAAGCAGCACATGGTGATCGTGGTCGACGAGTACGGCGGCACCGCGGGCATGGTCACACTGGAGGACCTGCTCGAGGAGATCGTCGGCGAGATTCGCGACGAGTACGACACTGGCGAGCAGGACCTGCTGCAGGTCCTCAACGACCACGANGTCCGCGTCGATGCGGGATTTCCGCTCGAAGAGCTGAACGAGCGCTTGCGGTTGGGTATCGAAGAATCGGGTGACTACGATTCGGTCGGTGGCTATGTGCACGCGATGCTGGGCAAGATCGCCGAGGAGGGTGACTCCTTTCAGTCCGGTCGTGCGAAGTGGGTCGTGGAGAAGGTAAAGGGGCGACGCATCGAGATGGTGCGCCTCATCTCTGAAGAACCTCTGCCCGACGAGTCGGTGCGCAGCGGTGGCTCGACGCATGCGTACCTGGAGGAAGGAACTGGGCACGTATCGTGACCGCGCCGTCGTCCTGCGCAAGCTCGACTACGGCGAAGCGGATCGCATCTTCACGCTGCTGACGCGCGACCACGGCAAGGTGGGCGCGATCGCCAAGGGCGTGCGGCGGCAGGAATCGAAGCTCGGTCCGTCGCTCGAGCTGTATGGACACATCGACGTGCTGCTCGCAAAGGGGCGGGGCGAGCTGGATGTCGTGGCCCAGGTGCAGCGTGTGCCGGGCTACCGGATCGCAGGCGATATGGAGCGGATGGCCCACGCAGCGTTGATCGCAGAGCTGGCGGAGCGCGTTTGCGAGGACCGGCATCCGATCGATGGCGTCTACGAGCTGGCGGTGCTGGCGCTGGCCGAACTGGCGCATGAGACCGACCCGCGCCGGGCGTCGGCGTGGTTTTTGATGACGGCCCTGGATTTGCTGGGCTACGCACCGCAGCTGATGTCGTGTGTGTCGTGCGAGACGCCGTTGCCGGCCAAACCGGCGGCGTTCAGCGCCGAGGCGGGCGGGTTTCTCGATGAGAAGAGCGGGTGTGCGAGGACCGGCACCCGATCGATGGCGTCTACGAGCTGGCGGTGCTGGCGCTGGCCGAGTTGGCGCATGAGACCGACCCGCGCCGGGCTTCGGCGTGGTTTTTGATGACGGCCCTGGATTTGCTGGGCTACGCACCGCAGCTGATGTCGTGTGTTTCGTGCGAGACGCCGTTGCCGGCCAAACCGGTGGCGTTCAGCGCCGAGGCGGGCGGG
>JGI25385J37094_10000045_pt1 | contig 19832 bp, 19 predicted proteins | sample GraSoi013_1_40cm_FD_37094 | JGI IMG/M metagenome (IMG submission 37094) | reverse complement strand
GGTGCTGTCCACCCGCCGCGCGATGTCGGGGGTGAGGCTGTGGCTCAGGATGTCCGAGGCCTGGCTCAGGCCAAGGAACAGGCCGGCCACCGCAAGGGCCAGGATCACATGNCGCCAGGCCGGAACGACCAGCCCCAGTCGTTCGGCGGCCTGGCGGGCGTTGCGACGCATGAAGANGCCGACCCCCGCCGCCGCGATGATCAGGAACGGCGCCTCGCCCTCGAGCACGTCGACGACGTTCAGCGGCGGTTGGGCGAGGTTGCTCCCCAGGACGTCGGTGAAGGCGATCAAGGTCACCTGGGTGCCCAGCAACAGCGTCGATAGGACAAGCGCAAGCGTGTGAACAGGGTTCTCGGGGTCGATCGGAAGGAACGCCGCCATGTCCCGGCGGATAGGTTGGAACAGGAACCCGGCCGCCGCCGCCGCGGTCACGATCACACCCGCGTCGACCGCAAACCTACGCTGGGCTGGCAGAGCCTGNGACAGCAACTGGAGTCCGGCGAGGTCGGCCAATCCGAACAAAGCGACGAGGGCGACCGTGAAGGCCGCGAGCAGCGTGCCGGCGCCGGAAGCCCAAGGCTTGCCGACGAACGTATTCGCGGCTATGACTAGCGGCAGCGGCATCAGCTCCACCACGAGCGTGCCGGCGTCGAGGGGGAGTAGCCCGGTCAGCCGGTCTTCGGTTCCCTGTCCGGTAGTGGTTTCGGGGGTGCGCCGTCGACGACCGACTTGCCGAACTCGATCAGCGGCTTGAACAGCTCGATCGGCAGCGGCAGGATCACAGTCGTGTTCTTCTCCGACCCGATCTCGACCATCGTCTGCAGGAATCGGAGCTGCAGCGCTCCCTGCTGAGAGGAGATCACCTGCGCCGCGTTGGCCAGCGTCTGCGATGCCTGGAACTCNCCGTCGGCGTTGATGATCTTGGCTCGCTTCTCGCGCTCGGCCTCGGCTTGCTTGGCCATCGCGCGCTGCATCGTGCTCGGCAGCTCGACGTCCTTGATCTCGACCACCGCGACCTTGATGCCCCAGGGCTCGGTCTGCTCGTCGATGATCCTCTGTAGGTTCTGGTTGATCTTCTCCCGGTTCGCGAGCAGCTCATCCAGGGTGCTCTGGCCCAAGGCTGCGCGCAACGTCGTCTGGGAGATCTGTGACGTGGCGTTGATGTAGTTGAGGACCTGCGTCACCGCGCGCCGCGCGTCGACGACCTGGAAGTAGATGACCGCGTTGACCTTCGCGGTCACGTTGTCGTTGGTGATGATCTCTTGCGGAGGCACTTCGAGCGTGATCGTGCGGAGGTCGATCTTCACCAGCCGGTCGACCCCGAAGGGGATGATGAAAAACAGGCCTGGACCCTTGAGCGGGATCAGCCGGCCCAGGCGGAACACAACCCCGCGCTCGTACTCGTTGGCGATCCGGAGGCTGGAGAAGACCCCGATCAGAACGATGACGAGGACGACCACGAGTATCGAAACCGAACCGAAATCCACTTAAACCTTCTCCTTGGCCTGTCCGTTCTCCGGCGCGACCTGCAGCTCGAGGCCCTGGCGTCCGACGACTCGCACCGTCGACCCGGCGGGGATCGGCTTTTCGGCGGTCGCTTTCCAGAGCGCGCCCTGCACAAAGACTAGACCCTCGGGCGCGAGCTCTTCGCGAACCTCGCCGACCGCCCCGAGCATCGCCTCGCCGCCCACAAAGGCGGGCTGACGCCTGGCGGTCCAGACCTTGCGAATGAAGAAGACGAAGAACGCGAGGGTGATCACGGCCACGGCCAGGGAGACCAGCGGGTTGACGCCAAGGCCGATGGGGCCGGTGTTGATCAGAAACGCCATTCCGAGGAGGAGCGCGAAGACGCCTCCCACGCTAAGAAAGCCGTGAGTCGGGGCCTTCAGATCAGCGATGAAGAGGAGCAGCGCGAGCAGCATCAGCAGCGCCGCGGCGATGTTCACGGGCAGGTTCGCCAGGGAGACGATCGCCAACACGGCTGCGATCCCGCCCACGACCCCTGGCAGGATCAGGCCCGGGTTGGAGAGCTCGGTGATGATGCCGTATCCAGCCACGATGATGAGAAGCGCGGCGATCGTCGGATCGATGAGCGCGTTCAGGAAGACCTGCCAGAAGGGCATGGGGTTGTCGCTGATCACGGCGCCGGCGCTGTGGATGACAAGGCTTCCGTTGGCGCGGGGCACCGAGCGACCATCGACCTGGCTCAGCAGCGACCCGATGTCCGTGGCCTCGAGGTCGGCCACGTGCAGGCGGACCGCCTCCTCGGCGTTGATGTTCACGCTGTTGCGCACCGCCTGTTCCGCCCAATCGGCGTTGCGGCCGTGCATTGTGGCGAGGTTACGCACGCGGGTCACCGCGTCGTTGAGGACCTTGGCTCCGAGGTCGCCTGTGAGGTCCGCGCCCGTTGCCTGGATCGGGTGCGCGGAGCCGATGTTCGTGCCGGGGGCCATCGCCACCACGTCCGCCGCCTGGGCCACGAAGAGGCCGGCCGAGGCGGCGCGTGCTCCCGACGGATACACGAAAACGATCACGGGGACCGTGCTGTTGACGAGGCTCGTCACGATGTCGTCCATCGAGTTGGAGATTCCCCCGGGCGTGTTCAGAATCACGAGCAGCGCGTCCGCGTGATCGGCTTCCGCGCGACTCACTGACGCTCCGATGTATGAAGCGGTGATTGTATTGATGTCGCCGTTGAGGTCTGCCTGCTCGATGTGCGGCGCGGCCGCCGCGGCGTGGACGGGCAGGAGCGCTGTCGCGACGCCCAGAACCAGCCAGGCAAGCCGTAGGATGCGAAGCGCCACCCGCGCGCGCATGCACCGAGTATGGCAACCCTCAGCCACAGCCGCTCGATGTAAAACGTGGAACATCCGGCCATCTCCCTACCCGGGGGAGGTCGGCGGCGAGAGCCGCCGGGTGGGGGCAGGAAGCCATTCCGACCGAGCGTAGAATCGGTCAGCGATGGGGGCGCAGCGCGTGCATTCCGATGGCGACGACGCCGTGATGCGAGATCTGCGTCAGCAAGTGCGGACCACCCCGCCGCTTCAGGCGGGCGAGCAGGAGAGGTTGCTCGCGCGAATCGCCCTCGGTGACCGAGCAAGCCAGGATCGCCTCGTCGCGACCAACCTCGCCATGGTGATCCGAATGGCGGAAGCTCGCCGGGAGCGAGGCCTTTCCGTTTCTGACCTCGTCTTGGAAGGATCTTTGGGTTTCCTCGAGGCCATGAACACGTTTGTTCAGAGCAAGAGCGCGGACTTCATCGCGTTCGCCGAACGCAAGGTCGGCGACCAGATGGACACCGCGATCGCCTCCGAGGCCGCCGCAGTCCGCGACGCGGAGCTGCTCGTCGCGGCCGCGACCGACTACGAGCGCACCGAGCTCTTACTCGCCAGGGTCCTGCGGCGNGCACCGATGGAAGCCGAGATCGCGGAAAAGCTCGAATGGACCGTCGAGCGCACCCGTTATGTGGCGCAGGTCGTCGCCGAAGCAAGGCGTCGCCATGACGAGGAGCTGCTCGCCTTCATCGACCCTGAGGCTCTCGACCCCGAAGCGTTCGACGACGCAGTTGACGGCTAGCGCCCTGCAACGGACGCCGCTCTACGATCGCCATATCGCCCTCGGTGGACGGATGGTGGACTTTGGCGGCTGGGAGATGCCGCAGCAATACACATCCATCCGCGACGAGCATTTCGCCGTTCGCCAGGCGGCCGGCCTGTTCGACGTCTCGCACATGGGACGTTTTCGCGTCGCCGGCGCATCCAGCCGGCAATTTCTGCAAGGCCTGGTCACCAATGACATCGCCCCTCTCGTCCATGGTCAGGCCCAGTACAACCTCATGTGCAACGAGGAGGGCGGGATCATCGATGACCTGGTGGTGTACTGCGGAAGCGAGGGCTTCTTCGTCGTCGTCAACGCGTCGAATCGCGAAAGGGACCTGAGTTGGTTTCGCGAGCACGCGCCCGCCGACGTTGAGGTCGAAGATCGGACATTCGAGCTCGCGCTCATCGCCTTCCAGGGCCCGCGCGCGCAGGAGCTGCTGCCATGCGACGGACTCGACGCGATCCCGTACTTCGGCTTCGGGCATGGGGACGTGGCGGGGATCCATGCCCTGATCTCGCGGACGGGTTACACGGGCGAGGACGGATTCGAGCTGTTCATCGACAGCGACCGGGTGGGCGACGTGTGGGACGCCATCCTCGCGGGCGGCAAGAAGGCGGGTGTACTTCCGGCAGGCCTCGGTGCTCGCGACGCGACCCGACTCGAGGCGGCACTTCGTCTGTGGGGAAACGATATGGACGAATCGGTCAACCCATACGAGGCGGGGCTTGGTTGGACGGTCAAGCTCGGCAAGGGCGACTTCATCGGCCGCGACGTGCTCCAGAAAGTGAAGGCTGACGGAGCCCGGCGCCAGCTCGTCGGCCTGAAGATGCAGCCAGGCGACATCGGCCGACACGGTGCGGCCGTGTCCACCCAAGGCAAGTCCGTGGGCGTCATCACCAGCGGCACGCACTCCTTCTTTCTCGGCTACCCGATCGCCCTCGCAATGGTGGAAGCGCGATCATTTCAAGTCGGAGACAGGGCTGTGGTCGAGGTTCGGGGCAGGGAGGCCCCGGCCGAGGTCGTAAAGCTACCTTTCTATCGGGGCTCGGCCCGCTCACTCAGCGAGAAGAAGGAGAGTCGCCATGGCTGACCGCCGCTACACCAAGACGCATGAGTGGGTCACGGTCGACGGCAAGCACGCCACGATCGGCATCACAGATTTCGCCCAGTCGCAGCTGGGCGATGTGGTCTTTCTGGAGCTGCCGAGCGCGGGCCGCAAGGTCGCGGCTCGCGAGACATTCGGCGTCATCGAGTCAGTCAAGGCGGCGAGCGATCTCTACTCGCCTGTCGCCGGGAAGATCAGCGAGGTCAACGAGAAGCTGGCATCCAAACCCGAGCTCATCAACTCCGACCCGTACGGTGAGGGCTGGATCCTGAAGCTCGAGCTGGCCGGGGACCTTCCGGCCGACCTGCTCGATGAAGCCGCGTACAAGAAAGTGGCCGAGGCTTCTTCTCACTAGCTTGCCGTACCTCGTCCACTCTCCCGAGGACCGGTCGGCGATGCTCGAGACCCTCGGCGTGCGCTCCATGAACGACCTTCTGGTTGACATCCCGCAGTCACTGCGCCTCGAGTCGCTGCAGCTGCCGAACGGCCTCTCCGAATTCGAGACGATGGCGCAGGTCTCGTCCCTGGCAGAGCGCAACCATGTATATCCCGATCGTCTGACGTTTCGCGGCGGCGGAATCTATCGTCGCTTCATCCCGGCTGCAGTGTCCGCGGTCACATCGAAACCGGAGTTCTACACCGCGTATACGCCCTACCAGGCGGAGGCGAGCCAGGGCACGCTGCAGGCCATCTTTGAATTCCAGACGCTGATCGCCGAGCTGACCGCCCTCGACGTCTCGAACGCATCGCTCTACGACGGCGCCACGGCGGTCGCGGAGGCCGCGATGATGGCCTACGTACACACCGGCCGCAACGAGGTGCTCGTGTCGGGTTACGTCCACCCCGAGTACGTGCAGGTGCTTCGGGCATTCGGTGAGGGCCGTGGCATCAAAGTCCGCAAGGGCGCCGAACCGAACAAGAAAACCGCGGCGATCATCTTTCAGCAACCCGACTTTCTGGGCCTGCTCGTCGACGCCAGGCAGCTGACGCAGGCGGCTCACGACGTCGGCGCGCTCGCGATCGCGTGCGTCGACCCGATCAGCCTCGCCATGCTGGCGCCGCCCGGCGAGTACGGCGCCGACATCGCGGTCGGCGAAGGGCAGCAGCTTGGTCTGTCGCCCAGCTTCGGCGGACCGCACGTCGGATTCATCGCGTGCAAGCGCGAGCTGGTGCGAAAGCTGCCGGGACGTCTGGTCGGCACCGCGCACGACGCGCATGGCCGACGCGGATTCGTGCTCGCGCTCGCGGCCCGCGAGCAGCACATCCGGCGCGAGAAGGCGACCTCCAACATCTGCACGAACCACTCGCTTTGCGCCCTGGCGGCGGCGGTATACCTGACTTACATGGGCCCGTATGGCCTGCGGCAGATCGCCGACGTCAGCTTCCGGCGAGCGCATTCGCTTGCGGACCGCCTGGCCCGGCTGCAGGGTTGGGAGCCTGCCTTCCCGGAGCGCCAGTTCTTGAACGAGTTCCCGTTCCGGGTGCCCAAGGCGCGCTCGGTGGTGCGCAAGCTGGCCCGCAAAGGAATCCTGGGCGGGCTCGAGGTGAACCGCTGGTTTCGCGAGCTGAAGGACGTCCTGACGTTCACGTGCACCGAGGTCAACGACCCCCAGGCGCTCGACGAACTGATGGCGGTGCTCGAGTCATGAGCGAGCCCCTCAGCTTCGAGCTCAGCCGTCCCGCCGTCGACCCTCCGCGCCTGCCGGAGGCCGAGGTCGCCGGCCCTGCGCCGGCCGACCTCCTGGGGCGAGAGATGCTGCGCGCAAGGCCGCCGGGCCTGCCCCGGCTCAGCGAGCCCGAGATCATGCGCCACTACAGCCGGCTCGCTTCGCTCAACTACTCGATCAGCGAGAACTTCTACCCGCTTGGCAGCTGCACCATGAAGTACAACCCGGTCGTCAACGAGGCGGCCGCCGCGCTTTCGGGGTTTGCCGACCTCCACCCCTACCAGGACGAAGACTCGGTCCAAGGCGCCCTCGAGCTCATGTGGCGTCTGGAGCGCGCGTTGTGCGCGATCGTCGGCGTCGAGCGTGTGACCCTTCAGCCGGCCGCCGGCGCTCATGGTGAATGGACCGCCCTGCGCATGATCGCCGCGTTCCATCACTCGCGCGAGGAGAACCGCACCGAGGTCCTGGTGCCGGACTCGGCCCACGGCACGAATCCCGCCAGCGCCGCTCTAAGCGGGTTCCACGTGATCGAGGTCCGCTCCGGAGACGACGGCCGGATCAGCCTGGCCGACCTGGAATCCAAGCTCTCCCCGCGGACAGCCGCCCTGATGCTGACAAACCCCAACACCTTGGGCCTGTTCGAGCGGGAGATCCTGGATATAGCGGAAATGGTGCACGCGACCGGTGCGATGCTGTACTACGACGGCGCCAACCTCAACGCCTTCATGGGCATCTGCCGGCCGGGCGATATGGGCTTCGACGCGGTGCACATGAANCTGCACAAGACCTTCACCACCCCGCACGGCGGTGGCGGCCCGGGCGCCGGCCCGGTCGGGGTGAAGTCAGAGCTGGTGCCTTTCCTACCTGCCCCGACGGTGGAGCGCACCAACGGCCACCTGAGGCTGGATTTCAAGCGCCCTCAGTCGATCGGGCGCGTGCGCAGCTTCTACGGCAACTTCGGCATGCTGGTCCGTGCCTACACCTACATCCTTGCGATGGGAGGCGACGGCCTGAGCCAGGCCTCGCAGGACGCTGTCCTCTCGGCGAACTACCTGCGCAAGCTGGTGGAAGGGGACCTCGACATGCCGCACGAGGGCCCGTGCATGCACGAGTTCGTCGCCAGCGCGCAGAACCTACACGAGGAGGGCGTGAGGGCGCTGGACATCGCGAAGGCCCTCCTCGATCGCGACTTTTATGCGCCGACGGTCTACTTCCCGTTGGTCGTCCCCGAGGCCATCATGGTCGAGCCGACCGAGACCGAGAGCAAAGCCACGCTGGATGCCTTTGCAGGCGCGATCAAGGAGATCGTCGCCAAGGCGAAAAGCGACCCTCAGAGCCTCCACGAGGAGCCGACAAAGCTGCCTGTGGGGAGGCTGGACGAGGTGAGCGCCGCGCGCCGGATCAACGCCTACCTACAGGGGCTGAGCGAGGACCCGGTTCTGCGCTGGAAGGCCCCCGCGGAGGCGCCCGAAACGGCCCCCCAACAAACCCTTCAGGAAAGCCCCTGTTAAGGGCCTCCGCGAGCCATTTTCGTATTCAAAATCCGGTAGAATTGAGGGCCTGAAGTTCTGCCCAGTTGACCCCCATGAGTTCTCCGCGCTGGGAGGGCCGATTCCCCGATAATGGCGGTTCGAAAACCCCTCCCGGGGAGTGAGCCGGGCGCGCGCCGGGCGCACCTTGGCATGAGGCCCCGAGCCCTAGGCGCGGACGTGGCATACACCGCCGAGCAGATCCAGGTCCTCGAGGGCCGGGAGCATGTGCGGCGGCGTCCGAGCATGTACATCGGCTCGACCAGCACCACGGGCCTTCATCACCTCGTCTACGAGGTGGTCGACAACGCGGTCGACGAGGCGCTCGCCGGTCACGCACAGAGGATCGTGGTGACCCTGTTCGCGGACGGCAGCGTGCAGGTCGACGACGACGGCCGGGGCATCCCCGTCGACGTCCACAAGAAGGAAGGGCTGTCGGCGCTCGAGCTGGTCATGACGCGGCTCAACGCCGGCGGCAAGTTCGGCGGCGGCGGCTACAAGGTGTCCTCCGGCCTCCACGGCGTCGGCGTCTCCGCCGTCAACTTCCTCAGCGAGCGGCTGCAGGTCTGGGTCCACCGCGGCAGCAAGGTCTACCAGCAGGAGTACGAGAGAGGCGTGCCCAAGGCCGGCGTCAAGCCGGTGGGCAAGACCGACCGCACCGGGACGATCGTCCGCTTCTGGCCCGACCCCCAGATCTTTCCGGACACCAAGTTCGACCGAGAGGTCATCCGGCATCGTCTTCGCGAGATGGCCTACCTCAACAAGCGGCTCGAGATCGCCCTCAACGACGAAAGCCTCGGCCTGACCGAGACGTTCTACTTCGAAGGCGGCATCGTGGCCTTCGTGCGCGCACTCAATCGCGACAAGTCGGTGGTGAACGTGCCGCCGTTCTACGTCGACCGGGAGATCGAGGGCACCCAGGTGGAGGTCGCACTCCAGTACAACGAGACGTTCGTGGAGAACGTGGTCGCGTTTGCCAANACCATCCACACGATCGAGGGCGGAAGCCACCTGACGGGCTTTCGGGCGGCTCTCACCAACGTGCTGAACCGCTACGCGCGCAAGGCCGGGATTCTCAAGGAGCAGGACCCGAACCTCACGGGCGAGGACGTNCGCGAAGGGCTCACGGCGGTCATCAGCGTCAAAGTTCTCGAGCCGCAGTTCGAGGGGCAGACCAAGGGCAAGCTCGGCAACGCGGAGGTCCAGGGCCACGTGTCGCTNGCCCTGACCGAGGGCCTGACCCAGTATCTCGANGAGAACCCGTCCGAAGGCCGGCGGATCATCGAAAAGTCGCTGACCGCTGCTCGCGCGCGGGAAGCAGCGCGCAAGGCACGCGATCTCGTCCAGCGCAAGAGCCTGCTCGAGTCGAGCATGCTGCCCGGCAAGCTCGCCGACTGTTCGGAGCGCGACCCCTCCCTGTCNGAGCTCTACATCGTCGAGGGCGACTCCGCCGGCGGAACCGCAAAGGGCGGGCGAGATCGGCGCACGCAGGCGATCCTTCCGTTGCGGGGCAAGATTCTCAACGTCGAGAAGGCGCGCCTCGACAAGGTCTTGACGTCAGACGAGATCCGCAACCTGATCACCGCGATGGGCGCGGGGGTCGGCGACAACTTCAACATCGAAAAGATCCGATATCACCGCATCGTGACCATGACCGACGCGGACGTCGACGGCAGCCACATCCGCACGCTCTTGCTGACGTTTTTCTTTCGCTACTTCCCGCAGGTGATCGACAAGGGATACCTCTACATGGCGCAGCCGCCGCTGTTCAAAGTGTCAAAGGGTGCCGGCAAGAACATGAAGGTTGTCTGGTGTTCGTCAGAGGCCGACCGCGACAGGGCCCTACGCCAGCTCGGCAAGGGCGCCGAGGCGGCGCGGATGAAGGGTCTCGGCGAGATGAACGCGGAGGAGCTCTGGGAGACCACGATGAATCCGGCGACGCGCGTCCTTCTTCGCGTCACGGTCGAAGACGCCGCGGCGGTCAACGACACGTTCGAGAGGTTGATGGGACCTGACGTCGAGCCCCGCAAGAAGTTCATCCAGGCGCACGCCAAGAGCGTCCGCAACCTCGACATCTAGGACTGTCCGTTGTGCGAATAGCGGTCGACGCCATGGGCGGCGATCACGCGCCAGAGGAGATCGTCAAAGGCGCCGCCCGGGCGGCAGTCGAATATGGGATCGACATCTCGCTCGTCGGCATCCCCGCATCGGTGCAGCCGCTCCTCGACAGCCATCCGCGGCTGCAGCTCGTGCCATGCACGCAGGTCGTGGCGATGGACGAGCACCCGGCGCNGGCGGTGCGCAACAAGCCCGACTCGTCGATATCGGTCTGCGCGCGGCTGTGCAGGGACGGGCGCGCGGANGGTTGGNCATCCGCGGGAAATTCCGGCGNGGTGATGGCGGCTGCCCTGTTCATCCAGGGCCGGATCAAAGGCGTAGAGCGACCCGCGCTCGGGTCCATCGTTCCCACACAGGAAGGCTTTGCGTACTTCCTGGACGTCGGCGCCAATGTCGACTCGAAACCTGAGTACATGGCGCAGTTCGCCGCGATGGGCGCCGTCTACGCCCGAGAGATGCTTGGCCGGCCCGAGCCGCGCATCGCGCTCCTCAGCAACGGAGAAGAGGAGGGCAAAGGCGACGAACGGGTTCGCGAGACGACCAGGCTGCTCAAGGGATCACTGGCGGGCTTCATCGGCAACGTCGAGCCGAAGGACATCTATGGTGCGCGCGCGGACGTCGTCGTGGCCGATGGGTTCGTGGGCAACGTGGCGATCAAGATGGCGGAGGCGACAGCCGATTTCCTCTTCCGTACGCTGCGCGAGGAGATTCCCAAAACGCTGTCCGGCATGCTCGGAGGATTGCTGATCCGACCCGGCGTGCGGCAGATCCGCGACCGGATCGACTGGCGGGAGTTCGGCGGTGCGCCTCTGTTGGGCATCGACGGGGTCGCGGTAGTGGCTCACGGGCGATCCGACGCGCGGGCGATGAAGAACGCGATCCGGGTTACACGCGACGCGATCGAGAACCAGCTCGTCGGTAAGATTCGAGCGGAGGTGGGGAGGGCATGAATTCAGTAAGTCCCATCCATAAGCGGCCTGCCGCCAAAAATGGTCAGACCCGCGTCGTCGTGACCGGGATGGGGACGGTCAACCCGCTCGGCAAGGACCTCGAGGAGTACTGGCACGGGCTCATCGAGGGTCGCAGCGGCGCAAGCCCCATCGAGCGCTTTCCCACCGACCGCCTCGCGACGAAGTTCGCCTGCCAGGTCAATACCTTCGATCCGCAGGACTACATCGAGCGAAAGGCTGCCCAGCGTATGGCGCGCTTCTCGCAGATGGCGGTGGCGGCGTCGCGGATGGCGCTGACGGATTCGGGCCTGGACCTCGCCAAGGAGGATGACTTTCGCGTCGGGGTGGCGATGGGCACCGGGATCGGAGCATTCGACGATATGACGCAGGGTGCGGCTTCATTTCTCAGCAAAGGCCGGCTGAACCCCCTATACGCGCCGACGATCATTCCGAACATGGCGGGCGCGTCTGTCGCGATGCAGTTCCATCTCCGTGGTCCCAACACGACAGTCACGACGGCATGCGCAGCCTCGACGCAGACGCTGGGTGACGCGACCCGAATGATCCAGCACGGCGACGCGGACGTGATGCTCGCAGGCGGGAGCGAAGCCTCGTTGTGCGAGGTAGGCCTGGCGTCGTTCAATGCCATCCGCGCACTTTCGACGCGGAATGATGCCCCCGAGAAAGCGAGCCGGCCCTTCGACCTGGATCGAGACGGTTTTGTGCCCGGCGAGGGTGCGGGAATCTTGATCCTCGAGTCCCGCGAGCATGCTATCAATCGCGGCGCTCGCATCTACGGCGAGATCCTGGGATATGCGACCACCAACGATGCGTTCCACCAAGTCGCACCCGACGAGACGGGCGAGGCGCCCGCCAAAGCGGTGACGCTTGCCCTGAAAGATGCCGGCATCGACGCCAGCCAGGTCGACTACGTCAACGCACACGGCACGTCGACGCAACTCAACGATGCCGGCGAGACGAAGGCGCTGAAGATCGCCCTGGGTGAGCACGCTCGCAAGGTCGCGATCAGCAGCACGAAGTCGATGATCGGCCACCTACTGGGCGCCGCGGGCGCCGTGGAGGCGATCGCGACCCTGCTCACGATCAACCGCGGCATCATCCATCCGACGATCAATTACGAGAATCCAGACCCGGAGTGTGACCTCGATTATGTCCCCAACCAGGCGCGGCGCCACGACGTGCGTCTGGCGATCTCTAACGGCTTCGGGTTCGGTGGGCACAACGCGGTCGTGGTCCTGGCGAAGTACGAGGAGTAAATAGGGGTTGGCAGACGACGCAGCCGGCACGATCCTGACGCGGAGCCTCCAGGAGGAGATGCAGACCTCCTACATGGAGTACGCGATGTCCGTCATCATCAGCCGGGCCCTGCCCGACGTGCGTGACGGGCTGAAGCCGGTGCAGCGCCGGATTCTCTACGCCATGCAGCGAGCCGGCGCCACAAGCGGCACCAAAACCAAGAAGTCCGCNGCGTTCGTGGGTGANGTGATGAAGCTCTACCACCCCCACGGAGACAGCGCGATCTACGACGCGCTGGTGCGCATGGCTCAGCCGTTCTCGCTCCGGTATCCGCTGATCGACGGCCAGGGCAACTTCGGCAGCGTCGACGGCGACCCGCCGGCCGCGATGCGTTACACGGAGGCGAAGCTGTCCGCGATCACCGGCGAGCTGATGGCGGACATCGACAAGCAAACCGTCGACATGGTGCCGAGCTACGACGGCTCGGAGGAAGAGCCATCGGTGCTGCCGGCGCGGATACCCAACCTGTTGATCAACGGCGCCTCGGGCATCGCGGTCGGTATGACGACCAACATCCCACCGCACAACCTTCGCGAGGTCGGGGGGGCCGTCAGGCACCTCGTCGACAACCCGGACGCAACGGCCGAGGACCTGTTGACCTTCGTCAAGGGTCCCGATTTTCCGACCGGCGGCGTGATCATGGGAACGACTGGAATCAAGGCGGCTTATTCAACCGGCCACGGCCGGATAATCGTCCGGGCAAGGCACTCGCTCGAACAGGCCGCAAACGGCCGCGAGCGGATCATCGTCTACGAGCTGCCTTACGCGGTCAACAAAGCAGCGCTCGTCGCGAAGATCGCGGAGCTGGTCTCGGAGCGAAGGCTCGAAGGCATCGCGGACCTTCGCGACGAATCAGACCGCAACGGGATGCGGATCGTGATCGAGCTCAAACGCGAGGCGCAGGTCTTCACCGTCCTGAACAACCTGTACAAGCACACGACGATGCAGACAACCTTCGGCGTGATCATGCTCGCGATCGTCGACGGCCGCCCTGTGGTCTTGAGTCTCAAACAGGCCCTGCAGCTTTTCATCGAGCACCGCCGCAACGTCATCCTTCGCCGCACGCGGTTCGACCTCGAGCGCGCTCAGGAGCGGGCGCACATCCTCGAGGGCCTCAAGATCTGCCTCGACCACCTGGACGAGGTGATCAAGACGATCCGCGCCGCCGCCGACCAGGACGTTGCGGCCACCCAGCTGCAGACGAAGTTCGGTCTCAGCGAGCGCCAGGCGAAGGCCGTTTTGGCTCTGACCCTGGGCCGTCTGACGCGACTGGAGCGCGGCAAGATCGACGAGGAGTACGAGCAGGTGATCAAGACGATCGCCTACCTCGAGAGCATCCTCGCGAGCGACCAGAAGGTGCGCCTCCTGATCAAGGAAGAGATGGACGACGTCGTCAAGAAATACGGCGACGACCGCCGCACGGAGATCACGGGCCAGGAAGCGATCGACCTTTCCGCCGAGGACTTGGTCCCGAAGGAAGATGTGGTCGTGACCCTGACGCATCGCGGTTACGCGAAGCGGCAGCCGCTTCGGGTCTTCCGCGCGCAGAAACGCGGCGGTGTGGGGCTCAAGGGNGCGAAGCCGACCGCGGGCAGCGACGCGCCGAGCGGGACNCGAGAGGAGGACTACGCGCTGCATTTGCTGACGACGCACACGCACGCGTCGATGCTGTTTTTCACCCAGAGCGGACGCGTTTTCCAACTGCGAGTGCATGAGGTGCCGGAACGCGAGCGCCAGGCCAAGGGCACGCCGATCAACAACCTGATCGACATCGGCTCCAACGAGCGGATCACGGCCGTCTTTGTGCGCCCCGAGACCGACACGGAGGCGCACTACATGTTGATGGTGACCAAGAACGGCTACATCAAGAAGACGGCCATGGCGGAGTACGCGAACGTGCGCCGCAACGGCCTGATCGCGATCAACCTGCAGGAGGGCGACGAGCTCGACTGGGTCACGCCGACGAGCGGCTCGGACGAGGTGATCATCGCCACCGAGCTCGGCAAGGCGATCCGGTTCAGCGAGACCGAGGTCCGCGCCATGGGCCGCGACACGCAGGGCGTGATCGGGATCAAGTTCGGCAAAGGCGACGCGGTCGCCGGCATGGCCACCGTCGTCGAGGGTGGCGATCTTCTTGTCATCACACAGCGCGGCTACGGCAAGCGCACGCCTCTGGCCGAGTACCCAGTCAAACATCGGGCGGGACAAGGGGTGTTCACGCTCAAAGTCACCGACAGGGTGGGCAAGCTCACAGCGTTGCGAGTGGTCAGTGATCCGGAGGAAGAGGTGCTGGTGATCAGCGCCAGTGGGATGGTGCTGCGCACGCCGGTCGGTGCCATCTCGCGCATTGGGCGGCAGACCCAGGGTGTGATCGTGATGCGGCTTGCCCCGGACGACCAGGTGGTNGCGATTGCGCCGGTCGCAGGGATTGAAGAGGGCGACGGAAAAGAATGACCCCGACCGACGCCGACCTGGCCTGGATCGGGATCTGGCTGCTGGTCGTGGCGGCCATTGTGATCGTCGCCGAGACGGTGCTCGCAGGCATTTGGAGCGCGCGAATTGCCCGGCACTCGCAGGATCTCTCTGCGCGCCTTGCCGCCGAGCAGTCGCGTTTGCATGCTGACGTAGAGCGGCTGCGTGAGGCGCTCGCTGAAACGGCCGTCCTATGGCAGCCGTATGGACGCCTCCTGCGCTGGCTGAGCCATCCGCTTGCGATCGCCCTGATGCAGTCGTACGCGCGGCGAAGGGCGGCCCGTTGAGCCCGGTGCGATCACGGACGCAAAGCCGCAGCGACACATTTGCCCAGCAGGCGGTCGAGGACGCAGTGGCGCGGGAGCGCGCGCGGATCTCGCGGGAGCTGCATGACGGAATCGCCACTGAGCTTGCCGGCGCGATCTCATTGTTCAAGGTCTATCTGGAAAGTCGAAAGGGGCAGCCCGACGAAACCCTNAAAAACGTGTTCGACATCCTTGAGCGATCCCTCAAGCACGTACGTGANTCGCTGGCCGAGCTGCGCCCGGCGGCGATCGGACCGGATGGNGTNCTCGGGGATGTGCGTCACCAGGCCGGGGAATTTGCTCGCGTGTACGGCATTCGAGTCGAGCTCTCGAGCAACGGCACTGAAGACATGCTGTCGCCACACCACCGAGAGGTGGTGGCGCAGGTCGTACGGGAAGCGTTGACGAACGTAAGGCGTCACTCGGGCTCCACGATCTGTCGCGTGAAGATGGGCTTTGCGGCGCGTCCGTTCTTGATCGAGGTTTCGGACGAGGGCCGAGGATTCGCCGGGGTCGGACCGTCAGGCTACGGGCTGATGGGCATGCGCGAGCGGGCCGCTGGAATCGGTGGCCGGCTCGAGGTTGTCAGCACGGAAGGCCGAGGAACAACGGTGTTCCTTTTTGGTCCGAACTAGTCCCCGGTTCCGTTCCAGGTCATATCCGAAAAGCTCGCCGTTTCATCTCCACGATCGGAAAGGTCAGGTCATCCGCGGTGACCGATTGCATCTTCTTGGTCACCCGATCGACCAGCGCGCGGGCGTGTCGGTCGTCGGTGCGGACTGCGCGGGCGATCTCGGACGATGAGAGCCCGTAGCTCAGAAGCTGGAGGACTTCGCCCTCGTCTTCCTTGAGCCGGCTCAGCGGCCGCTTCAGCGCCGCGACGAGAGGAGCAAGGCTGCAGCCGAGTGTGTGCGCGTACGCGACATCCTCTTCCGAGTACCAGTGGTCCTGCCGGCAGCCGATGACTAGCAGTCCTATCGGTTGCCGACCGATCTCGCCGATCGGCGTGTAAAGAAGGGCGGGCCAGTCGAGCTCCCAGTCATAGCTGTTCGCGGTCCCCGGCTTTTCAAATACGGAATTGAGGACCAGGGGTCGCTTTTCGTACAGCGCGCGTCGCGCCAACGCCATCAGCGGGCGGCCGTGCAGAAAGCGGGGCGAGACCTCTGAACCGGTGATCGGATGCATCGAGCCGTGGCGCAGATAGCCGAGCACCCAGCGGTCGTGGCAGACGGCGCTGAGGGCCAGTCCCAGCCGGCGCCTGGCGTCTTGTAGGTCTGGGAGCTGGCCCATGTCAGGCAGGTTATGCAGAGCTGGACGTCCTGACCTCAGCCCTGGCTCAGCGTTTCCTCAAGAAACCCTGAACCTGTTACTTTGCGGCGGGGATTGGAGGCATGACCGCCAAGTTGCTGGTGGTTGATGACGAGCCGCGCACGGCGGAGCTGACTGCTGAGATCTTGCGCCGGGCTGGATATTCAGTCGACGTGGCGGGAAGCGGCACGGAAGCCCTCGAGCGAGTGCGCCTGGGGTCGCCGGACCTGATGTTGCTGGACTACGAGATGCCGGACATGGAGGCGCCCGAGGTACTCGACTCGCTTCGTTCCGGCGGCGAGCGGGTCGCCTTTCCGGTGATCATCCTCACCGGCGCCAGGCATTCACCCGCAGATCAGGTGGTCGGCATCGAGCACGGCGCGACCGATTACATCGTCAAAGGCACCGACCGCCAGGTCATGCTCGCGCGGGTCCGAGGCGCGTTGCGCGAGCGAGCGTCAGCGGCCGGCGCTGTGGTGCGCGGGCGGCTTCATCTCGACGCGTTTCGGGGAGAGGCGCGTCTGGGTGATCGGCACCTCAAGCTCGAACGCAGGCCGCTGCTGATGCTCCAGCTGTTGGCCAATCGGTCCGGCGAGGTGGTGCCGCGGTCCGAGCTGTTGGAGCGGGTGTGGGGCAGCTCGTATACGGGCTTTGAGCACAGCATGGAGCAGGCGGTGCACCAGGTCCGCCGCGAGCTGCGGGAGCCCGGATGGATAGAGACGGTCCGTGGGATCGGATACCGGTTCGTCGTCCAGAACTGAGCTCGCGGGTGCGCTGCACCGCCTGCGGTCGACGCTGGCGAGGGCCCGGGCCGAGCTCGAGCTCGCTCAGACCGATGGCGAACCGGTGCCGGCGGATAGGCTCGTCGGCGACCTCGGTGAGGCGCTGGAGCTGTTAGGAGCGGTAGAGGCGGCCGCATTCGCGATCGTCCCGGTCCTCGTGCTGGACGACGATGATCGGCTGGCGGAGTTGACAGCCAGAGGTCTTCGACGATTGGGCTACGAGGCAGAGTCAGCGGGTCGCCTCCGAGCGTTGAGGCCGCGCGAGGTGGTGGTGTTCGACCTGGGGTTGTCGGCGTCCCTCGATGCGGCGCAGCGGGGGGCGCTCCGGGCGGCGCGGCCGATCGTCGTCACTGGCGCAGCCGACCCTGGATCCCGAGCCATCGCGGAGGATCTCGGGGCGTTCGACTACATGGTCAAGCCGGTCGAGCTGGAGGATCTCGCGGCGGCGATCAGCCGCCGAATGGCTGAAGAGCGACACTAGAATCGCGCCGTCTTGATGTCGATGTGGGCGAAAGTCCTATATGAGACAGCGTTTTGCGGGCGCAGACTTAAAAGAGGCGCATGACTGGCAGGCCGCGGACAGCGGTGGCTTCCGTCCTTGGGCTGACGACCTTCGTTTGCTTGGGCGTGTCAGCCACCACGGCTGAGGCATCTTCCGGACGCGAGCACATTCGTGCCGGAGTAGAAGTCCTGGACTTCGACCCGCTGATGGACGATGGTCTCCCGCTCACCATCGCCCGAGGCTGGAATGACCCCGTCCCGCTGCAGACGCAGTACATCGGCGACGTGGCGACTGCGAGCGCCGGCATCGTCACCCACCGGTTGGTGCACACATCGGTAATCCGCTCCTACCCCGAGAAGCCGAATGGGTTTCGCCTCACGAACGCGAACTACCAGGGGTGCTTCGTCGAAACCCCGCCCGATTACTGCAAGGCGCTGATCGACTATGGCGCGGTGCTCAACACGGTTTTCGACCGCCGCTCAGGGAGTGCATGCGATGCCCTCCGGCAGGGTCGCGTCGATGAGGTCTGGCTTTGGGGAGGACCCTGGTTTGGCTATCTCGAATGGCAGCTGGTGTCCCCGCAGACCCTGTGCCCGGCCGTTCGCAACCCCTTTGTCGTGATGGGTTTCAGCTACGAGCGGGGCGAGCCGGAGATGCTGCACGACCTGGGCCACCGCGCCGAAGGGCTGATACAAGCCGGCATTGGCTTTGGGATCTGGGATCGTTTCGACGGGCAGCGCGGACGTTACGGCCAGGACTTCGCCTGCCCTGCGCAGCCCGACGCCACGCATCCCGAGGTGGACGCTGCGATGACGCATGCGGGCAATGTGCACTTTCCCCCCAACGCCTACTGCCACTACCAGTACGACCGTGACCTGCCGGTCATATCGGACGCTGACGACTGGGCAAACTTTCCCGACCTGACCGGGCACCGCACCGTGATCAACTCCAGCACGTGGGGTGGCACCCAGCAAGGTTTCCTAGTGTGGTGGCTCGGCCGGTTTCCTCGGTCCCCAGGGTCTTCGGCCGGGGTCGAGCGCGACTGGTGGCGTTACGTCTACCTAGAAACCCGACGAATCGATTAGGACGCCTCCTAGTCGGCTCGCACGGCAGCTGAGGGACCTTCGGGGCGGCGTCGCCGTGAAGCTGTGGCGGGTTGGTTCAACGAATCCGACACCCGCCCTGGGCTCAAGCTTTCACGCACACCAGCTTGATCGTGCCGCGAGCGGGCCACGACCGTCCCCCGGCGGATCAGGACCCGTGCCATCCCTAGGACTTGCCGAGGTCAAACAGCCGCGGGGCCATGTCTCGACTCCAGGCGCGCTCCACGGAAATTTCGACCCAGTGGAGACGTCGCCGCGTTGATATGGTCCTAAACAGCGCTACAAGCCTGTCGAAAATTGCCATTTCGCGTCCCTCCGAATGGAGGTCTACGCGGTCGGGAACGAAGCCGCAATCGTCATTGCGCCCTTGGACCGGGACGAATGCCTAGCAAGGAGGAGGCAGCCCTCTCCCATTGCTGGGAGAGGGGTGGCGGGTAATTACCACGTCACGGAACTGATAACGCAGTACACCTCCAGATCGGTCCCCGCCATCTGAGGCACCCAGCGACGGGCGATTCCCGAGCCGGCACCCACCANTTGAGGTCTATACCATTCCGTCAACGTTGCTATCGCTTACGGCACNGGAGGACGTGAGTAATGACTCCGAAGACAAACCGTGAGGTCGTTGAGCAATACGTCAAGGCTNTTNTCGCCCGTGATCTCGACCTGCAGGCCGAGGTNTGCANTCGGGACATGGTCGTCGACTACCCCCAGTCGGGCGAACGGATCCGCGGTTGGGACAATTTTCGCGCGGCCCATGAGAGCTATCCGGGCGGTCTTCCGCAGGGTGCCGCGGCCAAGGTTGTCGGCAGCGAGGACAAATGGGTGCTAGGCCCAAGTTTCAACATCCTGCGAATCGAAGGGACGGGTGACATCTGACACCCTCGTCGGTTCCGCCAGATACCCCGACGGCAGGACGTGGCAGGTAATGGCGCTCCTTGAGTTGCGTTCGGGCAAAATCGCCAAGACGACTGAGGTTTATGGTGCCCCCTTCGACCCACCGGCGTGGCGGGCGCAGTGGGTTGAGCGTACGACCTGACGTCAAGCACGACTCGAGCCGCAGGCGTAAACAGC
>JGI25385J37094_10000043_pt1 | contig 20052 bp, 20 predicted proteins | sample GraSoi013_1_40cm_FD_37094 | JGI IMG/M metagenome (IMG submission 37094) | reverse complement strand
AATGGTCATATTGGCAATTTCCGGCAAGACTATTTCTTGAAATCCGGTATACCCACCATGTTCGAGGAAGAACCAAAGGCACGATGCCCAGACTGCAGCCAATCCCTCACGTTCATCCGGACCAAAACGCACCAGAAGCGATGGTACTGCTATGCCTGCGAGAAATACGTCGACCGTCCCACAGAGCCAACCCTGCTCAAAGATACACACGCTAGAATCGAAGCGCTGAACGGGCTCCAGGTAATTGATTCTCATGGTATGATCGTCGGCCGGGTCCGCAAAGCAATCTCAAACGACACCGGCGATGTCAGATCATTCGTCTTGTCGGTCGACAAAGAACAATTCAAAACCCTACTGGAAGAGAGAGATTTACCACGCGAGTTCGAGCTCGGACACGAGAAAATCGCAACAGTCGGCGATGTCGTAATACTGTCGGATGTGTTCTCGCCAAGCGCGTTCGCACCACCCAGACCCCCGGAAGAATCTTCGAACACGGGCAAATGCTCGAGATGCAGCGCCCTACTCATAGCAGGCGCGAAACACTGTATCAAGTGCGGAGCGCTCCTGACTTCCGCTTCCTGCGTATCGTGCGGAACACTGAACCCGACTGAAGCTAGGTACTGTAAGAACTGCGGTAACAAGCTAGCATAGTATCGACAAGCCTTTCTGCCAAGCCTNCTTCTCGGCCCGGACGATCTCGTTCCAAGCCCGCGTGCGGGTCTGTTATATGAAAGTGAAACCAAGATTCTATCTCGTCGGGCTTGCCGTTGCCTTCCTTGAAGAATTCATTACACAAGGGATACTGAAAAGAAACCTCGCGGATTGGATTATCCCCGCGTTAATTGCTTTCCTTCCATTCCTTATAGCGGTCCGTCAAATTGGAAACGTTTTACAGGGAAGAATGATCGAGTCCAACGCTACGACCAGTTATTACGTAATATCAGGGGTCATAGGACTGATGATTGAATGGCTAGTTATCGGACTGTCTACATGGAGCAATCCTGCATCCGATCCATTGCTCACCATAATATTTCAGCTCGGGATTTTCAGTTTCTGGGGCAGCGTAGCATTCGCTCCGAGATTGCTTCTCGACAGGAGAGATTCTATCGCTCGCGTAAGAAGATGGTACAAGCGCTTCTTGGCATCGGGTTTGTATCGATCTACTTCGCCACGTTCTTGGCTTCAAGGGACGCAAAATTCATCGTTGGTATCGTCGCAGTCTTGGCGACCTTCATTCCGCTAAACCTATTCTATTTCAAGTACATTCGCGCGCTTGGAAAAACAATCAGATCCATAGATTTGGCGCAGTCTATTCAGCACCTAAATAGTCAACCTACTCCTCCAGCCGCATTTCAGAGAGCGACAGCAAGTGTCTGATGTTAAAGAAGACCAATGGCTAGACCTGGACCTTGCGGCTGCCAATGTGAATCGTGCCGGAACCGTTCTCGGGTCAACCATTGCCGTCTTCACCTTCCTCCTCTTCTTCCTCTACCCTCGTTATTCCTCAGGGCAGATCGACCCCGTTCTCTTCCAGATCACTTTGACGGCAATAGTGCTGACCATTCTCTCGTTCAGCCTTTGCATACTCTTCTGCTACCGGATCGGCGTATTGAAAATGAGCAGTACCGAGAAACGCGCAAGTATGCAGTCCGGAACACTATTCTGGCTTATCGGCACTCTTCTTCTAGTGTTGGAGCCCTCCTTGATACTGTTCACGATCGGACTCGCAGCGGTCGGTTATGTAGCGTTGGCGGCATGGGTCTTGTACACCTTCTTCACGCTGCGAGACGCAAAGAAGTATCAGGGATCCAATAGAGAACGTTGACCAGTCCAACACCCGAGAGCAGGCTGGCGCTAATCCACAGGGTCATCATGCCGGCTGATAATTATCCGAAGGAGTACGCGATTCTAGTGACGGATCGCAAGGTCGATCTTCATTCGCCAGAATAAGACGAGAGGCAACTTTTGGCTTCGTCGAGAAATGAGCTATGGAACTGCACTAATTACAGATGTGGAGCCAAAGACACTTCAGGATTATGAACAGACCCGGATGGAAACACTCGCGGCCGATAGCGCAAACATCACCGTCTCACATGAAGCGGTTAACTCGCTAGCCATGAAGAAGGAAGCGCTGAAGCCTCGCAAATATGACTTTTTCGTCCGTCTTACAATCAGACTGCAGAAGGAAGAGTTTCAAGTGGTACGACTTTGAGATGAACTGTCGGCAGAGCGCGAATAGTGAGACAATGATCAAGTTCTACACGGTGCCCTTGGGCGCCTATTTCAAGCTCAGAAGACAAACCCAGACTAGAGAAACAATCCTTCGAGAATACGCATCGGATGCGCTAGAGATTTTCCGGAAGGTTCTCCCGGCTTTGATCGTGTCCTCCTAGGACCATTCTTCTCTAGCTATTGAGTCTAGCCCTGGAATCTGTTTGATTGAAGCCGTCTCGGTATTAGCTGGAATATCGCGACCCCCAAAAGTCCAGCAACTATCAGCACTCCATAGTAGTTGAGAAGGTAGCCTCCCGGGGCGAAGTTGGCTTGGACCCAATCCTGCATTTCGACGTTTGAACCGTATTCCCGGACAAGGCCACTGTAGATTATGATCATTACAATGGCTTCGACAAGCGCGATCGCGAGGACCTTTGGAAGGTGGAATGACCTTCTTCCCATCAGCTTAGCCTCCATCACGATCCCGGCCTTGACATCGGAGTCCGGCGAATTCTTCTTCTCCATCAGAGCTTCCAATTCATACAAGGCCGACTCAATCCGACTGCTTGTCTGCCAGGTTCTTCTCATTGCGAGATAATAGGTGCAGAGGCCAACTCCACCGATCAAAAGGGGTATGGAAACAGGGAGGAGAAAAGCTGAGACGGACGCATCCCACGGGATTAGATTACCTAATCCCAATCCTACGAAGCCTCGCGCAGAATAGGACCAGGCTCCTGTGCCGACTCCGATCGCAATCAGTCCAAGGGCAAGTTGGGCTCGTACCTTCCAACTGGCCTCGGAAGTGAATACCGCCTGAACGCCTTTCTGGGCTGGTCGTCGTTTTCTCTTAGCGCCGTTGACGCCATTGGTCATTGATGATTCAGTCCGCTGCTGACCCAAGCTTCGTTAACACTGTATCTGCAAGAGAGCCTTCCAACAGCTCCTTTGTGAGACGCCGATATTCTTCTGAGGCCGCGTTTCTAGGACTGTAGACTATACCAGGTATTCCTTTGCTGGGTGCTTCCGCCATTCGGATGGATCGGGGGATGATGATCTTGAGGATGTGGTCACCGAACGAGGTTCTGAGTTGTTGGACAACCTTCTTTGACAGTCCTGTTCTCTTGTCGTACAGTGTCAGCAAGATTCGGTAATCGAAATCTGTTTTCGCTCGCGATTTTACAATTCGCATGAACTTTAGCAGTGTCGGCAGTCCGTCCATTGACAGGAATTCGGATTGCACTGGCACGACCATCAGGTCGCAGGCGACGATCGCGTTGACGGTAAGGATCCCGATGTTTGGTGGACAATCGATCAGGATCGCGTCGTATTTCCTCTTCGCAACTGAGAGAGCCTCTCTCAGTACGAATTCGCGGCCGGGAATGGAGGACAGTTCGACCTCTGCTCCGGCAAGGTCTAGGTTGCTGGGGACAAGTGTGAGGTTCTCGACCTTGGTTCCAAGCATTACCTCTTCGATCTTTCTCGACTGGGCTAGGGCGTCGTAGACCGTGTAGAGAAGTTTGGATTTCTGGAAGCCAAGACTTACCGTAGCGCTACCTTGTGGGTCAAGATCGACGAGCAGAACTCTTCTTCCAAGTTGTGCCAGCGCGGTGGCCAGGTTGACAGCTGTTGTGGTCTTGCCGGTTCCTCCTTTATTGTTCGCGAAGCTTAGGATCATGGTCGGGAACTGCTCGTAGCCTGAGGGTTTGGTAAGAGATTCATTCGCAGATCGAGTTGCACAAGATGGTACCAACCTAGTTCGGTTTGGCAAGAAAATGATCGGTGTTTCAGAACTTTTGGAGTTTTACCCTCGACACTATATTACCCGTGATGGGGAAGGACATGGCACGTTGTTAGATAGTAGATGGGAGACAGACCTGTTCAATTGCACAGTTTCCATTTCTCGATACAAGAAATAGGGGATGGAAGCCATGAGATTCACACTTTCGTGTAAATCGNAAATTTCCCTGAAAACGTGATCCTGCTTGCGATTTCGATGTTATCATCTGAAAANCCCGACCTGACTCGGCGACTGGTTTACTAGATACAAACGAAGTCTTAATCAGCAGACGACTCGTTTTCGATTTTCATGAACCGCGAAAACATCCCTCCACAACTAGTTTCTGCGAAAAAAGAGGCCGCTACACGCTTCTTGACAAGCAGCGCTCGAGCCGCCTACTCGACCAGGGCGGTTTCCTACCAGCTGGACCTGAACATTGTGGGAGTAGGAATAGGCAAGAAAATCAAAGGCGGACAACCGACAGCGACGGACGCGGTTCGAGTTTATGTGAACCGGAAATTTCCTAAGGCCCAGATTCCCCAGCCGCAGCTCGTGCCCTCGGCGATTCGAGGTTTTCCGACAGACGTCGTCGAGACAGGCCGGTTCCGAGCCTTCGCTCTAACCCCAGCACCTACCACTCCTCGCGACCGGTTCCGGCCCATCAGACCGGGAACCTCCATCGGCCCTCCACCGATAGGAAACATGGTTGAGGCGGGAACTCTAGGCGCGATTGTAAAGAGCGGAGGCGCCCAGTACATATTGAGCAACAACCATGTACTCGCTAACGAGGACAAACTTCCAGCTGGAACCGCGATCTTCCAGCCTGCTCTTCTCGACAAGGGAAACCAGACAACCGACCAGGTCGCGACTCTATCAAAAACCGTCCCCCTCTCATCCAAGGGAAACAATAGTGTCGACTGCGCGATAGCTGCGATTGACAAGACAGTCTCTGCAGATCCCACATTCCTGCCGAAGGTAGGCAAGCTCACCACAACCTCCCCGATCGATGCGACTGATGGGATGAAGGTGCACAAGGTTGGCCGGACGACAGGCTATACGACCGGTTCGGTGCTCGACATTAGCGCGGATGTGAACATACAATACGACATTGGAACGTTAACCTTTCAGGGGCAGATTCTGATCGCCCCCGACCAAGGCCAGATGTTCTCGGACGCAGGAGATTCGGGCTCGCTGATCGTCGACCGGGGATTGGGCAGAGCGACAGGTCTGCTCTTCGGCGGCTCACCCAAATCGACCATCGCCAATCATATCTCGGATGTTCTGACAGCGCTTCAAATCCAGCTTGCAGGATAGGTTCAAGTGAAGGATTAGGCTGGGCCCTAGCCTGAGATAGTTGGCGCCTCCCAAGACTCCTTCTGATCCCAGAGCCCTGAAGCGGAAAGTATCCCCGCAGATTTTGCAGCTGCCTGGAGTGAGTGGAATTGGGGTGCCAAAAGGACAACTTACAGTTTACCTGGAGTCAGATTCTGAAGACATTAGGGAACGGGTGCGAGAGGTTCTCAAGACGGTCTCGCCTGAAGCGGACGTTGTTTTCCTTGTCCTAGGGAAGTTCTCTAAGCAGGATCCCGACTGACGTATGACCTCGAACCCGGTTCAAACAAGAGAAATTGCAGAGACCTTTGATAATCTAGCCCATGATCGATGTTGCAAGTACAAGTCCAAGGGCCTAACTGCGAGCACTGAGGTGCTGCTACGCCTCCTTACCGAAAATGGTCTAGTTGGAAAGGCTGTCCTTGACATTGGCTGCGGGACGGGATTCTTTGCCCTCGAGACGCTCCGACAAGGAGCATCTTCCTGTATCGGTGTTGACCTCTCGTCGGCTGCGATTCACGAGGCGAACGAGTTCGCGAAGGAATCGGGTCTTCAAGATCGGGCTAGGTTCGAAGTCGCAAACGCAGCTTCGACTCAACAACCCCCGTCCGATATTGTCGTGATGGACAAGGTGCTATGCTGTTATCCTGATGCGGACTCTCTTGTGAAGACTGCTTCTACGTCGTCAAGTGAGCTATTGGGTTTCGTTGTTCCGCGAGACGAAGGCCTGATGAGGCCAGTGATGAGAGTCGGCATAGGACTGATCAACCTGGTTGAGAGGTTGAGAAAAACCGGTTTCAGGCTGTACCTTCACCCTCTGCGTTCCCTCGACACGCTTCTCGTCGACAACGGCTTCCAAAAGTCCAGCAAGGCCAAGTCTCGATTCTGGCTAGTTTTCCTCTACAAGAGGACTGGACCGGGTGCGCCCGGGAGAGGGTGAACTCCGCTTTGGAAGTCCAACAAGTCATTGACCGGCTAAAGTTGATCGGCGACCCGAAGGCGGTCGAGGGCATGGCCCGGTTCGGAATCCAATCAAGCAATTCGTTCGGGGTCTCTGTTCCCAAACTCCGCACCCTTGCACGGGAATTCGGAAGTGATCATCTGCTGGCATCGAAATTGTGGGAGACTGGGCTGCATGATGCTAGACTCCTAGCCACTATGATCGACGATCCTCGACAGGTGACCCTAGCCCAGATGGAGAAATGGGTTCGAGATTTTGATTCATGGGACGTTGTGGACGGTTGCTGTGGAAATCTCTTCGACAAAACACCATTTGCCGTAGCGAAGGCTAAGGAGTGGTGCAGACGGGAAGCGGAGTACGAGAAGAGGGCGGGATTCGTCCTGATGGCGGAGCTTGCGGTCCATGACAAGAGCGCGAAAGACCCGGTCTTTCGCGACTTTCTCGCGCTCATGATCGACGGAGCTAAGGACAAGAGGAATTTTGTCAAGAAGGCCGTTAACTGGTCGTTAAGACAGATCGGAAAACGCAATCTCAAACTCAATAGGGCGGCGATATCGACCGCGCTGAAGATGCAGAAAATGGAGTCGGGAAGTGCAAAGTGGGTTGCCTCAGACGCCCTGCGAGAATTGAAAGGCAGCCAAGTCCAGAAGAGGCTCCGGGAAAGAAAATAACCTCGAGAACAAGCGATAACTCTTCACGAAATGTTCTTCTCTGGAATTCCTTTTTCCTCAACTATCCTTTTTTCTTAACTATTTTTCTTGTTAACTATAATGTGACCCCCCCCGGGGGGGGCCGATTTTCGCGCGCCCCGCCCTTCACGAAACGACCCTAGGCAAGGCCATCTCGCCCTAGCACCTGATTCCAGCCTTCTTGGGGGCAGAGCCCGCCCGTTTGCCAGCGAGATTGCCGAGCCTGTTACCATGTTGGATTGGACTAGGTTACGATAGAAGCATTTGATGATACCCACGCTCAATGATTCTTGCCGACACTATCTCTAGGAGTACGAGGAGACTATGTTTCGAAGCCTAGTTAGGAACAAGAAGGGAATCGACACCATCCTCGCCTCACTCCTGATGGTCGTCATAGTCGTCGCCGCCTCAGTAATGGTATTCGTCTACGCAACCGGGCTATTTGGCGCTCTGACGCAGGCGCCGAATCTTCAGAAGGAAGCCCTCAGCCTCGAGTTCTCCAGCTTCGGACCAAACAACCCAACCTACAACGTCACCCTATACTTGAGAAATACGGGAAGCGCCCCGATCACCCTCGTAAGCTACTACGTGAAAAACTCGAACTCCAGCCAGTACGCGAAAACCACCTGGACCGGCCCGCCCTCGATAACCCCGACGACACTGGGACAGGCCCAGCTTCTGATATCTTCAGCCTGCAGCTGCACCAATACTGGAGGCGCGTTCACGTTCTCGACAGGAAACTCCTACACGATAACACTGCTATCCTCCCGAGGCAGCACGTTTTCATACTCTGTAGTGCGGTACTCATAGTCAAAGCCCGCTTATCTTCTCATAAAACTCAACCAGGCTACGCGCCGCAGGTTCCTCCTGGTTGAAGGCAAATATCTTCATCCCCTTCTCATACCTCTCAAAAAGCAGGATCCTAGACTTCACCAACGGCTCCGCTATCCTAGCAACAGTCGAGGGTGATACGTCGAGAACACGGGCGAGACCGGCCTGGTTGAACACCTTCTGCCTGTTCTGAAGCAGATGCTCAACCAACCGGACTTGAGCCTTCGACTGGAACAAATCCACCAATCTCAACACTGTCACCTACCCTAGGAATAGACCACTTTGGTCCCGATGTCCTTCCCTCGTAGCGCGGCGAGGATGTTGCCCGGGTCTCCGAGCGACACGAATCGTGTTGGAATCTTCGCTCTCTGCATTATCTTGATCGCGAGAGGATCCAGCAGCTCGTAACGGCCGGCGAAAACCTCCGCGCCCATCGCCCAAGCAAGCAATTTGTCCACGTGAACAGATCGGATTAGCTTCGCTTTCGGGTTCTTTTTCGGATCCTCAGTATAGACCCCATCCACATCGGTACCATTGACAAGAATCTCGGCTCGGGTAATCTCCGCTGCAAGCGCGGCGACGGCGTTGGTCGACTGACCAGGCTGCAGTCCACCCATGACCACAGCCCTCCCCGACCCAACAAAGTGAGGCAGATCCGACAAAGTCGAGGGAATCTTCGAGGACGCTATCGAGCCAAGCGCTAGACGCACCAGCTCCGCGTTGGCCCTTGTGATCTGAATTCCGAGAAGATCGCAAGTTGACTCGTCTCCCCCAAGCTTTCTCGCTGTTCCAATGTAGGTTCGGGCATTCTCTCCACCTCCCGCAACCAGTACGAGCTGGTTTCCTTCTTCGACAAACCCTCCCAGAACCTTACCCATGTCCTTGAGGGCTGTCACGTTCGGCTCGCGGCGGAATAGCGCACCTCCGAGTTTGACGACTGCTCGCATTCCTTCTCAACCTTCGCCATCCGAGAGGTTTGGTATATTAGAATGGAAGTTCTCCGAGCATTCTAGGTTCTTTCAAAAACTCCTCGGAAAAGCTGAATAGGCGTTCTTCCGAGAAGAACCGACCCTTCGCCGATGCTCTCCTACGCGATCAAGAGAATCATACGATCATGGAAGCTCTACGCATCCCTAATACTCGGCATGATGCTCGCAGCCACATTCTTCGGCGGCATCAACGTTGGAGCCGACACGATTGGGAAACAAGCTCTCGACGCTCAACTCGCCAACACTCCCGTCGACATCTCACTCAATCCAGTCTCGGGTGGAATATCGGTTCCCCGCACATCGTTCGAGAACGTCGCCCAGAGAGTTCAAGGGGTCAGCGGAGTGGTTACCGCCGAACCCGTGGGAAGCGTAACCGAACAGTTCTATCCATACAACAGCTCAATTCCATACATTAGAGCCATCCAAGACACTTCCTCTCTCTACCAACACCTTACACTCCTTAACGGCCGAAAGATTTCTAGTACGAATGAGTCGATGATAAACGCGGATTCGCAGTTTGCCCAGACCTTCAAGCCAGGGCAGACGATCATGTACAGTTTCGGACAATTCGGACAAAAACTCAACATTACATTGAAGGTGATCGGCGAGGTACAACTAGACTCAGTCGCCGTAACCACCCTCGGCGTCAGCCCGAACTACTATGGACCCTCAGGATCCACCCTGAAACCGGCCAGCACCCTTATCGTAAGCTGGAACACGTTCGCCTCCATCGCCGATTGGGCCTATAATCAAACTAGATTCGGTCGGGGAGACTATTCTATTACTGGCACGGTGAATGTCTATCTTGACCGACCAAAACTTCTGAGCGCGTTCAATGTCGAAAGCAGCATTAACCAGGTTCAACAGATCGACGACCAAGTATCGAACATTGCAGCGCTGAACGGCTTCAATTCACAGCCGAACCTGATCTACCCTCTCCAGCAGTTCTCATCCAGCATATTCGCGCTCCGGCTCGAATTCACGATCTTCTCAATCCCAGTCTTCTTCGTAGCATGGTTCGTNGGCAGAACCGTTTCCCAAGCATCCTTCAACCTCCGCCGNAGGGAAATCGGACTACTAATGACGAAAGGCTTCTCCCAGAGCCAGCTGTTCAGACACTTCCTCGTCGAAGCCCTCCTAGTCGGACTGATAGGAGGGGGACTGGGACTCNCTGCTGCAGTACTTCTANACCCCTACTTTGTTCAAATTCTCAGCGGCAGCTATCAAAGCGGAGTATTCCTCAGCCAGGACACCGCCGTCGCCACGATAATCTTCACCCTCGTTCTCACNATCTTAGCAATCTATTCCCCCGCCCGAGCGGCTGCAACGATGGACCCTGCGAAGGCCTTGAGAGAATACGTCTATCTCGAAGATACGCGTCCATCCAAGAAACGAGGCGCAATAATCGCCTTCTCCCTAGGCCTCTACAAGATAATTCTCCTTCTCCTCGGTGTAAACTTCCAGAACATCGGCCGCTATCTCTTCGGAGTAAACTTCCTCCTCGCAATTGTTCTGATAATCATGGCAGTCCTCGACTACGGACTAAACATCATTGGCCCCTTCCTCTTCCTCTATGGAGCCACTCAACTATCAACCGGGCTAGCAACCCGTTTCCACAGGGCCTTCGCATCCATCTCCAAGCGGCTCGTCGGAGACATCGCATCCCTCGCCTCGAAGAGCGTATTCCGAAACCCACGTCGCGTCACCGCTCTCGTCTTTCTAGTCGCGCTGATAGCCGGATACTCCATCTGGGTCATCGGCGATCTCGCAAGCGTACAGGACTACAACTACAGACAGGCAGAGGTCCAACTAGGCTCCGACCTCCGAATTTCCGGACAAGGCAACCTCAACCTCACCTACGCCACTCTTATCGCCGGTCAACTCCGCTACTGGAGCAACATCACCGGCGCCACTCCAGAAGTAGACACCTCCATGAGCCTCTCGTCTCGAACCCCCCTCACGATCAAAGCCATAGACCCGACAACNTGGAGGCAGGGAGCATTCTACGAACCTGAATGGTTCACCGGAAATATCGACATGGTGTTCCAAAACCTGCAAGCAAACAGCCAGACCATCGTACTCGACAGGGGCGTTGCCTCATACTACAATATTATGCGAGGCGGTATCGTTAACGTAAACCAGAACGTGAGTCTATCCGTGATCAGCTTCTTCGGACCTGACTACTCCCGACAGTCTACGGGATCGCCTTTCGGTTTTTCATCTTTCCAACCCGAAGGATGGTCATTCATCCCATTGAGCCTCCTTGCACAAAACTCCAATCTCTTTTCCGGGACAAATCTAGTCTTGATCAAGGCCGCACCCGGTGTATCGTTCTCCAGCTTGGCAAACTCGATAGGGAAGGCCTATCCAACCTTGACGGTTATCTCCGCGGAAGATAACCCGCGGGGAAATGGAGCGGTAGTGGTTTCTAACGGAGCCCAGTCTACCGGTCCGAGCGCTGGATCAGTGATTGCCAATGGCACACAGAACGTTCTAAGGCTTGGAACAGTCTTCGCCGGACTTGCCGCATCGATCGGAGTTGGAGCAGTAGCTTACACCGGCTTTAAGGAAAGAGAGAAGGAGACAACAATGCTAGCCGTACGAGGATTGTCTTACAAGCAGATGCTAGGCCTCCTCGTCACTGAGGTCCTGCCCTTGGTTATCTTTGCACTGATACTCGCAACAGCTGTCGGTTTGATCACTGTCCGTGGAGACAGCCTCGCGCAGAATTCCCTGACCCCGAACTATTCGAGCCTACTCGCCCCGCGCAGAGTCATCTTCCCGTTATGGGCGTCCGAGAACATCTTTGCGATTATCGGTCTGTTGTTCCTCGGCGTTTTTCTGCCCGCGATAACCGCTGCACGGAAGGACCTTTCAAAAATGAGCAGAACGGTGAGATTCGCATGACCGCCGTCCCAGTCGTAGTGGATTCCCTTGTCAAAGCATACAAGCTCGGAAGAGTCGAAGTGCAAGCCTTACGCGGGATCAATCTCAAAGTCGAAGCGGGCGGCATGGTTTCGATCATAGGCCCCAGCGGCAGCGGAAAGACTACCTTGCTCAACATTCTGGGAGGACTTGACAGAGCCACCGCGGGAAACGTCCATGTTGGCAACACAGTACTAACAGACCTGGACCCAACACGACTCGTGTATTACCGTCGTCAAGTCGTCGGTCACGTGTTCCAGACCCTCAACCTGATTCCCACGCTTACGGCCGCGGAAAACGTAGAGCTTCCAATGATGGCAATGGGAACGAGCGGCGGAACTCGCTCGGCAAGAACCAGGGAGCTTCTAGGCATCGTAGGCCTCGCTGACAGACATGACCACAAGCCAGACGAGCTTAGTGGTGGAGAACAGCAGCGAGTGGCAATAGCTGCGGCTCTGGCCAACGACCCTCCGCTCCTTCTAGCTGACGAGCCGACCGGCGAACTTGACAGCGTGAACGCGAAGATGGTCACAGACTTCCTTGTCAAGATAAATCGTGAGCTGGGGAAGACACTGATAATGGTCACGCATGACCAGAATGTTGCCAAGACAGCGAACAACATCATGCGGATCGAGGATGGAACCATCAAATCATCGCTTACTCCCAGCCAGATCGCCTCTCAGGACACGTCAAGCTCGTACCTCGATCAGCTGCGCCATCGCATGTCAGAGCTTGAGAGACAAATGAAACAATTAGACGATGATTTCAGGACGGGCAAGGTATCGGGGGACGAGTACGCTGACCAACGGGTCCGGCTGCGACAAGTNAAAGCGGGGCTCCAGGACGAGCTACAAAGACAGGGAGTAATCGGCTAGCTCCGATCTTGGAAAAAGCATTTTATACGCAAAACCCACCTATTTCTCTCAAGGACTCGTTAAGAAATGTGTAGTACGTGCGCGAAGCACAATCCGGGAAAGAAGAAAAAATCCAAGATGTGAACGAGCAGGCCTAGAACCGCAGGCCCCAGNACTTNTTTTTTCGGTCTGGAGATCGAATAGCCAGTGACCAGCTCAGTCCTTTCAGCATCAGACTCAGTTGCCAAGTTCAAGTTCAGACGCACCCTGGAACAGTTAGCTCGGAAAGAGGGCCGGGGAACAGAACTCATCAGCCTATACGTTCCCCCCGACCGCAGAATACACGAAGTACTCAGTCAGCTCCGAGAGGAAGCAGGCACAGCATCCAACATCAAATCACGCACAACCCGCCAAGCCGTTCAAGACTCCATAGAACGGGTCATGCAACGGCTGCGATTGTTCAAAGAACCACCCCCCACGGGACTTGTGATCTTTGCAGGGATGATTCCCCAGAATGGCCTCGGGAGCGAACGGATGGAGATTTACGTACTAACCCCCCCTGAAGCAATTACAGTCGGGTTCTACAGATGCGATGCGCGTTTCCACGTTGAACCTCTCTTAGCTCTCGTTGTCGAGAAGGATACCTACGGGATAATCGTGATTGACGGGACTGAAGCGGTCGTTGCAACCCTCAAAGGCCGGAGGGTCGAAATCGTCAAGAGCTTCACCTCAGGAATACCCGGAAAGAGCCGTGCCGGCGGACAATCGGCAAGACGGTTCGAACGTATCCGCGAACAGGTCGCCAACGACTACTACAAACGTGTAGGCCAGCACTTCAACGAGATCATGCTTGCGATACCGGATCTCAAGGGAATCATCATCGGTGGACCGGGACCTACAAAATATGTCTGGTCCGAGGGAGAATACTTGCAGTATACGCTGAAGAACAAGGTCCTCTCGGTCGTCGATACAAGCTATACGAGCGAGGCAGGCGTCGAGGAGGTCGTCGAGAAGAGTAGCGAGATACTCAAAGGAGTCCGGTACAAGGAAGAGAAACAGATGGTCCAGAAATTCCTCTACGAGTTAGGTCATGAAACTGGCAAAGGGGTCTTCGGAGAGCTTCAAGTCCAGAAATATCTGGAAAAAGGCGTTGTCGATACTCTGCTGATCTCAGAGAAGCTAGAAGGTCAGCGACTCGTCCTCAAGTGCAAGAACTGCGGCAATCTAGAGGAATTTCGCGGGACAAGATATGAGGCTCACTCGGTCAAGAGCGAGCTTCCCACGCGACCATGCAAGAAGTGCGGCAAACCAAACCTCGAAGTCGTTGAGGACAGCGATATCATCGACAGTTTCCTCGACTATGCAGAGAAGGGTGGAAGTAAAGTCGAGGTTGTCTCAGAAGAGACCGAGGAGGGACGAATGCTGCGTGACGCGTTCGGAAAGGTCGCCGCAGTCCTGCGCTACCCTGCTAACTAGTTCGAGCAACTAGCTATGACGAGGGCTAAAGCGATATTCTTCGATCTCGGAGAGACCCTCGTAACGCAAAACATCGAAGACAACCTAGTCACGATGAAGGCCCTAGAGAAGATCAGTAAGAGTCTTGTTCGTCCCAAGTCGCCGTCCGAACTCTTCACTATCTACAAGCAAGGCTACAAAGCAAACGAGGCCTTTCGCACCAAGCACCATGTCGAGATTCCAATACAGGCGTGGATGGTACAACTCCTAAGACGGGCACTTGGCCACGAACCCGAGGACAGTTTGGTCGAAGAAGCGATCAAGACCGTCGTCTCCGCCAGGGCCGAAAACGCGGTCGTCCTGCCAGACTCGAAATCCCTTTTGGAGAAACTTTCGAGACGAAGGATCAAGCTTGGAATAATATCGAACGTATCATCTCATGATGTCGCGGTGGAGATCCTTCGCAAAGTTGGGCTGCTCGAATATTTCGAGCGAGTCGTAACATCAGCTTTCGTCGGAATACGTAAGCCTGACCCTGGAATATTTCTCTACGCGCTGATGCAGTTCAAGCTGCAACCACGGGATGCGATCATTTTAGGGGATTCAGAAAGACATGATGTCTTGGGAGGCGCGATTACCGGGATGAAGACTGTTCTAGTCTCGAAGAGACCTGTGACCGACAGCATCGCCGATTATCGATTTGCGAGTCTCGCGGAGGCATCGCCGATATTGGAGTCTCTATAGGAAGCTTGCAAGGAACATTCCNGCCACCCCGAGTAGCAAGGAGAACGGGAGACCGGGAAACATCTCATACTTTGATAGCGCTTTGAATCCAAGGAAAGTTCCGGCGAGTATCCCGATCGCGGCGCCAAAAAATGAGAGTGCCCCTCCAAAGTATACCAGTGCTGTTGTCGCAACTAGTGAATAGAAGACCATGTCCCCCATCCCGATTGTCAGATCCCCATAGGTGAAGACCGCGCCAGGAAGATCGCCTTCTTCAATTGTCTTCGCGAGGGCTCCGACAGGACCGCGGAAAACGGCAACAATGTCGTAGATCACGAGGGCGCCAATGAGGACGAGCGCAGTCACCGGTCCAATCGAGTAGCCCAAGAAGATCCCAGTCAATGCACCAATGAGGGTCACCCCGATCAGCTGATACTTTCTTGCTCTCCCAAATATTGTAAGACCGATCGCGATGGCTGTTCCTAGAGAAACGCCTAGGAGGATAACGGTGGCTAACGGGTCTGATGGAGAGTTCGGAATAAGAAAGAGGATCGAGGACGCGTACCAGAAAGCCACCGCGAACGACACCACGAGAACGGCAGCTCTAATGAGTGAGCGTATGAACTTCATCTTGCCTCTTCTAATCATGAGAAGCATTGCCGTCGCGCTTGCTCCAAGAGCGATTACGAAGATGACTGCGTTGAGACCTGCCGAACCTAGACTGTCACCCTGGAAAGGTGTTACTTGGGCTTGAGGAACGATCTGGTTTGAGATGGGATATCCTAGAATGCCCGTTACCGCGAGGCTGAGAATTACCGGATAGAGATGGCGTGGGCGCGGCTTGAAAGCCCTGCGTTCTTCCTCTGCCATGGAGCGCTAAATCTCGATAACGTCCCCGGTCTTCGGAGCCTTCGCGTCCAGTCCCTGTTCTTTCGAAGCCCACTCTGCAAGCTTCTTGCAGTTTCCTTCCGCGCCATGCACAATGAACACTTTCGTCTTCTTATCGAGATCTGACAGGGTCAATTCTAGTTCTCGTCTGCCCCCGTGGGATGAGAAGTCGAACCTCTCTACTCTCGCATCCACCGGTCGAGCTTTGCCGTGGATGACGAACTTTTTCCGCTCCAAGAGAATTCTGCCAGGGCTGCCTGGTACTTGGAAGCTGACCATGAACACAGCATTCTGCTTCTTCGCGGCAACATTCTCCATGTAGAAAACGGACGCGCCGCCCTTCAACATCCCTGCAGGCGATATTATCACACCCGCAGTTTTTGCAGCCCTCCTTCGATCGTTCCATCCGTCTACCCAGTGAGCCATCTTGCTAGCCCGTTCGAAAACGGAAGAGTCTCTTAGAGATGAGGGATACTTCAGCAGCATCTCCATTGCATCGAGGGCCATTCCATCGACAAAAACCGGATGCTCGAAATGGTAAGCCGAGAGAACCGAGAGTAACTCCTGAGATCGCCCGACACCGAAAGCTGGGACGAGAACCGTTCCCCCTCCCTCCACAACCTCCGTTACTTTTTCCACAAACTCTTTTTCCAATCCATCACGTAGCGGGTGGTCTTCTGTGGCGTAGGTCCCTTCGATGATGATAGCGTCCAAGTCCTTGTAGTTGCTAGGGTCTGCCCCGTCGACAAGTCTTGTGGGTTGACGGTTGAAGTCGCCCGTGTAAAGCAACCGTTTACCTTCGGAGGTGATTATCGCTTGAGCGCTGCCCGGTATGTGGCCGGCATTAACAAGAGTTAGAGACGCGTCACCCACNTCGATCGACTGGTGATACTGAAGTTCGCGCTGATGCTTCAGCATCGTCTGAAGATCCATGAACTCGTACGGCGCGTAATAGCCGCTGAGTTTGAGGAAGTCTTTGATAATCAAACTGGTAAGCGTGAAAGTCGGTTGTACTCCATAGAGAGGGACGCCGCCGTGAATGTAGAATATCGGCGCGGACCCAACATGATCCAGGTGAGCGTGTGTAAGCGCGATCGCCTCCACTTCCTTTGGAGGAATGTGCATCGGAAATCCGACGTGATGGTTTACCATTACACCATAGTCGAGGACGAGGTACTTGCTGCCGACGCTTACTGCGAATGCGGACCTGCCCACTTCCTGGCAGGCGCCTAAGAACCTGATTTTCATCCGTTCACCACAACAGTATGAAATGGATTATCACGAGAAATTCTTGTTCACTCTACGATTGGACGGGTTTGAAAGACTACAATAAAAGCCCTACAACCCTCTCTCCGGAGAGATTTTTAGGNACGGTTAAGCTAAGCAAATCTGCTCTCTTCAGTTGGTATTAGAGTGCCAGTTCAACTCCTCGTTGATTCGAAGAATCTTAAAGGCTGCACGCTAGTCACAGGATTTCATGGAGTGGGCCAAACAGGCTACATTGCAACATCCTACATGATCCATGCGCTAAAAGCAGAGCGAGTAGGCTTTGTCCAAGTCGCAAACCCGCCACCCTGGGTCGGGACAGCCGATGGCGGTCTAGTCACACCTTTCGAGATTTATCGGAGAGGCAAAACAGTCCTTGTCAAGTTGGAATTTTCACCCCACAGATCCGAAGAAGCGGAGTTCGCTAAGGTTCTCGCAAACTGGGCGGTCAAGGCCAAGTTCAAAGATGCGATACTGATCGGCGGGCTCGACTCGTCTTTCAGGAACAACACTGACGATTTCTGCGTCGTTCCAACTGGCGCATACATTGATCGAGCCAAAGTGTTCAAAGCACCGATCCTCGAACCCGGCTTGCTAGTCTATGGACCGCTCGCGGTCATGTTGAGCGAGTTTGAAATTCATGACTTCCCCGCGGTTGCGGTTCTTCCATATGCCGAGCCGGCGCGGGCTGACCCTGCAGCAGCGGCGCTTGCTATCCGAAAAATCTCGAAAGCGTACAATTTCAAGGTCAACCTAAAGGAACTATTGAAAGACGCTAAACTTATCGAGCGAGAATACGATCACAAGTCCAGACTTACGAAATCGCATCAAAGACTCTACGCCTAGCGTAGAAGCCGAATGATCGAACCTACGGTACGGTCCGGCTTCGACCCTTTGGCCTGGATTCCAATGACTTTCAGCTGTCGAGTTGCTTTTGCAAGCTCCTTTCCAAGTGCCACTCCGTAGTCTCCCTCTGAGACCAGGAAAACCTGCTTCGGCGATAGTCGTTTGACCCATGCGTCGACCTGCTCTGCTCTCTGCTTGTACATTATCGGGTCATGACTGTCAAAGCTTTCGGTCTGAGCTAGAGGAAAGGTCTCATCAAGTTCCATTGGCACTGGTCCGAATGGGATTGTATAGAAGCAGATAGACACGTTTGACCTGTTTGCGAGCTTACTGACTATGGGCAGGTTTCGCGGGTCTTCGTGATAGGGTCTTCTCCAGCGGCCGGCTAAGAGAACAACAGCCTTCCTCCGTTCTACCGGAACCCGCGCCCTCCTGACATTGAAGCGGACCATCTCGGGCCGACTATCGCTTGCCTCGCCAAAATGGGAGATTCCACGAGGCTTTACGGTAGGAGTGAACCGTTCCAAAAAAGAAGAATGATGAATGATCTTCGCGAGGAATTTCTTGAAGGCTGGGTTTGCGTAAGTCCGATGTTCGAGAAGATCCCAGAGATGGCCCGTTCTGATCGCTTCTCGAATCCGGCGCAGCTCAGAGAAGCAGGCGAGAAGGTTGTGTTTTGACAGGAGTCGCTCCCTTTCGGGCTGATCAAGACGTCGCATCTCCGCCGGAGTAGTTCTGTCACAAACCCTGCACATGCAGGAGAATTCTTCGATCTCGGCCAGTTCCTGGGTCCCTTCGGAGGTGAGGTATCTGCCTGTCCGAGCGTAGAGCGCGTATGCAGCTGAATCGAACATGTCGCAACCCAGAGCGACGATGAATGGGAACATGGCAGGATGACCTGCGCCAAACAGGTGCAACGGCCGCGAGTGAGGGAGACCTTTCTTGGCAGCGACTATCATATCCACTAGAACGTCGAAGCGCTGGGCCTCCATCAATTCCGTAGGGCTGCCGAGCGCGTAGATTGAGAATGGTCGCTTTCCCATCTCCAAAGCGGACCGGGCGACTTCTTTGATGTGGACTCCGCCCTGGACTGGACCTACCCAGAGGATATCCTTCCGTTTGATTCGCTTGAGAGCTTCATCTGCTCTACGAACTGTCTCGTCAACAGTCCATCCGGCCCGCCTTGCATCGCTGTGAAAGCCGGTTGGAAAATCAAGAATCACACCGATGTCTGTGCCAATCTTCTCTTGGTAAGCAACGATCTCCGCGGGCTTCACGCCTACGTGTCCATACTCGAGAATCTGGTACGCCCCGGAATCTGTGGCCACTGTCTCCTTGAAATCTAGGGTACCATGAACGTCCTTCGGCGGCTGACCCGGCCGAGCTCTTTTCAAGAGATAGGCGTTCGTCATTATCGCTCTTATGCCTGCCTCGCGAAAGAATTTTGGATCAATGATCGGAAGGTTCGGGTCCACGACGGGAAACATGTGAGGTGTCTGAAAGCTACCGCTCTTGGTGGTCAGTGTTCCAATTCTGCCGAGAAGATCTTTGCCCTGTACCTGAAAGGACAAAACGGGATTTAGGCCTTGACGCCTTTTTCCCTCATGAACTCGTCGAAGACTCTCTGAACCCGCTCAGCCGCAGGACCAGTGCCCTCGATGATACCCCTCTCATTAACCCGGATCCTGTCCATCACAACGATCACTCCTGCATCATCCATCACACGTACCATTCTTGGAAAGACCCGTTCAAGCCTCTCGCCGAGACTCTGAAGATCGAATGGCTTTTCAAAACTAGAAATCTGGAGAATGGTGTCACCGTTCAGGAACACCTTGTGGATATCGCCAGCGTCCGACTTCGCGTTTGTGAGGCAGACGCTAAGGGTGTCAGTATCAACGCCGGTCAGTGTGCCGATGAAGGTTTTTCCCTGCGTGGTCAAGACGCTAACGTGCTTTTGGAGAAGGTTCGAGAGTTCCTCCATGAATTTCCGGCCCGCAGTTGAAGACAGTTTATCCAGGCACCTTAGCAGCGTGCGGACCCGGAGACCGCTATATCACCTTTGGTTCAGACAAGGTTGTTCTCGGCATCTTCAGCTCTGCTACGATAGCTCTCGCTTCTCTCGCGTCTTTAGCAGAGGCGAGGATAGGCAGATCGAGAATCTCAAACCGTCGAGAGCATTGAGAGCAAGTCTTGCTCTTGTTCCTAGAGTCAGCAATTTGATGCGTGTGGCAACGCGGGCATTTGATAATCCAGAACCTCTCCTTCTCAGTCATAGTGTTCTCTCCAACTCTAGCGGATCGTA